>Ga0306925_10001246_pt1 | contig 20559 bp, 12 predicted proteins | sample flu12Cox44000176_FD_203755 | JGI IMG/M metagenome (GOLD analysis project Ga0306925, IMG submission 203755) | Lab enrichment of tropical soil microbial communities from Luquillo Experimental Forest, Puerto Rico - flux8day.12C.oxic.44.000.176 (v2)... | ecosystem: Environmental > Terrestrial >... | reverse complement strand
GTGCGGCAAAGCAAATCCAGCTCCGACACCGACCGTCCCGGCGCATCGAGCACGGAGCGGCGGACCTACGTCCTGGACACCAGCGTGCTGCTCGCTGACCCGGGCGCCATCGGGAGGTTCGCGGAACACCGCGTGGTCCTGCCCATCGTCGTGATCACCGAACTGGAGGCCAAGCGTCATCATCCTGAACTGGGGTTCTTCGCTCGCCAGGCGCTCAGGCACCTGGACGACTTGCGAATCGCCTATGGCCGCCTCGATGATGACCTGCCCATCGGGGACAGCGACGGCACCGTCCGGGTCGAACTGAATCACAGCGACCCCCAGGTGCTCCCGCCGGGCTTCCGGCTCGGGGACAACGACACCCGTATCCTCTCGGTCGCCCGCAGCCTGGCCGCCGAGGGCGAGCACGTGGTCCTGGTCAGCAAGGATCTGCCGCTGCGAGTGAAGGCCGCCTCGCTCGGGCTGACCGCCGAGGAGTACCGGGCCGAGATACCCACCGACTCCGGGTGGACCGGCATGTCCGAGATCGCGGTAACCACCGCCGACATCGAGCAGCTGTACGAGACCGGTTCGCTCGATTGCGCTGCAGCCCGGGACCTGCCATGCCACACGGGCCTGGTGCTGACCGCCGGGGGAGTCGGCGGCGGCAGCGCGCTCGGCCGGGTGCTTCCGGACAAGTCGGTGCGCCTGATCCGGGGCGACGCGCAGGCGTTCGGCCTGCGCGGCCGGAGCGCGGAGCAGCGGGTCGCGCTCGAACTGCTGCTTGACCCCGAGATCGGCATCGTGTCACTGGGCGGCCGGGCCGGCACGGGCAAGTCCGCCCTGGCGCTGTGTGCGGGCCTCGAAGCGGTGATGGACCGCCGCCAGCACCGGAAGGTCGTGGTGTTCCGCCCGCTGTACGCGGTGGGCGGCCAGGAGCTTGGCTACCTGCCGGGGTCCGAGGCGGACAAGATGAACCCGTGGGCTCAGGCGGTCTATGACACCCTCTCCTCGGTGACCTCCCAAGACGTGATCGACGAGGTGCTGGGCCGGGACATGTTCGAGGTGCTGCCGCTGACCCACATCCGGGGGCGCTCCCTGCACGACTCGTTCGTGATCGTGGACGAGGCTCAGTCGCTGGAGCGCGGCGTGCTGCTCACGGTCTTGTCGCGGATCGGCACCGGATCCCGGGTGGTGCTCACCCACGACGTGGCGCAGCGCGACAACCTGCGGGTGGGCAGGCACGACGGGGTGGTCGCGGTGATCGAGAAGCTCAAGGGCCATCCGCTGTTCGCGCACGTGACGCTGGTGCGCTCCGAGCGCTCGCCGATCGCCGCGCTCGTCACCGAGATGCTCGAGGACGTCGGGCTGTAGAGAGGCCGCGGACGCGGGCCGCATGCCGTCACCCCAAGGACGAGCCTGTGGGCGCCTCGCGGTGCAGGACATCGGCGACGGCGAGATCCCGCGGGAAGGTGATCTTCAGGTTGCGCTCGCTGCCCGGCACGACGTGCACGCCGACGTGGGGCAGGTAGCGCAGCACGATCCCGCAGTCGTCGGTGGCGGGCAGGTCGGCGAACCCGGGATCGGCGGCCGCCAGTTCGTGCGCCCGCCGGATCACCGACAGCCGGAAGCCCTGCGGGGTCTGCAGCCGCACGAGGCTGTCCCGGCGCGGTATGGCCGTCATGACCCCGTCGCTGACCACGGCGATCGTGTCGGGGGAGGGCACCGCCACGCCGACCGCCCGGTGCGTGGCGAGCGCGGCCACGCAGTCGGCGATGATCCGCTGGTCCACCAGTGGCCGGGCCGCGTCATGGAACAGCACATCGCACTCCTCGCCGCCGAGTGCCTCGATGGCGCACCGGGTGGATTCGACCCGGGACGGCCCGCCAGCGATGACCCCCGCGAGCTTGCGGTAGCCGCCGCCTGCGAGCGCCTCGCGCACCAGGTCGGCGTGCCCTGCCGCCATCACCACCAGCACAGAGTCCACGGCCGGCGCCTCGTCGAACGCGGCCACCGAATGCTCGATCAGTGGCCGCCCGGCGAACGGCAGCAACTGCTTGGGGACGCTTGTGCCGAAGCGTTCCCCGGTGCCACCTGCAAGCACCACCGCCACCGTTCGCATGAGCGGGACTCTACCTGCGCCACCCCGGCCGGCCACCACACCGGCGGATGACCCGTGCTGGACGTCCGCCTGTTATCTAGTGAGGCTGATGATTACCCGTTGAGCCGGTTCGGGCGCATCCGGTGACCCGCGCGCCCAACCGGCCCTGGCACCCCGGTAGCGGCTAGGATGGCCCTCGCTGGAGGGTGCATGTCGATGCTGGCGCTGAGGCAGGTACCGCTGAGGGGCCCCGCGTCGCGCCGGTTCGACTGGCCGTCGCCCACGATGGTTCCGCGGTCCTGGTTGACCGCTCTATTCGCCGCGTCCGCGGCGTACGCGGTCGTGATGGCCCTTGTGACCAACCATCCCCTGCACCGGACTTGGGGGATCTTCGCAGCCTGCTCGTACCTGGTGGCTGCCATGCTGGTACTGGTCTTCAAGTCGCGCGGGGTAGACCCGGCGCTGCTGGTCAGCCTCAGCGGGGCGCTGATCGTGCCGCTGGGCCTGATGGCCGCCGACCGGCTGCAGCAGCCTGAGGTGCGGGTGATCAACAAGTCGGCGTCGCTGCTGGTACAGCACGGCACCCCCTATCTGGGGCCGGCGGCGCTCGCCTCCGCGCACAGCCCGAACATCTTCGACCCCTACCTGCCGCTGATGACGCTGTTCGGCATGCCGAGGGCCCTGCTCGGCTTCCATGTGCTGACCGACCCGCGGATCTGGTTCGGCGTGGGCTTCGTGATCGTGTTTGCTGCGGCGCTGGCCGTGGTCGGCGTCCGCGACGTGGTGCGCTGGACCGTGCTGGTGACGGCGTCGCCGGTGATCGCGTTCTCGCTGAGCGTTGGCGGCACCGACGTGCCGGTGCTGGCCTGCTTGTGCCTGGGCCTGGCGCTGCTATGGCGGGAGCCGCACCCACTGCTGGCCGGCCTCGCGTTCGGCGTCGCCACCGCGATGAAGGCGACGGCCTGGCCAGCGCTGCTGATCGCGATAGTGCTGGTCGTGCACCGGGACGGCAAGCGGGCGGCGGGGATCATGTCGGGCACCGCCGTGGCGGTGTTCGCCGCCATCGTCGGGCCGGTGGCGATCCTGGGCCCGAACGCCCTGATTCAGAACACGATCGAGTTCCCGCTGGGCCTGGCCAGCATCAAGTCCGAGGCGGTCAGCCCGCTGCCCGGGCGGTTGCTGGTGGAGACCGGGCAAACCGGTCACGTCATCGCGGTGGCCCTGCTTGCCCTGGCGTGCCTCGGCATCATCGCCTCGCTGGTTTTCTGGCCACCGCGCACGATACCGGCCGCCACCTGGCGCATAATTATCGGGCTCAGCCTGATGTTCGTGCTGGCCCCGGCGACGAGATTCGGTTACTTCCTTTACCCGGTGGGCTTGTTGGCCTGGCTGGGGATCTCCTGGCTCGGCTCCTCGGGCGCCGGTCCACCGGATTCGGCCAGCTCGGCGAAGGCCTCCGCCCAGCCCGCGTACCAGTCCGAGAACCACGGCTCGTCGGCGGCGAGCGGGACGATGTACTCGACCGTCTGCGCGTAGTAGGCACGCTGCCGGGGCTCCGGCAGGTTCCGCAGCGTCTGGGCATTGCTCGCCCGGTCGGCCAGCTTGACCAGACGCGCGTCCCGCGGCAAGCGGGGCAGCCCGCGCAGGTACTCCTCCTTGACGCTGGTCCTGTCCTGGCCCGGTCCGGGTTCGGGGATCGTCACCCAGCCGACCAGGCCGGCGACTCGCGGGCCAAACTCCGCACGGACATCGTCCACCGTGCGATCGGTGTCCTCCACAACGTCATGCAGCACGGCGGCGCAGAGTATCTCGGGGTCGGTCACACCCGCGCCGCGGACGAGCACCTCCAGCGCCTCCAGCAGGTGCTCCCGGTAGGGCGCCCCGGTCGGCCGCCGCTGGTCGCCATGATGGGCGTCGGCGTAGGCGGCCGCCTGGCGCAGCCGCGCCACGGTGTCCGCCGGCAAGGCCGCGCACAGCCCAGGCTCAGCCTGCTGCCACGTATGCCAGTTGGTGAAAAGCTGCACGCGATCAGTTGCCGAACATAGAGGGGTTGTCCGGCCCTGCGTAGGCGGCCGACTGCCTGCAGATGTCCGCAGCGCCGTTGACCCCGCCGTAGTTCTTGCTCAGCGCCGCCGCCGACACGCTCTTGGCCTTCCTGTGCGACTTGTGCGCGACGCCCTTGAAGCCCGAACCGAGAACCAGGCTGAGCGTGCTGCCCTTGAGCGTGGTCACCTGCCGGGCCGTGGCGCCGGGGATTTCCTTTTCGAGCGTGTTCACCTGGGGCACCTGCGAGGCCGAGGCGTACTCGATGACGGTGCTGCTGGCGGCGGTCGCGTTGCCGGTGTGGGCCACCTTGAAGCCGCGGGCGGTGAGCTGGCCGGCCGTGATCGCGGCGAGCCCGGCGACGCTCGTCCCGTTGAGCACCTGGAGCTGCACCTGCCCCGGCTTGACGGTGGGCAGCGGCTTGACGTGCTCGTCCCGGCGCGCGGCCTTGAGAATGTGGTTGTCCCTGGCGATCGCGTGGAACAGGTCGTTCGCCAACGGCTGGTCGAACTCCACCAGGTCGGCGGGGTTGAGCGGATAGGGCACCACCGGCGCCATGATGAACTGCAGCGCGCTGGTACTCAGGCCCTTGAGGCTGTTGGCGATCGCGTACATATCGGTGAACGTCAGCCCGGAGTCGGTGGTCAGCGAGCTGGCGATGTCGTGGGTGAGGCTGTACAGCTTGGCCGGGTTGGTCAGCGAGCTCGACTGCTTGATCTTCTGGGCCAGGGACGCCAGGAAGACCTGCTGACGATTGATCCGCTGCAGGTCAGAGCCATAGCCGATGTGCCTTTCCCGGACGAAGGCCAGCGCCTGGCTGCCCTTGACCACGCTCTTCCCGGCGGGCAAGTTCAGCTTCGAGGCGGGGTCCTTGATGGCGAACGGAAGGCAGACGGGAACGCCGCCGACGTCGTCGACGATCGATTTGAACCCCCCGAAATTGACCATGACGAAGTGGTCGATGTGGATGCGGGTGACCTGCTCCAGGGTCTTCCACAGGCACGCCGGGCCGCCGTTGGAGAAGGTCGTGTTGAGCTGCTCAAGCACGCCCGGCTGCTCCTGCTGGCCGGGGTGCCCGTTGTCGTCGCGGGTGCACCCGTAGATCGGCACCATGGTGTCGCGGGGAAGGCTGATCACGATCGCGCCGGTGTGCGTCGGCGGGATGTGCAGGATCATCGACGTATCGGACCGGGATCCCTGGATGCCACGGCCATACCTGCCGTGCGTACCGGTGCGCGAGTCGGAGCCGATGATCAGGATGTTTTCCGAGCCATTCAGCTTCGGCGGGCGCTTGCCCAGTTCACCGTTGGTGACGACGACGTGGCGGATGCTGTCGTAGACGTTGCGGAAGGCGGCGTAGGCGGCCACGGCGACAAATGTGATCGTCAGCGTGATGAGGATAGCCAGGACGCTGACCACGGGATGGCGGCCGAGGATGCGGCGGGTACGCGAAGGCGGCTGGCCGGAAGAATCATAGAGCCGGTCGGATCGCGCGGAAGGCTCCCAGGGATCGGAGCGCCTGCGGCCACCACGAGAACGGCCGCTGGCGTCCCAGCTGCCGGCGTCGTCGGCGTCGCCGCTGCGTGCCCGCAGCGAGCGCCGGTTCCCCCCGGCGGGGTACTCGCCAGTGCCTTCAGGGTCCTCGTAGCGGCTCATTACTGCTGCTCAACGCTCCTCGGCATGAATCGTTGCTCACGCGGGGATCGGGTCCATTGTCTCCGGAGAGGCCAGGGCATGTGGTGATATTGCGGTGTGTCGGTCAGCGTGTCGGTCCCGCAGCCTCGCTGACGTCGGCTCACTCCGGTATGTATACCTGAGCGGATCGCCTGGTTACCGGCGCGTTCTAGAGTAGGGCACGTGCGCCTGGGACTTCGCCTCTCTCTTCGGCAGAACGGCAACAAGCCTGCCGGCAGCCAGACTGAGGACCAGTCTGCCGTCGGCCAGGACGAAGACCAGCCTGCCGCAAAACAGGCCGGTGACCGGCAGAACGCTACCTCGGCCGAGGACCAGACCGAGACCTTTCCCGCGGTCTCCTTGCCTGAGGACGTGCCCGCGGTCTCCCACGAGGAGTACCTGCCCAGCACCGCAGCCACCGAGGAGGAAAGGTCCGCCGGGGGCGGAACCGGGGGTGGCTCCGCCAGCGTCGAAGCTGACATGCCGTCTGCCAAGGATGAGGCCACGAGCGAGGCTGCCGACCACACTGCCGTGGACTTGGCCGCGAACCCGTCCGCCGCAGATCCGTCCACCGCGGACGCGGCCGGGGTGGCTGCCGGGAGCGAGGTCGCGGGCCAACCGGCCGAAAGCGAGATCGACGACGACACTGCGAGGCTGCCCGGCACTGCCGCGCCCGGGGATGTTCCCGCCGGTTCCCATGAGGATTACCTGCCGGCCGCTTCGCTGGACGAGGCCCTAGCCGCGGTTTCCGCACATTTGGACGGCGGGACGCCCCCGGGTGGCCGGACCGCGGTACCGAGCAAGCACGCCCGGGGCTGGGATCTGGGCCTGGCCGCGGCCGTGGCCGCCTTCTGGCGGCGCAGCGTGGGCCCGGCCTGGCAGCGGACGGTGGGCCAGGCCTGGGACCGCACCGTGGTGCAGGCCTGGCAGCGGACGATCGGCCGCCTCGGCGTCAGCCGCCTGTGGCAGCCCGGTCCCGGGGTACGCGAGGCCGCCGACCCGGGAGCCAGGACGCTCGCCCTGGTCACCGCCATGCCGGTCATCCTCCTTGTGGCCTGGCTGGTTCCTGGGCTGGTGCTGCTGCTCGTGCACGCCTTCCTGCCCGCGCCGATGGTGCTGATCGCGGTGCCGGTTGCGGTGGCCCTGACCATCCTGGTGGCACGGGAACTCCCCGGCCGCTGGCCCGCCCCGGATGCCGCGGCCACCACGACGGACGCCGCCGCTGCCAGCACTCAGCCCGCTGCCAGCACTCAGCCCGCCACGGACGTTCAGCCCGCTACCGGCACCCGGGTCGCCGCCGCGAAGAGGCGCGCCTGGCCGTGGGCGGCCTGGTGGGGGCTACTGGGGACCGTGGCGGTCGCGGCAGGGTTCACCGTCTGGCAGTTGATGGAGAAGTCGCCGCAGTTCATCGTGAGCCGCGACCCGGGCGCGTTCGCCCAGTTCGCCTACTGGATAGCCGACCACGGCTCGCTGCCCATTCCCACGTCCGCGGCTGCGTTCGGCGGCGCTCACCCCGGCCTGACGTTCGCAAGCTTCGGCTTCGCCACGCACAGCGGGGCGGTGGTTCCCGGCCTCGCGCCCGGCCTGCCGATAGTCCTGGCAATCGGGATGTGGGCGCACGGCGTGACCGGCGCCATCGCGTTGAGCCCGCTGATCGGCGCGCTCGCGATCCTCGCCGTCGCCGGGCTCACCGCCCGGTTGGCCGGGCCCCAGTGGGCTCCGGCCGGTGCGCTGCTGCTGGCGATCACCGTGCCGGAGATCTACACCAGCCGGTCCGCGTTCAGCGACACACTGGCCCAGGCGCTGCTGTTCGGCGGCCTGGCCCTGGTGGTGGACTCGTTCTCCTCGCGGCGCCGGATCACGCTGGCCAGCCTCGGTGGGCTGGCGCTGGGGCTGACGGTACTGGCTGGTGCCAGTTTCCTGCTGCTGCAACTGCCGATGATCGTCATCGCCGGGGCGCTGCTGGCTGTCCGCAAGCCGCAGGCCATCCCCCTGGCCGCGGGCTGGCTGGCCGGGGTCGTCGTTGGCCTGGCCACGGACGTCGCGCTGGACCCTTCGGCGCTGAGCACCACGACGCCATCGTTCAGAATTATCGGCGCTCTCGCCGCAGGGCTCGCGCTAGTGACCGCGGCGGGCGTGGCCGTCGCATTGATAGCGCCCGCGCGCCGCAGCGCGCGCAAACTGCTCGCCGCGCGCCCGCTGCGCTGGCTGCCCGAGGCCGGGGCGGCGCTGGTGATCCTGGCCGGCATCGGCCTGGTGATCCGCCCCTACCTGCAGAGGGTCCACGGGCCGGCCAATCCGTACGTCGCCGCGCTGCAGCGACTGGAGGGCCTGCCCATCGACCCCGGGCGGCTGTACGCCGAGAGCAGCCTGTACTGGGTGATCTGGTATGTAGGCGTCCCTGTGCTGCTGCTCGGGCTGATCGGCCTGGCCATGGTCACGCGCATGTGCCTGCGGGCGCTGATCACCTGGCGGGATCCCACGGGTGCGGCCCGGTCCTGGGTCCTGCCGGCCTCGATCATCGGCTGGGGGATATTCGCCGTGCTCTGGCAGCCGGGCACCGTGCCCGACCAGCCGTGGGCGAGCCGGGTACTGGTCCCCGTGGTGCTGCCCGGGCTTATCGTGCTGGCCGTGTGGGTGGCGGCCTGGATGATCGGCCTGGCCCATGCCCGTGGAGCCGGCCGGACGGCCGTTGCCCTGGCCACCGCGTGTTTCGTGGTCGCCATGGGCGTGCCGGCCGCGGCGATCACGTTCGGGATCGAACTGTCGCGGCCGGCGGACCCCGCGACCCGGCTGGCCCTGTCCGGGCTGGCGTTCCACAGCACCGGTGCGGGCCAGGTCGCCGCGGTGGAGCAGTTGTGCGGGGCGATACCGCAGCACTCGTCGGTGGTGCTGCTCGACAAGGTCGCGGCCCGCGCGTTTGCCCAAGTCATCCGGGGTACCTGCGGCGTGCCCACGGGAATCGTGACCGGTACCGCGCCGGGGAACGTGTCCGCGATCATCGGCGGGATCGAGCGTGCGGGCCGTCACCCGGCGCTTCTCGCGACCACGGCGGCGGAACTCACCCCGTACGGCGCCTCCCCGCGCCAGATCGTCAACCTCGCCACCCAGCAGGACGAGCACCTGCTCACCCGGCCGCCGACGTCGACGTGGCCGGTGCGGTACTCCCTGTGGATGTCCCAGCCCGGCGGTACGGCCATCGGGACGTGACCCCCGTGATCCTCGTGACGGCCGGGCGTGCCGTGACCAGGGTGATTTGCCTCGGGCTGGCCGAGCCCCTAAAGTGAAGGGACACCGACGCGGGGTGGAGCAGTTCGGTAGCTCGCTGGGCTCATAACCCAGAGGTCGCGGGTTCAAATCCCGCCCCCGCTACCAAGATAGATGCAGGTCAGGGCCCTGGAGCTGTTGCTCCGGGGCTCTTTCACTTCCAGCATGTGCACGGATTTGTGCACGGGCTCTTGATTCTAGGCTTGATTCAAGGCTTCTCATGGCGATGCTCACCCGTTCGCCTCGGCCGCCGTCACACCGGACAGCAGCACACCGCCGAGGATCAGCTCCGCGAGCGTGGTCGCGACCCGGCGGTGGACCTCCAGATCAGTCTGTACGTACTGCTTCATGGTGAACGCTACGTCCGCGTGACCGATTCGCTCGCTCAGCGCTTTCCAGTCGATTTTCGCGTCACGTCCGGCGGTCACGTAGCTGTGCCGCACGTCCTGCAACCTGATCCTGGGAAGTCCGGCTGCCCGGACGAGGCTGCCGAAACGGCGAGTGATCGTATCCGGGTGTGGCGGCCGACCATCCTCCCAGCAGAACAGCAACCCATGATCACGGTACTCAGGGCCGAACTCCGCACGCTCCTGGTTGAGCATCTCCACGTGCGTCCGGAGCAGCGCCAGAGTAAAGGGGTCCAAAACCACGAGGCGCTGTGCGTGCTCGGTCTTGCCATCCGACTGCACCACCTGGCCGTCCACCACGACCCTTGTGGTCTCCAGCATCAGCGTCCCTGCCTCGAAGTCCAGCCCATCGACGCGGGCTCCGGCCAGCTCGCAGCGGCGCATGCCAGACGTGACCTCTAGCGTCCAGAGGGCGAAGAATCGATCAGGCCGGGCCTGTTGCAGGAAGGTCCGGAGCTGCGTCACAGACCAGACCTTCCGGCCCTTCCGTGGCACGTACGGTGGGTGGGCGTCCTTGACGACATTGCGCTTAACCCATCCCCAGGCGGCGAAGTCCTCCCAGGCGCGATGCAACATGCGGTGGGTGTTGACGACGGTCTTGGGCTCTAGCCCAGGTGGCAGCGACCGACGACCGGTGTCTACAGCCGTTCCTGGCTGCTTCGGCTCGAGGGCTATTGGCATGCCAAGCAGCTGATCGTCGGCCGTGTGCACGCGGTAGCAGCGCATTTCGTCGTATCGGTACGGACGGCATGGCAACACCTGGCCGCTTGCCGCAAAGCGCCGCGTGTGTACGGACTGGATCTTGCTATGGGTCCGCGGCTTGGCCTTGACGCGGCCTTCTGCCAGCAGCCTCGCGTACAAGGCGTCGCAAACGCTTCCGTCGATCTCCTGCACGGCGCGCTGCCCAATGTGGGGGATCCGCTGCGATCCGCGTGCCTGGCGCAAACTTGATCCTTGACAGACCGGCCTCGGATGATCCTTGACATGCCCTAGACGTTTGCCCTGGCCCTGCCTTGTGGGGCCGTGGCTTTCCGGTCCTATTTACCCGGCTGGGTTCCTGACAACGCTGACACAAATGATCAGGGCTAACTCTAGAAACGGGCAATTGAGCAAACACCACTGGACACAGGCGCCTGAGAGCACATGACGCGCGTTCCGGCGTGGCCGGGCCCCTGTCCTTGACATACGATCGTTAGCCGTGCGCATAGTGGGGCGGTCCCGAGTGCCAGCGTGGAGGCGGGGTCGGTCAGGCGGAACGCGGGCCGGTTGAGCCAAGGCCCTGGCGGTGGGATGAGCCCGGGGTGGTGGCATCAGGCTGAGCGCCGGGCCAGGGGGGTCTGGGGGATGCACCGATACTTTGCGCGCGCGTGTTTGGCCGTGGCGACCGGTGTGGCGCTGAGCTTGGTGGGGGTGAGTGGGGCCAGCGCTTCGGGCGTGGCCTCCCGGGCCGTGCAGGCGGCGCTGGTGTCCTCGGCGGGGACGTCGCAGGCGACTGTCGGCCCGGGCGCGCAGTTGTGGGCCAAGCTCTACAACGGCAATGGCGGCACCGGCAGCGACGCCGACTCGGTGGCCGTCAGCCCGGATGGGAAGACGGTGTTCGTCACCGGGGTCAGCGGGGGTTACGCCACGGTGGCCTACAACGCGACCACCGGCGCCCAAAGGTGGGTCAGCCGCTACGGCGGCAGCGGGCAAGCCGTCTCGGTAGCTGTCAGCCCGGACGGGAGCACGGTGTTCGTGACCGGCGGCATCGGGGCGGGCACCTTTTCGGGGTTTGACTACGCCACGGTGGCCTACAACGCCGCCACCGGGGCAAAACGATGGGCCAAGCTCTACAGCGGCGTCGGCATCGAAGGCGGTCAGGCCCTCTGGCTGGCCGTCAGCCCAGACGGGAAGACGGTGTTCGTGACCGGGGACATCGGCACAGACAACGGGTCGCAAGATTACGCCACGCTGGCTTACAACGCGGCCACCGGCGCCCAGCGGTGGGTCAAGAGCTACAACGGCACCGGCAAAAGCACCGACATCGCCTATTCGGTGGCCGTCAGCCCGGATGGGAAGACGGTGTTTGTCACCGGGGCAAGCACCGGAACCTCCAGCCCCTTGCCGACCTCCGACTACGCCACGATCGCCTACAACGCCGCCACCGGCGCCCAGAAATGGGTGAAACGCTACAACGGCCCCGTCAACAGCGGCAACCAGGCAAATTCGGTAACCGTCAGCCCGGACGGGAGCACGGTGTTCGTCACCGGGGCAAGCGGCGCCTCGGGAGAAGATTACTACGCCACGATCGCCTACAACGCCGCCACCGGCGCCCAGCAGTGGGTCAAGCGCTACAACGGCGGCAACTTCGGCGGCGGCGCGGCCAGATCGATGGCCATCAGCCCGGACGGGAAGACGGTCTACGTTACCGGGTACCTCAACGGCGCCACCTCCGGGGCGGACTACGCCACAATCGCCTACAACGCCGCCACCGGCGCCCAGCAGTGGGTCAAGCGCTACAACGGCACCGGCCGCGATGACCTCGCCACCTCAGTGGCGGTCAGTCCGGGCGGGGCGACCGTATACGTCACCGGATACAGCCAGGACACCAACGATGAACTCGGCTACGCAACCGTCGCCTACGACGCCGCCACCGGCGCCCAGCAGTGGGCCAGCCGCCACGACGGCACCGGCACCGGCGGCGGTGACGCCTTCTCGGTGGCCGTCAGTTCCACCGGAACGGTATTCGTCACCGGGGTGTTTCGTCCGGGCACCAACTCGCCCGATGAGTACGCCACGATCGCCTACCACGGCTAACTTGCACTCTTGCTTTGCTCTAGTCAACGCGACACAAATGATCAGGGCTAACTCTAAAAAACGAGCAGCTAAGTAAACACCACTAGCCACAGACGCTAGACAGCAAATGACGTGTTCCTGCCCCGCCGGGCCCCTGTCCTTGACACACCATCCCTGGCCGTGCGCATAGTGGGCGATCCTGAGCGACAGAGTGGGGGCGGGGTCGGGCCGGCGGAACGCGGACCGATTAAGCCAAGGCCCTGGCGGTGGGGATGCGCCCGGGACAGTGGCATTAGGCCAAGCGCCGGGCCAGTGGGGGCAGGGGGGCTTGGGATGCACAGATATCTTACGCGTGCCTGTGTTGCCGCGGCGGCCGGTGTGGCGCTAAGCACGGTGGGAATGAGCGGGGCCAGCGCGTCCTCGGCGGAGATGGCACAGGCGGCGGCCGGTCCGGGCGCACAGTTGTGGGCCAAGCTCTACAACGGCCCCGGCAACAGCAGCAGTCAGGCCTTCTCGGTGACCACCAGCCCGGACGGGAGCACGGTGTACGTTACCGGCGGGAGTGGGGACAACGGGACGGCGGATTACACCACGGTCGCCTACAACGCCGCCACCGGCGCCCAGCGGTGGGTCAGCCGCTACAACGGCGGCGTGACCGCCTTCTCGGTGGCCGTCAGCCCGGACGGGAGCACGGTGTTCGTCACCGGGTACAGCGCGGCGGGTACCCAATCGGGCTTTGACTACGCCACGGTGGCTTACAACGCCGCCACCGGCGCCCAGCGGTGGGCCAAGCTCTACAGCGGCCTCGGCAACGAAGGCGGTCAAGCTTTCTGGCTGGCGGTTAGCCCAGACGGAAAGACGGTGTTCGTCACTGGGGCCAGCGGCGTGGCCAACAACGACGCGGAGGATTACGCCACGGTGGCCTACAACGCCGCCACCGGCGCCCAGCGGTGGGCCAAACGCTACAACGGCCCCGGCAACAGCAACGACTACGCCGAATCGGTGGCCGTCAGCCCCACCGGGAACGAGGTGTTCGTCACCGGGTACAGCGCGGCGGGACCCCAATCGAGCTATGACTACGCCACGGTCGCTTACAGCGCCGCCACCGGCGCCCAGCTATGGGCCAAGCGCTACAACGGCCCGATCAACAGCGGCAGCACGGCCTATTCGGTGGCCGTCAGCCCGGACGGGAAGACGGTGTTCGTCACCGGGGACACCCGTAATGCCGCCTCTGGCAGCGACTTCGCCACGGTGGCCTACGACGCCGCAACCGGCGCCCAGCTGTGGGTCAAGCTCTACAACGGCGGCGGCTTCAGCGGTAACAACCCGCCCAAGTTGGTGGCCGTCAGCCCGGACGGGAAGACGGTGTTCGTCACCGGGGACGTCGCGGGCCCCAGCTATGACTACGCCACGGTGGCCTACAACGCCGCCACCGGCGCCCAGCTGTGGGCCAAGCGTTACGACGGCCCGGGCCACAACGACGACGTTGCCGAATCGGTGGCCGTCAGCCCGACCGGGGGGACGGTGTATGTCACCGGGTACAGCGATGGGGTCAACTTGCAACCTGACTACGCGACGGTGGCCTACAACACCGCCACCGGCGCCCGGCTATGGGTCAGCCGCTACAACATCCCCAACAACACCGCCGGTGCCGTGGCCTTCTCGGTGACCGTCAGCCCCAGCGGGACAGTGTTCGTCACCGGGGAAACCCATCCAAGCAGCACCTCGAACTGGGAATACGCAACGATCGCCTACCACAGCTGACTTTCAGGCCAAACACACATAGCGAGCTGCGCTTGCTCAGGCGACCGGTGTCAAGCATCAAGCGGGACAGCACACGTGCTGCGATCCGCGTGCTGCGATCCGCGATCCGCGGCCGAGTGACTAAAGGTCAGCAACGATCGCCACGATCATGAGCAGAAGTCCGCGGACGTTGGCAGACGGGTCGTCCTCAAATCGAGAACGCCACGCCGGAAGCTGACGGCAACGATGACGGCAACGACGGCAACCAATCGCGACCACAGCCGCGCGCCGGCAACCATCCGCGCACTGGTAGTGCCTCAGGACCTGGTCAACTGTCACACCTGAAAAGCGGACGGTCGAGGGTGAGCACCGCGTCTCTGTGGCTTACTGTCAAGCCGTCGGCCAGGGGCCGCGAGTCTGGATGCTGCTCACCTGCCCGATGGCGTGCCGGGAATCGGCAACGACCGCGATGGTGGCGAGCCTCGCTGAATCCTTACCGGTCGTCCTCGCCAACGCACCACGCAGGAGGAGTTACTAATCACCGGCTTACCGGCGGACGATGCCTACGGTAACCGTGCCGTTACCGTTCCAGTCACCGACGACTGGGATGTCGGTGGGTGCCCCGTAGTAGAAGTTCAGGTCGGGCGCCCCAGCGCTGGCGGAGTTGCGGAGCTCCCAGTACAGCTGGCCGTTGACGGGCCGGACGACCCCTACGGTTGCTGTCCCGTTGCCATCCCAGTCGCCTACGACGGGGAGCGCGCCATCGGGGCCGTAGTGGAACTCGACGTCCGCAGGTCCCGAGCTATTGGAATTGCGGAGTTCCCACAGCAGGGTCCCGGTACTGGGATCCTGACGGACGACGCCGATGGTAACAGTGCCGTTGCCATCCCAGTCACCAACGACCGGGAGAGCATTTGACGGACCATAGTGGAACTCGTAGGTAGCCGGACCGGGCCCGTCTGCATTCCTTAGCTCCCACAGCAACTGGCCGCTGCCGTCGTCGGTCCGCACCACCCCGGGGGTCGTAGAGCCGACGCCGTCCCAGTTGCCGGGCGTAGGCAATGCGTTTGATGCTCCGTAGTCGAAGGCACCGTCGGCCGGACCGGGGCTGTTGGTGTTGCGGAGCTTCCACAGGAGTTGGCTGCCATCTGGCCGGACGATACCTGCTGTGGCCGTACGATTGCCGTTCCAGTCGCCAACGACTGGGGTGTCTGTGGAGGCTCCGTAATAGAAGGCAGTGTTGGCTGCACCGGAACTGTTGGTGTTGCGGAGCTTCCATAGCAATTGTCTTGTAATATCCTTTACATGAATGTACTCGAAGTTCCCTGTTGGGACGGTTCGGGTATCATAAAGTCCATCGCCAGTGGTGGGCTGGCCGGGATAAAAGCCTTCGTTGTACTCGGAAATCGTGACCTTGCTTCCGTTTGCGGAGACAGATTCCACATAGGCGACATGGTCCCCGCCCGATTCCCACGCAATTGCGCCTGGTGCTGGCTTGTTATTTGGCGCATGCCCATGGGTGGCAAAGTATGACCCCCAGGCGCTAGCGTCGCCGATGGCATGCGGCATGGTGTACCCATTGTTTGTTGACAGGCGCCACGCGACCCAGCTAGTACAGTTGCGGTAGTTGTAGCCCCACGTATCAAAAAGGCCTCCGTTGTAGACCCAGTTGTCGTTCGGGCAGTACTGCACTCCGTTGTACGTCAACGGCGTGGTCTGACACGTCGCTGACGCCCAGGGATATCCCCCCGTGCTAGCAGCAGCGGGAACCGCCTCGCGTGCGGCCACAGTGGCTGAGCCAGCGCCAGCGACACCAGGCAGACCGACGGTTGCTGTCGAAACTACCGCAGCAATAACCAACGCAATCCACAGTCGCCGGATGGTCAAGCAGCAGCTACTCTTCGAAAGCCTCACTAACCCCCCCAAACTCATACAAGTGACCAGAAAACAGGCATCAAAGCGATGCAGCCATGGCAAACGTAATTAGGACGCGCCATCAGTCGATTTGGATGACATAACGGTGAACAGCCCCGACCCGCCTGGGCCTGAGCTTCTCCCGGTCCTCTGGTAGCAGTGCAGTGGCGTGTCATACCCGCGCCACACCAACATGGTGTTGGCCGAGTCGGGCGCAGAAGCAAGCCCTGTGCACGGATTTGTGCACGAAATCGCTTGGGAGCGGACAGGCTTGATGGAACGCAACGAGATACCAGATCCGGACGCGCGGACATCCGGCCAGGCTGGCGCACCTTCCAGAGACCAACCAGGACGCCCGAAACCTGCGTCGTGTGGCTCATAACCCAGAGGTCGCGGGTTCAAATCCCGCCCCCGCTACAAAGTAGCAGGTCACAGGCCCGAAGATGATCTTCGGGCCTGTTTGCATGGTTCGTGTAAACAGATTTGTAAACGCGCGGCGCGCGGCCGCCCCGGCGCAGGCCCTATTGCGCGGCTCGCGGCCGATCCAGAGCCCGCCGGATGCCTGATTCTGCCGGTGTGGGTGCGGAGGGCTTGAGGGGTCACAACGGCGATGAGTTTCGCTTCGCTGCTCGGTCTGTCTTCCATGAGCCCGCTCTCGGCTCTTGGGGAGAGCGGTCATGATCGCTACCTATGGGAGGCAAGCGTGCGGCTTCTTCTCACGTCCGGCGGCGTCACGAACCCGAGTATCCGCGACGCGCTAGCCGGACTGCTTGGCAAGCCGATCGCCGACTGCCGTGCGCTGTGCATCCCGACCGCGCAGTGGGGTCACCCGATGTGCGGGCCCCTGTCCGTGCGTGACGTCGTCGTCGGCGAGCCCCCGTTGCTGATGTCTGGCCCCGGGTGGGAGTCGGTGGGGCTCCTCGAGCTGACAGCGCTGCCCAGCATCGGCGAAGAGCGGTGGGTCCCCTGGGTCCGGGAGGCTGACGTCCTGCTGGTGGACGGCGGCGACGCGACGTACCTGTGCCACTGGATGCGGCAGTCTGGGCTGGCGGGCCTCCTGCCGTCGCTGCCTGAGACGGTCTGGGTGGGAGTGAGCGCCGGAAGCATGGTGATGACGCCGCGGATCGGTGAGTACTTCGTCGAGTGGCCGTCCGCACCGGACGACCGGACCCTGGGGATCGTCGGCTTCTCGATCTTCCCGCACCTGAACCACGAGATGATGCCGGGGAACACCATGGCCGAGGCGGAGAAGTGGGCCGCCGGCATCGCGGGTCCGGCGTACGCCATCGACGACCAGACGGCCATCAAGGTGACCGACGGCACCGTTGAGGTCGTCTCCGAGGGGCAGTGGAAGCAACTCTCCTGATAGCCGCGGCCAATTCCCGACCCAGGCGTGGCGAAGCGCCCGGCGATCCGCTCGTGCGTCGAGCCGAGGTCAGATCACACTCGGTGATTGCGCTTGGTCAGCGCCAGCACGCAAGTAACCGCCTATGGGCGCATAATCCGTTCGGCGCTGACCTCCTTTTCCTAACCTCCGAGGGACAGGAGGTGTGACTGGACGCCGGCGCCGTAACCGGTCGGCGTTCCGCTGTAATCGGAGATCAGGCCAGGTCCGGACGAGCAGTTGAAGTCGGCGTTCCAGGCCCAGGCCAGATAGCTGGTCTGCTGCGAATCCAGCCAGGTCATCAGTGGGGTGACGTAGCTGCTGGCGCAGTCGTTCTCGCCGATCTCGCCCGCGACGACCGGGACCTGGGCGATGACTGGCTGCACCTGGCTGGTCCAGCACGCTTGGGTGTTGCAGGCGTTGAAGTTGTAGCTGTGCCAGGACACGGCGATGTCATTGTCCGGGTCGGTGGGCAGGTAGGTCAGGATCGACGGGTCGCTGGCGCTGCCTGGCGTGCCCAGGTCGTTCGCGTACTCCTCGCCTCCGACCATGATCACGTTGTTCGCCCCGGTGGAACGCACCGCGTTGACCATCGCCTGCATTCCGGCCACCTGGTAGGAGATCCCGGGGCACGTGCCGCCGTTCAGCCAGCACTGCCAGCCGGAGGTGGCGCTGCCAGTCGCGCGGGATGCGTACGGTTCGTTGAACAAGTCGAAGATCACTGCGTTGTTGCCCTTGAAGGTGTTGGCCACCGACGTCCAGAACGGGATCGCCTGCGCGGAATCGGGCATCGGCTTCTGGCATACTGCCCGCGCCGACGTGCAGCCTGACGACGGCCCGGTGTACTTCCCATCGGTCCAGTGCAGGTCCAGGATCGCGACGATGCCGTTGGCGTTCAGCAGGTTGACGTAGGCAGTGACGGCGCTGATGTAGTTGGCGCCCGCGTAGGCGGAGTTGACATACGACTCGCCGTTCCAGCAGGCCTCGTTCAGCGGCACACGGACCGCGTCCACGTTCCACGACTTGATCGCGCTGACCGCCGTCTGGTCCATCGGGCCGTCCCAGACCCCGGTGCCATTCACACACGCGTACTCGCCGCCGGACCGGTCCACGCCGTGCAGGACGACCTGCAGGCCGGTGGCCGAGTTCACCAGCTCGTTGCCGGACACCTGGAGTTGCGGCGCGGGACCGCTCGGCGGGGTGATGGTCCAGGTGAAGGTGGCTGATCCGGAGTCGCCGGCGCTGTCAGTGACGGTGACGGTGACGGTGGAGGCGCCGACTGAGGTCGGGGTGCCGGTGATCAGCCCGGTGGAGGAGCTGATCGACAGCCCGGCCGGCAGCCCGGTGGCGACGTAGGTCAGGGTGTGCCCGGCGGCCTGGATCTGCAGGCTGACCGCGGTGCCGGCCGGGCCGGCCTGGTTGCCCGGGTTGGTGACCGTGACCGCGTGGCGGCTTGACGCCATAGCCGACACAGTCGGTCCGGCGACCAGGCCGACTAGCGCGGCAGCGCATCCGAGCACCCCGGCCAATAGGAGCGCGGTCAGGCGCCTGCGCAGGCGCCAGGTCAAACGCCTCATGACACTTCCCTTCCGCCAGAACCAGCCGGCCATCCGAGCGCATGGAGCAGCCAGCCTGGCCGTCACCAGTCGATGCGCCGAACCTCAGTCCTTGCCGCGGCAACCCGCCCGGCGCGCCGTGCCACCCGCGAGGATTACCGTGACCCGGCGTCCCCAGCAAGTCCCGGCCGGCGCGTCCAGCCAGCCGTGCATATCCAGCACCATGACGCTGAACCAACACGCTAATCCGGCAGGAACAGCCAGTTCAATAGCGAACCCACGATCGCAGCGCCCCGCCACCGACTCGCCCGGTCGAGCCGTCACACGCGCAGTGTTGGCGGACCGGCCAGCGCTCCATCGCAGTACCGGCCAGCAAGCCGCAGCAGGCGCGGCCGGCTTACACGGTGATGGCGACCTTGCCCCTGGCATGTCCCTGTTTGAGATAACCGATGGCCCGGGCAACCTCACCCAGCGAATAGGTCCGGTCGATAACGGGCGTGAGTTTCCCGGCGGCGAGAAGCTCACCCAAGACGCTCAAATCGGCCTTGTTCAGGCGGGCCAGGAAGAACACCATCCGCTGGCTCACCGCTGGTGACAGCAACACCATCTTGACCGAGCGGCCCAGCGGCCCAATCCAGCGGCCCTTGTCCGGGCCTCCGACTCCCACGAGCACTCCCTTCGGGGCCAGTGCCCGCCTAGTCTCCGCCAGGGTCCGGTTTCCGGCTATATCCACCAGCAGGTCATACCGGCGCCCCGCCCGGGTGAAATCCTCCCGGGTGTAGTCGATGACCTGGTCGGCCCCGAGCGAGGCGACCAGGTCCACATTCCGCGTGCTGCACACGCCAGTTACCTCGGCGCCGAACGCCTTGGCCAACTGCACCGCGAACGTCCCCACCCCGCCGGACGCGCCGTTGATCAAGACCTTGTGCCCGGGCCGGACCCGCCCCTTGTCGCGAAGCGCCTGCAACGCGGTGCACCCTGCCACCGGCACCGATGCCGCCTGCTCGAACGTCAGGCCCTTGGGCTTTGCCAGCACCGCACCGTCTTGACGGATGCTGATGTATTCGGCGAGAGTTCCCCGATCATCAAGGCCGCCGAACACCTCATCCCCGCGCCGCAGTCCTGTCACGTTACTGCCCACCGCCTCGACCGACCCGGCCATGTCAGCGCCGAGCCTGCTGGCGCGGGCCCTGGGCCGGGACAATCCCGCCTGAGCCCGGACCAGATACGGCGTGCCTCCCATGAAATGCCAGTCCAGCGGGTTGACCGACGCCGCCCGAACCCGGACAAGCACCTCGTCGTCACCGATAGCGGGCACGTCCACCTCCCGCAATTTCAGGACCTCAGGCGGGCCGTACCGGTAATAGCGAATCGCCTTCATGGTGCCCCATCACTCGATCGCAGCACGGCACAGGCAAGCCTCAGCCCAACCGCAGCCCTACAGGAACGCTGGTCACACTAACCAGCCAGGCCGGTCCCCGGCATCGGTGGAATTACCGATCCAGGCCACCCGAAGCACCAACGGCGATCCCGAAAGCGATCGTCTAGCGGTTCTCCGCCACGAACTGGCTGGCGGTGAAGGACGCGCCGGCCGGATCGGCAAGGACGGCGAATCGCACCCAGGGCGCATTTTGCGGCTCGGCGAGGACCGAGCCCCCGAGTTCGCGCGCTCGCGCAGCGATCGCGTCCGCGTCGTCGACGGCGAAGGTCACGCTC
>Ga0306925_10001242_pt1 | contig 20585 bp, 18 predicted proteins | sample flu12Cox44000176_FD_203755 | JGI IMG/M metagenome (GOLD analysis project Ga0306925, IMG submission 203755) | Lab enrichment of tropical soil microbial communities from Luquillo Experimental Forest, Puerto Rico - flux8day.12C.oxic.44.000.176 (v2)... | ecosystem: Environmental > Terrestrial >... | reverse complement strand
CGGCGTCATCGGCTCACCATATCAGCAAACCGCGGCCCGGTGTCTCGAGACCGCCGCGGGCAACGCCGATGAGCGCGGCGAGCGCGCCGGCGGCGACAAAGCCGTCGAGGCGATCCATCAGGCCTCCATGCCCGGGAATGAGGCGCCCGGAGTCCTTGGCGCCGAACTTGCGCTTAAGAAAGGATTCGAACAAATCTCCGCCCTGCGCCACGATGGATAACAGGGCGGCCAGCGCGGCGACCGCCGGCAGTCCCATAATGCCTCCTGCGCGCGCCACGATCACTCCCGCAAGCGCCGCGGCGGCAACCCCGGCAAGCGCTCCCGACCAGGTCTTGTTGGGGCTCACGCGCGGCACCAGCCTCGCGCCGCCAATCGCCCGCCCGATGAAGTACGCCGCAGTGTCGGTTCCCCACACCACTGCAAACAGGAACATGATGGCCAGGAAGCCGTAGCCGGGATCGCGGCGCAGGACAATCGGCGACATGGCGATCGCAGCGGAATAAGGAATGCCCGCTGCCAGCCAAATCCACCGCCCCGCGGGCGCGAGCCCCGCAACTATACCGGTGCCGAGCGCAAGCGCAGCGAAGGCCGCACCGATATGGCGACCGGCGGCAAACGCGAGCCCCAGCGAAGCCGCGCCGATCGTCATCGCGGCGCGCCGATGGGAGGCCGCCACCAGCAAAATCCACTCCCACAGCGTGACGGCGGCCGCCGCGCACCAGAACAGCGCGAACGCAACGCCACCGACATAAGCTGCCGCGACGGCAAGCGGCACAAGCATCAACGCCGAGCATATGCGTAGCGCAAGCTCGCTGCGGCCGGAAACAAGCGCGGAAAGGAACTCCCGGGACGCACGCCCCGCTCGGATCATGACCCGGTACGCGCGACGAGGCCGCCAAAGCGGCGCTCGCGCCGACAATATTCGGTGATTGCGCTTTCCAGCGCGGCCCGGTCAAAATCCGGCCAATAGGTCGGAACAAAGATCAGCTCGCTGTAGGCGGCCTGCCACAGCAGAAAATTGGAAAGCCGTTGCTCGCCGCTGGTACGGATGATCAGGTCGGGGTCGGGCAGATCGGGCGCGTCGAGATAGCTCGCGAGCTTGTCGGCGGTGACGGCGGTGAGAGCGCAATCTCCGGCGGTGACGGCGGCAGCCAGCCGCTGCGCCGCGCGCGCGATTTCCTGCCGGGCGCCGTAGTTGAAAGCCACGACGAGCACCAGCTTGTCATTGTCCCTGGTGAGCTGCTCGGCTTCATCAAGCAGCCGTCTGATGTCGACGTCGAGATTGTCGCGGTCTCCGATCACGCGGACACGAACGCCGTTGCGATGCAGGTCCGCAAGGTCGTGACGGATGAACCGGCGCAGCAGCGCCATGAGCTCGCGAATCTCCGAGGGTGGCCGCGCCCAGTTCTCCGCGCTGAACGAGAAAATTGTCAGAAAACCGATACCGAGATCGCCCGCGGCCCGTACCGTCCGGCGCAGCGCCTCGACCCCGCGGCGGTGCCCCTCCCCCCGCGGCAGCCCGCGCGCCGCCGCCCAGCGTCCGTTGCCGTCCATGATGATGGCGACATGCCGCGGCACGGCGATGTCGCCGATTCGGGCGGTGCGCAGCGGCTCGTGTTCGGACATGCCCGTTCAAACCTCACACAGTGAGAATTTCCTTCTCTTTTGTTGCGAGCATCCTGTCGACTTCGGTGATTGCCTCGTCGGTGGCCTTCTGCACCTGCTCGCCGGAGCGCTTGCCGTCGTCCTCGCTGATCTTGTGGTCCTTCTCGAGCTTCTTGAGCACATCCAGGCCGTCGCGCCGCACGTGACGCACCGCTACGCGGGCGGCTTCGGCATATTTGTGCGCAACCTTCACCAGCTCCCTGCGGCGCTCCTCATTGAGCTCGGGAATCCGCAGGCGCAGCAGCTGCCCTTCGCTGGATGGAGTGAGACCGAGATTGGACGCAGCGATGGCCTTTTCCACGGCGTGGACCATCGATCTGTCCCAGATCTGCACCGTTATCAGCCGCGCCTCGGGCACGCTGATGGTGGCGACCTGGTTAAGCGGCATATGGCTGCCATAGGCCTCGACCTGGATGGGATCGAGCAAGCCCGCCGAGGCGCGGCCGGTGCGCAGCCCTCCCAGCTCCTGCTTCAAGAGCTGGATTGCGCCCTGCATGCGCCGCTTGAGCTCGTTGAGATCGTGTGTCGGGTTGGCCATGGCGACCTCGAGAGGTTGGACGAATTGCGAAGATGCTGCCCCGCTTGCGGCGGGAAATGTCATTGCTATTCGCTGACGACGGTGAAGCGTCCCTTCCCGCGCAGCACCGCGGCGATCGCCCCTTGCTCGCGGATCGAGAACACAATGATAGGCATACGGTTTTCCCGAGCAAGCGCAAAGGCGGTGGTGTCCATCACCTTGAGGTTGCGCGCGATCGCCTCCTGGTGGGTCAGCCGCTCGTAGCGCTGCGCCTTGCTGTCCTTTTTCGGGTCCGCGCTGTAGACCCCATCGACATCGGTGCCTTTGAGCACGACATCGGCACCGATCTCGGCTGCCCGCAGGACGGCGGTCGTATCGGTCGTGAAGAACGGATTGCCGGTGCCGGCTGCCAGGATGACGATGCGACCTTGCTGGAGGTGGCGCAACGCACGCCGCCGCTCATAACTTTCGCACAGCGCCGGCATGACCAGGGCCGACATGGTGCGGGCCATGACCCCGGCCTTCTCGAGCGAGCTTTCCAGCGCAAGCGCGTTCATGACGGTCGCCAGGATGCCCATCATGTCGGCAGTCACGCGCGGGATCCCCTGTTCGGAGATCTTCACGCCGCGAAAGATGTTGCCGCCGCCGACCACAATGCCGATCTCCACGCCGAGACCGTGAGCGTCAATGACATCGGCAGCAATGCGATCAAGCGTCGGCTGGTGAATGCCGAAACTCTCAGGACCCATGAGGGCTTCGCCGGATACCTTCACGATCGCGCGGCGATAGTTCGGCTCAACCATGGTGCCCGGTTCGGATCATTGTCCTTGAAGGGACGCGACTGGCTCCCGCCGTCGGCAATCAGCTGCGCCCGGCCGCCGCCACCTCAGCGGCGAAATCGGTTTCCGGTCGGTCGATGCCCTCGCCGAGCGCATAACGCACGAAACCCGTAATCTTTATTGGCGAGCCGACGCCGACCTCGGCTTCCTTGATGGCCTGGGCGACGCTCTTGTCCGGCGCATGAATAAATTCCTGATCGAGCAGACAAACCTCCTTGTAAAAGGTCTTGAGCCCTGATTCGACGATCTTGTCGACGACCTGCGGCGGCTTTCCCTGCGCCTTGTACTTGTCGGCAAGGACTTCGCGTTCGCGGCGCACGACATCGGACGCAAGACCCGCCGCATCGAGCGCCTGCGGATTGGACGCCGCCACGTGCATCGCGATCATGCGGCCGAAGCGTGCTAGCGGCTCCGCCTTTCCGGACGATTCAAGCGCCACGATCACTCCGATCTTTCCCAATCCCTCGTCGACGGAATTGTGCACATAGCTGGCGATCACGCCGGTCTCCGCCGACAAGGCGGCGGCGCGCCGCAGCGACATGTTCTCGCCGATCTTCGCGATGGTATCGGCGATGGCGGTGGCGACGCTCACGCTGCCGACCTTCGCCGCCCTGATGCTTTCGAGATCGACGCCAACGTCAAGCGCTACGTTGGCGATCATTTTCACGAGGCCCTGGAACAAATCATTGCGGGCGACAAAATCGGTCTCTGAATTGACCTCGACAACGACGCCTTTGAGGCCGCGTACCGCCACTGCGATCAAACCTTCGGCGGCGATCCGCCCGGCTTTCTTGGCCGCCTTGGCGAGACCTTTCTTTCGCAGCAAATCGACGGCTTGCTCCATGTCGCCGCCGGTGTCGTTGAGCGCACCTTTGCAGTCCATCATGCCGGCGCCGGTGCGCTCGCGAAGCTCCTTGACCATTTGCGCGTTGATACTGGTCATGACCATAATCCTCCGCTCGTCATGGCGGGATCTGCCGGCGCCGGCCGCGGGCTGCTGGTCCTGATCCCGCAGGGACAGGCTTGGCTGGCGCCTCCGCGCATGACGGAAATCGTTATTCCGCGCTCAACTCCTTGGCCTGCGCGATCCAGCCGTCCATGCGGCCGGGCAGCCCGGTTTCTTCGCCGATCGTGCGAGCGGCTTGCGGACCGAGCCCCGCGATCTGCCAATAATGGAAGATGCCGAGGTCGTTGAGTTTCTTCTCGATCGCAGGCGACATGTGATGAAGCTTCTTGAGATCGTCGGCGACGCCGCGCGGCCCCGACAGCACTTCGTAGCCCGGCTCCTGCGTCTGCGCCGGCAGCTCTGCACCGACCGGCTCCGCCGCCGCCCCGGTATCGACGCCAAGCTCGCCCTGCGCGCGAGAGATGCCGTCGATTGCGGCTTTGGCGACCAGATCGCAATAGAGCGTAATGGCGCGGCTCGCGTCATCGTTGCCCGGAATGACATAAGTGATGCCGTCCGGGTCGCAATTGGTATCCACGATCGCGGCCACCGGCAGGTCGAGCCGGCGCGCTTCCTTGATCGCGATATCCTCCTTGTTGGTGTCGATCACGAACAGAAGGTCGGGCAGCCCGCCCATGTCCTTGATGCCGCCCAGGGCACGGTCGAGCTTGTCGCGCTCGCGCTGCAGCGTGAGGCGCTCCTTCTTGGTGTAGCCCTGAGATTCGCCCGAAGCGAGCATCTCTTCGAGCTTGCGCAGCCGCGAAATGGACTGCGAGATCGTCTTCCAGTTGGTGAGCGTGCCGCCGAGCCAGCGCGAATTGACATAATATTGAGCGGACTTCCTGGCCGCCGCAGCGATGGCATCCTGCGCCTGGCGCTTGGTGCCGACAAACAGGATGCGCCCCCCATTGGCGACGGTGTCGCTCACCGCTTGCAGCGCGCGGTGCAGCATCGGGACGGATTGGGCGAGGTCAATGATGTGGATGTTGTTGCGCGATCCGAAGATGTATTCCGACATCTTCGGATTCCAGCGATGGGCCTGATGGCCGAAATGCACGCCAGCCTCCAGGAGCTGGCGCATGGAGAATTCAGGAACCGTCACGTTGTTGTTCTCCGGTTGAGCCGCCGCGGACCCGTGAGCCCTCCCCCTGCGGTCGGAGGGCCACCGGACGGCTTTCGGCCAAGGTCCGCGTGTGAGATGGCGCGCCTTATATAGGCATGAATACCGCAGTGCAAGGATCGCCGCCGCCGATCGGCGGGCGGCACATGATCCGCCGAGCTGACCCTGTGGCAGCCACGGCCCTACACGGCCTCTACCGCCACCACGCCCGGGACCGCCTTGATTGCTCCCGCGATTTGCGGGGAAACCCGGAAGCGTCCCGGCAGCTTCACTTCGACTTCCTTGCCTTCACCCAAGAGGAGAATAAACGCGACTTCGCCGTTCGCCCGGTCCGGGGAGGATCGATCGGCATTCGGCGCTTCGAGCCGCTTTGCCACGCTTTCGATTGGCGCATCTCCGCGCAGGAAAATGCGCAGCCCCTTGGAAAGCCTGGCGGCCGCCTGATCGAGCGGCTCGGCTGACTGGATGCGGGCGCGCACGTCGTCTCCCTGCATCTCGGCCGAGAGCACCAGCAGCACGGCGGCGCCCGGCTCGAGCACTTCGCGGAACTGCTGCAGCCCCTCGAAAAAGATCACGGCCTCGTAGTGACCGGTCGGATCGGAGAGCCCGACGATTCCCATCTTGCTGCCGCTGCGCGTTCGCCTTTCGGCGCGGGTCACCACGGTGGCCGCCACCCGACCAACGCTGGCCCCCGAGCGCACGCTACGCGCAAAGTCCGCCCACGACTGCACCCGCATGTGGCGAAGCATGGCGGCATAATCGTCGAGCGGATGTCCGCTGAGAAAGAAGCCGACGGCATCGAATTCCTTCTGCAGCCGCTCCGCCGCAAGCCAAGCCTCGACCGCAGGGAGCGGGAACGCCTCGCGCGCGTCCGCCCCGCCGAACGAAAATTCAAGGGCGCCGATGGTGTGCGCCTGATGCTCACGCTGTGCCGCCGCCAGCATGCCGTCGACCGCCGCAAACACGCGGGCGCGATCCGCTCCCAGCTCGTCGAAGGCGCCGGCCGCGGCGAGGCTCTCCAGCACGCGCTTGTTGACGGCGCGCGGATTGATGCGGCTCACGAAATCGGAAAGGTCGCGGAACGGGCGCTGCCCGCGCGCTTCCACGATCGCCTCGACCGCCTGCCGGCCGACCCCCTTGAGCGCCGCCAGCGCGTAATTGATCGTGCTGCCGTCGACGTTGAATTCCGCGCCGGAGCGGTTGATCGACGGCGGCTCGATATTGACGCCGAGCCGCTTGGCCTCATCCCGGAACTCCGAAAGCTTGTCGGTATTGTCCATGTCGAGGGTCATGGAGGCGGCAAGGAACTCGACCGGATAGTTCGCCTTCATGTAGGCGGTCTGATAGGCGACGAGCGCATACGCGGCGGCGTGACTCTTGTTGAATCCGTAATCGGCGAAGCGCTCGAGCAGCTCGAAGATCATTTCGGCCTGCTGCTGTGCGATGCCGCGTTCCACGCAGCCCGAAACGAACCGGCTGCGCTGCTTCTGCATCTCGCTGCGTATCTTCTTGCCCATCGCGCGCCGCAGCAGATCCGCTTCGCCCAGCGAATAGCCGGCGAGCAACTGCGCAGCCTGCATCACCTGCTCCTGATAGACGATGACGCCGAAAGTCTCGCGCAGTACGGGTTCCAGTTTGGGGTGGATGTAGTCCGGCTGCTCCAGGCGGTGCTTGCGCGCGCAATAGGTGGGAATATTGGCCATCGGGCCCGGGCGGTAGAGCGCGACCAGGGCAATGATGTCCTCGAATCGATCAGGCCGCATGTCGAGCAAGGCTCGCCGCATGCCCTGACTTTCCAGCTGGAAGATGCCCACCGCCTCGGCACGCGCGAGCATGGCATAGGTCTTGTCGTCATTGAGCGGGATCGCCGCGAGATCAATCTCGGTACCGCGCTTGCGAAGCAGCGCGACCGCCGTCTGCAGGACGGTGAGCGTCTTGAGGCCGAGAAAGTCGAACTTCACCAGTCCGGCCTGCTCCACCCATTTCATGTTGAACTGGGTCACCGGCATCAGCGATTTCGGATCACGGTAGAGCGGCACCATCTCGGTCAGCGGCCGCTCCCCGATCACGATGCCGGCTGCATGGGTGGAAGCGTGGCGGTGCAGGCCTTCGAGCCTCTGCGCGATGTCGAAGGCACGCCTGACCACCGGGTCGCCGTCGCGGGCGGCTTGGAGGCGAGGCTCGTCGTCAATGGCACGCAACAGCGTGACCGGATTGAGCGGGTTCTGCGGCACCAGCTTGCACAGCTTGTCGACCTGACCGTACGGCATCTGCAGCACGCGTCCGACATCGCGCAGCACGCCGCGTGCCTGCAGCGTGCCAAAGGTGATGATCTGCGCGACCCGATCGCGACCGTAGCGGCCCTGCACGTAGCCAATGACCTCGTCGCGCCGGTCCTGACAGAAATCGATATCGAAGTCGGGCATCGATACGCGTTCCGGATTGAGGAAGCGCTCGAACAGGAGCCCAAAGCGGATCGGATCGAGGTCGGTAATGGTCAGCGCATAGGACACGAGCGAGCCGGCGCCGGAACCGCGGCCCGGCCCGACCGGAATCCCCTGGGCTTTCGCCCATTGGATGAAATCGGAGACGATGAGGAAATAACCGGGATATTTCATGCCCGCAATGACGTCGAGCTCGAACGACAATCGCTCCTCATATTCCTCGAGGGCATGGCCAGGTGCCGTTCCCTGGGTCTGGAGACGGCGTTGGAGCCCGGCCTTGGCGCGGCTGCGCAATTCGGCGGCCTCGTCCATGGCGTGCCCCGCCTCGCCGACCGAAAAGCGCGGCAGGATCGGCGTTTGCACGCGCGGGCGGAAGGCACATCGCTGAGCGATCTCGACCGTCGATGCGGTGGCCTCGGGAAGATCGGCAAACAGCGCCATCATTTCCGAGCGTGTCTTGAAGCGGTGCTCGGGCGTGAGCTGGCGCCGATCGGTGTCCACGAGAAAGCGCCCCTCGGCGATGCAGAGGAGCGCATCGTGCGCCTCGTAGTCCTCACGCTGCGCGAAGAACGGCTCGTTGGTCGCTACCAGCGGAATGCCGTGGGCGTAGGCAAGCTCAACAAGCGCGGGCTCGGCGGCGCGCTCGCCGGCGGCGCCGTGGCGCTGAAGCTCGACGTAGAAGCGATCGCGGAAAAGGCACGCCAGCACGGCGCAGCGATCGTTTGCCAAACCGCCCTGTCCGGCCGCGAGCGCCGCATCGAGCGGCCCGCTGGGACCTCCGCTGAGCGCGATCAGCTCCTCTGTCTCCCCTTCCAGCCAGTTGAGCTTGAGGTGAGGCTGCTCACCGGGCGCGGACTCGAGAAATGCGCGCGAATTGAGCCGCAGCAGGCTGCGGTAGCCTCCTTCGCGCGCCGCCAGGAGCACAATGCGCGGCCGCCGAAGAGAAGGACCGCTGCCGTTGCGCGGTGCGGCCTCCTGATCGGCAAAGTCGAGGGCAAGCGCGCAGCCTATGATCGGCTGGATACCGGCGCTCGCAAGCTTGTCCGAGAATTCGAGGGCACCAAAGAGATTGTCGGTGTCGGTCAGAGCGAGCGCGGGCTGTCGATCGGACCGCGCGAGTTCGGCCAGCCGCGCAATGGTGAGCGCGCCTTCCAGCAGGGAATAGGAGGAATGCACATGCAGATGAACGAAGCCGGGCATTCAAGGTCTCGCGATTCGCAATCGGCTTGCGAATGTGCGGGGCGCAGGCAGCGCTGTCCATGGCAAGCGCGCGGTTCGCTACCGCCGCGCTGGTTATCCCCAGGAGAGAACGGCAGCGAAAATGCCGAGGCGAAAAATCGGGCCGGGCGACGATGGACCAGGCTTCAGTAGAAGGCGATGACCTGTGCCCACACTGCAATCATCCCGATGAACAGCGCCAGCGAGGCAAGGACTGCGGCTTCTTCGACGACGGCACGGAACATCGGACTCTCCCTCCCCAACTACAGAACACAACATGAACATAATTCATGTTATGTTCTCTGTCAAGTGGGAGGAGACTCGCCTGGGTGGACACTCGCCAAGCGGCCTTACATCGGAGGGTTACGGTACCGGCAGGCTGTCGGCCCCGGCGTCAGTCCAGCTCGACCACCAATCCGTCCCGAATGGTGACACGGCGATGCATGCGAGCGGCGATGTCCATGTTATGGGTCGCCACCACGACCGCGAGACCGGAGGCCTCCACCAGCTGGGTGAGTGCCGAGAAAACGTGCTCGGAGGTCGTCGGGTCGAGGTTGCCGGTTGGCTCGTCGGCAAGAAGGATGCGAGGCGCATTGGCCACGGCGCGCGCGATCGCGACCCGCTGCTGCTCGCCTCCCGAAAGCTCGGCCGGCCGGTGGGTAAGGCGCTCCTTGAGACCCAGATAGGCGAGCAGGTCATTTGCCCGCTTGGTGGCTTCGCGGCGCCCCAGCCCGCGCACCATCTGCGGCATGATCACGTTCTCGATCGCGGAGAACTCCATCAGCAGGTGATGGAACTGATAGACAAAGCCGATCTCGGTCCGGCGGATGCGGGTACGCTCCGCGTCGGAAAGCCGGGAGGTGGCGACCTGATCGACAAAGACATCGCCCGCGTCGGGATGCTCAAGCAGGCCGGCAATGTGCAGGAGGGTGGATTTGCCCGCGCCCGAGGGGGCGACCAGCGCCACCGACTGCCCGGGCCAGACCGCAAATTCAGCAGCTCTGAGGATATGAAGCGTGACGTTGCCCTGGCGATAGTGCCGATCGATGCCGTGAAGAAACAGGATCGGCGCCTGCGCGGAGGAAGCGGCGGTGACGTCCCGCAGCGTCGTGCCGGCAGTTGCTTCATTCATAGCGCAGCGCCTCGACCGGATCGAGACGCGCCGCGCGCCACGCCGGGTAGAGCGTCGCCAACAGCGACAACGCGAGCGCCATCACCACCACCGCCATGGTCTCGCCGCCGTCGAGATCGGCCGGCAGCTTCGAAAGGAAATAAAGCTCGGGTGAGAACAGCTCGGTATTGGTCAGCCAGGACACGAAGCGCCGGATGGATTCGATGTTAAGGCACACCAGCAGCGCGAGCAGGAATCCCACCAAAGTACCGACGACTCCGACGGACGCCCCGGTCATCATGAAAACCCGCATGATAGCGCCCTGCGTTACGCCCATGGTGCGCAGGATGCCGATATCGCGCCCCTTGTCCTTGACCAGCATGATGAGGCCGGACGTGATGTTGAACGCGGCGACGATCACGATGATGGTCAGGATCAGGAACATCACATTGCGTTCGACCTGGAGCGCATTGAAAAAGGTGGCGTTGCGCTGGCGCCAATCGACCATGAAGATCGGCCGATTGGCGGCCTCGGCAACAAGTTTGCGGATGTAATCGACCTGATCCGGGTTATCGGTATAGACCTCGATGGCGGTCACGTCTCCGGCGCGATTGAAATAGGCCTGCGCCTCCGACAGCGGCATGAACACGAAGGCGGCGTCGTACTCCGACATGCCGATCTCGAATACCGCAGCGATCTTGTAGGCCTTGATGCGAGGCGTCGTACCCATCGGAGTGACCGCCCCGCGCGGGGCAACCAGCGTTACGCTGTCGCCCGCGCGCAGGGATAATTGGTCGGCCAGCCGGCGTCCGATGGCGACCCCCTGCCCTTCATCGAAGCCTTCGAGCGTCCCCTGCCGGATGTTGGTGGCGACCGAAGGCAGCTTGGCGAGATCGGCGGCTCGCACGCCGCGCAGAAGGACGCCGGAAGCGCCAAGCGGCGAAGAGGCGAGCGCCTGACCCTCGACGATGGGCGCGGCAAGCTTGATTCCCTCGACCTTTCCCACCCGCTCGGCGACCTCCTGCCAGTCCGTCAGCGGAGATTCCAGCGGCTGGATCAGCAGGTGACCGTTGAGGCCAAGGATCTTCTCGAGCAGTTCCTTGCGGAACCCGTTCATCACCGCCATCACGATGATCAGGGTAGCAACCCCGAGCATGATGCCGAGAAACGAGAAGCCGGCATTGACCGAGATGAATCCTTCCTGGCGCCGCGCCCGCAGGTAGCGCATCGACAGCATCCATTCGAACGGTCCGAAAGGGTGGGCGGTGCCGCTCGGCTCGCTCATCAACGTCTTCCCCATGGGCATGACGGCGTTATTTTCAACACCGCCTGATATCGCATGATTCTGGCCGTTTCACGCCTTCTCAGGCCTTCAGTCGCTCGATTGCTGCGCCCGGCGACATGAGCTCGCGGCTCCCGTCGGCCCGTCGCTTAAGCTCGACCTTGCCTTCGGCGAGTCCTCGCGGACCGATCAGAATTTGCCACGGAATGCCGATCAGGTCGGCCGTGGCGAATTTTGCCCCCGGCCGCTGGTCGAGATCGTCATAGAGCGCCTCGGTGCCGCTTTCGCCGAGCACGCGATAGAGCTCCTCGCAAGCCGCATCGGTTTCGGCGCTGCCCTGCTTGAGATTGAGGATGGCAACCTTGAACGGTGCCACCGCCTCCGGCCACTTGATCCCGGCATCATCGTGGAAAGCCTCGATGATGGCGGCAACCAGCCGGCTTGGGCCGATCCCGTACGAACCCATATGGACCGGATGCTCCTTGCCATCGGGCCCGGATACGACCGCCCGCATGGGCTCGGAATATTTGGTGCCGAAATAGAAGATGTGCCCGACTTCGATGCCGCGCGCCGATACGCGCTTGTCGGGCGGCAGCATCGCGAAGGCGCCCGCATCATGCTTCTCGGAAGTTGCCGCATAGAGCGACGTCCATCGCTCGACGATGCTCTCGAGGGCTTTCCTGTCGTCGAAATCAACGTCCTCCGCGGGCACGGTGAAATCGAGATAGTCCCGGTGGCAATAAACTTCGCTCTCCCCGGTCGAGGCAAGAATAATGAATTCATGCGACAGATTGCCGCCGATCGGACCGCTTTCGGCGACCATCGGAATGGATTTGAGTCCCAGCCGGGCAAAGGTGCGCAAATAGGCGACGAACATCTTGTTGTAGGCGTGCCTGGCGGCTGCAAAGTCAAGATCGAAGGAATAGGCGTCTTTCATCAGGAACTCGCGCGCGCGCATCAATCCGAAGCGCGGCCGCAGCTCGTCGCGGAATTTCCACTGCAGATGGTAGAGATTGAGCGGCAAGTCCTTGTACGAACGTACATAGGCACGGAAGATCTCGGTGATCATCTCCTCATTGGTAGGGCCGTACAGCATGTCGCGCTCGTGCCGATCGGTTATGCGCAGCATCTCCTTGCCGTAGACGTCGTAGCGCCCGCTCTCGCGCCAGAGCTCGGCCGACTGGATCGTCGGCATCAGCATCTCGAGCGCGCCCGAGCGGTCCTGCTCTTCGCGCACGATGCGGCAGACCTTGCGCAGAACGCGCAGCCCGAGCGGGAGGAATGCATAGATTCCTGCCGCCTCCTGCCGGATCATGCCTGCCCGCAGCATCAGCCGATGGGAGGCAATCTCGGCCTCCTTGGGTACCTCGCGCAGAATGGGCAGGAAATATCGGGATAGCCGCATGGGATCCGATTTCGTGAGCCAAGGCCCGTGGATTGAGCCGGTTCATGCCAGAAACATGAAATTTATCAAGTCCTTCCGCGTCATGCCGCGCGCCGGCCCTGCCGGAAGTGATTGTTGCGTCCAATTGGCGCAGGCGCACTGCGTGCTACGAGCCCTGCGCTTGCGAGCAGATGAATTCCCCGCCCCCTCGTTCCTTTACAGTGTGTTAACGCGACATGCCGAGCAAGGCCGCAAGGTCCTCAATTGTGATCAACCTGAAGGCATAGACGACGTACCAGATTGCGAACACGATCGCGGCCACGATGCTGGTCCAGATGAGCTTGCGTCTCAGTCGCGGAACGGCAGGAGCACCCGGGTCAGTGCCTTTGATCACCGTGCCGCTTTCCTCCTGGCTGCGCACCCCCCACGGCAGCACTGCGAACAGCACGGTCCACCAGATGATGAAATAGATCGCTATCGCAGTTGCCAGCGACATTGTTTCATTACCCGAGCGCGATCAATGCAGATAATTAACGTAAAGACGAGATCGAACGCACCTGTCCGTATCGTAATGCGCCCGCTGGTGTTATTGTTGCACAGTGCGTGATGGAGAAAAGCTCATGATCCTGCGAGTGCTTGGTTTTGGCCGCGCTGCGGCGCTGCTGATGTTCGCTCTCTGCCTTGGAGTCGGTTTCGGCACCGCTCCGGCTGCCGCCTGCGGATACTATGGGTGCTATGCGCCGGTTGCGGTCGTGGTGCAGCCCTATCAGTCCTGCTCCTGCTGCGGCTGCGGCGGCGGGTATGCCGCATACGGATACGCTTATCCCAGCCCCTATTACGGCGTTTATGCCGCGGGATACGATTACGACTACTATGCTCCGCGATGGCGTCACCGTTACTGGGGTCCGCGTCGCTGGTGGTAATCACAACCGTCGCTCCTGGTTTGTGAATACGGCTTGCCGCTGCGTCGGCAAGCCGCTTTCTTTGGGACCAGGCAGCAGGCAGTCAGCTCGGCCCCACATTCTCATGCCTGCTCGATCTCGATGAGCGTCCCAAAAAAATCCTTGGGATGCAGGAAAAGAACCGGTCGATCGTGGGCGCCCATCTTCGGCTCCCCATCGCCGAGAACACGCATTCCCTCCTCCCGCAGCTTGTCACGTGCGGCGTGGATGTCGTCGACCTCGTAACACACGTGGTGGATTCCACCATCGGGGTTGCGATCGAGAAATCTTGCAATCGGGGACGAATCCCCGAGCGGTTCAAGCAGCTCGATTTTGGTGTTTGGCAGCGTGATGAACACCGTTGTGACGCCGTGCGCAGGTTGTGCGACTGCCGCGGAGACGTGCGCGCCGAGGGTCCGGCGATAGACTTCTGCAGCCTTGGCGATGTCGCGCACCGCGATCGCTACGTGGTTGAGGCGTCCGATCATGCTTTGGTCTCCACGAACCGGTTGCGTCCCGAACAGGACAACGCTGCCGATCCAAGCTTACACTTCCAGCACGTGCACATGGCAGGTGGGCTTCTTGTTCCAGAGCGCGCCCAGCGCTGCGCGAACGGCGCGCCGCACGGCCTCGGCCACAAGCTCCGGGTCGCGTCGCTGCGCACGCGACAAGGACGAGAAGGCCTCCTGGACGGCATCAGAGGCAACGTCCATCGCGCTGCGCCCTCGCCCATCGCTCTCGGGGATGCCGGTGAGCGAGACGCCCGGATCGCCTATGAGCTCGCCCCGGTCGCTGAGCGCCAGCGCGACTGAAACGACCCCGGAAAAGCCGAGGCGGCGCCGGTCGGCAATGGTGCGCTCCTCGGCGCTGACCAGCAGCGAGCCATCCTTGTAGATGCGCCCGGCGGGTACCTCATCGATTTTTTCCGGTCCAGCCGGCGCAAGACGTACGAGCTCGCCGTCGCGGCACACCAGCACCTTCTTGACGCCGGCGCGACGGGCAAGCTCCGCGTGCTGGGCCATGTGGAGCGGCTCGCCATGCACCGGCAGCAGAATCTCGGGACGCACCCACGCAATCATGTCTCTGAGCTCATCCATGCGCGGATGACCGGAGGCATGAACGAGATGAGTGCGGTCGGTGATGACCTCCACGCCCTGGGCAATGAGACCGTTGATCACCCGCATCACCGCCTTCTCGTTGCCGGGAATGGCGCGCGAGGAAAAGATCACACGGTCGCCGCGTGCGAATGCCACATCCGGATGGTCGTCCTGGGAGATGCGCGAGAGCGCGGCGCGCGGCTCGCCCTGGCTACCCGTGCACAGCGCAAGCACCTTGTCGGGCGGCAAATGCCCGTAGACCTCAACGGAGCGAAACTCCCTGACGCCGTCGAGATAACCGGTCTCGCGTGCGACCTGCGCAACACGGTCCATTGCCCGCCCGACGACAACCACCTCCCGCTCGCACATGGCGGCGGCCTGCGCCACGGCGCGCAGGCGGGCGACATTGGACGCAAAGGTTGTGACCGCGACGCGCCTCGGCGCGGTTCGGATCAGCTCGGCAAGGCATTTGGCAACGTCGGCCTCGCAAGGGGAGCGCCCTTCGCGGATCGCATTCGTCGAATCACCAACGAGGACGAGGCAGCCCTCATCGCCGAGCGCCCGCAACTTCGCCTCGTCGGTTGCGGGGCCAATTGACGGGCTGGCATCGATCTTCCAATCGCCGGTATGCAGCACGGTGCCGAGCGGCGTGCGGATGATCAAGCCGTTGGATTCCGGAATCGAATGAGCCATGGAAACAAGCTCGATGTCGAATGGCCCGAGGCGAAAGCGCGCGCCCAGCGCAACCACCTTCACGGGAATATCGGGAGCGCCCGGCTCCCCTTGCCGCTTGGCCGCGAGCAGCGCGGCCGTAAACGGCGTTGCATGGACCGGAATCTGAAGCTGCGGCCACAGATGGATGAGGGCTCCGAAATGATCCTCGTGCGCGTGGGTGAGCACCAGACCGACAATGTTGCGGCGCTCCTCGATCAGATAGCGGATATCGGGGAGAATAATCTCAATCCCGGGGAGATCGTCGCCGGCGAAGGCAACGCCGAGGTCGACCGCAAGCCACTGCCGATGCTGCTCCTGGCCAAACCCGTACAGCGCGAGATTCATGCCGATCTCGCCGACCCCGCCGAGCGGCGCGAAAACCAGCTCATCCGGAGGGCGAGGCATGCTCGTGCTGGGGTCTCAGCCAGGTGTTTCAGGAAGCCCGCCGCCGGGCCTGACCCGCGACCGGTACCCGATGTGGTCCGGCCGGCCTAAAACCGACGCGGCTTGTTTTCCACGGAAAATGCGACCAACTCAAGAAGCTAGCTCGCCATGAACACGTCGGCAGCCGTGATCGTCTCGGTACAACCGTCGGGCGAGCGGAGCACCAGGCGGCCCGCTGCATCGACCGTCTCGAAGCGGCCGGATAATTCGCGATCTGCGATCCGCAAGCGGATGTCTTCACCGATGCCTGCCGCGCGCGCAATCCAGTCTGCGCGCACAGCCGCAAACCCGGCGCCACCGTTCCATTGCGCCAGCCGTCCGATCATCCTCAAAGAGAGCGGACCCATCAGCATGGCCGGCGATGCCGGAATGCCGGCTGCCGCAAGATCGATCGCCGGATATTCGGTGTCCGCGGGATGGGAGGCGCAGTTGATGCCAATACCGATTGCGACCGCGCCATCGCCGCCGCTCTCTGTTTCGACCAGGATTCCGGCGAGTTTCGCCCGGTCGAGCAACAGATCGTTTGGCCATTTTATCGCGACACGCGCCTCGAGGCCGACGGCGATCTCGACGACCGCATCATGGACCGCCAGCGCCGCGACAAGCGACAGCTGCGGTCGGCATGCGGGCAACGTGGGCTTGGTAAGCAGCAGGCTCGCGAACAGATTGCCAGGCTGCGATATCCACGCGCGCCCGCGCCGGCCTCGCCCCGCCGTTTGCCGCCCGGCAACGATCCAGAGCGGTCCGCATTCGCCGCGGCGGGCGCGATTGAGCGCCTCGCTATTGGTCGAGCCCAGCACTTTATGGGTGACCAGACGCACGCCTGCCGCGGCCGCTCTCGGATCGAGCGCGATCATTGCGGAAAACTCAGAACAGCGACCGCGCCGCGGCATTCGCGGCGTCGACCAGCGGGGCCGGATAGACAAAGAACAGCAGATTGAACAAGCCGGTGACCGCAAGCACGGCGCCGAGCTCACGCGGCATCGGCTCCAGCGGTCGCGCCGGCTCGTCAAAATAAATGACCTTCACGATCGCGAGATAGTAGTAGGCCCCCACGACGCTGGTGACGACGCCGACAACGGCGAGGGTGAAAAGACCAGCCTTGATCGCGGCGAGGAATACGTAGAACTTGGCGAAGAATCCGGCGAGCGGCGGAATGCCCGCGAGCGAGAACAGGAGCAGCGCGAAGAAAAACGCCATCGCCGGCTTGCTGCGCGCAAGGCCTGCGAGATCGCCGATCTCCTCCACCATATGTCCGTCCCGGCGCATGGCGAGAATGCAGGCGAAGGTTCCAAGCGTCATGGCGAGATAGATCGCAATGTACACGAGCACGCCTTGCACGCCTTCGGGCGTTCCCGCGGCGAGCCCGATCAACGCAAATCCCATATGACCGATCGAGGAGTACGCCATCAGCCGCTTGATATTGCGCTGGCCAATGGCCGCGAATGACCCGAGCGCCATGGAGGCGATGGCGACGAAGACCACGATCTGCTGCCACTGCGCCAATATGCCCGGGAACGCCACAATGGTGGTGCGCACAAACATTGCGATACCGGCAACCTTCGGAGCGGCGGCGAAGAAGGCGGTGATCGGCGTCGGCGCGCCCTCATAGACGTCAGGCGTCCACATGTGGAACGGCACGGCGGAAATTTTGAAGCAGAAGCCGGCGAACAGGAAGACCAGGCCGAACACCAGCCCGATGCTCGGCTCCCGCGCCGCCTTGGCAATGCCGGCAAACGATACGGTGCCGGTAAAGCCGTAGACGAGGGAGGCGCCGTAAAGCAGCATGCCGGAGGACAGCGCACCAAGCACGAAATATTTTAGCCCCGCCTCGGTTGAGGCCGTCGACTCGCGATCGATTGCAGCCACCACATAGAGCGCGAGGCTCATCAGCTCGAGCCCGAGATAGAGTGCAATGAGGTCGGCGGCCGAGATCAGCATCATCATGCCGGTCGTCGAAAGCAGGATCAGTATCGAATATTCGAATCTCTGCTGCTTGCCGCGGGCGAGATAGTCGAACGACATCAGGATTGCCGCCGCCGAGCCGGTCAGCGCGAGAAGCTTGAGGAAGCGCGCAAAATCATCGACCACAAAGCTGCCGCCGAACGTCACCAGCCTGCCGGCCGGGAGCCAGACGACAACAGCGCCGGTTGCGACGAGCAGCACAATGGCCGTCCACTCGGTCCCCCTCGATGCCTTGCCGCTGCGGAAGACGCCTGCCATCAGCAGCAGCATCGCGCCGGCGGCCAGCATGAGCTCCGGCAGGGCTGGCAACAACCAGGGGATTTGAGCCTCCATCGCCGGGCTATCACCTTGCAAGCACGGCGGCGGCCTGCACTGCGCCGACCGCATGATTGTAGCTGTCGAGGAGTTGCGTCACCGAGGCTGCCGACAGATCAAGCACCGGCTTGGGATAGACGCCGAAGGCGAGGGTCAGAGCGACCAGAGGCCCGAGCGTGATGATCTCGCGGTAATCGAGATCCTTGATGGCGGCGAGGCTCGGCTTCGTCAATGCGCCAAAAATGACCTTGCGGTAGAGCCATAGCGCATAGGCCGCGGAGAGGATGATGCCCACGGTCGCGAGCGTTGCGACCCAGGTATTGATCCTGAACGTGCCGATCAAGGTGAGGAACTCGCCGATGAAGCCTGATGTCCCGGGCAGCCCGACATTGGCCAGCGTAAACACCATGAACGCCGCAGCATAGAGCGGCATGCGATTCACCAGGCCGCCGTACGCGGCAATCTCGCGGGTATGCATGCGGTCGTAGACCACGCCGACGCACAGGAAGAGCGCCGCCGAGACGATGCCGTGCGAGATCATCTGGAAGATACCGCCGGCAATGCCCTGCGCCGTTGCCGCGAAAATGCCCATGGTGACGAAACCCATGTGCGCCACCGAGGAATAGGCGATGAGCTTTTTCATGTCCTCCTGCACCAGCGCGACCAGCGAGGTGTAGATCACCGCGACCACGGAAAGCGCGAACACGAGCGGCGCCAGATCGTGCGAGGCTGCCGGAAACATCGGCAGCGAGAAGCGCAGGAACCCGTAACCGCCCATTTTCAGGAGAATGGCGGCGAGGATCACCGATCCGGCGGTCGGCGCCTCGACATGAGCGTCCGGCAGCCAGGTGTGGACCGGCCACATCGGCAGCTTGACCGCAAACGAAGCAAGGAAGGCCAGCCAGGCCCAGGTTTGGAGGCTGCGGGGAAAGCCGTGCCGCAGCAGCGCGGAGATATCGGTCGTGCCGGCGTCCCAGTACATCGCCATGATGGCGAGCAGCATCAGGACCGAGCCGAGCAGCGTGTACAGAAAGAACTTGAAGCTCGCGTAGACCCGGCGCGGGCCTCCCCAAATTCCGATGATCAGGAACATTGGAATAAGGCCGCCCTCGAAGAAGAGGTAGAACACGACGAGATCCAGCGCGGCAAACGTGCCCACCATCAGCGTTTCGAGCACCAGAAACGCGACCATGTATTCCTTGACCCGCAGCTGGATGGGTTGCCAGCTCGCAATGATGCACACCGGCATCAGCGCCGTGGTGAGAATGACGAACGGCAGCGAGATGCCGTCGACGCCCATGTGGTAGGTGATGGTCCCGCCCAACCAGGGCTGCCGCTCGACGAACTGAAACTCCGGCGAGCCAGGGTCGAATCGGTAGAGCAGGATCAGGGAAACGGCGAAGGTGATGAGCGTCGTCCACAGCGCGATCCAGCGCGCATTGCGCCGCTCGGCTTCGCCATCGCTGCGCAACGCAAGGATGAACAGCGCGCCTACAAGCGGCAGGAAGGTGGTAACGGACAGGATTGGCCAGCTCATGATCAGCCCGCCCTGCCGGCGAACATGAACCAGGTGATGAACGCCGCCACCCCGATCAGCATGGCAAAGGCGTAGTGGTAGAGGTAGCCCGTTTGCAACCGCACTGCCCCGCGGGTGACATCGAGCACGCGCGCGGAGACGCCGTCGGGCCCGAAGCCATCGATCAGCCAGCCATCGCCCTGTTTCCACAGCACGCGGCCGAGCCAGAGGGTCGGGCGCACGATGAGGACGTCATAAATCTCGTCGAAATACCATTTGTTGAGCAGGAACTGATAAAGCGGCTCGTGTTGACGCGCGAGCTCGGCGGGCAGCTCGGGGCGGCGCAGGTAGAACTCCCAGGCCACCACAAATCCGGCTGCCATCATCAGCGTGGGCAGCACCGAAACCAGATAAGGGATATGATGCATGTCTTCGAAGATGTGGTTGTCGGGTGCAAATTTCAGCGAATCTCCGAAGAATTGCTTCACCTCAGGGCCGACAAACAGCTCCTGGAACGGAAAGCCCGAGAAGATCGATCCGGCGGCAAGAAAGCCGAGCGGGATCAGCATCACCAGCGGGCTTTCGTGCGCGGCCTGGTAATGGTGTTGGTCGTACGGGCTTCCGTGGAAAGTCATGAAGATCAGCCGCCATGAGTAGAATGCTGTAAGCGCCGCCCCGATCGCGGTCGCCCAGAAGGCATAGAGCGCCATCGGGTTGTGCCCGGCATAGGCCGCCTCGATGATGGCGTCCTTGGAAAAATACCCCGCCGTGAGCGGAAAGCCGGTGAGCGCGAGCGTGCCGATCACCATGGTCCAGTACGTGAACGGAATCCGTTCCTTGAGGCCGCCCATGTGCCGGATGTCCTGCTCGTGATGCATCGCGATGATCACCGAGCCGGAGCCGAGAAACAGTAATGCCTTGAAGAAGGCATGGGTGAACAGGTGGAACATGCCGATCGAATAGGCGCCCGTTCCCATGGCGACGAACATGTAACCAAGCTGCGAGCAGGTCGAATAGGCGATGATGCGCTTGATGTCGTTCTGCACGAGACCGATGGTGGCAGCGAA
>Ga0306925_10001240_pt1 | contig 20604 bp, 16 predicted proteins | sample flu12Cox44000176_FD_203755 | JGI IMG/M metagenome (GOLD analysis project Ga0306925, IMG submission 203755) | Lab enrichment of tropical soil microbial communities from Luquillo Experimental Forest, Puerto Rico - flux8day.12C.oxic.44.000.176 (v2)... | ecosystem: Environmental > Terrestrial >... | reverse complement strand
TATTTCCCGGAGCGATTGCATACACCGCCCGCGATCATGACAGCCGGAATCATCATCTTTGGCGTTATCTTTATCCGTCACCATGACGCGCAACTTATTGCTAGGGCCCAAGCTGCGCTACCGGGACCATTCGACCTGCCGCAGCGCAGCCAGCGCTCCGCAAAGCTAGCGTTGTTTTTCAAGAATGCTATCGGACTGCGGCGTATTGCTAGGGAATAGCCGCTGCCAAATTGTCAATTGGCTCGTCTCGGTTGCGTTCGCGAGACCGTGCATCGCAGCTTGCCGATCCGAGCTTGCATTGAAAAGCTCATAAACGATCTCTCGCGAGGCAGGGGAGATTTGGTGTGAAGCCTTTGTAATCGCTAAAGCCAATCTTGGCCCCGCGTCGCGATCTTGGCGGGACAAAGCGCTGTGTCTCACAGCGCTTTTTTGTTCGGCCCGCAGCGCTTTGCTCATCAACTGACGCTAGACGACGTATGGACACGTCTCGCATGTGAACGCTCACTCCGGCGCGACAGCAAAGACACTAAGTTGTAGATTATTGTACTACACGTTACAGTGGTACATTTAAAAAATGAAAGCCAAAACCCGGTTGGAAATCAACTATTTGAAAATTGCGCGCGAGTTCATCGACGAGAACAGTGGTGGTCCTCCGCGTGTGGCTGCGAAAGCGCCAACATAAGAATGCACGGGTCGGGCGCGAGACGCTTGGATCACTCGGCTATGACCGCCCTATCAGGGGATTGGCGATTTATATTGAAACAGTAGCGCGTTAAACTCGCTGCCGTCGGTGCAAAGAATTGGTCTCGGGAAATATGGAACTCAAGGCGGTCGATGATTGCGCTTTCGGTTAACGGAGAGACCTATAATGTCGACGTCGAGGACGACACCCCCTTGCTCTGGGTGTTGCGCGACACGATCGGCCTCACGGGAACCAAATACGGCTGCGGTATTGCGCAATGCGGCGCTTGCACCGTGCTCATCGATGGCGCGCCGATGCGTTCATGCCAAGTCGCGATCGGCACGCTCGGCAAAAAAGCCGTAATCACCATCGAATCGTTGGCGCAAAACGGCACGCTGCATCCGGTGCAGCAAGCCTGGATCGATCTCGACGTGCCACAATGCGGCTATTGCCAGAGCGGCATGATGATGGCGGCAGTCGCGCTCTTGCGGCGCAAGCCCAAGCCCACCGATGCCGATATCGACGCGGCGATCACCAATATCTGCCGCTGCGGAACCTACCAGCGGGTGCGGGCGGCGATCCATGCCGCGGCGAGCGCGGCCTAGCCGCGATGAACGACGCCGCCAACCCGCAAGCCGCGGCGAGTTATGCCGAGAAGGCATGGCAGTCCGACGTCATTGTCGATCTGATCAAGCAGTATGGTTTTCCTTATATCGCGCTCAATCCGGGAGCGAGCTACCGCGGATTGCACGATTCGCTGGTCAATTACGGCGGTAACAAACCGCCGCTTCTGCTGTGTCAGCATGAGAAGATCGCGGTGCAAATCGCGCACGGCTACGCCAAGGCGACTGGCAAGCCGATGGTGGCGATCGTGCATGACGTGGTCGGCATGCTGCATGCGACCATGGGCATCTACTACGCCTATCTCGATCGCTGCCCGGTCTTTGTCATCGGCGCAACGGGACCGATGGACGAAAGTCGCCGGCGGCCGTTCATCGATTGGATTCACACCGCCAACGTCAATGGCGAGCAGCTCCGCCACTATGTGAAATGGGATTATCAGCCGGCGAGCATCGAGGGCGTCCCGGATTCTTTTGCCCGCGCCTATGCGGCGATGATGACCGAGCCGCAGGGACCGATCTACATGTGTTACGACGCCTGGCTGCAAGAGCAGCCGCTGGCGCGCGATGTTGCGCTGCCGGCAATATCGGGTAGCAAGGTGCCGGTGCCCATGGCCGCCGATGCCGAGGCGCTCGAGCAGGTGGCCGAGCGCCTCCTCGCCGCCAAATATCCGGTTCTCCTGGCGGAATATGTTGGGCGCAGCCCGAGCGGCTTCGACAATCTCGTGGCCTTGGCCGAAACCGTCGGGGCGGCCGTGTTCGACGTTCATGCCCGGCTTAACTTCCCGAACCGGCATTTCCTCAATCTAAGCTGCCACAAGGAAATCTTCCGCGACGCAGATCTCATTGCTTCACTCGACACGCGCGACTGGGAAAAATCGACTCACTACATCGACCGCACCGAACGCCACGTTCGTGCCTATTACCCGCCGCATTGCGAGCTGATCGAGATCGGGTTTGGCGAAATCAATTTGAGCAAATGGTCGATGGATTATACGCGCATGCCGGCATGCAGCCTGCGCGTACTCGGCGACACGCTGACCGCGATCCCGAAGCTCACGCAGTTATGCCGCGAGCGCATCGGCCGGCAGCCGGAACTGACCGCGCGCATCGCACAGCGCGCCAAAGCGCTTGCGCAAAAACACGATGCTCTGTTCGCCACATGGGCCAGACAAGCGCGTGAGGACTGGGAGGGCATGCCGATCACGCTGCCGCGACTCGCTAGCGAGCTTTGGGACGTGATCAAGAATGAGGATTGGGTCCTGACCGCGAACACGCTCCAGGATTGGGCTTACAAGCTGTGGGATTTTGACAAGCCATATCGCCATCCTGGCCAGGCGCTCGGCACCGGCACGCAGATCGGCTTGTCGCTCGGCGTGGCGCTGGCGCATCGCGGCATGGGGCGGCTGGTCGTCGATATCCAACCCGACGGCGATCTCTTATTCGATGCCGGGGCACTGTGGAGCGCAGCCAAGAACGACATTCCGCTGCTCGTCGTCATGTACAACAATCGTGCCTATTACAACGACTGGGAGCATCAGATTCACATCGCGCAGCATCGCGGCACGCCGGTTGAGCGCGCCTACATCGCGCAGGACATCGCGGGCCCAAATGCCGATTTCGCCGCGATGGCGAAGAGCATGGGCTGGTACGCGGAAGGGCCGATCGAGACGCCCGCCGACATTGCGCCGGCGCTACGGCGCGCTATCGCGCGAGTCAAAGCCGGCACGCCGGCGCTGGTCGATACGGTGGTGCGGCCACGCTGATCGGACCGGCTGCGGAAATATGGTAGGGTGCGATCTGGGCGAGGGGGCACGCACATGAGACGCCGGGAATTCATCACTTTCATTGGCTCGGCAACGGTGTGGCCGGTTGCGGTGCGTGCGCAGGAGAGCATTCGACTGGGCTTCGTCCTTCCAATCGTGCGGCAAACGCCTGCAGTGGTCGCGTTCTTTGAGGAGCTGAGCTTCAACGGCTTTGTAGAAGGCAAGAACATCACGATCGTTGCCGGCAGTTTCGGGCTCGAACAGGATTCAGCTGCGGAGCGGGCGGCGGCGGTGATCAAGGGCGCGCCCGATTTGATTGTAGCAGGGGGCCCCTTAACGTCCGCGCCGCTCAGAATGCAACGCCGACGGTTCCGATCGTTGCGATCTCAGATGACATGGTCGGCGAGGGCCTCACGCCTTCGCTTGCGAGGCCGGGCGGCAATACGACAGGCGTGACTATTCTTGCGCCGGAGCTCGATGGCAAACGACAAGACTTGCTGATCGATGCGGTGCCCAGCGCACGTCGGATGGCAGCACTTGCCGACACACATATTACGACATCTCGGCAACTTCAGGCGCTCCAAGACGTGATGCGGCAGCGCGGGATCGAGCTAACGCCGTTTGTCATCGCCAGACCCGAGGAGATCGCAAGCGCAAGCAACGATGCTAAGACCGCCGGCGCCGCCGCGGTCAACGTGCTTACCTCGCCGATCTTATATGCCAACAGACAAGCTATCATCGAGCGCACGGCGGCATTGCGCCTACCGGCAATGTACCGATGGCCGGAATTGGCGGAGGAAGGCGGTCTGATGGGTTACGGCCCGCGCATCACGCAAATATTCCGTCAGGCCGCGCGCATGGTTGGCAAAGTCTTGCACGGCGCCAAGCCTGGCGAGCTTCCGGTCGAACAGCCCACCAAGTTCGAACTGGTGATTAATTTACAAGCCGCCAAAGCGATCGGCCATGAAGTTCCGGCCGGCCTGGTTGCGCGCGCCGATAAGATTATCGAGTGATGCTGACGCGGCGTAGTGTGCTGCGTGCGTCGGCGCTAGTGATATTCGTAGCTCGTCGCGGTGGCCTCGGCGGTTCGCGACACGCCGTAATTTCGGTTCGCATAATCGATCATATCGGCAACGGTCAGTTGCCGTGGAACGAACAGATTCCCTGAATCGATCGTGCTCGTGAGGCTATCGATAAGAGCAATCGTATTCTGGCGTGGCTGATGAGCCGGCGCTTGCGGCTTGACCTCCGCAACCTTCGTCGGCTCGGCCGTGCGCGAGGGTTCCGATTGCTGCCTGATTGCCGCGAGAGTCGCTGCATTGCTTGACGTTGATGCAGGTTGTTGCTTGACCGCCGGCTTTGCAGGGCGATTGGCAGCCGATGAGCTCGATGATCCCGAGCGCTCGTTGGCAAAAGCAAGCGCAGTTGCGCCAAGCGGGCTATTCGCTTTCGACGGGTCTGGAATTCGCGCGGCCAACAAGGTCGATTCGGTAGTGACCCTGTTGATTTCGCTTTTCACCAGGCTGCGAAATTCCAAATTAAACTGCGCGCCCGGATGCGAGTCGTTGTTCTCGATATACTCGATGTTCGGGCCGATCAGCTTTTTGGATCCCATGCCGCCGAAGGTCATATAGGGGTTCGGATTGTAGACTTCGATTATCCTGCCGACGCGCCCGGTCACTTCCGGATTCCAGCTCAGCATCGACGGTTGCAGCGCAATGATGACGTCTATGTATTTCGCTTTGTTGGCGACAAAGACTGAGCTGTTCGCTCCTAAGCTGTAGCCGACGACGACAGTCCGGGTTCCCGGCGGTTGGCGCTCGATGTCCTCAACCAAAGACGGCCAGTTTTGATGCAGGTAAGTGTTGACCTCGACATCAGGCATCAATTTGAGCTCGGCAACGAGCTCAACAAGCCCGATTGCGGGAAGCGGCCCGAACATCGGCCACAACACGCCAACGAAAGTCTTGGCTGAAGCCGGAACACAAAAAACGGACGTGAGAAAAACCAAGACGAGCGCTAATTTCCTCATTCTGCCCCGATGCCCCGACCGTATAGTTAACCAAAAGCTATGCAGTCACCAGTCCCCTGTGGGTATTGTAAACAGCAAACAATTGAGGAAATTTTGCGAGCAACGCGTAGCAAACAAAGGGCCAAACACAGGCCACGCAATCAGGGGTGCCACAACGCGTGGAGGGGTAATCCGATCGGAATCAAGGCCTTGTATCAATGACTTGGAGGCTAATTAGCGAGCTGCAATTTTGCCGCAGCCGAGCCTCGATCCGCGGCGATTTGATACCATTTTCGAGCATTCTCGATGTCGGGCTTTACCGCAATCGCACCCAGCCGCTTGATGACGAGAGGATCATAGGTAGATCCGAGCGCCAGCGCCGCTTCCGCGCTGCCGGCGTCGGCAGCGCGTTCGAACAACGGCCGCGCTGCGGCGAAGTCGCCATCCTTGAGAAAAGTATGGCCGCGCTTGATCAGGGTGCCGATCTCCTCGTCGTTGAGCGTTGCGGCCGGTTTGGCCAGACTCTGCTTGACAGCGGTGGAAATCGCCGAGCCCGCCTCCGGGACGGCGGCGGCTTGCACCGCGACGTGTCGCTAGCCGGCGGAGCCTCGCGTGGCGGTGGTTGTGGCAGCGGCGCTTGATTTACTGGCGGCGCTGGTGCCTCAAGATTTGCCCCTGGCTGGGTCGGCGTCGTTGGCGCGAGCGCTTGCGGCCGCACTGCAACACCCGGGGCGTCCGGCGGTGGCTCGACCGGCGCTCCGCTGGCGCTCGCGGCTTTTTCAGCCGTTAAAGCCGGCACTCCGATCGACGTTCCGTTCTCGGCAATTGACGCCGGTGGCGGACCGTTGGCCTGCATGCCCTTATGAGCGCCTTGCTTCGGATTGAATAACAGCACCACTGACGCGGCGACGATCGCCGCGATCGCGCAAACGATGCCCATCCACAACATTGTCGGCCAGAAATTGGGGACTCCCCCGGGCGGCTCCGGAACCAATTCCGGTTCAAGCGCACGATGATGCTAAGGTCGATCATACGGCTGTTCATCGCCGGCAGTGCGGCTTGCGCCGGCCGCGATTTCACTCGCTTCATGATCTTCGGCCGAGGTGCGCTCGCCGAGCGGCGGACGTAATGTTCGCGCGCCATATTCTCAGGCGCGATATTCGCACGGCCGGTCGCCGCCGCATCATTCCTCGACGCCTTTGACCGGCGTTTCTGGCGTCAGGCCGGCGCGCCGGCGTGCGAAGCTTTCCTTGCCGATCTGCTCCCATTTGCCGGCCACCGCGCGCTCGGCAAAACTGTCCCAAACGGAGTCCCAGTCGCCAAGCGAATAGCCGTGCCACGGTTGCCGCGGGGTGATCGGCGGCAGATTGAGTTCCCGCCAGATCTTCAGCGCGCGTTCCATGAATTCGCGCTTGGGCAGCGAGATTGGCGGATCGGGTGTTTTCTGTGTGGCATCGATCAGCATTGTCGATTCCTCGCCGCCGCCTTCGGACTTCGGCCCATGACCGGCCGAGCGGTATGGCGCGATGAACACGTCCTCGATCGGATTGGCGCGGTAGGCGAATGACCAGAATACCGCGTCGAGATTGTCTGGATCGATATCCTCGCTAATCCCGATGACGTATTTGCCGATATCGGCTTGCAGCGTCGCGGCGCCGTGCAATGCCCGCCAGATTTCGCTGCGCGGCAGGCCGGGCGCGAACTGTACGAATAAGACCTTACGCAAATTGCTCAAGGTTTCGTGCATGGCCACCCGGCGCACGCCCTTGATCGCCAGCGTGTCGCGCAGATGCGCGAGGTAACGCGGTTCGTAGGCGACGCGCTTCATCACGCTCGATTCGCTCGGCGTTACCTCGCTCAAGATCGACAGCCAGACCGGACTACGCTTGTGCGTGATCGCGGTGACTTGCATCGACATATTGTAGCTTTCGAGCGCAACGTGCCCGTGGCTTTCACCGAACGGCCCTTCCGGTTCGAGCAATTCGGGATCGATCAGGCCCTCGACCACGAATTCGGAGTCGGCTGGAATTTCGAGATCGACTGTACTGGCCTGGATGGTACGGATCGGCGCGCCCGCGAGCGCGCCCGCGACCGCCATCTCGTCGCAGTCGATCGGCAATTTCTGCGGCCCGGTGAACATGACAACCGGCGCGCAGCCGACGACGATCGCGATCGGCATCGGCTGCTTGAGCTTGCGGTACTTTTGCCAATGCAGATAGCCGCCGGCGCCCCCCGGCCGCGCCGCCATGCGGACGCCGAGCCGGTCTGTGGCTTTCAGCTGCGCCCGATAGGTGCCCATGTTGCGCACGCCGGTTTCCGGATCGCGCGTGACGCACAATGTCGCTGTGAGATAGGGCGCGGCATCGAAGCCCGGCGTCGAAATCGGCACCGGCAGGGCTTTTAGCCCGCCGTCCGGTTTGTGCAACGCGTCGCCTTTAATGACGAATTCCTGGCAAGGCGCCGAACTCACCCGCATGGGCGGGAGCGGATTGGCGATGGCGCGCAGCCAAGCCTCGCCGATCTCTTCGACAGGGCGGCCCATGCCGACCGCGTAGATGCGCGCCGAGGCGGCCAAGGCTCCGACCGCCACTGGGACGTCATAGCGGCGGCCACCGCCGTCGACGACATTGGTGAACAGAAAAGCGCGTCGCTCGTCCTCGCGCAGCCCACCCTGGAATTGCCAGCGCACCAGCGGATGCAGCTCGCTATCCTTGTCGATGGCGCGATCGATGCGACAAAGCAGGCCTTCGGTTTCGAGACGCTGCAAATGCTCCTGAAAGTCGAGCGGAGGGCCGCTCGCTTTGGCGGTCGCCGGCTTGCCTGCGCGCTTTTCGAGCATAAAGACTATTTGCTCTTCTGGTGCTCGGCGATGATCGGCCGCGCAACGCGGAAGCAATCGACGCCGATCGGCGCGCCGCAATAAATCAAGATCTGCGTCAATGCGGCGCGGATCTCGTTCGGCGTCAGGCCATTGTTGAGCGCGCCGCGGACATGGGTGGCGAACTCTTCCATTTTGCCGAGCGCTGCGATCATACCGAGATTGAGGATGGAACGCTCGCGCGGCTGCAAGGTTTCGTCGCCCCAGGTCTCGCCCCAGCAATATTCGGTCAGCAAGCGCTGAAAGTCGCGGTTGAAATCGTCGACGTTTTGCAGCGCGCGGTCCACGTAGGCCTCGCCCAGCACTTTGCGGCGTTTCGCGAGGCCGATTTCATAGCGTTTCTGGTCCATTTGGTTTTCCTCTTGCAGCAACATACTAGCCGTCATTCTTGAAGCCGCGAAGCGGCTATCCGGAATCCATGATTATGGTGTTTGGACCTAATCTTTGCGCCTGTGAGTATGGATTGCGGGCTCCCCGTTGGTGCTCGGCCCGGGAATGACGGATTAATCCGTCGCCGACCCGCCCTTCCAGCGTTTGACGATCCCGATGTCGATGCCGAAGAGGTCGAGCAGCCGCCCGCAGGTGTGATTGACGATATCGTCAACGGTCCGCGGCCGGTTATAGAAGGCTGGCACAATCGGTGCGATCACGGCGCCGATCTCGGCAAGGACCGTCATGCTGCGCAGGTGGCCAACATGGAGCGGTGTCTCGCGGACCGCCAGAACGAGGCGGCGTTTTTCCTTCAAGACGACATCGGCGGCTCGCGACAACAGCGAGGCCGTCACCCCGCTTGCGATTTCGCTCATGGTGCGGATCGAGCATGGGGCGATGATCATCCCCATGGTAGGGAACGAACCAGACGAGATTGCCGCGCCGATATCGGTGACGGCGTGGTGCACAGACGCGAGCGCGCGCACGTCTTTGGGCTTGAAATCGGTCTCGTAGGCCAGCGTCATTTCCGCCGAACGGCTCATCACCAGATGCGTCTCTACCTCGGCCTTGCGCAGAAGCTCAAGCAGCCGCACGCCGTAGATCGTGCCCGAAGCACCGGAAATGCCCACAATCAGCCGTGAGGTAGCTTTGGCCATGCCCGCCCCATCAAACGCCTTATCCGATGACTTTTGCCACGCGGCGATGGGCGGTTCCAGTAGGGTCAGCGCGGCGCGAAGTTGTCATGCTTAATCGCCGCGAATGCCGCCAGGAGGCAATGCACCGCTGGCTTCGGAAAAGCTGCCGTGAGGGTCTGCTCATAGGCCGCGATATTCGCACGCGCCGCTGCCGCCGTTTCGGCTTCACGCCCGAGCAGGGGGGATAGGCTGCGACTGTAGAGCGCTTCATGCTGCAGGCGTTCGGCCTCAAGCTCGATCGCTTTGATTTCAGTGCGAAGCGCCTCCTGCTTGCCGGTTTCGACCAAGGTCCGCACACCCTTGAGCCCGCGGCGAACTTCGCGGATCGGAATGATAGTGAGTTCGCGCCAGGGGCGAACCGCTTCGTCGAGTTCTTTTATGTCTTCGACCGACAATTGCCGCCCGCCTGTGGCCAGCCACAGCAGAAACAGCAGCAGATTGACGTCGACGCCGTAATCATCCTGCAACGCGATGCAAGCATCCGCGACGCCGGCTTGTCGATAGAAATGCAGCGAAAATCGCCACAACGGGGTTTCGCTGGATGCCGCCGCTTCGCTCATGTCGAATAGAAGCAGGCTTACGCCGTTTTAATTCCCAGGTCGGACGTTTCCTTGGCGTAGGCAGCGTCCATGCGCGAGGCAATGCCATGCTTGGCGAGTTCGGCCGCGAAGATCCGCCGGATCTCGGGCTTCTCGTCGATATAGTCGATCTGATCGCCGCCGCCGCGCCGGCTGATCCAGGCCTTGGGCACGCCTTGGGCGTTGCGGATGGCAACACCCTCATGCTTGAAGGCGAGATAGCGCGCCGGCGTGCTGCCGGCGTTGAAGTGCTGATGAAACCACATATTGGGTGGCACGATCAGCGTGCCGATCTCCCAATCGTAGCGCTGCGGCTCCCCGCCTTCCGGCCACATCAATGAGTAGCCCTCGCCGGAAAGCACGATGACATGCGCGCCCGGTCCATGCGCGTGCCCTTTTTTGTAGGTGCCGATCGGAAACTGCGAAATGTGACTGTTCATCGAGCCTTTGGCCATGTTGAAACGGATATGACCGCCGCCGGCGCCGCGCTCGGTCGCGGTAATCAGCGCAATGTTGACCGCATCGGGCACGAAATTCGTCGTCAGCAAAAGCCCTTTCTGCTCGCCTTTCGATGAAAAATAATCCGGCTCGCCGGCAAAGCGATCCTTGAAGTCGTATTTGGTGTTGAAGATGAAATCGAGATCCTCGTACAGATTGATGACGGGTGGCGCATTGGTGACAGCGACGTAGCGGGCCGGTTCGCGGCCGGAGCCGTTGAAATGCTGGTGATGGCAATTCAGCGGGATCGCGAACAAAGCGCCTTCTTTCCATTCGAAAGTGATCCTGGCGCGGGCATCGTTCCACACCGTGGTCGAACCGCGGCCGCTGAGCACGAGAATCATCTCTTCGTAAAGCTGGCGGTGCGGCACAAGACTTTTGCCTGGCGGGATTTCCATTACGTGGCAATCGTTTGACGTCCGCGAGGCGTCGTGATTGAGAAAAACGGCATTGCCGCCGCGGCGTGCCCACGGCTTGAGCGCAATGGTTCGCAGGTTGCGAACGTAGAAGGACGGAATGATGTCGAGCCCCTCCGCCTTAACCCAACGGGTGTAGGGTGTCTCCTTTTCGCTCTTGAACTTGCTGGCGAGTTCGTCGGAAGCGACGGCGTCCTTCTTGGCAGTGTCCGCCATGGTCAGTCCTGTTGATCTGTCATGTTCTGCAATATTAGCGAAAAACCTGAGTAAAGGATAAAGCTTAGATATCTAAAGCGCGACGTCACTGGCTGCTAGCGGCCATGCTTGTGGGGCTGATGGCTGTGGTGATGGTCATAGCCGTGGGCATGATCGTGCCTGTGTCCGTCACTATACCCATGCCCGTGTCGATGCTCGTGGTCTTGAGCATGATCGTGCTCGTGGTGATGCAGGCGCTGCCGCGGCCGTGGGCCGCGCGGGTCCTCGCTGAACACGAGCGACTTGATCGTAACCGGAACGGTACAGGACGGCATGCGGATGCGCCCGAGATCGATGTAATCGAAATCCCACAGCACGACGCCGTCAATGACGAGAAGTTCGCACTCGATATGGAGCTCATCGCGCAGCAGGTGCCCAAGAGTCTGCGCCACATCGCCATCCAGCATGATGTAGATCGGCAGCTTTTTGCCGATCCGCTGGATAAGTCCACGCTTGATGCCTTCGGCGAAAGCGACGAGGCGCTGATAGGACGGCAGCCCGCTCCAGCGGAGTGCCAGAGCGATGTCGCGGTCGATGCTGTCCAGATCGAACGCCAGCATGTGGTTGCGGATCGCTCGCGCCATCTGGTCGGGGTCGATCGCCTCGCTGCAGACAAACGGCGGCAGGATCACTTGCAGATTGCGCCGCGGGAGCAGTTTGCCGGGCGCGGAGATATAACTGGTATTGCCGGACAACTGCACGCTGTATTCGGAAGCGCCGAGCGCGGTGGCGCGAATGCATTCGCCCGCCGGTAGCACCGGCCAGGGCAGGGCTCCGTTATCGATGCGCGTGCGGATGGCGCGGCCGAGCGGCCGCCCGAGGTCGCTGAAATCGCGATCTTCGCGTTGATAAATGTATTCGGCAACGCCGCCAGAAAACATCACGCCGTCGATATGGCCGAGATCGGCGATAGGATCGGTCAGGTAAAGACGGGCGATGTGATCCGGCAAAGGGTTTGCAACGATAGCGGCGAGGAGCGCGTCGGCCATCGCATCGGCAACTCTTTGCAAATCGGCGGCGCCAATGCGGTCGCCGCGTTGCCAGGAGAATCCGGCGCGCGCGGCGTGGTGTTTCCCGGCCGGATCGAGCCGCACGATCCGCTCGCCATCCACCACCTGCAAGCGTCCGCCGATATGGATCGCAGCGGTGGCGATCACCTCGCCATTATCCAGCAGGCCGAGCTTGGTGGTCCCTCCGCCGATATCGACATTAAGGATACGCTCGGATTGGTCGCTCGATACGCGCGCGGCGCCCGAGCCATAGGCGGCTAGCATCGCCTCCATATGATGGCCAGCGGTGGCGGTGACGAATTCGCCGCCTTTTTGGGAGAGGATCGCAGCAATCGCTTGGGCGTTCTCGCGCCGCAAGGCTTCGCCGGTGAGAATGACGACGCCGGTATCGATCTTCTCCGGCGTCAGTCCGGCCGCCTCATAGGCATCGTCGATGACCTCGCCGAGCTCGGCGTCATCGATGCGTTGCTCGTCCTGATAGGGCGTCAGTGCGACCGCGGACTGAAACAGCGTCTCGCGTGCCACAACGTAATAGCGGCTGGTCAAATCCTCCGCCAAGCGCCGTAAATGGACGCGGGAGAAAATGACCTGAGTTCCGGAGGAACCGACATCAATGCCGACCGTGCTCAGCGCGACATTATCTTGCCGCCATAATGGATTGTCCTCGAGCGGGCCGTCGTCGTCGAAATCATGGTCGTGATCATGGTCGGCGTCGCGCGCGTGCACATGTGCCGTGTCTAGGCCGTAAACATGGTCGGCCAATGTGTGGGACTTCTTGCTTTTGTCGTCTTCGACCATCGGTTTGGCTGGTAATGCGCCGCGGGCTTCATCCCGCGGTCCTGGCAGCTCGTCAATAGCAGGTAAGCCGCGCCCCCTCGACCTCGCGGTGGACCAGGAAACCACATTTACTCTACGGGAGAGCGGTGTCGAACAGACGCTGCCCGTTCGGCCGGGTAAGTTTGGCTCTGGTGGGCGAGACTCCGCCCTGCGGCGTCTTTTTATACTAGCGCGCGGGACCGGAGGAGATTTAACTTCGAGAGGATTGTGCGCGGAGGCGGCCAATCGGCAAGCCGCCCAAGGTGGCAATGAGCCGGCAACGAGGCGGCAACGCCTTGAAGGCAAGGGAACTTTTCAGAGCTTCAAGCCGTTTGCTGCGGCGGGGTAGTTAATAAGATGCGTGGTCAGGGCTCCAAGATCGCCTCGACGAAACACGGCTTCGCAGCCTTCACCGATATTGACCAAAGCGCGTTGGATGCGATTCCGACCGGGCTGTGCGTTTGCCGCAGCGATGGCGTGCTCGCACGCTATAACCGGCGCGCGGTCGAGCTTTGGGGCCGTGCCCCGCTGGTCGGCGACCGGAGCGAATTTTCCGAGGTTAATTTCCGCCGCTACACGCCCGAAGGCATTCCAATTCCGTTTGCAGCGAGCCCAGTTGGCGTAGCGCTGCGCAGCGGGGTACCGATCAGGGGCGCCGAACTGTTTATCGAGCGGCCGGACGGTTCTCGAGTCCCGGTATTGATGAATGTCGCGCCATTGAAAGACGCCGAAGGGCAGATAGATGGCGCGGTTTGCAGTTTTCAGGAGCTGACTGAACGCAAACGCGCCGAGGAAGCGCTGCGCGCCAGCGAGGCCGAGCTGCAATCGGTCATCAATCGCACGCCATTCATGCTGGTGCGCTGCGGCCGCGACCTGCGGTATCGCTTCGTCAGCGAAGCTTACGCCCATCTCACCGAGCACGAGCGCGATGCGGTGATCGGCAAGACGATCGAAGAGGTGATCGGCGAGCGTGGTTTGCGCGCGCTACAACCGCATATCGACCGGGTTCTCCAGGGCGAGCCGGTGGATTTCGAATGTGAACTCGATTTCCCGCGCAGAGGCACGCGCAGTCTCGCCATCGCCTATCGGCCCGAACTCGATCCCGACGGCAAGGTCGAAGGATGGATTGCTTCGCTCCTTGACGTCACCGACCAGCGAAGCGGAGAACAGGCGCGCCGGCAACTCGCCAGCATCGTCGAATCCTCGGATGACGCAATCGTCAGCAAGGACCTGAACGCCGTCGTCATCAGCTGGAATCCGGGCGCCGAACGCCTGTTCGGCTATTCCGCCGAAGAGATGATCGGCAAGTCGATCACCACGATCATTCCGGATTACCTGCGATCAGAAGAGCCGGGCATCCTCGCTCGTATCCGCCGCGGCGAGCGCATCGAGCATTACGAGACGGTGCGTCGTTGCAAGGACGGCCGGCTGGTCAATGTCTCGCTCACAGTTTCGCCGATGCGGGATGATCATCGCAGGATCGTCGGCGCCTCGAAGATTGCCCGCGACGTCACTGCGCGCAAGCGCGCGGAAGCCATCATGGCGCGCCGCGCTGACGAACAGACGGCGCTCTACCGCTTCACCAATCGGCTCTATCGCGCCGAGACGATCAAGGATGTCTACGAAGCGGCGTTGGACGCCATCATGGACGCGATGCATTGCAGCCGGGCCTCGATTCTGCGCTGCGACGCCGATGGCGTCATGCGCTTCGTCGCCTGGCGCGGCTTGTCCGAGGGCTACCGGCGCGCGACCACCGGCCATTCGCCTTGGCAGCGCGATGATGCCGCTCCCGAGCCGATCTGCATGGCCGATGTCGATCGGGCTGAACTGAATGCACCGCTTAAAGAGATCGTCAAACACGAGGGGATCGGCGCGCTCGCTTTCATCCCGCTGATGGCCGAAGGCCGTCTGGTCGGCAAATTCATGGTCTATTATGACGCGCCGAGGGAGTTCGATGGCGAGGAAATGGAGCTTGCGCTGACGTTGGCGCGGCAGCTGGGTTTCGCCATCGAGCGCATGCGCGCCGAGCAGGCGCGTTTAAGCATCCAAGCGGAACTACGCATCCTCAGCGAGAAACTCGAAGAGGAGGTCGAGCGGCGGACGCTCGAGCGCGATCGTATCTGGAACGTTTCCGAGGATCTCCTCGCAGTCTCAAATTTCGAAGGTTATCTCCTGAGCATCAATCCAGCCTGGACCCGGCTGCTCGGTTGGACCGAAGACGAAATCAAATCCATGCACGTGAGCGAATTGCGCCATCCCGAGGACGCGCCGTCGTCGATCGCCGCTCGCGCGCAGCTCGCGCACGGCGCCACGACCGCGCGCATGGAAAATCGTTTCCGGCACAAAGATGGGTCGTGGCGCTGGCTGCACTGGACCATGACCGCGAGCAAGGGCCTGATTTATGTCGCCGGCCGCCATGTCACGGCCGAAAAAGAGTCAGCGGCGGCGCTCGAACGCGCTCAGCGGCAGACCGCGCATTTGCAGAAGATGGATGCGATCGGGCAATTGACCGGCGGCATTGCCCACGACTTCAACAATCTATTGATGATCGTGAGCGGCCACGCGCAGAGCCTGAAGAAACGATTGCACGACGCTAAAGATGTGCGCGCTTTGCAGGCCATCGAAATGGCGGCGGCGCGCGGCGAAAATTTGACCCGGCAGTTGCTGTCGTTCGCGCGAACCCTGCCGCTAAGCCCGACGGTGATCAATCCGGCGGATGCGATCAACGCCATCCGCGACGTGCTGGCCGGTTCGATGCACGTCAACATTCAGTTCCAGATCGACGTTCCGCGATCGACCTGGCCGATCTCTGTTGACAAGTCGGAGCTCGAACTCGCGCTGGTGAATCTGGCGGTCAATGCGCGCGATGCCATGCCTGACGGCGGCCGCCTCACCATCGCCGCCGTAAATGTTCACATTGCTCCCGGCGATCTGGCCGAGGACATCAGCGGCGATTTCGTTGCGCTCAGCGTCGCAGACACCGGCAGCGGCATTCCGCCGGAATTGGTTTCCCGGGTGGTCGAGCCGTTCTTCACCACCAAGGCGCCCGACAAAGGAACCGGGCTCGGACTGTCGCAGGTTTACGGCTTCGCCCGCCGGTCCGAAGGCACGGTTGCGATCAGTAGCGAACTCGGCCAGGGCACGAAAGTAACCGTCTATCTGCCGCGCAGCCACGCCGCGTTGGCGACGCCGTCGCCACAGGACGACGTCGACTATGCCGTGCTTGAGCGACGCACGGTTCTGGTCGTGGAAGATAATACCGAGGTGAGGAAGGTCGCGGTGTCGCTGCTCGAGCAGCTCGGCTATCGCACGCTCGAAGTCGAAACGGCGGCGGAGGCGCTCGATGCGCTTGCCGCGGGCGAGCATATCGACCTCGTGTTCAGCGACGTGGTGCTGCCTGGCCAAGTCGACGGACTGGCGCTGGCGCGCACGCTGGCGCAGTGTTACCCGCACATCCCGGTGGTGCTGACCACCGGATATACCCGGGTATTCGAGGCCGATCCGGAATTTCCCGTGCTCCGCAAGCCCTATCAGATCTCGACGCTCGGGCGCGTGATCCACGATGCGCTCACTCCGGCGCTGCCGAAGCAGTCAATGCTGGCGAGCTGAGCAAACCGTCACAATATTGCAAATAGCCATTCGTTGTCGGTGCCAAGACAGCGCTGTGAGCGCCGTCGATTAGAAGCGACCCCGCCTGAAAACATGATCAGAACCATGCGTGAATTGCGCCAGCCGTCTGGCGTGCGAGTGACCCAGCAGTCTCTGGCCATTGTTCCGCTTTAAATAACGAGTTTCTGACAGAGATCATTGATTCAAATAAAAGGATTCCGAAATGACAGTATCCGGTCTTACGGGTCGCAAAACAAATATCGCGATGTTACCGGTCGTCGCCTCGCTGACCATGGCGCTTTCTATTGCGGTCGTTCGAGCGCAGACCGCGGAGCAAAAGCCGCAGGTCGACGGGCGGATGGTCGTAACTGGCGAGGGCCGCGTCGCCGTCGCGCCGGACCAAGTTCAAATCAGCGGCGGCGTTACGACGAGCGCCAAAACCGTCAAAGAGGCGAGCGGTGCGAATTCCAAAGTGATGGCCGCCATTGTCGCTGCAATTCTTGAGTCTGGAATTGCGGAAAAAGACATTCAGACGTCGCAATTTTCAATCGAGCCGGTTTATACGTCGCAATCGTCCTCTGAACCCGCCAAGCTCACCGGTTATCGCGTTTCCAACCAGGTCAACGTGAAACTTCGCGAAGTGTCACAAGTCGGCGACATTCTGGATCGTTTGATCAAGGCGGGCGCGACCGATGTCGGCAACATAGTCTTTCTTGTTTCCGACTCCGAAAAGGCGCTCGATCAGGCGCGCGAGGCCGCGCTCGCCGATGCCCGGCGCAAGGCGGAGCTTTATGCGCGGGCCGCCGGTGTCCGCCTCCGGCGCGTCGCTTGGATCACGGAAACGTCTAATTACATGCCGGTTGGCCCAACAGGCATTTTGGCGCAACGGCAGGAGAAGCCGGTGCCGATCGAACGCGGCGAACAGACATTGCGGGCCAATATCACGGTCGGTTTCGATATTGCCCAATAATGTTTTCGGTATCCTATGTGCCGGACTTGTCCGGTCGGCCCGCGGGCGCTATATCCAGCCGCGATTGTCGCGCGCGGCCGTCGCGGTCGGTCCGATAATCATGGTGGACGTACCTGACCACGCTCCGCGGTTAGGGCGCATAGCTCAGTTGGTAGAGCAGCTGACTCTTAATCAGCGGGTCCAAGGTTCGAGTCCTTGTGCGCCCACCATTGATGTTGCAGCGCTTTTCTGAATTTTCCACCAGAACAAAATAGAACAGCACAAACCATTTGGGCGTTCATTTGGGAGATTTTGTTCTCTTTTCGAGCTTGTGGATGGCGCTCTCGGCGAGCGCGGGATCGCGATGGAGATAGTGCGCATCCAGGATTGAACGAACGTCCCGCAGGCTGTGTCCGGTGATCGTCGCTGTCTCGGCCTCGGTGCATGCCGCGAGCGCTAGTCGTGTCACGGCTGTTCCTCGCAAGTCATTGAAGGTGATTCCAACAATGCCAGCTTTGGCACATGCCTTGCGCCAGCTCGCGCGGAATCCATCAGATGTCCAGGGTTTGCCGTCCGCGGTCGTCAGTATGAAAGTGCTTCGCCTTGGGGCTGTATCTAGTGTGACCTTGAGAGGCGCGCCGACCGGAATAACGACCCGAGCGCCGGTCTTCGACTGCTTAAGCCGGATGCACTTTCCGTCATAGGCAGACCACGGCAAGCGCAATAAATCGCCCTGCCGCTGGCCGGTCCATAACGCGAGCGTGAGCGGCAAATGCAAATGCGCCGGCGCGGACTTGAAGAACGTCGCCTCATCGTCTTCGGTCCAGACGTTCTCGGCGCGCGAGCCACGATATAGACGCCCGCCTTTCTCACAGGGATTTGCAGTTACGAGGCCACGATTCAAAGCCCATGACAAAATACGGGCCAGCACGGTCCAGACGTAGTCTGCTTGGCGGCGACCGGAATCCGCTGCAAGCTTGTCGCGCCACTCCATAAAGATGCCGCGCGTGCGCCGATCCGTAAGAGCAGTGAGTGGGAAATCGGCAAATTTCTTTTCAATACGTTTGATGTGGTCGACGTAGCTCCGGCGTGTACTATTGGCAAGCTGCCGGAAATCTTCGCTTGCCTGATACCCCTGCATGATCGAAAGCAAAACGCCTTTCGGCAGTTTCACTTTTTGCGCAGCCGCCTCGTTATAGCTCGCAATGAACTCCGGCGTGCCGGGCTCGCCCTCCAGGCGAGGTCCGCCTTTCCATGCGTACCAATATGTTTTGGTAGTGCCGTCAGCCAGTTTAGCCGTGTAGCTATTAATGCCCCTGAGCCGAACGCGCACTATTTGCCCCCTGCCGTAGTCGCAAGCCAACGGTCCAAGTCACCAGCCGAATCTTGCGCCTGCGCCTTGGAAGTCTCAATGTGGATTTCGCCCTGTGGATTAATCCAGAATCCAGACACAGTTAGGCCCGCTTCTTGAGCGGCTTTAATAGCGCGTTTGAGCGCAGCGGGCCGAAACGTCCACTGACCTTTAGACATTTGACTTCCGCAGAAACTCAGGGACGGGCCTCGGCAAGCCATGATGCTTGACGGTCGTCGCGTCGCTCTTGTTCGCAGCAATGGCCGGCGCAAAATCGTCCAAGCTGTCGCCGAGCGGCCCAAGAGCGGGTTTGTTGTACCGGCGATAGGAAACGATGCCTGTTGCTGTCTCAATAACCGCCTTGTCTTTGGTGAGCTCGACAACCCGCCGGCCCTGCAACAACCAGATCAAGCCTGTCTGGTCGTAGCGGGCTATCCAGCGCGCGTGGTGCGTTCGCGCGCCTTCTGCCTGTGCGTTGTCCACGCGATCGGATGTCACGCCCAGCCCCATTCAGTTCATTAGCTGAGCGTACGTTCTAGCCGCTGAAGCCCGAATCTATTGGGGGATTAATCCTGACTTTTTTGCGCTGATTTCCACCTGCTTTGCCGCTGCCTTGCCGCGACGATCTGATGTTCCCAATCCGGTTCTGGGTCGAGCGGTCCGAGAACTGTCTCGGCCGCGGCGTGCAGCAGGTCGTGAAACTTGATATTGTTCTTACCCGGGTTCTTCCCGATTAATTCCTTCCAAGCATCGGCGCAGGCGCCGACGATCCCTTGAATCTCAAGAGCGCCAGGGCGCCCTCGCCTTGGAGGTGCCGGTTTTGTGAAATCCGTCTCCTCACCATAATTTCGCTTCGCATTTTCAATCAAAAATTTTACGGCATTGTCGATTAGCGTTTCCGCTGTTACGACGTTAGTCAAATGACCGAATAGCTCTTCGTCTAACCTCACCAAAATATTTTATTTCTTCGCGCCTAGGCGACAGAGTCTCGAGAGCGCGATCTATATGTCTAAGCGCGGTCTTCAGCTCCGTTATCCTAACGCGCTCCGACTCTTTGGAAGATTGCTGCGCTCCGCGTCCCGCCACCAGAGCAATAAACAATGCCCGCGCAAAGATCACGTATGGACAATGTGCAGGACGGACTATGATTTTATCTTCAATAAGCTGGCCAATTGCTCGATCGAGCTGCTTCAAGTCTATATTGAAGGTGCAAGCTGAACACTTCTCACTCCGTCTGGAGCGCTGCTCGCGCCCCAGTTTGCAATCTGAGCTGGCGGCACTTTTCAAAAAAAACCACTCCCAGATTCGTTTAACCAGCTGACCAAATCTGGCTTCTCTCTCCCTTGTCGTTGGAACCCGGGCAGATGGCAGCGCCGATTTTCAATAAAAAAATGAGCAGGAGCATATCATGAGGAAAGTCATTCGAGCTTACGCTAAAGACAAAGATCTCAATCTTATTCTTATTGGCACGATCCCTGTCCCTCATAGCAAGGGTACAGTTGCTCGCTAGGATAAAAGATATTTGGTCAGACAAGGAGCAACGATCTTTAAGAAAGAAACTATTCGTTAGTCGCCTCCTACAAATGAGCAGCTCGGGCTGACTGTGCCGGCGGTGCTGCTTGTGGCCGCCGGCGACGCGATGGAGCAACGACGTTCTTCACTGCAGCGCAGAATGCCCGCTTTGGGGGTAAAGCGGACATTCACTGCCGCCATTCCCGACCCTTCCGGTATGCTACTTTAAGCCGCTACCATTCCTGTTCCGCCCACAGCGTGCGACGGCGAGGAGCAAGATCATGCCGCGGAGTAACCAATCCGGCGGCCCGTGGGGGTCGGGACCGCGGAGACCGCCCGATCTCGAAGAATATCTGCGCCGCGGCCAGGACCGGCTGCGCGGACTAACGTCCGGCGGTTTCGGGGGCCGCGGCTTTGCCTTGATCGCGCTGGCGGCAGTCGTCTTGTGGGCCGTCTCCGGGTTCTTCCGCGTCGAGCCGGACGAGGTCGGCGTGGTGCTCCGTTTCGGCAAATTCGTGCGCGAGGT
>Ga0306925_10001230_pt1 | contig 20642 bp, 17 predicted proteins | sample flu12Cox44000176_FD_203755 | JGI IMG/M metagenome (GOLD analysis project Ga0306925, IMG submission 203755) | Lab enrichment of tropical soil microbial communities from Luquillo Experimental Forest, Puerto Rico - flux8day.12C.oxic.44.000.176 (v2)... | ecosystem: Environmental > Terrestrial >... | reverse complement strand
ACGTTTTCAGCGATCAGATCGACGAACAGGTTCGTCATGAGAAGCTCGACTCGGATACGAGCATGATCTTTCAGGAAACCGGATAGGAAATCCCGGAAGGGTTCCCGATTCAGCGTAACTGGAAAGGTGATTCGAAGCAGACCTTCCGGTCTCTTCTGCGCCTGAGTCAGCACACGCTCGGCTTCCTGGAGGAGATTCAGCGGCTCCTGACATTGGCTGAAGTAGTCCCGGCCCTCCGGAGTCAAGGTCACCCGCCGCGTGCTGCGCCTCAGGAGTGACACCCCGAGCCCGGATTCCAGTAACGACAACCGACGGCTCACGGTCGAGATCGGCATTCCCAGCGAGCGTGCTGCGCGCGTGATGCTCTCGAATTGAGCCACCCTGACGAATATCGGGATGTTATCGAGGCCCGGCATCGATCGATTTGCCATTTATGGAAATTAGATTCCAGTCTTTCCCATCTTATCAGCCTGAGCGGCCGGACTCACAATTCTCTACTCGGGAGTAACCCGTAACAGAACCCTTCGCCAACGTTCGACATGAAACACCTTTTGGAAGTCCGTAATTCGTGCATCACTGGGAGGAGCCACCAGTCACGTACGCAGACCGTCGATTTGGCCAATCGGTTCTTGCAAGGTGCGCCGTTTTTGCAAGACGCGCGCCAGTCGTCAAATACGATGTGCGCGTCCGCGTGCTATATGAAGCTGGCGGATAGCGATACTGCGTTAAGTTCGGTCTCGTCTGCGCCATCACCTACGATGCGGGCGCAGACCTACTCCTACGCATCTCGATCAACCCTCCAGGAATATTTCGACATGGCACCCTTGGCAAATGCCGCGAAGAAAATCGCAATCGCTGTATCACTTCTGCTGGCTTCCACGGCGGCCACCGCAGATAACCCACCCGTCACGACGCAGACCGTCGATTTGGCCAACAAGCTCAACGGCGTGCATCCGGGCTTCCGAGCCTTCCACGCGAAAGGCGTCGTGGTGGAAGGCAGCTTCAAGGCATCGCCCGAAGCTTCCCGGCTTAGCCGCGCGACGCTTTTCAGCGGTCGCACCATTCCGGTTACCGTGCGCTTCTCGGACGGCAACGGAATGCCCAATGTCGCGGACGGCTCACCCGCTGCGAACCCCCATGGCATGGCCGTCAAGTACCACCTGGCCGGAGGAACGGACACCGACATGGTGACTAACTCGCTGAAGTTCTTCCCGGTCGGGACCGCAGAGGACTTTCGTGATCTGCTGCAGGCCATCATCGCGAGCCCGCCCGATGCCCCGAAGCCGACGAAGCTGGAGCAGTTCTTCGTCAGCCATCCGAATGCGCCGAAGGCTTTTGGCACGGCCGCGACACCGGACAGTTATGCGGACGAGGAGTATCACGGCATTGACGCCTTCATCTTCGTCAGCAAGACCGGCCAACGGCAGGCCGTGCGCTACGTGCTGGTGCCGGAAAAGGTGGTCCACCTGACGCCTGAGGACGCAGCCAAGCAGCCAGCCGACTTTCTGTCCGACGAATTGACCCATCGAATCGCGCAAAAGCCGGTGGTCTTTCACTTGAAGGCGCAATTGGCTGAGCCCGGCGATCAGACCAAAGATGGAAGCCAACCCTGGCCTGATGACCGCAAGATCGTCGAGCTCGGTGTGCTCACGCTGAAGAAAGTCGTGCCCAACAGCTTGGAAGCGGAGAAGAAGCTGCTTTTCATGCCCACAAACCTCACCGCTGGCATTGAGCTTTCGGACGATCCGCTACCGCCCGCGCGCGCCGCCGCATATGCCGTCTCGTTCGCGCGGCGCAGCCAGCCGGCTGTCGCCAGTTCCGGCCCGACGCAGCCGAGCACTGTCTCACCCTAGGTCGACTCATCGCACGTTGGAGTCAGGCATGATCAAGCATGCATTGTTTGTCCGTCTTGAAGCCAAGCCCGGCAAGGAAACGGAGGTCGCCCAGTTCCTGCAGGCCGGCCTTGCCCTGGCGCAGCAGGAAAGCACCACGCCAGTGTGGTTCGCCCTGCAGCTCGGCCCTTCCACCTTCGGCGTCTTCGATGCGTTCGCTGACGAAGCCGGCCGCCAGGCTCACCTCAACGGGCCGATCGCCCAGGCACTGGGGGCGAACGCGTCCAAGCTTCTCGCACAGGCGCCGTCGATCGAACGCATCGACGTGCTCGGCACCAAGCTACCCGGCTGAGGTGCGCCCGAAAGCCGCGATGCAGCCTGAATAGTCAGTACGGACTGATGTCGCCTGCTAGGCCTGCGGACCCGGTAGGCCGCCGATGCTCTGCGAATGCTGATGGGTTCAATCGATCTCAGCGAAGTCAAGTTCGATTGGCGAAAGGAGAATCACATGAGTCAAACCGACACGATCATGAAACAACAGAAGTATGACGCCAACACGAGAGTCGACATGAAGCTCGAAGTCGACGTCATCCCGGTGTCCGACGTCGAGCGATCCAAGCAGTTCTACCAGCGCTTGGGTTGGAGGCTCGACGCAGATGACGCCCCGGCAAACGACGTTCGCATCGTCCAGTTCACGCCCCCGGGCTCGGCGTGCTCGGTCACCTTCGGCATTGGAATAACTGCGGCCGCGCCTGGCTCCGCCGAGGGAGCGCTGGTCGTTTCCGACATCGAAGCGGCCCATGCCGAACTCGTCCGCCGTGGCATCGACGCGAGTCAGATGTGGCACGGCGCCTCGTTCCCCCCGGAAGCGCGGCTCAGCGGCCCCGACCCCAAGCGCACGAGCTACGGGTCGTTCTTCTCCTTCAACGATCCCGACGGCAATGCGTGGCTAGTCCAGGAAGTCACGACGCGGCACCCCGGCCGAATCTGATGCGGCGCCTCCATCCAGGCTAGACCCGGCGAGCGCGCTTCGGCATGCCGTGGCGGTGCGGCCCTTTCAATCGAGGTGAGGGACAGTCGACCTCGCAGGCAAAGGAACGCTGGTTGGCATCGGACGAGTGGACGCCTCGTCGGTGGCGCTCAGCAACATCTGCCGCTTTCGGGAGGTGATGTCCGCTTTGGGTCGAAAGCGGACCCCTGTGTGTACGCCCGCTATCAGGCCGGCACGGCGTCGTAGCGGGTCAACGAGTAGCGGGCGTTCGTGAAACTTCGCGGCCACTCTAGCCGCGACACTACGACAGCATCATCGCTTCCTCAGGCGGCCAGTTTCGCGCGATTGGCGGCGAGCAATTCGTCCACCAGCGCTACGCCGGCGTCGATCACCGGGTTGCTCAAGCCCTTTCGGCGGGCAACGAGCTGCACCAACTTGTCGGCGCGCTCGATGTTGGGCGCACCGTTATAGAGGGCCCGCGCAGCCGAGGACGGACGCGAAAGACTCTGCGCCGCGGCGGCGTACTTGTCGAAGGGCACTAGATCGCTTGGGGTGGCGCCAAGCTTGAGGCAGAGTTCGAAGACAAAGTTGTAGACCGAGCGCGATTGCACGACGTCGCCATGAACGGCCTCCTGGGCGGTTCGGATGCCTGCCCTTGTTATGCAGCGGTAGTTGCCGGCAAGGAGCATCGGCCACTTGGCGAGCGGCACGAAGATCGAATCGTGCACGCGCAGCTTCACCGGCAGTTCGATCTTGCCTCCTTGCGCCTCGAAGCGTACCGCGTCGATTTCCTGCTCGAGCTGGCGCAGTATCGCGGTGTGCATGCGGTTTTCAAAGCCGGCGACCTTGAAGTTCGTCGGCAAGGTGACCTGCAGCACATTGACCTTCTCGTTCGACGGCCTTAGCGCCTGCGGATCGGGACTGCACAGCGTCATCAGTGAGGGGTCGAAGCGGTCCCAGACGGTCGGATCGGTGAACGCCGGGCGGAGCGGTTCGGGATCGATGGTGGGAATCCGCTTGATATAGGGCAGCGGCGGCATGTTCATGATCGACATGCACGGAACCTTGGAGGTCGTCACCCGGTCGAGCAGTTCGCGCACTCCGGGCGAACGGTATTGCGGCTCCTGCATGGCGAGACCGACCAGATCGTAGTCGGCCGGATCGACGCCCGTCGTGCCGCCAGCGGTCACCTTGCCTGGGAGTGCGCGCGAATCGATCTCGACCAGATCGTCGCGTCCCTTGACCGGGAGACGCACGCGGAAGCCTTCCGCGTTGATCAGGTCGGCCTCTGCAGGCAGGCAGACGAAATGCACCGAGTGGCCGCCGAACAGGATCTTCGACGCAAGCAGCGAGCCGTACGCTGCGCCCGCCATCAGAATTCGGTAAGTCGTTGGCAAACCGCACCTCCGGTCACTGCGAAGGACGCGCGTGGCTCGCGTGTGCGACAGTAATGATGATGGCAACGAACTCCGCGTACGACACAAGCTTGGTAGCTCAGCGTGGAAGGCCGCCTTTGCCTCACCTACGGCTGTCGGCCGGCAGCCGCTCCCCCTCGGTTAAGGCGGGATGTCCGGAGACTATAGGGCCAGTTTCTGGACTCCGCAAATCGCGCGGGTAATGTCGGCTTCGGGTCGACAGCGGGCCCCTGTGTGCGTCCGCCATCGGAAGGGTCGAACCGTCCATCGCTCGGCGCCGAACAAAGTCAACCCGGTTGGTGCGCTAGTTCGAGTGCGAGCGGAAGCGGTGCTGTTAGACTATAGGGCAAATCAAGAGGACAAGGCTGTGACTGAAATCCTAGAGTGCCTGCAGAAGTACGGTCAACGGCTCGACTTGGAGATCGCCAAGGAGACTGGCGTTCCCCTTGCGGCGGTTCGCGAGCGACTTGCCGACCTGGTAGCTACCGGCGCAGTCATCAAGTGCGATCTGACGCGCTTTGAACATGGCAAGAGGATTGAAGCGTGGCAATGCCGCGTCGCCGGATATGTCCCGCCGTTCGCGCCAGGTCGGAAACCGAAAGCGCCCACCACCTAACCTAACTCTATGGCAAAGCCAAACTACGCCTTTGCGAAGCGACAACGGGACGCAGCGAAGAAGCAGAAGAAAGAAGCAAAGCGCCAAAAGAAAGTCGACGCCGCTCGGACTGCATCCGCGACGAGCGTCGAAGATCAGGCTATGACCGAGAAGACTGGCTCGTAGTTGGCACCGAGCAGTTCGGCCAGCGCGACGGCCAACAATGGAGCGCGCGCTCGTTTCGGCGCCCGCGCTGCGCATGCCCCCTCCGCAGGTGGTCGGAGCGCATCTCCGGACTGGCGGCCCGCCAGATCTCTGCCGAACGGCTTCTTGCCGGTAACTGCCCCGCGGTTCGGGGTCGGTGCAATTACGAAGATCCCGCTGCCGCCGCGGTCACCGCAGCAAGAACGCCCGCCAAAGTCTTGACTGTCGCTTCGGCATCGGGGCTCAGTCCGTGCCGCCTCGCGAGCCAAGCCGGATCGTTGTAGGAGAGCCAGGTACTGCCTTCAGCGTCCTGCCAAACCAACACCTTCAGCGGCAAATCGATGCCAATCGTTGGCGCCGATTGCATGAGTGGCGTTCCTACCTTGGGATTGCCGAATATCAGAAGATCGTTCGGACGCAGCGGCACCCCAGCCAACGCCGCGCCCTTCGCATGATCGATATGCGCAAAGACGGTCATACCTCTCGCCTTCACCTCGGCTTCCAGCCGATTCATCGTATCCTTGGGTCCGAAGTGGCTCTGGATTGTGGTTAGTCCGTCTGCAGCCATGGCATGCGCTCCTGATAGGCATATTGCCGCCATTAATGCGAACATTCTAAGAAAGACGGTCATCGCTTTTCCCCTCGTGCGGGCTTACGTGGCTACGGCTGTTCAGCGGGTACTCGTCCTCGGCGAGCGTGGGCGGTCGTGGCAGCCTCACCGCCGAGATCCTAGAGCGCCTTGGCGTGCGCGCTCGTAGCGCCTACGAGGTTTTTTGGAGCACCCAATGACACCTCCCTCCGCCTCGATGACCGACCGTCAGGTTTTACAGGACGCGCAGAACTTTTCACTGGTTCTCGGCGGTCCGCTGTTCCAGCTGTTGCGAAGAGTCCACTTGTCCGATGACGCGTTGCACCTGTTGCGCCAACGCATCATTGTCATCTCGCTCTTTGCCTGGTTGCCGCTCCTGCTGCTCTCCGCTCTGGAAGGACATTTGTGGGGCGGCGCCCTGGCCGTACCTTTCCTTCCGGATATGGAAGTTCACATCCGTTTTCTGGTCGCGGTTCCCCTCTTGATTATCGCCGAGCTTGTGGTGCACCAGCGCCTGCGGCCGATCGCGGAAGCATTCCTGCAGCGGAATATGATTCCCGAGAGCGCGATGACACGCTTCGATGAGGCCATCACGTCGGCGTTCCGGCTTCGCAATTCGGTACTCGCCGAGGTGCTGATGATCATATTCGTATATGGCATCGGTGTCCTGGTCGTTTGGCGCCATTACACTGCCCTCGACGCTGCCACTTGGTACACAACGCCGTCCACTGCCGGGTCCGAACTCTCGCTCGCCGGGATGTGGTATGGCTACGTAAGCCTCCCGATCTTCCAGTTCCTATTGGTCCGCTGGTATTTTCGTCTGTTCATCTGGACACAGTTTCTCTGGCGGGTATCGCGCATCGAGCTCAGTCTCATTCCAACCCACCCGGATCGCCTCGGCGGTCTGGGATTTGTTTCAGGTACTGCGTATGCTTTTGGTGTGCTTCTTGTGGCGCACGGTGCAATGGTTGCCGCGCAAATCGCCAATCGCATCATTTTCCTCGGAGCGACACTGCCCGATTTCAAGGTCGAGATCGCAGTGATGGTTGTTTTTCTGCTATGCGTAGTCTTTGGCCCGCTGCTCGTGTTTGCGCCTCAGCTTGCTCAGGCAAAGCGGAAAGGTGTTCGCGAATATGGCACCCTGGCCGAGCAGTACGTGCGCGACTTCGATCTCAAGTGGCTGCGGGGCGGCGCGCCTCGTGATGAGTCCTTGGTGGGTAGCGCCGACATCCAGTCGCTCGCCGATCTTAGCAACAGTTACGAGGTCGTACGGAGCATGCGCATAGTGCCAATCACCCGGGATGCCATCCTCCAACTAGCGGCGGCTGTTCTCGTGCCGATTGTGCCGCTCGCGCTCACCATGATGTCCCTGGAAGACCTGGTCAAGAAACTCTTCGGTATATTGTTCTAGAGCGTGCATTGCCCCGCTGCATCCTGTAGCGAAGACGACACCATACATGCCGACGGTGGAGCGCGACGATGCCGATTTCGCTGCCCATCGTGCGCTACGGCAGCGCGAACGCCACGACCGAGTCGCCGAGTTTGGTTCCGAGCTTGCCGTGTCCACCTGCCGCGATCACCACGAACTGCTTGCCAGCTGCACTCACGCGATAAGTCATGGGTGTCGCCTGGCCTCCGGCGGGCAGACGGCCTTTCCAAAGTTCGTCCCCGGTATCAATGTCGAAGGCGCGCAGATAGTTGTCCATGGCCGCCGCGACGAACACGAGACCACCCGCCGTAATGATCGAGCCGCCGAGGTTGGGCACGCCGTGTATCAGCGGAGTGCCGCCGGGAAGGAGATCGGCGGTCGTTCCCAGCGGGACGTTCCAACGAATCGCCCCTCGCGACAAATCCACCGCGATGAGTGAACCCCACGGCGGGGGATTGCAGGGAAGACCGCTCGGCGAGCGAAGCACGTCGCGGCTCATGCCATAAGGTGTGCCATGTTGCGGAGACACCTCGGCACGGAATTGACCGTCTCGGGCCGACTTCTCGACGGCAGCGTATCGATCGCGCGGTATCAGGTGCACCTCCATCGGCAACACGTTCACATTGGTGACGAGAATCTGGCGCTGAGAATCGAACGCCGCGCCGCTCCAGTTCATGCCGCCCAGATTGCCCGGGAACGCGATCGTTCCATTGACGCTCGGCGGGGTGAACAAGCCTTCGGCCCTCAGCGGCCTCATCCGGGCGCGGCAGGCATCGCGATCTTCTGACGTTAACCCCCACGCGTCGTCGATCGTCAGGCGTTGCAGGACGAGGGGCGGCGGTGTCACCGGAAACGGCTGGGTTGGCGACGCTTGTTCATCCTGTGCGTCGCTTAAAGGAACCGGCCTTTCCACGACGTCGAAAATCGGTCTTCCGTTCGTCCGATCGAGGACGAAGACATTCCCGGTCTTGTTGCCCTGGATCACGACCGGCGTCACGACGCCATCGCGACGCAGCGACCCCAAAACGGGTTGCGCGGCGGTATCGTAGTCCCACAGGTCGTGGTGGACGAGCTGGAAACCCCACACGACCTCACCGCTCTTCGCGGTCAACGCGACAACCGAATCCGCCCATCGGTTGTCGCCGGGACGCCTGACTCCGTGATAGTCAGGACTCGGGCTGGTGGTGGGAAGGAAGATCAGGCCACGCTCGGGGTCGAAGGAGAGCACCGACCACGCGTTGCCAGCTCCGGTAGGGGCCAGGCTCCGCGGAATTGGATTCCAGCGCCAGCGAAGCTTTCCCGTGCGAACGTCGAACGCCCGCACTTCGCCGCTCGGACTGTCGACGCGGTCGTTGTCGGCGATGGAGGATCCCACCACGACTAGATCGCCAGCGATGGCCGGAGGCGACGTTTCCTCGAATTCGCCGCGGCGGACGATGTTCGCGATGCCTTCCGTCAGGTCGATCTGCCCGCCTTTGCCGAAATCGGCACAGGGTCGCCCGGTCTCGGCGTCGAGAGCGAACAGGCGCGCGTCGATCGTCGCGAGAAAGATGCGTCGGTGGCAGGCATCGCCGGTAAGCCGCGCAGCGTCGACCCACTGCGCGACACCGCGATTGACGAGACCCTCCGAATACGGCGTCGTGAGATCGATTTTCGGATCGAAGGTCCACTTTTCCTGGCCGGTTTCGGGATCGAGCGCAATGACCCGATTGAACGGCGTGGTCAGGTACATCATTCCGTCGACGACGATCGGTGTCGTCTCGAACGCGCTTTTGCGCCGGCCGCCGGTGCCGTCGGACACGTCGCCAGTGTGATACTCCCACGCGATCTTTAGTTGGGTGACATTTTTCCGGTTGATTTGCGCAAGGGGTGAGTAGCGCGTCCCGCCCGCGTCGCCACCGTAGTACGGCCAATCGGCGACGGGTTCGCCAGTCTCCGTCTCTGGGACGGGCGTCATGGCGCAGGCGGTCACGCACAGAGCAAGCGCGACACTGACGCGAGACGGATGGGCTAGCCAATTCATACGCGGACGCCTTGGCTTGATTCCCGAGAGGCTGGGTGGCGGTGACTATAGAGCCGAGTCAGGAATCTGCAAACTATGTCCGCTTTGGGTCGAAAGAGGACATCCCCTCAGCGGTCAGTACGTCGTTTGGCTGATGTCCTTGCTTCCAACTCCGCCTTATTCGAAGTACTGTGTGAGTCTCGTCCTCGGCAGCAAACGCATGTCGGTCGATTTCCACGACGATCAAGCGCAAACTTCCGAGATGGGATCAGTGTTGAGCGCAATCATCGGGCCGCAAGCTAGCTGTCGTGTGTATGGTCCGTGGCGCCGTTGATGCGAGGGACTCGAAATTGGAAGCGCAATTGCACGAGAGAGGCGCCGTCGCGCGACCTCGAGATTGACCCGGAAGAATGCAGAACAAGTTCCAGGAGGATACCGCAATGTCCGTCAAATCCGTTTGGACTATCGCGCTCTTGACCAGCGCCCTCGGGGTTGTATCCCTGGCCTTCGCGCAGCAACCCCCGCCCTCGAATCCTCTCGACGCCGTGCCCGAAAAAATGCCTTTCGACGTTCCTTATGGCGCTCCAATCTCACTCGACCGAGCCGAAGCCGCGATAGCCGCCGCGGTTGCCGAGGCAAAAAAGCGAGATTGGAAGATGAACGTGGCGGTCGTCGACTCGGGAGCGAATCTCGTCGCTTTTCAACGAATGGATGGAGCGCAGCTCGCATCGATTGCAATCTCCGAACATAAGGCGCGTACCGCGGCGAAATTCCGACGCGAAACCAAAGCCTTTGAGACCGGAATTCAGCAAGGCGGATTGAACTATCTCCTGACGCTGGACGACCTCGTCGCTTCGAGGGGCGGGATTCCGCTGATCGAAGGCGGGAAGCTGATCGGTGCCATCGGCTGCTCCGGTGGCACGGGCTCCCAGGACGAAGTCGTGTGCAAAGCGGCGGCGGCGACGATCAAATAATTCCTGGGTCGCGGCGACCTATTGCGCACGCCGGCAGCGCCACGCACAGATGCAGGGCGCGGCGACTGCATGAGCAGATTTGTCTTGGGGGATCAGCGCTCTCGTCTTGTCCGCTATCGGCCAGATGCGGACGTCCCGAAGAAGCTACTGAGTACTGCTTTGAATCGAATGCGACGCTCAGCACGTCGTGTCGCGCCGCCCGTCGCGTGATCGGCCGAGCCCTGCTTGGAGCTAGCAGAGTTCCGTTCGCTGCATTACCTTCCCAAGTTGCGGAGCGGACGCCAGTTCGTCCACCGGCTTCGATGACGGCTTCCCACGACCCGCTTCGGTCATACCGAGTTCGGCCAGACGCCTATAAAGCCGCGAGTCAGGCGTGTTGTAGATGGCGAACCAGTCGGAAAATCGACTTTCGTTGCCGAGCTCGATCGTATTGCAATGGGTCGTCGGTAGCATTCATCAAGCTTATCCGTTCCGTGTGTCGCCCTGATGAAGGTCCGCTTCGGGTCGAAGGCGGATATCGGTAGAGAGGCCGCTTCGAGGGCGTTCGCTAGGCTACCCCAAGATTCTCTGTCGCCGGTCGGCCGATAGATCGTCAACCCGGCCGCTCAAGTCGTTGGCCCGATCCATAGTCGGTTGAACCTCCGCCGCGCATCTACTTACGCTTGTGGATCCGGCCGCCATCGTGCTCGATGCCGGACATGCGCAATGTTTGTCCAGCTTTGCAGCCTTGCGCAGCAGCGCTCCGATTCGTCTCGCCGGCCCGCCTGAAACCCCTTTTTCGGCGTACGAGGCTTCGTCGATTGGCGTGCCTTTGCGCCGTGACTGGGAGGTGCCGTAATCACTGCGACGCATTGGATGCGTAGCATAGAACGTTCGGCGCGGCGGAGTGGAGTTGGCCTTGCGGCGCCCTCTCAGCCGATCCCCGGTTGTTCATCTCGCCTGAAGGAGTATCCCATGTCATCCATCCTCGATTCCCTGACTTCGGCGTTCGGTCCCGATGTCGTAAATGGTCTCGGCAAGGCGCTCGGTGCCGATCCCGCTGCCATCACCAAGGGTCTCGGCGCTGCAGGCCCGTTGGCCCTCGCAGGAATGACCAAGATGGCCAGCGCCCCCGGCGGCGCGGATGCGCTTATGAAAATGCTGCCGGAGGACAGCGGCGGATTGTTGGGTGGGCTCGGCAGCATGTTGAGCAGCCTGATGGGCGGCGGTGGCGCAGCGGGTTCGACCGGCGTGTCGGCACTTCTCGGGCCGGGCGTCAACGCCATCGGTGCGACGCTCTCCCGTGCGGTTGGTTTCAACGTGACCCCGCTCCTCGGCATGGTCGTTCCTGCGGCGCTGGCGGCCGTGTCCAAGATGGTGAAGTCGCAGAATCTCGACGCCAGCGGCCTCGCGTCGATGCTCAAGACGGAGCAGGCCAGGTTCGTCGACAACCCCGCCAACAAGGACACCGTCGCTCTGGTGAATTCGGCGATGCAAAGCGGCGACCGGGCCGCGGCAAAGATCTCGGCCTTCAACGGCGACTGGGCCAAGGTGACTGGCGGACCCGCCGCGGCGATGTTTGCGGTGGCGACGGCGGACCTGTCGGGGCCGCTAGGAGCGATCAAAGAAGCGCAAGCTGCGAGCAAGGCGATGGTCGATGCCGCGGGCCGCGCTCCGCCGGACTCGTTGCTGGCGGCAGCGCTGGGCGGCGGACTGACACCTGAGATCGCCAACCAGGTCAAGGCGCTCGCTCCCAGCAAGGAGAAACTGCTTGATCTGATCAAGGCCGGTGCCGCGGCGATGGCAGCGAAATCCCCGGCGGAGGTCCAGTCTTACAAGGCGACGATCCTCGCCGTCGCCCAGGCCACGGCCGAGGCGTCGAAAGAGGGAGGATTCCTGGGCATCGGCGGGACGCTCGTCAGCAAGGACGAGCAGGCTGCGCTCGACGCGATCAAGGCCGCGCTGGCCTGAGTGTGGGAGAACAGTGACAGACGGCCTCGTCACCGCTTTGAACAAGGTACGAAGGAGGCGGCCCCGGTAGCGGCCGCCTCGCCGGACTTGTCGCCGCTTTACGCAGCGCTGCTTGGAGTTCGAGGTTATGAACTCCAATCGCCCCGACATCGCCTCCGACGCCGACCGGCTTAGATGCGAGTGGGTGAAACGGACGGCCTCGGCAAGCCGGCCGCCCGCTCAGCCCGCAAGCGCTAATCGGCAAGCGTCTTCTTCGGTCATCGCTGTGCCTTGGGGCATGAGGTCAGCACGGTCGTTGGCATCCAGCCGATCGCCTAGTACGTGGTCGAGGCGCGTGCGGGCGCGGGCTTCGTTTGGCTCGCGCACGACGCCTCTTGCAGTGAACACGGCGTCGACGTATCCGGCGAGGCGCACGGCATCCGCCCATCGGCCGACCAGCGCCGCCCTCAGCGCGAGATGATCCAGTGCGCCCCAGGCGTAGCCTGCCGCCTTGTGTGAGCACCCGTGCTTCGGTATCCAGCCGGATAGGTCCCAGCTCGTAGACCATTCCCTTGCTCAACTCTCCAGGGCCAATCGACAGGCATCGTCCTCGCTCATTGTTGCGCCGTCGGCGATGAGTTGCGCGCGCTCACCATCGTCCAGCTGATCGCGCAGTAAGGTATCGAGGCGTGCGCGTGCCCTCGCTTCATTCACCTGACGCACGATTCCTCTTGTCGCGAACACAGCATCGATGTACCCGGCCACACGCGCGGCGTCTGTGCATCGGCCCACGAGCGCGGCTCTCAACGCAAGATGGTCGAGCGCGCCACTGATATCCCCTACCGCTTTGCGCAACTCGAGGCCTTCGCGCGCCGCACTCAAGGCCTCGTCGAATTCGCCGCGCTCGACGAGCACGCCAGCCAGGTTGGTGAGGGTCACGCCAAGGGTGATCTTGGTGCTCATGTTCGAGCCGCGCATCAGCGTGATGGTCTCGCGAAATCCGGCGACCGCCGCATCGAGGGCGCCCAGCGCCCAATTCGTGTCGGCCAGACTTCCGAGTATCTCGACGGCCAGGCGCTCCGAGCCGGCGGAGCGAAAGAGTGAGAGAGACTTCTCGTAGTGCGTTCGTGCGCCCGCCAGGTCGCCGGCGAGCTTGCGCACGAATCCTGCTGTGTTGAAATACGGCGCCATGACGCCCGGCATGGGGCTGCGCGCGAGTAGTGGCCGAGCCGCGACGACCGCCCGTTGAGCGAGATCGAGCCTTCCCGTCCGCGCCAATACGTTTGCCAGGCGGATGAGCGAGTAACCCGTGCCGAATGCGTCGCCCGCTCGTCGGTGGAGCACGACCGCACGACGCAGCGCACGAACCGATTGCACCGCATCGCTGAACTGGTGCAACACGCCGAACCACAGCCACAAGTCGGCCCGCAGCCGTTGCGGCGTGCGCGCGCCGCAGTGCGCCAACGCGAGCTCGAAGCGAGCACGGCCCTCTCTGCGCAACGACCACATGAGCCATGCCGGACCGGAGTACGCAGTGAGCGTTGTGCCGATCTCGGCATCGCCCTGAGGCGAAAACGCCCAATCGAGCGCTGCATGTACGTTGTCGCGCTCCGCCAGGTACACCGCATTCCAGTATTCTTCGGAGCCTTCGAGCCATTCCTCGAATGCGTGCTCGAAGCGATCTCGAAAATAGCGCGCATGACGCCGGGACACGAGCGATCGTTCACCAGCGAGCTCGAGCTTCTCCATGCAATAGACCCGCATCGTATCCAGCAAGCGATAGCGGGTGCCTGCATCGGTCACGTCGGCGATCACAAGCGAGCGTGAAACAAGCGGCGCGAGCAGGTCGAGCATCGCCCTGTCGGTCATCGTTCGATCGCCGACGGCGTGGCGAGCCGCTTCGAGCGTGAAGCTGCCGGCGAATACCGCCAATCGTCGTAGCGCGCACTGCTCGTGGTCGGCGAGCAGCTCGTAGCTCCAGTCAAGTGTGGCACGCAGTGTCTTTTGGCGCGGCGGCGATCCGCGCGGTCCCGCGGCCAGTAGCGCAAAGCGGTCGTCCAGGCGCCGACCGATCTCCCCCAGCGATAGCGACGACAGTCGTGCCGCCGCAAGCTCGATCGCCAACGGGATGCCATCGAGACTCGAGCAGATCGCGGCCACGGAAGCCAGAACGTCCTGCGTGAGTGCGAAGCCGGGTTGCTGCAGCCGCGCGCGCTCGACGAAAAGCTGCACCGCGTCCGCGCGAGCAACCTCTGCCGCGCTCGCGCAGGCGCTCGGCAGCGACAGCGGCTGCAAGGGAAACTGTTGCTCGCCGTCGACGTTCATCGCCTCACGGCTCGTCGCGAGGACCCGGCTGTTCGGCGCTTCGGCCAGAAGGGCGGTAACAAGCGCCGCGGCCTCGGCGATGACGTGTTCGCAGGTATCGAGCACCAGCAGCACCTGCTGCGCTCTCAACTGCTGACCGAGCGTTCGCACGAGCGGCTCGGCGCCCCGATCCTGGATGCGGAGGACCTCCGCAACGCAATTCGGCACGAGTCCGGGGTCGGAGATGGAGCCGAACTCGACCAGCCAAACGCCGTCGGGATACTGCTCGATCACTTCCGTAGCGACCTGCAGCGCGACCCGCGTCTTGCCAACGCCTCCGATACCGACCAGCGTCACCAGCCGGTTTCGCTCGAGCAATCGCCTGACTTCCTCGGTTTCGCGGGTGCGTCCCACGAAAGACGAAATGCGCGCCGGTAGGTTGTGGGGATGCCCGGCAGGGGCGTTGGGTACCGTCGGCGGAACGCGCCGCTGTGGGTCGCCCGACGTGAGCTGCGCAGCGCAATCGGACGGAATCGCGGATTCGTCAGAAGATCGAGCGACGGGTCCGACGAAGCGATACCCGCGCCGCGTCAGCGTCTCGATCCAGTCCTTGCCGTCCGGTACGCGCGCCAGCACCCGCCGTATGGCGGAGATCTGCACCGCCAGATTGGCGTCCTCCACCACGATGCCGGGCCATGCCACATCGACGATGACGGACTTTTCGACGTATTCGCCTGCGCGACTGACCAGCGCGGCGAGCACTGCGACGCCGCGCGCGCCGAGCGCCGTGGCGACACCGTCGTGCGTGAGCACCCGTGCTTCGGTGTCCAGCCGGAAAGGTCCCAGCTCGTAGACCGTGCGCATCCCCATTTGCCGCGGTCCGCATGGACCGCCCCAAGATCCTCGCCATTCCGCGGAGCGGCGCCCGACGTTTGGGACACCGCATTCGCAGCATTCTGGCGAAATCTTACCTTCACCGCCGCTGAGTGCTGAAGGAAAGGGTCTACGGATCGGCGCCGATACCGGGTTGGCGCAATGCATTCGACTGCAGGCGACCGGTGGCCAAGACCGGCACGACGCCCATGTGCAGGCGGCAACGAGTAGAACGTTGCCGCGTCACCTACCAATGGATCCGTCGCGAAGCGGCTGCCGGGGCATCCGGGATCAGCCAACCCGGCGATCAGCCTTTGCGGACGCCGTCAGCCGGTCGCGAATTCCGGAGAGTCGCATGAGCAGCTTCGCAAGCACGATCGATGCTCGGCGAGCCGCCCTCGCGACGGCTGTGCGCTCAGGAGCGGGGATTCGCGCCGGTGCAGCCTCCAGAGCGCGTTGGTGCAACTTCTCGATCGCTGCCTCCAGATCCGGGGACAGCGGGACTGCGTGCCGAACGGCTCGGTGGAGCGAGAAGGACGTTCGGCAGATGCCGCACTGGGACCGAAACCAGGTCGTTGCGTGACACAGGACACCGTGCTCGCCATTGAACTCGGCGACCCAAAGCTCGCCCGCGCGCCAGTAGATCGCGATCTTGCGCTGCCCGTCCAGCATCAACGCCTGACCTCGAATCGCACGAAATTGCGCGCTGCCGTCAGATGCATGCATTGGGCTTCTCTATCGAGCTCTATCGGCGAAGCGCGACGCTGCGGAGGTCACACCGCGGCAATGGCGGTGATCGACGTGATCAGTTGCGGAGGAGGGGTGTTGCGTCCATCACCGAACGAGACGCGCAAGCCGACGCCGCCAGCCGTCAGGGCCGTTACGAACAAACCAATGCCGGACACAATCAGCAGCAGATTGAGTGCAACGCGAAACTGGCTGGCACTGAGGCGCCGGAACCACGCGAAACCGATCGCAGCGCCGACGATTGCAAAGGTGACGAACTGGAGGTCGTGTTGCGCGCCGACTTGCGTGCGTCCCAGAACGTGCAGCGAGGCAGCGGTAACGATCTGCATCGCGAGGATGAACGGCTGGTAGATCGCGCGCTGGCTGGTCTTGTCGATACCTCGCACTGAGCACCAGATCGTCATCAACGCTCCGGGGAATGCGGTGAGGCCGCCGACGAAGCCGGCAAGTGCCCCGGCAATCGCGTCGCGCAACGGCGTTGCTCGCACGCGCCATTCCGTCGAATGCACGATGGAGAAGGTGCCATACGCGATCAAGAAAGCGCCGAGACCGAGACGATAAGTAGTCGCATGCACGTGCAATAAGAACCAGGTGCCGAACGGAACGGTAAGCGCGCCGCCGACGAGCATCGGCACCATTGCGCCCAGTCGGATCCGCGCCCGCAGCTGCCATACGGCGTAAAGCTGCGTCGCGATCGAACACAGCACGATCGTATGCACGACGCGGACCGGATCCTGCATGATGAAGGCGAGCCCGATGCCCGCCAGCGCTGCAAACGCGAATCCGGCCACGCTGGAAATGGTCGCCGCGACCAGGATGACCGCTGCCGTTTCGATGTCGTTCCACGCTCCTGCCGTATGCGTGGTTGCGGACGCCGCCATCAGCGCCGACTGGATCACGCACCAGGCACAGAGGCCAGCGATCAGCGCCGCAGACCCGACGCCGCGCGTTTTCACGCCGACCGGCCCTTGGGATCGCTCGGTGCCGTCGATCAGTCGGACGTTCATGGCGACTCCCATGCTCGAAGGTTCGATGGCTGATCGCGACTTCAGCCTGGTCGGCGATTCGAAAACGCGAGACGCTTGACGGCATTGATCGCACAGTCCACTTCGTCCTCCTGCGAACGCACGACCCATTCCAGCATCTCCGTCCGCGATACCAACGCAATCACGCGGCTACCTTCCTGCACGGCCACCCAGGTCAAAGTCTTGTCCTTGACTCGCCTCCAGGCGATGTCCAGGGTCGTCGCTCGATCGAACGACTCGGTCGGCTCGCTGAGTTCGAGGGCGGTCATGGCGTCCGGATCGCGTCGCTGCGCGATCACAGACTCGACGAGGTGCCGGTCGGACACAATGCGCACCGGCGGCGCGTCGTGCATGACTACCATTGCACGCACATCGTCCTGCTGAAGTTGGCGCACCGCTTCGCTTGCCGATGCCGACGGCGCGATGAACGAAGGCCCGCGGTGTCCCGTGATCAACGATCCCAGGGTTGCGAATCGCATGGTCTCTCCTTTCGGTCTGCATGCGATCGGTACGGAACCGGCTAGCTAGTCACCGTTCGTACGCGTCATCGATGCAGCTCGCGACAAGCCTGCCCCACTTCGGCGGAGACGTTCCAAAAATGGGACAAAATTTCGCTAAAACGTGCTAGCCGCGCACGCCCTTTCGGTCGGCACGCGATGTCTTCGCGTTCGCCGATACTCGATGGCTCGTGGACTCCGCCAAGAGTTGAAATGGCGAAGTGAACTAATGTCCACTTTGGGTCGGAAGCGGACTTCGGTGCACGTCCGTTATCGGCCAAAAGCGGACATTCAACCGAACTTTACCGACGAGGCCACACGACGTATTGACAGAGGCGAGCTAAGGTCGGCGCTGGGCTACCCCAAGAATGACAACGGGCGGCGCATTCGCACCGCCCGCTTTCGAAACGTCGTCGTTCAGAGCGACGAAAGTTAAGGCGTTATTTCTTCGCGCGTCTGATGGCCCGGCGGCCCAGCGCCTTCTTGACAGCGCGGCGCTTGACCGCCTTCTTCACAACGCGGCGCTTGACCGCCTTCTTCACAACGCGGCGCTTGACCGCCTTCTTCACAATGCGGCGCTTGACGGCCTTCTTCACAATGCGGCGCTTGACAGCCCTTCTTGCCACCACCTTTCTCACAGCACGCCGCTTTAGCGCCTTTTTCGCCAGTGCCTTCTTCACGGCACGTCGCTTGAGCGCCTTTTTCGCCAATGCCTTCTTCACGGCACGCCGCTTGAGCGCCTGCTTCAGAGCTGCCTTCTTGAGAAGGCGGCGCCTTATGACCTTCCTTACCAGTGCCTTCTTAACCGCCTCAGCCTCGGGTTGCGACATCATCGACAACATGTCGGTCATCTTGAATCTCCTGTCTGAGTTTGATTGCGACTCCTTCGTGGACCCGCAGGCTTGACAATCCACTTCAACCTGCTAACTACAGTCTAGTTGACGTTCAGGAATTCGCAAGAAAGTGGACCTGAGCACACACCCGCTATCGGCCAGAAGGGAACCTTAGCGCCTCGTTAAATCGGGTCGAGAATTGTGTCGTATCGCATGGGTTCCGTAGTATCAGTCCGCGTGTACGGTTTTCGAGATCAACCTTGAGGAGATTGTCATGAACCATCCGACCAAGGCCGAAGTTGAATTGGAGGAACGGGTCTCGGGCAGGTTACTTGATGTCCTGATTCGCGCCGGGCTGATCGGCGCCCTGGTGCTGCTCTGCTACCGCGTCTTCGCGCCTTTCCTGACACTGATGGTGTGGGCAGTGACGTTGGCCGTTGCCCTTTATCCGGTGCACCAATTCGTCGCGGCGAAGATCGGGGGACGCCAGGGCTTGGCGGCCACGCTGATCACCATTCTCGGGATCGCACTGATCGTCGCGCCCACGGCGGTGCTGTTGAGCGAGATGGGCGACTCGGTGCATCGAGTGATCGGCGACGCGCAGTCCAACAAACTGGAAATCCCCCCACCGAGTGCCTCGGTGGCTGAGTGGCCCCTCGTGGGGCAGAAGCTCTACGGTCTGTGGGACCGTGCCCATACCGACCTGCCCGCGCTCGTGCAGAGCATGCAGCCGAAGATCGGCAACCTAGCTAGGTCTGCTCTGGCGATGGTCGCCAGCATCGGCGGCGGAATCCTTCAGTTCGTCGGGGCGTTCATCATCGCCGGAATCTTGATGGCATTCGGACGGGCCGGGACCCGCGGCGCCCGCGCGATCTTCGAGCGCATTGCCGGGATCGAACACGGCGCAGAGTTCACCCACTTGTCCGTGACAACCATCCGTGCCGTGGCTCAGGGCGTGATCGGGGTCGCCTTGATCCAGGCGATCCTTGTTGGCATCTGCTTGCTGGTTGCGCGCGTGCCCTTCGCGGGCGTGCTCGCCATCGTCGTTCTCGTAATCGGTATAGCGCAAGTGCCGGCGCTGATCGTCACGCTGCCCGCGATCGGCTACATCTGGGCAAGCGGCGATTATGGCAGCGTCGAAGCCGTGATCTACACGGTCTTGCTCGCCGTCGCCGGCATGGCGGACAACGTCCTGAAGCCACTGATGCTCGGGCGCGGAGTCGACGCGCCGATGCCTGTGATCCTTCTCGGCGCACTCGGGGGAATGGCCGCCGCTGGCATCCTTGGCATGTTCGTTGGCGCCACGCTTCTCGCGCTGGGCTATCAGATCTTCATGGGCTGGGTTGCAGCGACTCCGGATGCCTCAAGTCCCGTCAGCGCTGACGGCATTCCACAGGCAGGCTAAATCCGCACCTCGCAGTATGTCCGCTTTGGGTCGATAGCGGACATGTGCGGCCGTCCGCTATCGGGATCGATGGTGCGATCTTGAGCGGCCATTGCGACTCTCGAATCCGACAATCGCTCGTAGGCATTTCGTCAGGCGAACCCGATATCGTGTTTCCCCCGTAGCGCCCGTCGGCTACGCAAGCGCGGCTTCATAACAGAGAAGGGGAAGGAAGCGCGTGCGAGGAAGCGAGTGCGCCCTGTTCGTCAAGGCGCTCTCTCGACGTTCTCTGCGCTCGGCAGCGTTCAGTCCTCGGCCTGGGCCGGACCCGCGTAGGTGGTTTGCGGGAACAAGAATCAATTAGGGAACCCCTGGCGCGAGGCCGGGGCGGCGAAAACAAGTCGAAGAAGGGGAGATACGATGGAATCGTGCGGATGTATCCGCTTCCGTTTCGCGATCGGATTGGTTCTCGGCTTAGTGCTTACGTCAGGCGCCGCTTTCGCCGCTCCGATGGTGAACTTGAGTCGCACGCTGGTCTCATTTGGCAGGAACGCGGTGTCTTCGATCCACGTACAAGTGGTCTTCGTGACCAACATCGGGGATGCGCCGCTGACGATTTCCGGGCTTCCCTTGACCGGCGCCAACGTCGCCGACTTCTCGGTCGGTGGGACCTGCGCGGTGCCGAGCGTGTTGCAGCCGAGCGATCGCTGCCGGATCGAGATCACGATGTCTCCCGCTGCGGGTAGCCAAAACAGGGCAGCTACGCTGACGGTCCAGTCCGACGCGTCTCCGGCCGCTGCGCCGATTACGTTGCAAGGCGCCGTCAGCGTCGACATTACCTGGGGATTGATCACGACACCGAGCTGGATCGATTTCTCGAATCAAGCCGTAGCCACCTCGGCGGCGACCCAAGCGTTCGCGTTCCAGAACCCGGAGGTGGGCTTAATACCGCTCACGACCGCAGCGTTCAGCGGCGGAGACACCGGCGACTTCACGTTGAGCCTCGGCACCTGCGTGAT
>Ga0306925_10001228_pt1 | contig 20644 bp, 17 predicted proteins | sample flu12Cox44000176_FD_203755 | JGI IMG/M metagenome (GOLD analysis project Ga0306925, IMG submission 203755) | Lab enrichment of tropical soil microbial communities from Luquillo Experimental Forest, Puerto Rico - flux8day.12C.oxic.44.000.176 (v2)... | ecosystem: Environmental > Terrestrial >... | reverse complement strand
CTGTTTGATGACCGAGCCATACCCCGCAACCCCTCCGTCGACCGTGACCACGGTTCCGGTGATATAACCAGCACGCGGCGAGGCGAGAAACACGATAGTATCGGCAACTTCCTGGTCGGTACCCATGCGCCCGCCGGGGTAGTCGCTCATGTATTCCTGCCAGTGCGACTCATCGCCGAGGTTGTCACGGGCGCGCCGCTTCATGATGCGGACCATGCGATCGGTTGCGATCGGGCCGGGATTGACGCCAACGACCCGTATTCCATAGTCGAGGCTGACGCCACCGACTGCTTTAGTGAACGACATTAGCGCCGCATTACCAGTGCTGCCCGCAACGTAATTGTAGTCCCAGTTCTCGCCTGAATTGCCGATGTTATTGATGATCACCCCGGACCCGCGTTTTTTCATCCGCAGGTAGATTTCGCGAGTCAGATTGATATAGCCGAAAAGCTTGAGATCGAAGCCCCGGCGCCAGTCCGCGTCCGTAAGCGCCTCGACCGTCCCGGCGGGGATATCGCCTGCATTGTTGACGAGAATGTCGATCTCGCCAACTGCATTGGCGAGATCCAGCATGCTCTTGGTGCTCGATAGATCCCCGGGATAAAGGTCCACTCGGACCTTGTGCTTTCCGAGAATCTCCTTTCGCAGCTCCTCCAGAGTATCCCCTGAGCGTGCGGCTAGATGGACCGAGCATCCTTCCGCTGCCAGAGTGAGCGCCGTAGCCCGACCGATCCCCTTGGAAGCGCCCGTGATCAGCGCGGATTTTCGCTGCAGCTGAAGATCCAATGATCCCTCCTGTCATGCGGCGAGCGTGCCCCGGATTGTATACAACTGCGGTCTTCCGTAATACAAGCAGTCGAGCTACGGCTCCCAAGGACGCGACCCAGTGACCACTCCCGTTCAGCACGGCAACATTGCCATTGCCCGTCACGTGAACGGCGGACGCTTGTGGGATCGCCTAATGGTGCTTGCCGGATATGGCGCAACGGATGATGGCGGCGTCGACCGGCAAGCGTTGTCCGATGCGGAGGTCGCCGCGCGAGCCTGCATTGTGGACTGGGCTCGAGCCATAGGCCTCGTGGCGTCGACCGATGCGGTCGCGAATCTTTTTCTCAGCTATCGAGGAGTTGAGCCCAACCTGCCGCCGGTGCTGGCTGGATCGCATATCGATAGCCAGCCAACCGGCGGTAGATTCGACGGTGCCTTCGGGGTGCTCGCTGCGTTGGAGAGCGTCGAGGCGATCATGGCGAGCGGGCTCCACCCGCGCCGGACAATCGACATCGTTGCGTGGATGAACGAGGAGGGATCGCGCTTCGCACCGGGGATGATGGGATCCGCCGTCTTTTCCGGCGCACGGCAGCTCCAGGACATCTTGGGCATCCGCGACAAAGCTGGGATCACCGTCGAGGCCGAGTTACGGAAGGTGCTTACGGCGCAACCATTGCTTCCGCAGCGGCCACTGGGCACGAAAGCCGCCGCATTCCTGGAAGCGCATATCGAGCAAGGTCCGATCTTGGAGCGGGAGAAGAAGACAATCGGGGTGGTCACGGGGATGCAGGGCAAGCGCACCTTTCGCGTGCAGGTCGATGGTGAGGAGAACCATGCCGGCACGTCCCCGCGCAGCGCTCGGCGCGATGCGCTGGTCTCCGCAATCGACATCGTACGCGCGCTGCAGGACGGGATGTGGGACCGCGAGGACATCACGCGATTCACCGTTGGTATGTTCAGCGTGAGCCCCAATGCACCCTCCGTCGTGCCGGCCCACGTTGTTTTCTCGATTGATCTGAGACATCCCGACCCAAAAGAGCTGCGACAGCTTGGAGATCGAATCCCGGCTATCTGCGAGGCCTCTGCCCGACGGTGCGTCGTGACCGTTACCGAGCTCCTGCACGATCCTCCGCTCGAGTTCCCGCGTGCGATCCGAGAAACCATCCGATCGATTTCATCCAATCTAAAAATTCCCCACATGGATATCCCATCCGGCGCCGGCCACGATGCACGTTATCTTCATTACGCTTGTCCCACCGGGATGATCTTCATTCCCTGCAAGGACGGGATCAGCCACAGCCCGGCCGAGAGCGTGCTTGAGCAAGATGCCACCGCCGGCACGCGAGTCCTCGCCGAGGCGGTCTTTGCGATCGCCAATGCAGATTGAGGTGGAGGAAGGAGTTGCGCGTCGATACCGTCACGGACCCCGCCTCCGGGCTATCCATCGGCCCACTTGTCGATGCCTTGCCAGCAACGCGGCCGCAGCGCTCTGTTCTACGCGGCCGCTGGGTTACGGTTGCTCCGCTCGATCCGGATAGGGACGAGGAGAGCCTATTTGCGGGCATGCACGGGGCGGAAAAGCACAAGCTATGGCTTTATCTTGCTGAAGGACCATTCCCCGATCGTGATTCGTTTCGGGCATATCTTGAAAAGCGCGCTAAATCGGAAGACCCGCTGTCCCTTGCGATCCTAGAAAACACGTCGGGAAGGGCTGTCGGGCACGCCGCCTATATGCGTATCGTGCCGGATCACCGGGTGATAGAAGTCGGCAATATCTTCTATACACCAATGATCGCCCGCTCGACCGGAGCAACCGAAGCCATGTATCTCATGGCCAAGCACGTGTTCGAGGATCTTGGTTATCGGCGCTACGAATGGAAATGCAACGCGCTGAACGAGCCCTCACGGCGCGCAGCCCTGCGGCTTGGATTCTCCTTCGAAGGCGTGTTTCGGCAGCACATGATCCAGAAGGGCCGCAGCCGCGATACGGCATGGTATGCGATGACCGATGTTGAGTGGCCGCGGCGGAAAGCAAAGTTCGAGCGCTGGCTCGCGCTCGATAACTTCGACGAAGCCGGGCAGCAGCGCCTGTCGCTTTCCGCACTCGGGGATTGATGCTCCGCAAGGAAGACGCTCGGCTTCTGCGCGGGCGCGCCCGCTTCGTCGACAATATTCGCCTCGATCGGATGCTGCATGGAGCCTTCGTGCGGAGCCCCTTGCCCCACGCCGAGCTGGTCTCAATCAATGCGTCCCCGGCAAGGGCGGCGGGCGCCATCTCCGTTCTGACCGCTCGGGACCTGCCTTTCAACGATCAGCCTTGGATCGTGCGATATTGGCATCCGAGCATCCGAAACGGGCTGCCGAAGTTTCTTGCGTCAGACCGAGTCCGCTTCGTCGGCGAGCCTGTCGCCTTTGTCGTGGCAGCTGACCGCTACACAGCTGAGGACTTCGCTCGCCTTGTCGAGGTACAGTATCGACCATTGGCGGCGATCGCGAGCATTGATGATGCGACCGATCCTGCGTCGCCGCTCCTGCACTCCGAATGGAGTGGGAACGTCGCCGCACAGTTTGAGCATCGGCATGGGGATGCGGCGCGCGCCCTTGCGGGTGCGAGGCACCGCGCCTCGCGACAATTCAATTTTCCGCGACAAGCGCCTGCTCCTCTCGAGACGCGTGGCGTCGTTGCGGACTTCGACGGGGGACACAACGCTCTGACAATTCGGATCTCGACGCAGCCGCACTATAACATACAGCAAAATCTTTCGATTCTTCTCGGTCTTTCGCAAGAGAACGTCCGGGTGATCGCCGAGGACGTGGGCGGCGGTTTCGGTTCAAAGTCGCGACCCTATCCGGAAGAGATGATCGTGGCCCATGCGAGCCGCGCGCTCAATCGGCCGGTGAAGTGGATAGAGGATCGAGCGGAGAACTTACAGGCGACGACTCACTCGCGCGCCATGACTCTCGTACTCGAGATCGGCTGCGACGAGCACGGCAATCTGACTGCTCTGAAAGCCGAGATCTCAGTCGATATCGGCGCTTATGTTTTCACTAGTGGCATCGCCACAGCCGAGGTTGCAACGGCGCACATCGTCGGCGGGTATCGGTTTCCCAACCTCGCGATTGCGGTTCGCTGCATAGGAACCAACAAGACTCCGATTGGTACATACCGCGGTGCTGGTCAGCCTGAGGCCGCGTTCGCATTGGAGTGCCTCCTCGACGTCCTCGCGAAGCAGATCGGAGTAAGCGCTGCCGATCTGCGCGCGCGCAATTTGGTGCGTCCGCAGGAGATGCCTTATCGCAGCGGTACTTCGCTGTTTGGCAATGTGATCGTTTACGAAAACAGCGATTTTACAGACACCTTTGCGATAGCGCTGCAGGAGAGCGGCTATGACGAGAAGGTCGAAATCGCCTCCAACGGGGATCGCATTGCGTACGGCATCGGCTGTGGGGTAGAAACCGGAGGGCTGGTCAATTTCGAATCCGCCCGCGTGCGCCTGGATCCGGACGGTACCGTGGCCATCGCATCCGGGATGTCGTCGCAAGGCCAGGGACAGCTCACAGCTTACGCGCAGGTCTGCGCCGAGGCGCTCGGGGTAGCTTTCGAGAGCGTGTCGGTTCGTCTCGGGGATACCGATCTGGTTCCCTTCGGTCGCGGCGCATTTGCCGCCCGTGGCGCGGTGATGGGCGCCAATGCGGTGCTTGGGGCAGCGCAACGCCTGCGCGCGAAGGTCATCGAGCATGCAGCCACCCTCCTCCAATGCCCTGCCTCGGGGCTTGATATCCACGATGGCGAGATTACGCATACCGATGGCCGTTCCACGGATCTGACGGTTGGCAAGATCGCACGCGCGGTGGCTCCCGGTGGGGCGTTGTTTGCGGGGGAGCCCACGCTGGAAGCATCTTTCGTCTATGAGGCGAAGCACCCTCTCACCAGCGGCTTCTCCGTGCACATCGCAAAAATACGGCTTGATCCGGAGACCGGATTCTTTCGCATCGAGCACTATCTAGTCACGCACGATGCGGGGCGAGCGCTCAATCGGATTATTGTCGATGGGCAGGTGATTGGCGGGGTTGCCGACGGTACCGGGGGCGCAGTCTTCTCAGAGATGATTTACGATCGCAACGGCCAGCCGCTGACTGGCTCGCTTGCGGATTACCTCTTGGCGACCGCGCCCGAGATTCCCCCCATCAGGGTTGTGCATACCGATTCTCCTTCGAACACGAACCCGCTGGGCGTTCGTCCCGTAGGGGAGGGAGGGATCATTCCTGTTGCAGCCGCGCTCACCAACGCGGTTGCGCGTGCCATCGATCCTGTTTGCACCGGTCACGAAAAATTTCTGTTCTCGCTGCCCTTGCGTCCCGACCGGGTTTTAGCTGCCTGTGGGAGCGCGGGAGCTCTGACTGTAGCCGCCCCGTAGGGCAGAGGGACAATGCAGCTTCCGGCCGCGTGCCGTAGGCGAATGGTCGTGTGCGTGCGTGGGCGGCGTTTGCGGATCGTAAGGTCAAGCGAAATAGGCCTGCCGGATTTCCTCGTTGCTTGTGGCATCGCGCGTTGAACCGCGCCAGACAACCCGGCCTGCCGCGAGCACAATGCAGGTGTCCGCGAGCGCAGCCGCGATCTCCAGATTCTGCTCGACGAGCAACATAGCAACTCCGCTATCGCGTATGCGCCTGAGCGCATCCACGAAGGCGCGAACGATCCCTACCGCAAGACCTGCGGATGGCTCGTCCAGCAACATGACTTTCGGGTTGCTCACCAACGCGCGCCCTATCGCCAGCATCTGCTGCTCGCCACCGGAGAGAGAGCCGGCAACCTGATCGCGCCGTTCCGCCAAGCGCGGAAAGAGATCGTAGATCGCATCAAAGGGGATCGCCGAGCGACCGCGTGCCGCGTGGCTTCCCGCGAGCAAGGTCTCATGGATCGAAAAATTCGGAAACAGCTCACGCAGCTGAGGAACTAGCGCCAGTCCGCGGCAGACGATTCTGTTGGCCGGAAAATGCGATATGTCAGTTCCGTCGAAGATCACTCTTCCAGCGGCTTTGCGCAATAACCCGCTGATGGCTTCGACACTGGCAGTCTTGCCGGCACCATTTGGCCCCAAAAGAGCAATGCACCCGCGCTCTGGCAAGGAAAGGCTCAGAGCATCCACCCGGATCATCGCCCCGCTGGCAACCCGCAGCCCTGATACTTCCAGCATCAGGCGGCCGCCTCCTGCTCGCCGAAATAGGCGTGCCGCACACGTGGGTCGGCAATGATACTAGCCGCATCGCCTTCCGCCAGGATGCGCCCTTGGCTCATGACCGAGATCCGCCGGCACAGCGAAGATAAAAAACCGATATTGTGCTCGATAACCACCATAGCGATGCCGAGCTGACCATTGATGGCGAGCAGGAGCTCCCGCAACCTTCGCGCCTCCTCGACCGATACGCCAGATACGGGCTCATCGAGGAGCATAAGCCGAGGCCGCGATACAATTGCGCGCGCAATTTCCAGCCGGCGCTGGTCGCCCAGCGGCAGCGCTCCCGCGACATCCTCCACTCGCGTGCCAAGACCCACCGCCACGAGTGCGGCTTGGGCTGCGCGCCGCTCGCTCCGGCTGCCGGCATTCGCGTAGGCCTGGCCAAAGCTGCGAAGAATGCCCTGAGCGATCGAGTTGCGCCCAAGACCGATGATCACGTTATCCAGGCAGGACAGCCGTTCAAATACAGCCGCGTGCTGAAAAGTTCTTGTCATCCCTAGCCGGATTCGTGCCTCGAGCGGGATGTCGTGCAGCAGAGCGCCCGACATTTGAACCTTGCCGGTATCAGCCGCCACGAACCCCGACACAATGTTGAACAGTGTCGTCTTCCCGGCGCCGTTCGGCCCCATGAGGCCGTGCAAGGCTCCGGCTGAGACAACGAGCGAGACATCGTCGACTGCCCGCAACGCTCCATACGATTTTGAAACCCCTTCGACTGTAAGAAGAATCGGCTCAGCGCCATCCCGTCCTGCAGCAGCGAGCCCGAGGGCCTCGGTAGCGGCAAAGAGCTCGGCTATGGGGGCAAGCTCCACGCTGGCTGGTTTGAGCGAAGTGTCTGGTTTGATCCGACGGTGGCGCGTTCTTCTTCTCCTCCACAGCGCCGAAGCGAGCCCGTCAGGGAAGAACGTGAGCGTAGCGACAACCAATGCGCAGAAGATGAGTTCGATGTAGTCGGCGAGCGGGCGCAGCAGCTCAGGGACGACGCGCAGGATTCCGCCTCCGGCGAGCCCGCCCCAGATTGATCCCATACCGCCAATGATCGGGTAGGCCAGTGTGAAAATCGAAGTGAAGATTCCATAGCTGTCCGGGTCGATGATGCGAAAGCGCGGTGCGGAAACCGCGCCAGCAAACGCTATCAGGCCCGAGCTGAAGATGAACGCCGCAATCAGGTGCTGACTCACGTCGATACCAAACGCCCGTGCCGCATTCTCGTTGAAGGCAAGCGCGCGTAAGTTTTTGCCAAATGCACCCGCAAGCAGAACCGCCATGGGAAGAACGGCCAGCGCATAGATGGCCCCGCAAAGCAGGAGGAAATCTGCATCTCTAGCGAATGAGAAGCCGAGAATGACGGGCGGCGGCACATGCATGCCTTCCGCTCCTCCGGTCAGCGTCTTACTTTCACGCAACACGATGATGACTACAGCCTGGAACACGAGCGTTATCATCGCGAGGTTGTGGCTGCGGAACCGTACCCCCGGAACTGCGAGCACCAAGCCTGCGCAGGCACCCAGAATTATCGCGACGATAATTGCTGCCAGAAACGGCATGCCTGCGTGGACAATTGGAATAGTCGCTCCGTATGCGCCAATTGCCAACATAGCGCCCGTCGCAATGGTAATGCAGCGGGCGTAGCCAACCAGCATCGCGAGCGCACTGCCGATCACGGCTGCGCTGATCGAGATGGCGAAGACGTATTGCCAATACGTGTCAAAGAGGAGCCCGAATACCGAGACTGCCAGAAGGACCGCACTCGGCGCCAGCACTCCTGTAATGGCACGAAGGCGACCGTTAGACATCCCGAATTTTTGCCTCAGGAAAAAGTCCCTCCGGTCGCCATAACAGCACGACGAACAGCAACAAGAAGCTAACCGCATTCTTCATCGCGCTGGATACGTAGGCCGCGGCCACAGTCTCGGCCAGTCCGAGAACGAGCCCCCCAAACAGTGCGCCGCGCAAGGAGTCGATTCCACCGATCACCGCCGCAACGAAACCCGCGGTGATCATGGAGATTGCAAGCTCCGGCGAGATTCCCTTGCTGGGGGCGGCAAATATGCCGGCCAACCCTGCGAGCGCGCCGCCGAGGAACCAGGCCATGGCATTCATGCCGTCGCTCGAATAGCCGCAGAGCGCGGCTCCGCGCGCATTGGCCGCAATAGCACGAAGACCGCGCCCGATGGGCGCGTAGCCGAAAACGACAACGCCGATCAATGCACTGATGATCGCACCGACAAGTACCCAGACTTGCTCCTTCGTGATGATCACGTCGCCGAGGAAAATCGGTGGCCCAGGCAGTGGATTGCGCACGCCGAGCATCTCGGTATTCTGGACGAGCCTGTACACCTCAGAGAGTCCAATGCCGATGAAGATGGTCGATGTGATCAGAGCGAACATGTCCGCCTGACGTATGGGGCGGAGCATGCCAAACTCGACTGCCGCCGCAAGTAGGCCGGTCGCAATCGGAACCAGCAGATAGGCGGGCCAATAGCCGACATCGAGTGCCTCGACGATGCCGTAGGTGGCATAGGCGCCGGCCAGGACGAATGCGCCATGGGCGAAGTTCACAATGCGCGTGGCCTTGTAGATGACCACGATGCCCAGCGCTGCGAGGGAGTAGATGGCCCCGAACTTCAGGCCACCCACGACTATCATGACGAACTCGCCGAGCACCTCAGTTGGCCGCGTCAGGAAGCCAAGCCGACCACCTTCCAGCTGCCGTTGATAATGCGCGCGCTGGCGACCTTCTTGTTCCCCTGGTGATCGGTCGGAGTGACGGTTTCAGGGAAGATTACGTCATAGCCGCCCATGTCCGAAGGCTTGGCGTCGCGCAGCGTCTCCCAGCTTTCGATGACCCGCTGCCAGCTCAGGTCACGACCTGCCTTCTTGAGCACCTGGGCGAGAATGTAGGTCGATCCATAGCCGATGAGATCGTAGATGTTGGGTCGGCCTTGCGGCAGCGTTCCCAATTTTTCTACGAGTTGGCGGCGGTAATCCGCAATAGGCAGGTCGTCCTGGGTCGGGAAGTACGGAGCATTGAAATATCCCCACACGTTCTTGGTGTTTTCGGCTCCGATGACGGGAATGATCGCATTGTTCACCGCCGAACCGTCCAGCACATAGTGGACGTCGCTCAGGCCTTTCTCCGGTGCTTGTTTGATGGCGAAACCAGCTTCCGTAAAGCTGCCAAGAATCAAAACGAGCTGGACCCGGCGGCGGGCGAAGGAGACGAGCTGAGCGGTGAAGTCGCTTGCTGCGGCGTCGAACTGCTCGACGACAACTTCTAAGCCGCCACGCTTCTCCAGGCGCGGCTTGATCTCGGCGAGGTGCGACTGCGGGAATGCGTAGGTGCCAGCGAGAACGCCGATCTTGGTCGCACTCGGAACTGCCTGGAAGCCGATGTCAATCATGGCCTGACCGGTGACGCTTGCCGGCGGTATCGTGCCATGAAAGACATTGCGGGCGAACGGCTCACGTATAATCGGCGTTGCGCCCACGGTGTTGTAGGTCGGTATCTGGGCACTGCGGACATAATCTGCCGCCGCTGCTGCACCCGTGCTCCCACTCGCGATGACAAGGACGAACACCTTGTCGTTCTCGACAAGCTTCTTCGCGGCGGCGACAGACTCGGCGGGCGTGGAGGCATGCTCGAAAAGTAGCCGCAACTTACGGCCATTGATGCCGCCGGCACCGTTTAGTTTCTCCACCGCTAGCTGCATGTTGTCGCGTCCAGGCGCGCCGATGAAAGCGAAGGGACCCGTGAGCTGTCCAAGCGCGCCGATCAGGACCTCGCTGTCGGTCACTCCGGGCGCCACCTGCGCGAGCGCTCGTTGGGCTCGCAGTCCGGGAATCGCGACAGCGGTCAAAGCGGCTGCTCCTTTGATAATGGTGCGCCTGCGGAAAAGGTGTTTCTCGGCCATGACTTCCTCGTGTGCAGCAAAAGGGGTTCGCGTACCCGCACGTCATGGGCAGGAGCCCCTGTGGCAGGCGATCGTCACGAAAGCATTATACCTTTCGGCACTACTGGTATACAACAACTGCCTGCTCGGAAGCTCGCAGTACCTTTTTAGGGACCGATATTGACCAGCGTAGCAATTGTTTTGAAGCAGGGTCGGGTGCTGCGATCCGGTACGACGATGCCGGAGCCGCTCGATATCGCAATCGGCAGAGACGGCCGTATTGTCGCGGTGGATCGGGAGATCACGGACGAGCACGCGGAGCGAACGGTCGATCTCGCTAACAAGCTTGTCGTTCCTGGCTTGGTAGATGCGCATCAGCACCTCGACAAGTCGCGCACGCGACGCCTGGTCGAAAATCCGACGGCTACGCTCGAGGGTGCCTCGGGGGCGTATCGCAAGTTTGCCGCCGCAGCGACGCGCGAGGACATCGTGGCACGCGCCGAACGCACCCTCGACGTTTGTCTCGCCCATGGGACCGTAGCTATTCGCAACCATACGAACATCGAATCCGACAGTGGACTTCGCTCCCTCGAAGCCATGATTGGGCTTCGCGAGCACTGCCGCGAGCGAATGACCTTGCAGGTCGTGGCGCACTTGACGGGGGACGCTCCGCGTAGACTCGATACCGCGCGACAATGGCTTGCAGAGGCGATTGTCGCTGGTGCCGATGCGATCGGCGGTGTCCCGCAATATGCCGAGGAGCCGCTGCGTTTTCTGGATCTGTTGTTCGAATTTGCCGAGCAGAGCGGGCTGCCCCTGGACATGCATGTTGACGAACACCTCGATACCGGTCGCCTACTGCTCGATGCAGTGATCGAGCGCACGCGTGCACACGGGATGCAAGGCAGAGTGACAGCTGGTCATTGCTGTGCGTTGAGCGCGGCCGCGCCGGATGCAGCAAAGCGTATCATAACTGGTCTCGCGGACGCGGGTATCTCTGTCATCACGCTGCCTGCCGCCAACCTTTTTCTGCAAGGCCGCGACGCGGAACAGTTGGCGCCACGCGGCATCACGCGAGTGCGCGAGCTCCTCGCCGCGGGTGTTCGCGTTGCGGCGGCGTCCGACAACATCCAGGACCCGTTTGTACCGATCGGCTCAGGAGATCTTCTGGAGATCGCGCGCTGGACACTCACCGCGGGGCATCTCGGCTTGGCCGATCTTCGCACTGCATTTGAGCTCGTTTCGACAGGACCTGCGGGGGTGCTCGGGCTCGGGAAGGACTGGGGAATTCACGAAGGGGCGTACGCAGACCTGCTCATCACGGACTGTGATGATGTCGATGACCTCGTAGCCACGGGAGCGATGAGCCGTGCAGTTTTCGTCCGCGGGCGGCTAATTGCGGGAGCACTGTAATCCTAGGGAGAAGGCGATGAATGTTCCGGTGGTGGAAAAGCTTGCGTCCTCGGTGGCAGCGAAAACTGCCATCGATTTCACCCAGGAGATGGTGCGCACCGACAGCACGAATGGGAAGGAGGATGCGCTCGCGCGTCAGCTCGAGTCGAAGCTAGCCTCACTGGGCGTCGGCACGGTCTGGTGTGAGAAGACCTATGAGGGACGCCTGAATACGTTGTGGGAAGTGGACAGCGGTAGGCCGGGACCCCGCCTTTTGTTTACGGGACATCTCGACACGAAGCCGGTGTGCGAGGGATGGAAGCGCGACCCCTTTGACGGGGCGATCGAGAATGGGCGGCTTTACGGCCACGGCGTCATGGACATGAAGGCAGGGCTCGGCTCGCTCATCGGCGGCATCATGAGCCTTATCGAGAGCGGGACGGATTTTCGCGGCCAGATCACGTTTGCCGCAGTCGCTGACCACATGGGGCAGCAGACCGGCAGCATCGACCTCTTCCGGCGGCACCAGTTCGACCACTGCGTTCTCGCCGAGCTGACCGACATGCAGATCTATATCGCACACCGCGGCCGTTTTTATTTCGATATTTCGACCATCGGCCGTTCTGCTCACACGTGCCACAAATATCTGGCGATCAATGCCATCGAAAAAATGCTTCCCATCATCGAGGAGATATCGAAGCTGAAATATTTGCCTGAGATCCCGCGGGAGATAAAGGAGCTCGTGGGGCCTGAGCTCTATACGGCGGTCGGCCGTATCTATGGCGGACTCTTTCCTGGGGGCCCCTCGATGATTCCCGACCGGTGCACCATTCGCGTGGACACCCGTCCGCAACCCGGTGTTCCAATCGAGGAAGTGCGTGCGATCATTAACGGCGCGATAGCTCGCGCTAGAGCGCGCGATTCCGAAATCGTCGTGGAAATAGTCGATGCGGACATCAAGGATTCCTTCATGGTTGACCCAGCCGCCCCGATTGTGGTCGCGCTCAAGGCCGCATGGGAGGCGACCATGGGCAAGCCGGCGAAGTTTCACGGTGGCTCCTGGCTCGGAGATACGGCGAGCTTCGGGTGCTTGTGCGAAACCGTGATCTTCGGGCCGGGAGGCGAGCCGGTCTACCAGCCGAACGAATCCCTGGCGCTTTCCGACATCGAAGCGGCAACGCGCATCTACGCTTTGACCGCCGCATCGATTCTGAGAGCGAGCTGAGCCAAGTCCCCCTTACTTTGCCGACCTCGAGCGTGTGCCTCCTGGACTCCGGTAATTCGCTTGTCCACCTCGAGCGCGGGCTCGCTCGTCCGGGACACGACATAGTTCGCGACCGGGTCGATTATAGTGAGGGCGTCCTCGCCCGAACGAAACAAAAGCCGAGATCGAGGGACTACACGGGGGGCAGGCACATCCTCCGTAGAGGAAGGGTGCCTGTGTAGCATGCTGATCAGCGCCTCCGACGGAACCAGGCTTGATGTTCGCTCCGTCGGCAGCGGCGCGCCGCTTGTGTTCGCGCACGAATTCTCCAGTGATGCACGTAGCTGGGACGCGCAGGTCGGTTACTTTTCCCGTTATTATCGTTGCACCGTCTACTGCGCGCGAGGTTATCCCCCCTCCGATGTGCCGCCGACGCTAGGCGCCTACGATCAGATCCGAGCGGCGGAGGATCTGGCAGATGTCGTACGAAACGTGTGCGACGGCCCGGCGCACGTGATAGGACTCTCGATGGGCGGCTTCGCTGCACTGCATCTTGGACTTCGGCATCCGCAACTTGTCCGCTCCCTCGTTGTGGCTGGGGTTGGTTACGGAGCAAAGCCGGAGCAGCAGGCCGAGCACAGCACCTCCTCGCGGCGCGAGGCCGATCATGCGGAAAGCATCGGGATTAGTGCCTTTGCCCGAGCGCTCGCGTCGAGCGGTTACGCGCAATGTCTGCACGCGAAAGACGAGACCAGCTGGGTGCAGTTCGCGCAACGCCTGAGGGAGCATTCTGTGACGGGGATGGCGATGACCTTGCGCGGCGTGCTCGCTACGCGGCCTTCGCTATGGCATCTCGCAGATCCATTGCGCGCTCTTGATCGTCCTATCTTGCTCGTCGTCGGCGATGAGGACTCGCCTTGTCTCGAGCCCAACCTTTTTCTCAAGAGCGTGCTTCCCGATGCTGCCCTGTGTGTCATGCCGCGCACCGGCCATCTTATAAATCTGGAAGAACCGTCGCTGTTCAACGCCGTCGTATTCAATTTTCTTGCAGCCGTTGAGCATGGCTGTTGGAGCAAGTGGAAGGGCGGCTCGCCTATTCGAGGTGAAAGTTAGAAACGGAGGGCCCGGAATGAGTAAAGGAAGGTTGGCAGAGAAGGTTGCCGTCATCACCGGAGGCAGCCGTGGCCTGGGCCGCGGCATTGCTGAAGGATTCGGCGCTGAGGGCGCCAAGGTGGTCGTAAATTATCTGCAAGACGAGAAGGCTGCCAGTGCAGTTGTCGATACCGTCCGGAAGAACGGCGGCGAGGCCATCACGGTGCGCGCCAATGTGGGCGAGGTCGAAGACGTTCGTGTCATGATAGAGACCACCGTCAACGAGTTCGGCACGATTGACATTCTCGTCAACAATGCGGGCATGCTCAACTCCTTCAGGCTCGCCGACATGTCCGTAGAGACCTGGGACAGCATGATCAAGGTACATCTGCGCGGGATGTTCCTGTGTAGCCGTTTCGCCATCCCGCACATGCTCAAACAGAAAAGCGGCAAGATCATCAATATGAGCGGCACATTCGGGGTGAGCGGCGGAGCCGAGTTCACCCACATGTCCGCGGCCAAGGCCGGAATGATCGGTTTCACCCGAGCGCTTGCCCGAGAGGTTGGGCACGATGGCATCAATGTGAATTGCATCGCGCCGGCGATCATCCGCACCGACCTGTACAATTTCATGCCGGACGATGTGCGCGACTCGATCGTGGGCGCTTATCCCCTCGGGCGCGTGGGCGAGGTGCGCGATATCGTGGCCACGGCTCTGTTTCTTGCGACTGAGGACGGGAGCTATTTCACCGGCCAGACACTCTGTCCGGCTGGGGGAGACGTCATGGTCTGAACTGACAATGGAGACGGCGCAAACTCAGCAGCTGTGGACAGGAGAAGCCAATGATCGTTGAAGAGCGATGCTACACGCTCAAGCCCGGAACCGTTGCGCTCTACTATGAGGATTACGACCCACGAGGTCTGCGCATCCAAACCCGCATTCTCGGCAATCTGATCGGATATTTTCATACCGAGATCGGCGAGCTCAATCAGCTTGTGCATCTGTGGGGCTACGAGTCGCTTGCCGAGCGCGAGCGGCGACGTGCTCTGCTCGCTGCCGACCAGGAATGGCAGGACTATCTCAAGCAGTCGCCCGACATCGTTGTGAAGATGGAAACCCGCATACTTGTTCCCGCACCGTTCTCGCCCATAAAGTAGGGAAAATACTCAACGCTGGTTCGCGACGGAAAAGGATCGCGTGAGCAAGCCAGACCGAGGCAAGCATGGAAAGCGTAGATATACTCATAGTGCACGGCACTTTGCTTACCCTCAACCGGGACCGGCAGATCATCACTGATGGTGCCGTGGCCATTCGCAAGGATAGGATTGCCGCTGTCGGCAAGTCGGCAGACCTTCGAGAACGGTTCAAGGCAAGCAAGACCGTCGACGCATCGATGCGACTCGTCATGCCGGGGTTGGTCGACGGGCACGCGCATCTCGGAGAGATCGCGCGCGGCCTGATTCCGGATACGCTGCATACCAGCGATTGGCTGAAGTTCTGGTGCTATCCCTACATGGCTGCGATTACCGAGGACGATGAATATTGGTACGCGAAATGCCTGATGGCTGAAATGATTCGGTCCGGCACGACCTGCTTCGTGGAGCCGGGCTGCATGTGGCTCGACACCACGATAAAGGCCATCGAGGAGACAGGAATGCGGGCTACGACGGGCAGTTGGGTGTGGGATCATGCCGGGCCGGACGGCCACAAGTGCCCGGACTACTTTAAAAAGATGACCCTGAAGCAGTGCCTCGATCTCACCGAGAAAAACATCAAGGCGTATCACGGCATCGCGGATGGGCGCATCAAGTGCTTTGCGACCATCGAAGGCGTAGGCACCTGCTCCGACGAGCTGATGCTCGGCGCAAAAGCGCTTGCCGACAAGCACGGCACGTTCACGCTTATGCACAAGGCGAGTTCGCGCGAGGAGGTAGCAAGCGAGCTCAGGGCGACCGGCCACCGGCCCGTCGAACACATGTATCGGATTGGCGCCCTCGGGCCGAATGTTTATCTTAACCACATGACGGCGGTCGAAGCCTTCGAGGTCGACATGCTGGCAGAAGCCGATACCAAGGTCTGCCAGAACCCGCCCGCTGCGTTGAAGCTCGCCAAGGGCACTACACAGATGAGCCGCTTTTTGGAAATGCGACAGAAGGGCGTCACAGTCTGCCTCGGCTGCGACGGCGTCAATTCCGCCGACCACAAGGACATGTTCCGTTCCATGTATCTCGCGGCTACACTCCCCAAAGACGCCAAGGTCGACCCCGAAGTGGTGACTGCTGAGGAGGTAGTCGAGATGGCGACCCTTGCCGGGTATCGTGCAATCGCATGGGAGGACGACCTCGGGTCTATCGAGCCGGGCAAGAAAGCGGATCTGATCGTGATCAACACCGATCGGCCAGAATGGGTACCGACCTACAATTACGTCTATAGCCTCGTGTACACAGCGAGTGGGGACAGCGTCGAAACGCTGATGGTCGATGGCAAAATCCTTATGGAGAATCGGCAGCTCACGACCATTGACCTCGCCGAGGTGCATGCGCGTTGCCGCGAGCTCGCCCCGAAGCTTGCTGGCCGCGCCAACGTCAAGCCGAAGTCGCGATGGCCAATCGTGTGAAAGTCCGCCGCGATTGACCAGCGTGCGAGGCCCGTTGTACGCTGCCGACAGAAATGCTGCGCGTTCTCGTCAAACTGCGCAATTCAGCGTGTAAGCTGCGGACCCGCGATCGTTCTAATCCGCCTTTTTTCGCGCGAGATGCGCGCCCACACCTAGCGAGCAACACGATGGCTGGCATCACTACTGCACGATTGACGTCCCTCGCATGTGCAACTCTGATCGTTTGTCTGTTCGGTATGGCCGTTGCATCAGCCGAGACCACCTTGCAAAAAATCAAGCGAACAGGCGTGATGACCGCTGCCAATACTTTCAGTTATCCTCCCTTCGGATTCATCGAGGACGGCAAGCAGGTCGGATTTGATGTCGATCTTGGTAAAGAGATTGCTGGACGGATGGGCGTAAAGCTGACATTCGAGGCGATCGACTTTCGGGGAATTATTGCCGCTCTTACTTCAGGTCGGGTAGACCTGCTCATCACTGGAATGGTGTACACGCCGGACCGCGCACAACAGATTGATTTTTCGGAGCCGTATTTTGATGGCGGAGTGGCTGCAGCGTTCAGGCCGGAAAGGCCCGTCAGTAAACCTGATGATATTATTGGCAAGCGCGTCGGGGTGGAGATAGGGAGCGCCGGCGACAAATATGTTCGGGAGAAATACGAGACGCGGGTTGAGATCAAAACGTACGATACGGTCTTCCTGGCCCTCAAGGACCTGGAAAACGGACGGTTGGATGTTTTTGTCGGGTCGGTTGCGCCTATGCGCTACATCATGCGCAACATGCCAAGCCTAAAATTGTCTGAGACGTGGGATAGCCGAATCCAGGCAGCCAACACCCGCAAGGAGGACAAGGATCTTCTAGAGGAGATCAATAAACATCTGGTGGCGATGAAAAAAGACGGCACTTATAACAAACTTGTCAGAAAGTGGTTTGGATCCTCGTAAACCGATATTGGATGACCGGGGAAGGGGTCTGCTCCTGACTTTCCTCCATGGATTTCAACTGGAACATATTCCTTTATTCACTTGGGCCCTTGCTCAAAGGCTGTGTCGTCACGGCTGAGCTGTCGCTGATATCAATTGCGATCGGTATAGTCATCGGCACGTTTGGAGGCGTCGCGCGCTTATCGAAGCGGATAGTGATGTCGGGCTTGATGCGCCTCTACGTGACAATTTTTCGCGGAGTGCCACTTTTGGTTACGCTGCTTTTCCTTTATTACGGTTTGCCCGCGGCTGGTATCCAGCTTGATGCCTTCACCGTTGCGATCATTGCATTATCCGTGACGAACGGAGCCTACATCACTGAGATCGTGCGTGGCAGCATCGAGTCGTTGGATCCCGGCCAGGTGCGGGCGGCCCGCTCGCTTGGGATGTCGTACGCGCTAGCGATGCGTCGGATTATCCTGCCGCAGGCGCTTCGCCGGGTACTCGCGCCGATTACGAATGAATCGATTACTTTATTAAAGAATACCTCGCTAGTATCGACAATTGCGCTTAGTGATCTGCTGCGTGCGGGATTGGAGGTAATGAGTTCCAAGGCAAATACCTTCAGTCCGTTTGCGGGGGTTGCACTTTGCTACCTGGCGCTTACGCTGCCGCTGCTGGCGCTCAACAATTTTCTCGAGAGACGTTACCGAGTGACCTAAATCCGTTACGGCCGAAGGGGAGCGCGGCCGATGTTTCGGATCCGTAATGACATTGCAGGTTGAGATCAGAGGCTTGGTGAAAAGCTTCGGCGCGCATGCAGTGCTGCGGGGCGTAGACCTCGACGTGCGATCAGGCGATGTCGTAGTCGTTATTGGTCCGTCCGGATCCGGCAAAAGCACATTGTTGAACTGCATCAATTTCCTCGAGCCGTTCGAAGAGGGGAGTATCCGCGTCGGCGGCCAATTGGTTGGTTATAAAATCGATACGCACACGGGTCAGCGCGTTCGCCAACCTGAACAAGAATTGAATGCCCTGCGGTCTCGGATCGGCATGGTCTTTCAGCATTTCAATTTATTTCCGCATATGACCGTTATCGGCAACATCATCGAAGCGCCGATACGGGTTCGCAGACAGCAACAGGATGCTGCGATCTCCAACGCTCGCGCGCTTCTCGCTCGCGTCGGGCTTGCAGCCAAGGAAAGCGCCTATCCATCCGAGCTCTCGGGCGGCCAGCAACAGCGTGTGGCGATTGCTAGGGCTCTTGCGATGAGCCCTGAGGTTATGCTTTTTGACGAGGTTACTTCTGCTCTCGATCCCGAGCTTGTGGGCGAAGTGCTTGCCGTCATGCGTGACCTCGCTAAGGATGGAATGACCATGGTTGTAGTGACTCACGAGATGAACTTTGCGCGTGACGTGTCAGACTGGGTCGTGTTCATGGATGAGGGGCTCATCGTAGAGCAAGGCGAGCCGGAAAACTTCTTCAAGAAGCCGCAAACCGAGCGGGCTCGCGAGTTCCTGCGCCGTCTACTCGACAAGTGACCGCTTCTGGTCGTTCGTCCAGTACCTTTGCTTCAGGTTGCTAGGAAATTAGATGCACACCAAGGGATTGGCAGGAGCCGAGGTTTTCTTGCGGGTTTTATTTGGAATGCAGGTCGAGCGAATATTCGCTTCGCCGGGTTCCGAATGGGCCCCTGTATGGGAGTTTCTGGCCAACCCCGATCTCAACAGCAAGCCGCTCTACTTGTCCTCGCGACATGAGGAAATAGCGGTTGCCATGGCAAGCGGATATGCCAAAGCGAGCGGAAGGCTCCCCGCAGTCATGCTGCACACCACAGTGGGCGCGCTGCACGCATCCATGGCGCTGAGGGGTGCGCTCCATGAGAATATTCCCATGGTCGTGTTTGCGGGCGAATCAATCGCGTTTGGCGAAGGAGAGGGTCCGGACCCGGGAGGTCATTGGCTTTCGCAGCTGGCGGACGTCGGAGGCCCCGCCCGCCTGGTCGAGCGCTGCGTGAAATGGAGCTTCGCGGTCAATACACCGGTCATTCTGCCCGCCACCATCGTACGAGCCTGCCAGCTCGCGATGACCTCACCCAAAGGGCCGGTATTCGTCGCGCTGCCACTCGAGTTTCTCGCGGCAGCAGTGCCCACGGATGCTGCCGTACGTGCAGCGTATCCGGATCCGCCGACCGCAGATGGCCGTGCCCTGGATAAGCTCGTGACGATGCTTCTCGAGGCACGGCAGCCGGTAATTGTCACGCAAGAGTGTGGACGGAGTGTTGCTTCCGTGGAGCGGCTGGTCGAGCTTGCGGAGCTTCTCTGTATTCCGGTGGTAGAACCGCGTGCGGCAGGCTACGTGAACTTCCCCCGTGAGCATTCTCTCCACGCCGGGTTCGACGCTGCTCCGGTTCTCGCCGATGCGGACTTCGTGCTTGTCTTGGAGGCAAAGGCCCCCTGGCATCCGCTGTCGGCCAACCCCAAGCCCGGAGCTCGTATTGCTATACTGAGCGAAAACCCGTTGCGGCCTGAGCTTCCCTATTGGGGCTATGAAGCCGATCTTTGGCTTGCGGGTGGGGTTGCGGACGCGCTTACCCGAATGCTCGAGAGAGCGAAAAACCAAGTCCAGCCGGCTGATCCGTCGCGTGCGACCCGCTCGAGGCGTTGGGATGCCCGCCATCGGGAGCAAAAACGCGCCACGGAACAGGAAGGTGTTGCCTGCAGAAACCAGAAACCGCTCAGTCAGCACTGGGTGCTGCACGCGTTGAACGAAATCCTTCCCTCGAATGCGATTGTTGTCGAGGAAACAATCACACATCGGTCCGCCCTTGACCGTCACCTCGATCGCCTCAAGCCAGGACATTTCTTCTCTGGCGCGATTGGCGGGCTTGGGACCGGTCTCGGAACAGCGCTTGGCGTCAAATGTGTAGCCGCGCAAAAACCAGTTATCCTGCTCATCGGTGATGGGTCTTTCAACTACAACCCGGTGCTTGCAGGTTTGGGTTTCTGTCAGGAATTTCGGATGCCCATCATGATAGTCGTTCTCAACAATCAGGGTTATCTTTCACAGAAACTAGCGATCCCCCTGTACTATCCCGAAGGTTGGAGCGCAAAGACCAATACATTTGTCGGGACATCAATCGCGCCTTCTCCGGAGTACGCGGCTTTGGCCCAAGCCTTTGGAGCTTACGGTGAGAAGGTTGAAGAGCCGAGCCAAGTGCAGTTAGCCCTCGAACGAGGCCTCACGGCGCTCAGTTCGGGGAAAGCTGCGATTATCGACATGCGGCTAGTAAGTGTGAATTAATAACTGTCTAACACAAGGGGGCCGCGAATAGGGTCGGCGGGTTGCTTGTTTCTCGGCCTCCTTGGGCGCTGCATTGGCGCTCAGTGTACCGAAGGTCGGCTGGCTGATCCCGGCGCTGCGTTCCATCATGCAGAGCTGGAGCAGGTTGCGATCTGAAGACCAAGCCTTGTCCTAAGAAGTTCAAGAATCCGGACGATGCAACGTTTTGCT
>Ga0306925_10001227_pt1 | contig 20647 bp, 19 predicted proteins | sample flu12Cox44000176_FD_203755 | JGI IMG/M metagenome (GOLD analysis project Ga0306925, IMG submission 203755) | Lab enrichment of tropical soil microbial communities from Luquillo Experimental Forest, Puerto Rico - flux8day.12C.oxic.44.000.176 (v2)... | ecosystem: Environmental > Terrestrial >... | reverse complement strand
CTTGCAAGGGCGTGGACAGTCACTGCACGCACCGGCGCCCGAGCCGGTTCGTGCCTTGGTCATGACAGGACAGGCGACTACCCGCAGATATGTACGCCACTCTTATCCGCCAGTCGTAAAGTGTAGCGCGCCTTTTGCTGCACCGCAACAAAGTATCGCGTAGCACAATCCGGTCAGCGGCCAGGATTGGCTGCATCCTTGGCGGCTGCAGTCGCGCTCTCCCCGAGCTCCTTGGCCTGCTCGGATAGAACCTGCATCTGATTGCGGATAAACTCGGTTTGCAGCCGCATCATCTCCTGCAGATCCTTCGCACGCACCAGGCGTTGCGCGAACTCGAAGGAACTCGCCACGTTGCGCTCCGCAAAGGTCACGGCCTTTTCAGCCACATGCCGCGCTCCCTTGCGGGCCGTCTCGGCCTGGCCCTCGAATGCATTGACGGCCTGATGGGCCGCGGAAATGAACCCGTCGAAAGCCTGCTTGGCCTGCTCGACACTTCTTTCAGCAAATGCCCGCATGTCCTGGGGAACTTCAAAACGGTCGGAACCAGCCATGATGTACCTCCTGCTGTGGCCTCGAATCGGCTCTTACGGCTATGAGGTTGAGCAACCTGTCCGGAACCCCGCGAGTGGAAAAGAAAGCCGGCTCCGGCATCAATCCTGCGGCCGCCCAAGCATAGCCCAGCAGCTTTGCGTCAGGAATAGACTCACTACGCCCGAGGAGTGGCAGGCGGATTCGGGCTTGGCAGAGCGGAATCCTGCCCTCGACGGTGACAGCCGCTCGGATTAGGAGATTACTGATGCGAGCGGCGGCGCAAGCATTTGCGCTTTCCGGGAGGGTACAACCGCGCAATGGGCGCTGAGCGACGTCATCCGCTGCGCTTCGTCTGGCAACTGGACGAGGAGGGCTGTTTCAAGCTGGGCTCGGACGAGTTCATCGAGCTCATGGGGGTTCGCACAGCCAGCATGATGGGAAAGCCATGGGCGGAAATGGCAACCGAGCTCGCTCTCGATCCCGCCGGTCAGATTGCACGCGCTATCGCCACGCGTGATACGTGGAGCGGGCTTACGGTTTCCTGGCCGGCGGGCGATCGGAACGAGCGGGTGTCGGTGGAGTTGTCCGGCCTGCCGATCTTCGACCGCGACCGTATTTTCCGGGGTTACCGCGGGTTTGGGGTCTGTCGCGATTTCGCACGACTGAGCGCGTTGGCAGCTGCACGGCAAGCAGGCAGCGGTGCCATCAAGCAGCCGCGCACGCCGGAGCAGGAGGCGCAGGAGGCAGCGCCTGCGCGAGAATGGAAGCAATCCACTGAATTGGAACCGTCGGCAAACAATATCGTTGCTTTTCGGGCCGGCGCGACCGAGGCGATGTCACCTGGCTTGACGCCGGTCGAGCACATGGCGTTTCGCGAAATATCGCGCAAGCTCGCCCAGGGACTTTCGGCTGCGAGCACAAACGCGGACGCGCAGACTGCACCCTTTGCCCCGGCGCATGACGATGCCTCCATCGCGCAAGCCCATTTCGGCCATGTGGCGCACGAGCCACGCACGCTGCTCGACCAACTCCCAGGAGCCATCCTCATCTATCGTCTCGATCGGTTGCTCTATGCCAACCCGAAGTTCCTGGATTGGTGCGGGCACCCGAGCCTCGATGCACTGGCAGCGGCGGGGGGACTTGACCAGCTCTTGATCGAACCGATCGGCCCCGCCGGGATGGCGCGTGATCAATCCGTTATTCTGAGAGTGGACGGCAGAGCCCGCGCCGCGCTCGAATGCAAGCTGATCAGCATCGAATGGGAGGGCGAGGACTCCCATGCGCTCGTTGCGGTGCGCGCAGAGAGCGAGCCCCCCGCCAGGCTCGCAACGCTCAAAGACGAGATTGCCGAGCTCAAGCAGAACGAGCAGGAGCTTCTCGAATCCGCACGGCGAGCCGAAAGTGCTTCCTCCGCCAAGTCGGATTTTCTGGCGAAGATCAGCCATGAAATTCGTACCCCGCTCAATTCCATCATCGGCTTCTCGGAGGTCATGATGAACGAGCAATTCGGCACGATCGGCAACGCGCGCTATCGCGAGTACCTCAAGGACATCCATAGTGCCGGCGGGCATCTACTTTCGCTGATCAATGATTTGCTTGATTTGTCGAAGATCGAGGCAGGCAAGCTGCCTCTCACGTTCAGCGACGTCGCGCTGAACGAGATCATTGGGCAATGCGTGACCAGCATGGGGCCGCAGGCAAGCAGTTCACGCATCATCATGCGCACAGCGTTTGCACCGGCGCTGCCGCCGGTGGTGGCAGACGCTCGTTCAATACGGCAGATCGTGCTCAACCTGCTCTCCAACTCGTTGAAGTTCACCCCTGCCGGAGGGCAAGTCATCATCTCCACGGGATTGAACGACGCCGGCGAGGTCGTCTTGCGCGTGCGCGACAATGGCATCGGCATGGGCGAGAACGAGATCGCAACGGCGCTCGAGCCCTTCCGGCAGCTCTCCACAACGCCGCGCGGAGGCACCGGCCTCGGCTTGCCGCTGACCAAGGCGATGGCAGAGGCAAATCGGGCGACCTTCCATCTTACAAGCGCGCCGAAAGCGGGCACGCTGGTTGAGATCACGTTTGCCGGAGACAGCACCGCGCAGGCATAAACCGGATCGCATGAGGATGCGGAGCGGCAGACGAGAACCCTCAATGCCGGCATGCCTGCCCTGACCTGTGAACGAAATCTGGTGCAGTTGAGCCAAATTCCGTAAAGTCGTTACCGAGATGCGGCATCCATCGAGACACCGGGCAATGATCGGACTTGTTCGCTTCGCACTCGCGCTGGCCACAAGCCTCCTGATTGCCCCCGCCCTGGCGCATGCGGCGGAGCAGGTCGACCTCCTGCTGGTGCTGGCCTCCGATGTCTCGCGCAGCGTCGATCATCCGAAATTCCTGCTGCAGCGGGAAGGCTACGCGGCGGCGATATCCGATCCGCATGTGCTCGACGCGATCAGGTCAGGTCCACATCAGCGCATCGCGGTCTGCTTTGTCGAGTGGTCAGGCTTTGGCGCGCAGAAATTGGTGATTGACTGGAGCCTGATCGACGCCGCCGGCGCGGCGCGCAAGTTCGGCGATCAGTTGATCGAGCTGCCGCGCTCCTTCGCGGACCGCACTTCGATCAGCGGTGGCATCGAATTCGCCGCCGCTCAGATGGAGCACGCGCCCTATGAGGCTGCACGCCACACCATTGACGTCTCGGGAGACGGCACCAACAACGCTGGTCGCGATGTGAAGCTTGCGCGCGATGAGACGATCGCCAAAGGAATCGTCATCAATGGACTCGTTATTCTCAGCGATCGGCCGGTCCCCTGGAACGCTGAGCACACCAACCCGGCCGGCGGGCTGGAAAAATACTATCAGGAGAATGTGGTCGGCGGTCCGGGTGCCTTCGTCCTGGTTGCGGAGAACTTCAACTCGTTCGGCCGCGCCATGATCAAGAAGCTGATTGCCGAGATTGCCTTCGCGCCGCCATCCTCCCCGACCCTGCGCTAAACTCCAGCGATCAGGACAGCGCCGCACAAGAGCAGCGCCCCTGCCCATATCAGATCCAGATTCACCCAGCCCCGCCGCAGGAAGCCAAGTCCGATCCAGTCGTACACGGCAACCGATATCGCCGCGATGGCAACCATCATTGCAAGCGAATGAACCCCGACCGCGGCCAGCGCGAGCGGAATCGCTCCGCTCGCCCCGATGGGCGCTTCCGGGCCGCACATCGGCAGCAACATCGGGACGACCATGAGGCCCGCGCCGTGCGCGCTTGCCATCAGGAACGACCACAAAGCCAGGCCAGCAAGGCCGGTCTGCATTCCTACTCGCAAGCGCTGCCGGTGGCCACGCATTGCGTGCCAAAGAGCCCACCCGATCAGCACTAGCGCCGCCGCCCGCGTCACCATCGCATGATCAAGCATAAGCCCGAGCGCAATCACGACCGACAGGATGACGGCCACTGCGAGCGCGTGGCCCAGGGCGATGGGAAAAAGCGACAGCAGCACGATCTTGCGGCTGCCGCGGTTGAGGCCCAACGCGACGGCAAACAGCCATCCCATGGCTGGATTGATGCCATGGAACAGGCCCAGCCCGGCGAGCGCCAACCACGGCCAGGGCTCGATGGGCGAGCCAGTCATGAAGCCTCGCGCATGACATTCTGTCGCGAAAGCACGGGAGGGCTCCCATTCAGGGATAGCAGTACGAATCCGACGAGCAGTCGCCCCCCTGCAGCCGCACCTGATGCGGCAAATGCCCCTTTGGCCACTCGATGAAGAACTTCGGGTCAAAGGCCATGCCGCCGCTTTGATTTACGTCGAGCTTGACCATCCAGCCGTCGAAGCCGCCTTCATAAAACTGTGGATCGATGGCGCCATAGAGCGAATTGGTGAAATAGACACGGCTTCCATCCCGGCTGATCTCGACCATCTGAGGACCGCCGCCGAGTCTTCCGTTGCGGGTGGCTGGATGGGTTGCGCGCGAGACAATGCCGCCGATGCGCACCTTGCCGGTGAGCTTCGGGTTGAACGGGTCGGATACGTCGTATTGCTGCAGGTCGCCGGTGCCCCAGCACGCCACGTACAGGAACCGGTCATCCATCGAGAGGTCGATATCGGTCACCAGCGGCGGGCACGCCTTGAAGCCCTTAAGCACCGGCGGAAGGTGCTCGGGATCGGCTGGCTCCGCCGGTATGGTGATGATCTTGCGCGCCGCCCATTTCTCGCCTTCGCGGAACCAGGTCCAGATCGATGAGGAGAGATCCTTGAGGCTGATCACGCAGTTGACGAACCCATAGGCCTTGGTCGGATCGTGAGCAGGGCGCAGCTCGAATACCAGCTGATGCTCCTCGCCGAAATCGATCTCCTGCAGATGCTTCCGCCTGGTGAAATCCCAGAAATGCAGACGCCTGCCGTATTTGCTGCCGAGCAACACCTCCGGGATGAGGCCGTTCTCGAACGTATCGGGGGTACCCCATTCGCTGGTGACCATGGTGTCGTAGCCGAGGTGCCACCAGGCATCGTAGCCGAGCTGCTGGGGTCCGCGCTCGACCTCCCAGCGCCCGAGCGGCTCAAAGCTCTCGTGATCCATCACGAACACACCGCCGGGCGCTTTGCCGTCCTGGTTACCGAGCGCAGCGACATAAATGCCGCCGGGTCCGCAATGCACCGTGTGCGGACGTGTGTAGCCCGTCTTGTCCGCAATCTCCTGGGGCTCGATGACCTTGACGATCTTCGGGGCGCGCGGGTCTGGCTTGGTGTCGAAGATATAGATGCGGGAGGAGCGCAGGCCGGGAACGACGAGGTAACGCCGTTCCACGTGCGGATGCGGGGCCTGCGGGCAGAGGCAGGATGAGCACGCATTCCAGCCGAAATGATGGAACTCGTCGCCCGAATGCGTGCCCGTGACCGTGCCGACGATCTTCGAATAGGAGGACGAGGTCTTATCCACATCGACCACGGCGATCGTGTCGGGGTTCTGCCGCTTGGGATCGAATGCAGCCACGTAGGCAATCGTCTCGGGGGGCGCTTTGGCTGCCTGTCGAGGAGAGGGATAAAAGCTTGGATCCGGCTGCCACGTTGCCATCAGCGACCTCCACGAGCGTTAGTTCCAGTCCACCTGACCGACGAGCGGAAAGTAAGTGAGCACTATTCGTCGAATATGGCTATGGCACGGATCGGAGAGCCGGTGCCACCGCGCCATTTGAGCGGCAGCCCGATGAACCGGAACTCGCCTTGACCGATCAGCGCCTCCAGATTGCAGAGACTCTCGATGTGCGTGATGTCGAGCTCAAGACAGGCCTTGTGGACCAATGAGTTGACGACCCCCATCGGACCCGGTCGCATGGAATCGATGCCGAAATGGACTATTCCCTGCCCCGCCAGCCACTCGGTCGCAGCGACGTTCACCCCCGCATTGTCGGTGGAGTAGGCAGGCATCGGGAAGGTCCGCTCGTGATGGCCTGTGCACAGGAGCACCGTGCCGCGCTTGGGAATGGCTGCGCCGGACTTTGTCACGGCTGCTTCCAGATCGGCCGGCGTGATCTCGGCCTTGGGTGGGATGTGCCGCAGATCGAGGCAGATTCCCTTCACGTAGCATTGTTCAAGGGGATACTCGTCAATGGGAATCCCGGTCTTTCCGAAGTGGCGGGGGGCATCGATGTGTGTGCCGCCGTGATCGGGCATGGAGATGAACATGACACTGTTGCCCTGGACGTTGCCGGATTCGACGAAGGCCTCCTCGTGCGTCTTCCACACGCCGTGAATGATCGGCGGTTGTCCCGGATAGGTCGGGGTTCGATGATAGAGCTCCCGGCTCAAGTCGATGATCCGCATTCTCGCTCCTTCCTCGATCTGCCCCATTATAGCGGCTCGCGATAAAATAGATTGATCGCAAGGATGGGCAAAGGCGAGCCCCTGAGCGCGTGCAGTTGCGTCCTCCCGCACGAGACATTGCAGCTATTCGCGCTCCGCGATAGAGAATCTGGACTGCGGCATGACGGCCGCTAGCCACGACGCAAGAATCAGAAGGTGGGGCCATGAAAAAAGTCTACCCCGACGCTGCGGCCGCGCTTGCCGGCCTTCTGAGCGATGGCATGATGATCATGGCCGGGGGTTTCGGGCTGTGCGGCATCCCCGAAACCCTGATCCGGGCCATTCGGGATTCCGGCGTTCGCAATCTCACCGTCGTGTCGAACAACGCAGGAATCGATGGGATCGGTCTCGGCCTGCTGCTCGACAGCAAGCAGATCAAGAAGATGATCTCGTCGTACGTCGGCGAGAACAAGACGTTTGCCCAGCAGTACCTCGCGGGCGAGCTGGAGATCGAGTTCAACCCGCAGGGGACGCTTGCCGAGCGCATCCGCGCCGGCGGCGCCGGCATTCCCGCGTTCTTCACCAGGACCGGCGCTGGAACCATGATCGCGGAGGGAAAGGAGGAGCGCACATTCGAGGGCGAGCGCTTCATCATGGAGCGCGGGCTCGTGGCCGATCTTTCGATCGTGCACGCCTGGACGGGCGACACCGAGGGCAACCTCGTCTATCGGAAGACCGCGCGCAACTTCAATCCGATGATGGCCACCGCCGGCAAGGTGACCGTGGCCGAGGTCGAGCACCTGATGCAGCCCGGCGACATCAATCCCGATCACATCATCACGCCCGGCGTGTTCGTGAAACGCATGATTCACGTCCCGAATGCGCAAAAACATATCGAGCAGCGCACGGTGCGCAAGCGCACCGCGCCGCCGGCCGGAACAGGGGAGGAGATCTGATGGCCTGGACCCGCGAGCAAATGGCCGAACGCGCGGCAAAGGAGCTGCGCGACGGATTTTACGTCAATCTCGGCATCGGCATCCCGACGCTGGTTTCGAACTACATCCCCGCCGGAATGAGCGTCCAGCTGCAGAGCGAGAACGGCATGCTCGGCTTCGGTCCATTCCCTTACGAGGGGGAGGAGGATCCCGATCTGATCAATGCCGGCAAGCAGACCGTCACCGAGATCCCGACCACAAGCTTTTTCTCCTCCGCCGACAGCTTTGCCATGATCCGTGGAGGACACATCGACCTGTCCATCCTGGGCGCGATGCAGGTGGCCGAGAACGGCGATCTCGCCAACTGGATGATCCCGGGCAAGATGGTCAAGGGTATGGGCGGCGCAATGGATCTCGTCGCCGGCGTCAAGAAGGTGGTTGTAGTGATGGAGCACTCGGCCAAGAACGAGCCGAAACTTCTCAAGCGCTGCACGCTGCCGCTGACCGGTGCCGGCGTCGTCGACATGGTGATCACCGATCTTGGCGTCTTCATCATTGACAAGCGGGGCGGGACCGGCATGAGCCTGATCGAGCTCGCTCCGGGGGTCACAAACGACGAGATCCGCGGCAAGACGCAGGCGAGCTACCGAAGCGCGATCGGCTAGCGCACGCGAGCCCTAAGCCAAAGAAAATCGAGAGAAATTTCGCGATTTACGGCAGAGCGCCGGCCACGAAAGCGTCACAGAGCGCCTGCACAAGTGACTGCGGAGACGTGCCGCTCGTCGACGGCTTTCGCCCGCTCGCGACCCTCAACGGTGAAGGTTTTGGAAAGACGCGTTGTGACAGCGCCCGTTGGCATCAGACGTCTCGGAGCTGTTGTCATCGGTCTTGTCCTCGCCGGATTGGTGGCGGTCCTGATCCTGCCCTTTCTCATGCCGGCGGAGACCGTCCGCGAGGCGGTCAAGGCCGAAATCCATGCGGTGACCGGTCTCAATCCGGTGCTGCGCGGAGGCGCGTCGGTATCGCTCTTTCCGACCGGACGCGTGCTCTTCGACTACCTGAGCCTTGACGACAGCCGCACCGGAGACTCCGCGCTCACCGCGGAGCACGTGGTTGCGCGTCTGCGGTTCTTTCCCTTTCTGATCGGGCGAATCGAGATCGCCGATATCTCGCTGGTGCGCCCGACCATTGCCATTGCCTTCAATGCCGACCGCAGCTCGAACTGGTCCAGTCACATCGAGACGCTGGCCCGCAGCCTGCAGCCCGAGCCGGGACGCACGCCCTCATTCTCCGAGATTCGCATCGAGGACGGTACCGTTGTGCTGCGCGACGAGACCAACAGGATTGTCGAAACGCTTTCGCACGTGGAATTCGCTCTTGCCTGGCCATCCATCTCGCGCAGCTTTGCAGGCACTGGCAGCTTTTCCTGGCACGGTGAGCGCATTGCTGCCGGCATGATTTTCACCGATTTTGTCGCCGCGCTCAAAGGCGATCGATCGGGTCTGAAGGTCCGGGCCGCAGGCACACCTTTCAAGTTTGCCTTCGACGGCTATATCAGCCACAGGCCGACGCTGAAGTTGGAAGGCACGGTCGCAGCAGATGCCACATCGCTGCGGGAAACCCTGCGCTGGGCGGGGCAGCAGCCGCCCTCCGGGGAGGGATTCGGGCGTTTTGCGCTCAAGGCTCAGGCCAACGTGGTCGCCACCACCATCGGATTTTCCAACGTTCACCTCGAGCTCGACGACAACATCGGCGAAGGCGTGCTCACGCTTGACGGACGCCGCGCCTTGCAGGGCACGCTTGCTGCCGAGGGGCTCGATCTAACGCCGTATGTTTCCAGCATCCGCCTGCTGACGGGAGGCGAGCACGGATGGGACGGCGACCCGATCGCCGCCAAGGGGCTCGAGGGCTTCGATATCGATCTGCGGCTCTCGGCGGCCCGCGTCACACTCGCAAGCGCGAAACTCGGGCGCACCGCCGTGGCGGCAACCCTGCATGGCGGGCATTTCACGGTTGCCATCGGAGAATCGGAGGCGTTCGGCGGCCTCATAAAGGGCACCGTGGCAATGGCGAGCGCCAAGGCCGCGACCGACCTGAAAGCGCAATTGCAGTTCTCCAACGTTGACCTCGAGCATTGCCTGGGTGAGTTGTTCGGGGTCCGGACCCTGGAAGGCAAAGGCAATCTTTCGTTTGCGGTCGAAAGCTCCGGGGGCAGTATCTATGGGCTGACCAAGGGATTGAACGGAACCGCCACGCTTTCTGGCCACAAGGGGGCAATTGTCGGCTTCAATATCGAGCAGCTGCTGCGGCGCATCCAGCGCAGCCCACTCTCGGCCGGCCGCGAACTGCGCGTCGGCAAGACAGCCTACGACACGCTCAGCGTAAAGCTGAACATTGTCGACGGCACCGCCAATGTCGAAGAAGTTCGCATGGAAAGCCCGGTTGTCGGGCTTGGGCTAAGCGGCTCGGCCTCGATCCCGGCGCGCGAGCTGGACCTCCGCGGCACCGCGAGTCTGCTGTCGACCGGTGCCAATGCCGGCGCTGGCGCCGTTCCCACATTCGAGCTGCCGTTCACGGTGCAGGGACCATGGAACGACCCGCTTACGCTTCCGGATCCGCAAATCCGGATGGAGCGATCCGGCGCCGCGGCGCCGCTCTTGGACGCGGTGCGCGGTTCGGAGGCGGTTCGCTCGGTCATCGAGCGGCTCACGGGAGCGCCCCCTGGAAAGCCCGCTCCGGCGCCTGCGCCGGCGGCTCCGGCGCTTGCCGGCACGTCCGCCCCGGCTGAGGCCGTGCCGCCCACGCCAGCCGCGCCGCCAGCTCCCGACGCCACCCCTGCACCGGTCGCGCAATAACGAAATCTCCGCGACGGCCGGGTCTGCTGCTCCTGATCCATCAGGACAATGCGGGTTGCTCGAGGGCGCGCTATTTGGGACGCATGGCGCTTCGTTTATCATTTGCGCGCGAATCAGCGGCTGATCGTAGCAGCGTCGCCGGCTGTACGAGAGCACCCGCATGGTTCATGCTCTGCTGCGCACAATTCTCAAGATCACGGTTGCCTCGCTCCTTGTCGGCACAGTCCTTTCTCATTTCGGCATCACGGCTGACCGGATCATGCAGGAAGCCGGCGTGTCACCGCAGCGCCTGGCCGAGCTGGCCGAGCGTGCATTGACCTGGGCGCTGCCCAATCTCTCGCTCGGCCTCCTCATCATTCTGCCGATGTGGTTCCTGGCCTACCTGTTCCGCCCGCCGGGCGCGCGCAGCGACTGATCGGAATCCTGAAGCTTGGCAATCAGCGAGGCGACCACCAAGGCGAAGCCAACGGCTGCCAGCATGATGGTGCAGATGGCATTGATCTCCGGCTTCACCCCCAGCCTGATCTCGGAATAGATCCGGATCGGCAGAGTGGTTGCGCCCGGCCCGGTGGTGAAGCTCGCAATCACGAGATCATCGAGCGATAAGGCGAAAGCCAGCATCCAGCCCGACACCAGCGCGGGCACCAGCAGCGGCAGGGTCACGGTGAAGAACGTCCGCAACGGCGGGCAGCCGAGGTCAAGGGCGGCCTCCTCGAGGCTGCGATCAAGCTGCAGCAGACGCGACTGCACAATGACCGCCACGAAGCACATGGTCAGCGTGCTGTGGGCAACGGCAACGGTCCAGAAGCCCCGATCGATGCCGACCGCAACGAACAGCAGCAGCAGCGAAAGCCCGATGATCACCTCCGGCATGACCAGCGGCGCGTAGAGCATGCCGGAGAACAGCAGGCGGCCACCGAACCGTCCAAACCGCGTCAGGGCGACGGCGGCAAGCGTCCCCAGCACGGTGGCGGCGGTTGCCGAGAGCACCGCCACGCGCAGGCTCACCCAGGCGGCTTCCAGGATCGCGCGATCGTTGAGCAGCTCGGCATACCAGCGCGTGGACCAGCCCGCCCAGACCGTCACCAGGCGCGAGGCATTGAAGGAATAGATCACCAGCAGCAGGATCGGCAGATAGAGAAAAGCAAATCCCAGCGCGAGCGAGAGGACATTGAACCACGACAATCGGAGCATGGCGGGCCTGCGCATGAAGCTAGCCCGCAAGATCGCGCGCCTGCATGCGCTGATAGACGAGGATCGGCGGCAGCAGGACACACAGCAGCACGACGGCAACCGCGGAGGCGACCGGCCAGTCCTTGTTGAGAAAGAACTCGCTCCACAGCGTCTGCCCGATCATCATGCTCTGCGACCCGCCGAGCAGATCCGGAATTACGAATTCTCCGACAATGGGGATGAAGCACAGCAGGACCCCGGCCAACAATCCCGGAAGGGAAAGTGGCAGCGTCACCAGCCAGAATGCCTTCCAGCGTGTACAGCCAAGATCGGCGGCGGCCTCGATCAGGCTCGTGTCCAACCGCTCGAGTGTCGCATAGAGCGGCAGCACCATGAACGGCAGATAGGAATAGACCATGCCGATATAGACGGCGGTGTCGCTGGCAAGCCATGCCGGCGGCGTATCGACCAGCCGCAGCGCGAGCAGAACCCGGTTGAGCAGGCCATCGTGCTGGAGAATGTTGATCCAGGCATAGATGCGGATGAGGAAGGAAGTCCAGAACGGCAGCATGACCAGCATGAACAGCGCCGGCTGCCAGCGCCGCGGTGCGCGCGCCATGCCATAGGCAAGCGGAAAACCGATCAGGAGCAGGAGCAGGGTCGAGATGGCGGCGAGCTCGAGGCTTCGCAGATACGAGGCGAGATAGAGCCAGTCGGACGCGATGAACGCGTAGTTATCGACCGTAAGCGCAGCGAGAAAGGCTTGCAGGCCCTGCCAGCCGGCGGCGACGTCGAGCACGGGTGTATAGGGCGGCTGCGCAATGGCCGTGCGCGAGAGGCTGATCTTGAGCACGATCAGGAACGGGGCAAGAAAGAAAATTGCGAGCCACAGATACGGCACCAGCACAACCGGACGCGCGCGCCAGGGAACCTTCATCGGGTGAGCACCACTGCGGCATCGGCGGGCCAGCTCAGCCAGACGTGATCATCCAAGCCGATCGGCCGCTCGAGCAGGCGCGTCATGTTGGCGAGCGCCGCCTTCATGATCCATCCGCTCTCGAGCCTGACCTTGTAGGCCGAGATATCTCCGAGATAGCCGATGCTGCAGACCTGCCCGGCCACGCAATTGTCGGCGGCGGCCGCAGGTCGCTCGCGCGAGATGCGGACCTTTTCCGGCCGCAACGCGATCCACACGGTATCGCCCGCGGCGCTGCCGCCGTCCTGGGCCGCGCGCAGCCGTCCGGCGCTGGCGCTGGCGAGCACGATTCCTTGCTCCTCGCGCTGCCCCTCCCCGGCTGCGAGCACGCGCGCTTCGATCAGATTCACCTCGCCGATGAAATCCGCAACCCAGCGCGAATTCGGCTGCTCGTAGATCTCTGGCGGAGTTGCGATCTGGGCCAGACGGCCGCGATTCATCACCGCGATGCGGCTTGCCACCGTCATCGCCTCCTGCTGATCATGGGTCACGATAATGAAGGTGAGACCCAGCTCTGCCTGCAGCTGCATCAGCTCGAACTGGGTCTCGCCGCGCAGCTTCTTGTCGAGGGCGGCGAGCGGCTCATCCAGCAGCAGCACCCGTGGACGCTTGGCGAGCGAGCGGGCCAGCGCCACGCGCTGGCGCTCGCCGCCGGAGAGCTGATGCGGTTTGCGCTTGCCGTAGCCTTCCAGCCGCACGAGACGGAGCATGTCGGCAACCCGCGCGGCGATCTCAGAACGAGCAAGCCGATCCTGTTTCAGCCCGAATGCGATATTGCTCTCGACATTGAGATGAGGAAACAGCGCGTAGCTCTGGAACATCATGTTGAGCGGACGCCGATAGGGAGGCACCGGAGCGAGATCCTTGCCGTCGAGCAAAATGCGGCCGCTGTCGGGAGAGTCGAGCCCGGCCAGCATGCGCAGCAGCGTGGTCTTGCCGCAGCCGGAGGGGCCGAGCAGCGCGAAGAATTCTCCCTCGAAGACATCGAGCGATACGCTCTCGACCACGGCAGTACCGGCAAAATGCTTGCTTACCTGCTCGAGGCGCAGCAGCGGCCGCGCATCGGAGTTGCGCCACGACGGGAATGCTCTCGGGGGCGCAATGATGCCTGGGCTCTGCATGCCTGCCGCTTTAGCGCGCTTTGCGCCGCTCGCTCAACGTGCGCGCAACCGCGTCGCGCCAGCCGCTCAATTTGCGCTCGCGGAGGGCGTCATCCATGGAAGGATGGAAGCGGCGCTCGCACTTCCACATGGCGGCAAAGTCGGGCGGGTCCGGATACAGCCCTGCGGCATGGCCGGCGAGATAGGCCGCACCGAGCGCCGTTGTCTCTTTCACCACCGGACGGTCGACCGGCGCCGCCAGGATGTCGGCCAGGAACTGCATGGTGAAGTCGCTCGCGGACATCCCGCCGTCCACCCGCAATACCGTGTCGGCTGCGCCGGCCGGCCAGTCCGCGCGCATGGCATCGAGCAGATCGCGGGTCTGATAGCCGACCGCCTCGAGCGCGGCGCGGGCAATCTCGGCAACGCCGCAGTTGCGAGTGAGCCCGTGCAGGGCGCCGCGCGCGGCTGCGTCCCACCAGGGCGCGCCCAGACCCACGAAAGCGGGCACCAGATAGACCTGCTCTGCGGGATCGGCGGCTGCGGCCAGCGCGTTCACATCGGGAGCCGCCGCGATCACTTTGAGCGCGTCGCGCAGCCATTGCACCGCCGCCCCGGCCACGAAGATCGCGCCCTCGAGCGCATAGGTGCGCTTGCCATTAAGCTGGTAGGCGATGGTGGTGAGGAGCCGATTGCCGGAGGCGACCGGATCAGGCCCGGTATTGAGCAGCGCAAAGCAGCCGGTGCCATAAGTCGACTTCAGCATGCCCGGCGAGAAACAGCCCTGCCCTACGGTTGCCGCCTGCTGGTCGCCCAGCATGGCACGGATGGCGACCGGCGCGCCAAGCACATCGGTGGTGCCGAGATCACCCGCACAGTCGCGTACTTCCGGCAGAAGTGGTGCCGGCACGGCCAGGAGCTCGCAGAGCTCGCCGTCCCAGCTGCCGCGGTGGATATCCAGAAGCAGCGTGCGCGCCGCGTTGGTCGCGTCCGTGGCGTGGACCTTGCCGCCGGTGAGCCGCCAGAGCAGGAAGCTGTCGATGGTGCCGAAGGCGAGCTGGCCGGCGCGTGCCGCCTCGCGCGCCCCCTCGACGTGGTCCAAGAGCCAGGCGATCTTGGTGGCGGAAAAATACGGATCGAGCAGGAGCCCCGTGCGCGCGGCGATCAGTGGCTCATGGCCATTGCGCGCAAGCGCCGCGCACGTCTCGGTGGTGCGGCGATCCTGCCAGACAATGGCATGGTGAATGGGCCGACCGCTTGCGCGCTCCCAGACAACCGTGGTCTCGCGCTGGTTGGCAATGCCGATGGCGGCGATCTGCGACGGTTTGATGCCGGCCCGGCCGATCGCTTCGCGCATGGTCGCGAGCGTGCTCGACCAGATCGCCTCGGGATCATGCTCGACCAGGCCGGGAGCGGGGTAGAGTTGGGGAAATTCCTGCTGCGCGATTGCCACCGGCGCGAGCATGCGGTCGAAGACGATCGACCGCGCCGACGTGGTCCCCTGATCGATGGCGAGAATGAAATCCGGCATCGTCCCCTGCACCGGTGCCGCGCTGCGAGCGGGGTGCGTGCCGGCTCATAGCATATCGAAAGAGCGCCGCCAGTCCTCAGCTTGCGAGCTTGCGCACCTGCGAGCGCTGCAATCGCTCATGCTTCGCCAGTACCGAGAGCAGGCGCGCATTGAGCGCCGAGCGCGAGACTGGCTTGAGCAGAAACTCGTGCACGCCTGAACGAACCGCGTCCAGCACGAGCGAATGGTTGGCGTGGCCGGTCAGCATGACGATCGGCACATTGCATTGCGGATGAGGGTAACCCGCGCGCAGCCGCTTGACGAACTCGGCCCCGCCGACGCCCGGCGCCTCCCAGTCGAGCAGGACGACGTCGGGAGCAAAGGTGCGGATTGCGTCGAGACCACTCTCGCCATCGCGTGCTTCAAGTATCCTGCTGCAGCCCATTGCCAGCAGAAGCGCATGGATGGTCTTGCGAGCATGATGCTCGTCGTCAACCATCAGGATCTTGGCGCTGGCGATCAAGGTATTCTTGTCGGGGTGGGTCACACAATGCTCCGCCAACAAACCGGCAACTCCCTACGCCCGAGACTGAACGTGCTTATCAAAACATTTCCAGCTTAGGAGACGATGTAGGAGATCGCTAAAACTTTAGCGGCTGCGGCAATGAAGCGTCGCGTTGCGAATTTGAAAGCGATTAACGTAAACGCTCAAGACCGCCAGCAATCCCTCCCCCGCTTGGGGGAGGGTGGCCTCACGAAGCGAGGTCGGGTGGGGGCTCTGCCGCGCACACCTCGCCAAACCCCACCCGGCCGCCTGTCGCTTCGCTCCGGCGCATAGCCGACGCTCCGCGTCGGCGTTCTTTGTCGCTAAGAACGGCGGCCGCGGCCGCCTATGCTCCCCTTTCAGGGGAGGTATGAAAGAGTCTGCTGCACTCAGGTCGCGCCGATGGCGGCGGTCATGAACTGCGCCAGGCGCTCGCGCTCCTGCGTCGAGAGGAAAAGGCCGAGCTTGCTGCGCCGCCACAGCACGTCGTCGGCAGTGCGTGCCCATTCCCGCTCCATCAGATAGCGCACCTCAGCAGCGGTGAGGTCGGCGCCAAGCCAGGGGCCGAGCTCCTGCGCGTTGCGCGCGGTGCCAAGCACGCTCTCCACCCTGGTGCCGTAGGCACGCACCAGCCGCTGCACGTGGCGGTCGGCAAGAAATGGCCGTGATCGCCCCGTCTGCGCGATCAGCGCTGCAAGTCCGTCGTGGGGAAACTCACCTCCCGGCAGGTGCGACCGCGCGGTCCAGGCCGGCCCGCAGCTGAAAACATGCGACAGGCGATCGAGCGCCTGCTCCGCCAGCCGCCGGCAGGTCGTGATCTTGCCGCCGTAGACGGTAAGCAGCGGGGCCGCGCCATCGCGCTCGTCGAGATCGAGCACATAATCACGCGTCACATCCTGCGAGCGCTTCGATCCGTCGTCGTAGAGCGCGCGGATGCCCGCGAACGACCATACCACCTGCGCAGGCTCAATGGCGGCGCGGAAATGCTCCTTGGCGATGTCGCAGAGATACGCGATCTCGTCCGCGGCCGGGCGAATGCTTCCGGGGTCGCCGGCAAATCCGCGATCGGTGGTGCCGATCAGGGTGAACTCGCCCTCGAACGGCAGGGCGAAGACAACACGCGCGTCGCGGGTCTGAAAGATGTAGCCGCGATCATGCTCGAACAGCCGCGGCACCACGATGTGGCTGCCCTTGTCGAGCCGCACCGGAGCGGGCATCGTCGCGCGCAGCACATCCTGCGCGAATAACCTGAGCCACGGACCCGTCGCGTTGACCATCACGCGCGCGGTGACGGCATCGCGTCGCCCGCGTACATCGAGCACGAGCCGCCAGCTCTTGCCGCGCTCGGCGCCAATGCAGCGGGTGCGGGTGCGCACGAGCGCGCCGCGCTCGGCGGCATCGACCGCATTGAGCACCACCAAGCGTGCATCGTCCACACTGCAATCGGAATACTCGAAGCCATGCGCATACCGCCGCATGAGGGGTGCACCGAGAGCGCCATGGTCGAGCGCGACGCTGCTGGTCCCCGGCAGGATCTTTCGCCCGCCGAGGTGGTCGTAGATGAACAGCCCCAGCCGCAGCATCCAGCGCGGCCGCATGCCGGGCTCGACCGGCAGCACGAAGCGCATGGGGCGGATGAGGTGCGGCGCCATGCGCAGCATCACCTCGCGCTCGATCAGCGCCTCGCGCACCAGCCGGAACCAGCCGTGCTCGAGATAGCGCAGTCCTCCGTGGATGAGCTTGGTGGAAGCCGACGAGGTGCCGGAGGCAAGATCGCTCTGCTCGACCAGCAGCACGCGCAAGCCGCGCCCGGCCGCGTCGCGGGCGATGCTGGCGCCATTGATTCCGCCACCAATGACGACGAGATCGAACTCGGCGGCCTGCTCGGTCATGGCGATTCCTCTCACGCGCACAATGCCGCGCCCTGCGACAACACCTCAAGCCGGATCGTCGCGAAACAGCTTGCGCAAATCGAATGAGGGGTGATGATCGGGCAGCCAATGGAGAGGGCGATGGATTATCGCGAGCGCCATGTGGTGGTCACCGGAGGCACCGGCGCGCTCGGCCAGGCGGTGGTGAGCGCGCTGATCGAGGGCGGCGCCTTCTGTCACGTGCCATTCATCCACGCTCCCGAGGCGCAGCGCTTTGCGCTGCGCGAGCACGCGCGCGTCCGGCTGCTCGCGGGTGCCGAGCTTTCGGACGAGGCCGCGGTCGAGCGCCTTTACGCCGGCGTCCCGAGCCTTTGGGCGTCGATCCATCTCGCCGGCGGCTTCGCCATGAGCCCGGTCGCGCAGACCACGAAGGCAGCGCTGATGCAGCAGGTCGACATGAATTTCGTCACCGCCTTCCTGTGCTGCGCGGCGGCCGTGCGCGCGATGCGCGGCGCGGGAACGGGCGGCCGGATCGTCAATGTCGCAACTCGCCCCGCACTCGAATGGCGCCTGGGCTCCGGCATGGCCGCCTATACCGCGAGCAAGGCCGCGGTTGCTGCGCTGACCGCCGCGCTCGCCGAGGAGGTCGTCAAGGAGGACATTCTGGTCAATGCGGTCGCGCCCTCGACCATGGACACGCCGGCCAACCGCAAGGCCATGCCGAAGGCCGACCATGCTGCGTGGGCGAAGGTCGAGGATGTGGCGGCAACCATCCTCTTTCTCGCTTCACCCGAGAACCGCGTGACACGCGGCGCCGTAGTGCCTGTCTATGGACGGAGTTGATCGGTGAAGACGCGCCGCCGGTTTCTGCAACTGACCGCAGCCGCCGCCACGGCCGGCTTCTTGCCGTGCATCGTGCAAGCGGAAACCTATCCGTCGCGGCCGGTGCGCATCATCATGGGGTTTGCGCCGGGCGCGTCGGGCGATATCTCCGCGCGCGTGCTGGCGCAGGCGCTGGGCAAGCTGCTCGGCGAACAGTTCATTGTCGAGAACCGCACCGGCGCCGGCAGCAACATCGCGACCAGTTTCGTGGCGCACGCGCCGAAGGACGGCTACACGCTGCTGCAGGGCACCGTCGCCAACACCATCAATCCCGTCATCGCCTCCAATCTTCCCTTCGAGTTCCCGGGCGATTTCGCGCCGATCTCGCTGTTCACGACATTGCCCAACATCGTGGTGGTTCCTCCCTCGCTCGGCGTGCACTCCATCCAGGAGCTGATCAAGCTCGCGCGGGAGAAGCCGGGCGAGCTGTCATTCGGCTCCGCCGGCGTGGGCGGCACCTCCCATTTCAGTGGCGAGCTGTTCAACCTGATGGCGGGGGTGAAGCTCGTGCACGTGCCGTATACAGGCACTGCACAGGCCGCGACCGACCTCCTGGGCGGACGCCTGCAGGTGATGTTCTCGCCGGCGTCCACCGTGCTGCAGTTCATCGCCGAGGGGAAGCTCGTGGCGCTGGCATCGACCGGATTGCGCCGCGCGAGCGCCGCGCCCGACCTCGTGACCGTATCCGAATCGGGGGTGCCCGGGTACGACACTTCGGGCTGGTTCGGGCTGCTCGCACCCGCCGGCACGCCGCGCGAGATCATTGAGCGGCTGGCGGAAGCTTCCAATGAAGCGGCCAAATCGCCTGATGTAGTGGCCTCGCTCAAAGTGCAAGGGTTCGACATTGTCGGCAGCACGCCTGCGGAATTTGCGGCGTTCATCCGCGAGGACCTCAACAAGTGGACGCGGGTCGCGGCGGCTGCCGGATTCGCACGGCAGTAGCGCACCCCGCATCCGGGCTGAGTAGCACCTGCTGACTCGTTGCGCACCCGTCGCCCGGTCGTATAGCCTCATGCCCACAAGTCGACGATCGAACGTCGCACGCTCTCACCCAGGGAGGATTTCATGCGCAAGTGGTGGACCTGGCTTAGCGTCTTCGTAGCGGTGGCAACGGGCACCGCCAATGCGGAATATCGCGGAGGCACGATCAGGATCGGCGTCCTGAATGATCAATCGGGCCTCTACGCCGATATTGCCGGCACCGCCTCGGTCTGGATGGCGCGCAAGGCGGTTGAGGATTTCGGCGCCGCGGCCAAGGGCATGAACGTCGAGATCCTCTCCGGCGATCATCTGAACAAGCCCGACATCGGTCTGAACATCGCGCGGCAGTGGTTCGACGTCGACAAGGTCGATGCCATTGCCGACGTGCCGACCTCGTCGGTCGCGCTGGCGGTGAACGAGCTGATCCGCGAGAAGAACAAAGTGTTCCTCGCGGTGGGTCCTGCCACCTCCGATCTCACCGGCAAGGCGTGCTCGCCCAATACCGTGCACTGGATCTACGATACCTGGGCGCTGGCGAACGGCACCGGCAATGCGATCGTCAAGCGGGGCGGCGACACCTGGTTTTTCCTCACCGCCGACTATGCCTTCGGCTACGCGCTTGAGCGCGATACCGAGGCGGTCGTGCTCAAGTCCGGCGGCAAGGTGCTTGGCAAGGTGCGTCACCCGTTCCCCGGCACCGACTTCTCCTCGTTCCTGCTCCAGGCCAAGGCATCAGGGGCCAAGGTGGTCGGGCTCGCGAATGCCGGCGGCGACACCATCAACTCCATCAAGCAGGCGGCCGAATTCGGCATCGTGCAGGGCGGCCAGAAGCTTGCCGGTCTGCTGATCTTCATCACCGACATCCACGCACTCGGGCTCAAGACCGCTCAAGGCCTCATTTTCACGGATCCATGGTATTGGGATCAGAACGATACCAATCGCGCATTCGCCAAGGAGTATTTCGCGGCCCAGGGCCGCATGCCGAGCTACACCGTGGTCGGGGTCTACTCGGCGGTGTTCCACTATCTGCGCGCCGTTGAGGCGCTCGGCAGCCATACCGACGGCAAGGCGGTGGTGAGCAAGATGAAGGAGCTGCCGACCGACGACAAGCTCATGGGCAAAGGCAGCGTGCGCATCGATGGGCGCAAGATCCACCCGATGTACCTATTCGAGGTGAAGAAGCCCGAGGAGAGCAAAGCCCCGTGGGACTACTACAAACAGCTCGCCACCATTCCGGCGCAGGAAGCCTTTCGGCCGCTTGACCAGGGCGAATGTCCGCTGGTGGGGCACTGATCATTACGCCTGTGGCGCTGGCTGGGCCAAATGTGCTGTGCTTGCCGAGATCAACGGCACGGCGCGAACACCAGGACGCTGGGTCACTTCTTGTGCGCTATGCGGCCAGGCCGCGATCCGTGCCTCAACGATCTGCAAGCGCCGCTCGAACGACGGATACGATGCGGGGTAGTGCGACGCCATGAATTCCACAATAGCTTC
>Ga0306925_10001226_pt1 | contig 20647 bp, 17 predicted proteins | sample flu12Cox44000176_FD_203755 | JGI IMG/M metagenome (GOLD analysis project Ga0306925, IMG submission 203755) | Lab enrichment of tropical soil microbial communities from Luquillo Experimental Forest, Puerto Rico - flux8day.12C.oxic.44.000.176 (v2)... | ecosystem: Environmental > Terrestrial >... | reverse complement strand
GGTCGCCGCTTACCGCGACCTGATGGGCGCGACCGATCCGGCGAAAGCCGCGCCCGGCACCATCCGCAAGGAGCTCGCCAAGTCGATCGGCGAAAACTCGGTGCACGGCTCCGACGCCGCCGATACCGCGGCGAAGGAAATCGCGCAGTTCTTCTCCGGCAACGAGATCGTCGGCTGACGGGGCACGCTCGCCGTGTCGTCCGCACGCTGAAGGAGTGGCGGTGGGGCCGGTTCTGCACGCATTGAATCCGGCGCTGTGGGGCGACATGCTCCACGCCAGCGCCGGCGACATGGGCCACGCGGCCTTTTGGGCCGCGGTGCTGCAGATCATCTTCGTCAATATCCTGCTGTCGGGCGACAATGCCGTCGTCATCGCCATGGCGTGCCGCGACTTACCGCCTCGCGAGCGTCTGTGGGGCTTGATCGTCGGCGCCGGGGCCGCGGTGATCCTTCGTCTCGTTTTCACCGGCGTCGTCGGCGAGCTGATGCTGCTGCCGTACCTCAAACTGGTCGGCGGCGTGGCGCTGATCTACGTCGCCGCCAAGCTCTTGGTGCGCGATCACGCCCCGAAAAACGAGGTCGAGGCGGTGGCGCAGCTGTGGCGCGCGGTGCGGATCGTCGTCGTTGCCGACATCATCATGAGCCTCGACAACGTCATCGCGGTCGCGGCGATCGCGCAGGGCAGTCTGACATTGCTGACCATCGGTCTCGTTGCCTCCATCCCGATCATCATTGCCGGCGCTGCGCTGATCATGGCGATGATCGAGCGCTTTCCGATCGTTGTCTGGGCCGGCGCGGCATTGCTGGGCTGGGTGGCAGGCGACATCGTCGCAACTGATCCTGTGGTGGCGGGCTATTTGTCGGCCAAGTTCGGCGAGGTGTTCGCCCGGCAAGTCGAATTTGCTGCGGCCATCGCCATCGCGCTTCTCGTCGTCGGCCTCGGCGGCCTGTGGCAGCAGCATCCCACCGTCAGGGCGCACCCGCCGCAGCCGCGCCGACGGACTCGCGGCGCCGAGCAAGCCGCCGAGCGATCGTAACATCCATCGTGTCGTCGCCATTGCATTGAAGCAGTGAGGTGAACGCCGTGCGTAAGTCACGGACGTTTGTTACGTTCGTTACGTTGATCGATACACTTTTAAAATCTGCGCTGTGACTGACGTATTACAGCCATGCTTGCGCCGTATTTATCCGGCTTGCTTATCGTGCAATCGGATTTTGGCCATCCGGCCGGTGCTGTCGCGGCGACATGATCGTTTCTGACTTCATCCCGTTTCGGAATTTTCCCCAAAATCTGGCTTGTGGCGCCGATCGCTGCTTTTGCACGCGGGAGCAGGGGCGGCGATTCTGCGTCTTCGCAGACATCGGGACTGAGGAGGCAGGCGATGCAGAAGGGCACCGTCAAGTGGTTCAATCCGACGAAGGGCTACGGGTTCATCAAGCCGGCGACGGGAGACAAGGATGTGTTCGTCCACATCTCGGCGGTCGAGCGGGCCGGCTTGCGCACGCTCAATGAAGGCCAGACCGTCGAATACGAGCTCGTGACCAACCGCGGCAGGACGTCGGCGGAGAACCTCAAAGTTGCGTGAACTGAATGCGAAAGATCTCGTACCGCTCGTAGCCCCCGGTGTAGCGCCCGGGGGTTTTGTTTTCTGACGACGCCTCAACCGCAGCTACGGTTTATTTATATCGCCGGCCCCCGCGGGCAGAGCCGCGCGGCCTTCCGCTACGAGACGCAAGCCTTGCGGATAGATGCGGTGCTCGACCTCGAGCACGCGCGCGGCGAGCGTCCCTTCGGTATCGCCGGCGATGACGGGCACCGCGGCCTGCAGGATGATCGGCCCTGCATCCATTTCCGGCACAACGAAGTGCACGGTCGCGCCGTGCTCTTTGACACCCGCGGCAAGCGCGCGACTGTGGGTGTGCAAGCCTTTGAACTGCGGCAACAGCGCCGGATGGATGTTGAGCAAGCGCCCGCTCCAGCGCGTGACGAACCACGGCGTCAACAGCCGCATGAAGCCGGCAAGGCAGACGATCTCGATGCGCTGGGCTTGCAGCTGCGCATCGAGCGCGCGCTCGAAGGCCTCGCGGTCGGCGCCGAACGGGCGATGGTCGACCACCGCTGTGGGAATTCCGGCCTGCCGAGCGTGCATGAGGCCCGCCGCATCGGGCAGGTTTGCGACCACGAACACAATTGCGGCCGGATAGTCGGGCGCTTTCGCCACCTCGATCAACGCCGTCAGGTTCGAGCCGCGGCCGGAAATTAGAACGGCGACGCGCTTCTTGGTCATGCGCCAGGCCAGGTGAGGTCGAGACGGCCTCGAAATTGCACGCGCTCGCCATCCTTTGCCGCGACGACCTCGCCGAGATGCACCACGGTGTCGCCCTGCGCTGCGAAGCGTTCGCTTGCGGCTGCGGCCGCGCCGCGCTCCAGCACTGCCACCATCCCGATGCCGCAGTTGAACGTGCGCAGCATTTCGGCCTCGCCGATCTTTCCCGCGGCCGCGAGCCACTTGAACACCGGCAACAACGGCACGCGATCAAGATCCACCGATACGGCAAGGCCGTCGGGCAGGACTCGCGGGATATTGTCGACAAAGCCGCCGCCGGTGATGTGGGCGAGTGCCTTGACGGCGCCGGTCTCGCGGCTCGCGGCGAGGCACGAACGCACATAGAGGCGCGTAGGCGTCAGCAAGGCCTCGCCGAGGTTTTTCCTAAGCTCGAACGGGGCGGAGCTATCCCAGTTCAGTCCCGCGTCAGCGACGATGCGGCGAACCAGGGAAAATCCGTTGGAGTGCACGCCGGTCGAGGCGAGGCCGACGACGACGTCGCCCGGCGCGATGTCGTTGCGAGGCAATAGGCCGGCGCGTTCCACGGCGCCGACGGCAAAGCCCGCGACATCGTAGTCGCCGGCCTGGTAGAGGCCTGGCATTTCCGCCGTCTCGCCGCCGATCAGGGCGCAGCCGGTCTCCCGGCATGCCGCGGCGATGCCGGTGACCACCTGGGCGCCGACCGCGGGATCGAGCTTGCCGCAGGCGAAGTAGTCCAGAAAGAACAGCGGCTCGGCGCCTTGCACCACCAGATCGTTGACCGACATGGCGACGAGATCGATGCCGATAGTGTCGTGGCGGCCGGTCTCGATGGCGATTTTGACCTTGGTGCCGACGCCGTCATTGGCCGCGACCAGGATCGGGTCGCGGTAGCCTGCGGCCTTCAGATCGAACAGGCCGCCGAAGCCGCCGATTTCGGCATCGGCGCCGGCGCGCGCGGTTGCCCGCACCAACGGCTTGATCATGTCCACCATGCGGTTGCCGGCATCGATATCGACGCCGGCTGCCGCGTAGCGCGCCTTATCCACGAAAACCACCGGATCGGTAGGACTATGCGGCGCCTCCTACGTCGGAATCGCCTGCTGTGCAAGCGCGCCGCCGCCGCTATATTGCGGGGCGAAAGGACAGCTTGGGGACAAAGCTGCGGAAAGTCCGGGGCCGCTTTTGAGTATCCCTAACCTTATTACGCTGGGACGCATCCTGCTGGTGCCGATCGTAGTCTGGGCGATCACGACAGGCGGGATGCGCATTGCCTTCATCCTGTTCCTCGTCGCCGGTATCAGCGACGGCGTCGACGGCTTTTTGGCCAAGCACTTCCATATGCGCAGCGAGCTTGGCGCCTTGCTCGATCCATTGGCTGACAAGGCCCTGATCGTGTCGATCTACATCGCGCTTGGCATTGCTGGCGCCTTGCCGATCGCGCTGGTCATCCTTGTGGTGTCGCGTGACATCATGATCGTCAGCGCCTTCATGCTGTCGTGGCTGGTCGGCAAGCCGATGGCGGTGCGGCCGCTGCCGGTATCGAAGGCCAATACGGTTGCGCAGATCGTCCTTGCCACGCTGGTACTGGCGCAACGCGGCTTCGGCTTTGATTTCGAGCTGTTGTCGCGACTGCTGATGGCGCTGGTCGCCGTCTTGACCTTGCTTTCGATTGCCTTCTATCTCGCCGAATGGGTACGCCACATGAATTCGTTCGGGGCCGGGCATTGAGCCGTCATGGTAACGCACGCCATATCGCCGCCACGGCAACTCGCGCTGGCGCTTTCCCATGCCGAAAGTCTGGCCCGCGAGGATTTTCTCTCCGGGCCTTCCAACACTGATGCGCTGGCGCTGATCGATAGCTGGCCCGATTGGCCGGCCAATGCCGTCGTGCTGGTCGGGCCCGAAGGCTCGGGCAAGACGCATCTCGCGACGATCTGGGCCGCGGCCGCCGGCGCGCGCGTGATCTCGGCGCACGCGCTCGACGAAGGCGGGCTTCGCTCGGCGCTTGCCACCGGCGCCTTGGTCGTCGAAAACGCGGCTGCTGCGGCCGACGAGCGGGCGCTGTTTCATCTCATCAATCTTGCGCGAGAGGAAAATGCGTATCTCCTCTTCACTGCGCGCACGGTGCCGGCAGCTTGGCCGGTCGCCATCGCCGACGTGGCATCGCGGTTGCGGGCGATGCCGGTGCTAACGTTACAGGCGCCCGACGACGCCATGCTGCGCGCCGTCATCGTCAAACTCGCCGCCGACCGTCAGCTCAAGCTCGATGAAACGGTGGTGAGCTATCTGTCGACACACATCGAGCGCTCGTTCGCCGCGGCGCGCTCGGCCGTCATCGCGCTCGATAATGAAGCGCTGCGGCTTAACCGTCCGCCGTCGCGGGCGCTCGCCGCCGACATGTTCCGCGATCCGCTTTATGGCGAAACCGCGCCTTAAGGGCGTTGCGCTATGAGCCTCTTGTCCGGCGGGCTTGACGGGGCACTCCCCCAACGCCTTATCTGACTGCAAGCCGTGTCATCGGACTGTAACCAAGGGTGACGATCATAGCCCTCGAGGAGCACCAAACCGCCATGGCCGACCGTGGCCAAGCCACTGTCGTCGCTCTAGAATCTGGCGCGCATCGACGTCCGGAGGCGGTGCCGCGAGGCGGCGACCTTGCCGCCAGTTCGGACCGCTTTATTAACCGGGAACTGTCCTGGCTCAATTTCAACCGCCGGGTGCTCGAGGAATCCGCCAATCGCGAGCATCCGCTGTTGGAACGGCTGAAATTCCTGTCGATTTCGGCCAACAACCTTGATGAATTCTTCATGGTGCGCGTCGCCGGTCTCGGCGCCCAAGTGCGCGCCGGCATCGTCGAGAAAAGCCCGGAGGGGCTGACGCCGGCCGAGCAACTGGCGCGCATCGCCGAAGCGGTTGTGCTGCTCGCGCAAGACCAGCAGGCGCAGTGGCGCGAGCTGCGCAGCCTCTTGGCCCAGGCCGGCATCGTGCTGATCGACGGCCCCGATATCACCAAGGCGGAGAAGGCTTGGCTCGAAGATTATTTTCTCGCCCACGTCTTTCCGCTCTTGACGCCGCTCGCCGTCGATCCGGCGCATCCGTTCCCGTTCATTCCCAATCTCGGCTTCTCCATCGCCTTGCAGCTTGCCCGCGCCAAGGACGGCAAGGCGATGAACGCGCTCATTCGCATGCCGAACCGCCTCGAGCGGTTCGTGCGGCTGCCGCAGTCCGGCGACGGGCCGAGCGGGCAGGTTCGGCTGATTTCGATCGAAGGCGCCACCTCGCTGTTCATCGGCAAGTTGTTTCCCGGCTACGCAGTCAAGGGCGTCGGCGCCTTCCGCGTCATCCGCGACTCCGAAGTGGAAGTCCTCGAAGAGGCCGAAGACCTGGTGCGGCTGTTTGAGACCGCGCTCAAACGGCGCCGCCGCGGCAGCGTCATCCGCCTCGACATCGAAGCCCTGATGCCGCCGGAGCTGCAGCGCTTCGTGCAACGGGCGCTCGACGCCACCGACGAGAGCGTGTTCAAGGTCGATGGCGTGCTGGCGCTCGACGAAATGTCGCAGCTTTCAAAGCTCGACCGGCCCGATCTCGAATTCGTGCCTTACGCGCCGCGCTATCCCGAGCGCGTGCGCGACCACGGGGGTGACTGCTTTGCCGCCATCCGGCAGAAGGATTTCGTCATCCATCACCCCTACGAGTCATTCGACGTGGTGGTGAATTTCTTGCAGCAGGCGGCGCGCGATCCCGACGTCGTCGCCATCAAGCAGACACTTTATCGCACCTCGGCTGACTCTCCGATCATCAGGGAGCTTGCCGAGGCGGCCGAAGCCGGCAAATCGGTCACCGCCGTCGTCGAGCTGAAAGCCCGCTTCGACGAGGAGGCCAACATCCGCTGGGCGCGCGACCTCGAGCGCGCCGGCGTGCAGGTGGTGTACGGCTTCATCGAGCTGAAAACCCATGCCAAGCTGTCGCTCGTCGTGCGCCGCGAGGGCACCGAGCTTGTCTCCTACTGCCACGTCGGCACCGGCAACTATCATCCGGTGACGGCGCGCATCTATACCGACCTGTCGTTCTTCACCTCTGATCCGGTGATCGCCAACGACGTCGCGCAGATCTTCAATTTCGTCACCGGCTACGCCGAGCCGGCGGAGCTGCATCGCATGGCGGTGTCGCCGCTGAGCTTGCGCAAGTGCATCCAGGCCCATATCGAGCAGGAGATCGCCAACGCCAAGGCCGGGAAGTCGTCGGGCATCTGGATGAAGATGAACGCGCTGGTCGATCCCGACATCATCGATGCGCTGTACAAGGCGTCGAGCGCCGGCGTGCCGATCGATCTCGTGGTGCGCGGCATCTGCTGCCTGCGGCCCGGTGTGCCGGGGCTCTCCGACAATATCCGCGTCAAATCCATCGTCGGCCGCTTCCTCGAACACGGCCGCATCTACTGCTTCGGCGCCGGCCACGCGCTGCCGCATCCGAAGGCCGCGGTCTACATCTCGTCGGCCGACATGATGCCGCGCAATCTCGACCGCCGCGTCGAGGCGCTGTGCCCGATCCTCAATCCGACCGTGCACGAGCAGGTGATTGATCAGATCATGGTGGCCAATTTCAAGGACAACGAGCAAAGCTGGCAGCTCTTGCCCGACGGCACCTCGCACCGCATCGAACCGGCGCCGGGCGAGGAACGCTTCAACGCCCACACCTACTTCATGACCAATCCCAGCCTGTCTGGACGCGGTAAATCACAAAAAGAACCCATCCCGCGGTTGCGGCACCGGCCGGAGCGGGTGTGAAGCGCCCGCGAATCGGGCATAGGGTCGCTGTGGCTTTCGAAGCCGCAGCGGGACTCTAGCGAACCCTGGACTTTAGCGAACTCGCACAATCGGCCGCGCCCGGCTTGCAAACCGCAAATGGGCCAACACGTCAATTCCACGCATGAAGCGCGCCATCACTGATGCCCAGGGACGCCTCGATTACGGCCCTCCGGTCGCCGTCGTCGATATCGGCTCGAACTCGGTGCGCCTCGTGGTCTACGAGGGCATGACACGCAGCCCGACCGAGCTGTTCAACGAGAAGGCGCTGTGCGGGCTCGGCCGTGAAGTGCAGTCGACCGGACTTCTTGCCGCCGATGCGGTGGAGCATGCGCTCGCGACGCTTAAGCGCTTCCGCGCGCTCGGCGAGCGCATGGGCGTGAAAAAGATGCTCGCCATCGCCACCGCAGCCTGCCGCGATGCCAAGAACGGCCGCGCCTTCATTCGCTCCGCCGAGCGCACGTTGCGTATCGAGATCGATGTCCTCTCCGGCGCCCGCGAGGCGGAACTGACCGCGCTCGGCGTCGTTTCTGGCGTGCATCGCGCCGACGGTGTCGTTGGCGACCTTGGCGGCGGCTCGCTGGAGCTTGTGGATATCCGCGGCACGCGGCTGCGGCATGGGCTGACCCGTCCGCTCGGCGGCCTGGCGCTCGCCGATGTGTCATCGAAGTCGCTGAAGAAGGCGGAAAAGTTCGTCAAGAAGACGCTGAACGGGCTGTCGATGTTGAAGGGTTGCGAGGATCGCAGCTTCTACGCCGTCGGCGGCACCTGGCGTTCGCTGGCGCGCCTGCACATGTGGCAGACCGGCTATCCGCTGCACGTCATGCACGGCTACGCCGTTCCGGCCGACGAAGCGCTCGAGTTTGCGCGCCTCGTGCATCGCGTCGACGTCGATACGCTGTCGAACATCGAAGTTGTCAACAATGCACGCCGGCCGCTGTTGCCGTATTCCGCCCTGGTGATGGAATACATCCTGCGCTACGGCAAGCCGCGGCAGGTGGTGTTCTCCGCTCTCGGCGTGCGCGAGGGCCTCATCTATTCGATGCTCAAGCGCAAGGAACAGCAGAAAGACGCGCTGATCGAAGCGGCGCGCAATCTCAACAGCTTGCGCTCGCGCTCGCCGCGCCATGGCGAGGAGCTGATCAGCTGGACCGACCGCTTTATGGCGAGCTCGGGTCTCGACGAAACGCCTGAGGAAAGGCGGCTGCGCCACGCCGCGTGTCTCCTCGGCGACATCGGCTGGCGCGCGCATCCAGATTATCGCGGCGAGCAGTCGCTCAACATCATCGCGCACGGTGGATTCAGCGGCATCGACCATGCCGGCCGCGCCTATCTGGCGCTCGCGGTATTCTTCCGCCATGTCGGCCTGGTAATGGACGACGAACTGTCGCCACGGCTACGCGAGCTTGTCTCGACGCGCATGCTCGACCGGGCCCGCGTGCTCGGCGCGGCGCTCCGGCTCGCCTATGTGGTGTCCGCGGCGATGCCCAACGTCCTGACCAAGACCAAGCTCGCCGTCGAGCGCCATCGCCTGGCCTTGCACCTGCCGAACTCCTATGCGGCGCTTGCCGGCGAGCGGGTACTCAACCGGCTGCGCTCGCTCGCCCGGCTGATCGGCCGTGAACCAGTGATGCTGATGGGCTAGCGCTTTGGTCGCCGGCCCTTTCCGTTTAATATAACCCGCAGTCTATCGAGATCGCCGACCAACCTCACCGCGTGCGGAGGATTTAGATGACGTTCGAAGGCGGATGCTATTGTGGGAAAATCCGATATGTGTCCGAAGGCGAACCGCGCTTGAAAGCGCAATGCCACTGCCGCGAATGTCAATATATCAGTGGCGGATCGCCCAACATGTTCATGCTGATGCCGCCCGACGGGTTCCGCTACGTGAGCGGCACGCCGAAAACCTTCGCGCGCAGCGACCTGGAACAGCCGGTGACGCGCGAATTTTGCGAGACATGCGGCACGCACATCGCCACGCGGCGGCCCGGCCTGAAGGCGGTGGTCCTGAAGGTCGGAACGCTCGATGACCCGAGCCAGTTCGGCGCGCCGCAAATGGCGATCTACGCGGTCGATCGGCAACCCTTCCATCTCATCGCCGAGGGACTGCCGGTCCATGAACGGTTGCCGCCGCGATGATGCGCAGGGGATCGTCAAAGACGTTATCAAAAGCCACGCGGCCGTAGTCCCGCCAGGGAGACCATCATGCAGACGCCCGGACTGATCGTTGCCCCGCTCACGCCGTTTACGTCCGACCAAACCGTCGACGAGGCCGCGCTCAAGCGCCAGATCGATTATGTGATCGACGATTGCTGTGCCACCATGGTGGTCGCCGCCGGCGTCGAGACCCAGGAATACACGTACCTCAGCTTCGATGCGCGCAAGGCGCTGATCCATCGCACCATCGAGCTCGTGGACGGCCGCGTGCCGGTCATGGTCGGCATCTCGCATCCGTCGTTCAAGACTGCGATCGAGCTTGCCCACGACGCTGAGCGGCACGGCGCGGCGGCGGTGCAACTCTTGGCGCCGCTGCGCCCGTTCGCCGGCCCGCCGACACAGGCCGATCTGATTGCGTATTTCGAGGCGATCGGACGCGAGACAAAGCTGCCGATCACGCTCTATCTCAATCCCGGCCCCGGCGCCGACGTTTCAGTTCCCGACACCATTGCGCTCGCGAAATTGCCCAACGTGCAGCTGATCAAGGAAAGCTCGCGCGATCTCGCCCGCGTGTCGCGGCTCATCGTCGAGATCGACCGCGCCGGCCACGCGCGCTACTTCACCACCATGCAGATGCTGTTGGCGACGCTCGAGCTCGGCGGTTCCGGCGCGACCATGCCTCCGCCTGGCTGCGAGATTGCGCGCCACGTCATCGATGCCTTTGTCGCCAAGGACTTCGAACGCGCCGCCGAAATCCAGCTGCAGTTCGCATTGTTTCCCGCAAAATGGATGCACCGCGGCCTGGCGCCGGCCATGAAGGCGGCGATGAACCTGATCGGCATTCCGGCTGGCGAGCCTTATCCGCCGTACGCGGCCCTGACTCGCGATGAGATGGCGGCCCTGGCGGCGACCTTGCGCGCAACCGTGTTGGCGCCGCGCTTCAAGGTCATTGCAGCGGCTTAAGGCTTCCCTCCGATCAGACCGATCACGGCGGACATGCCGCCGTGGCCCGAGCCTTCGTGGATTTCCAACTCTTCCTCGACGATCTTCACGTCGCAAAAGTCGCCGAAGGCTTGCTCCAGCATCGCGCGGGTATAGAGGTTCGCGACCTCCTTCGGCCCGCCGGTGCCGTATTCGAGCTGCTTGGGCGTATAGCCCTCGATAATCAGCAAGCCGCCGGATTTCAGCGTCCGGCGCATGCCGGCCCATTTGCGCGCGCGCTCGGCCGGCGTGCTGAACTGGGTGAAGATTTCGACGACGGCGTTGAAGGTGTCCGGCGGATAGTCCCAAGCGTGGACGTCAGCGCGCAGCAATTCGATCGCGACGCCGCGTTCCTTCGCCAAGGCCGCGGCTTTGGCCTGCGCGGCTTCCGAGAAATCGATCGAGAGCACGTCGAGGCCTTGTTCGGCGAGCCAGACGCCGTTGCGGCCTTCGCCGTCGGCAACCGCCAAGACCTTGCCGGACTTCGGCAGCAGGATTTTGCAGGCGGCGAGAAAACAGTTCGGCGCCTTGCCGAACACATAGTCGGGCGTGCCGGCGAAGCGGCCTTGCCAACGCGCATATTCGCTCGTTTCCATTGCTGGTCTCTCATGTACCGATTGATCAACGCGATCGGCGGCGCCGCGCTCAGCCGCGCTCCACCATCGCCACGCGGCCGCGTTCGATGGCGAGCGCGAGCTGGCCGTGCTTGAGCGCCAGCGCCTTCTCGCCGAACAGTTCGCGCCGCCAGCCGTGCAAAGCGGGGATGTCGGCCTGGTCGTCGGAGGCGATGCGCTCGAGGTCGTCGACGGTTGCGATCACCTTGGCGGCAACGTGATGGCGCTCGGCGATCATGCGCAGCAGCACCTTGAGCAGCTCGACCACGGCCGACGCGTTGGCCGCCGGCTGGTGGCGCGCCTGATGCGGCAAGGTTTTCGGATCGCGCTCCAGGCCGCGCTCGACCGCGGCGACGATAGCTTCGCCCCAGCGCGAGCGCTCGAACCCTTTGGGCAACGAGCGCAGGTGCCTGAGCTTCTCGGTCGAGGTCGGCGCCTGCACCGCGATGTCGGCGATCACCTCGTCCTTGAGCACCCGCTGCCGCGGAACGTCGCGCGTCTGCGCCTCGCGCTCGCGCCAGGCCGCGACCTCGATCAGCACAGCAAGCTCCTTCGGCTTGCGCACCCGGGTTTTCAGCCGCTGCCAGGCGCTGTCCGGATCCATGCGGTAGGTCTCGGGCGAGGTCAGCACCTCCATCTCGTCGCGCACCCAGTCCGCGCGGCCGCGCTTGCCCAGATCGTCGACCAGAGCGTGATAGACGTCGCGCAGATGCGTGACGTCGGAAACGGCGTAGGCGAGCTGCGCCTCGCTCAGTGGCCGGCGCGTCCAGTCGGTGAAGCGGTGCGACTTGTCGAGCGTGTCGCCGGTGATGCGCTGCACCAGCTGATCGTAGGAAATCGAATCGCCATGGCCAAGCACCATGGCGGCGACCTGGGTGTCGAAGATCGGGTGCGGAATGAGCTTGGTGCCGTGCCAGATGATCTCGATGTCCTGGCGCGCCGCGTGGAACACCTTCATCACCTTCTCGTCGGCCATCAGCGCGTAGAACGGCGCAAGGTCGAGGCCTGGCGCCAGCGCGTCGATGACCACGGCCTCCTCGGGCGAGGCCATCTGCGCCACGCACAGCAGCGGATAGTAGGTGGTCTCGCGCAGGAACTCGGTGTCGATGGTGACGAAGGGATGTGCCGCCATCCGCTTGCACGCAGCCGCGAGCTCGGATTTCGTCGTGATCGGGTGCAACGAGGGTGGGGCGGAAACGGCGGCGCTCTGCAAACTCGACATGCGGCTAGTGTCGTTCAGATAGGACGCGGGTGGCAAGGCCGGTGTGGCCGGTTGTTTGACGCTGTTGCCGCGCGGCTACGCCCCGCGCACTTTCGGCATTTGGATGAATTCCCAGGGGCTCGGGAGCGCCCCGACCGGAACCTCGATCAAGGTCGGGCCGTCGCGGCGGGCGAAGGCGCGGCGCAGCGCCGGCCGCAGTTCCTCCGGGGTCCTGGCGCGTTCGGCCGCAGCGCCGAAGCTTTCGGCGAAGGCGACGAAATCCGGATTGGCGAGGTCGCTCGCGATCAAGCGGTTGCCGAAGCGCTCATGCTGGATGCGGCGCACGTTACCGTAGGCGCCGTCGTTGAACACGATCGTCGTCAGCGGAATGCGGTGGCGGATCGCGGTCGCCATCTCGGTCGCGGTGAATAGAAAGCCGCCGTCGCCCGAAATGGCGACGACCGGCACGTCGGGCCGCGCGTGCTGGGCGCCGAGCGCGGTGGCAAAGCCCCAGCCGAGCGGGTCCTGGTAGCCGGGCGAGAGAAACGTGCGCGGCTTGAACACCGGAAACGCAAGCCGCGCGGCAAAGCCGATCTGCGTCACCTCGTCGACGAAAATGCCGTCCTCGGGCAACTCGGCGCGGATGGCGTCGAGGAAGGCGATCTGGGGTCCGATCTTTTGCAGGCGCATGTGCCATGCCGCCTGACGCACCTGCATCTCGGCCTTGCGCGGGGCACGCCTGATGTTGTGGACGGAAAGCTCGGCGAGGAGCCTTTGCAGGATCGGCTTGGCATCGCCGGTGAGCGCCACGGCCGGCTTGTGCTGGCGCGCGTGCTCCTTCGGATCGGCGTCGATGCGCACGATCTTGAGGTCGCTATCGATGCCCCATTGCCGCAACTGGATGAGAAGCCGTGTGCCGACCGCCAGCACCACGTCGGCCTCGCCCCACAGATCGCGGCCGAGCGGCAGTGTGACGCTGAACGGATCGCGCGCATCGAGCACGCCGCGGCCGCGGCGATAGGCGAGCACCGGCGCCTGCAGCATTGCCGACAGCGCAGTGACTTCGGTGGATGCGCCTTCGGCGCCGCCGCCACACACGATTATCGGCCGCTTCGCCGCGCCAAGAATTTTGGCGGCCTTGCGGATCGCCGATGGATCGATCTTGGTCGGTGGGATCGGCAGCGGCGGCTGCAAGGTCACCGGCCCCGCTTTGCCCCAGATATCGATGGCGCATTCGAGCACGGCCGGCCCGGGCCGGCCGCTCCGCATGGCGCGTAGTGCGAGCGCCGTCGCCCGCGATGCAGCTTCCGGCTTGCGGATCAAAGCCGCATGATCGACCAGCCGCTTTACAATGCCGGCCTGGTCGCGAATCTCGTGCAGGTGGCCTAAGCCCCGGCCGATATCGGCATCGGGGATTTGGCCGACGAGGCCGAGCACCGGTGCGTTCATCGAATAGGCGGTGAGCAGCGCCGCAGCGGCATTGAGAAAGCCCGGCCCCGGCACCACCGCAAAGGCCTGCGGCTTGCCGGTGGCGAGCGCGGCGCCAAGCGCCATATAGGCGGTGCCCTGCTCGTGGCGGGTGTGCACCGTGCGCAGCCGGTCTGTGGCGCCGAACAGCGCCTCGAACAGGAAGTCGTTCTGCACGCCCGGTAGCGCATAGACCGTATCGAGGCCATGGCCGATCAATGTCGCGACGACGGCGTCGGCGGCCGACATCTCGGCTGCGGCTCGGGCTTTGCGTTTCGGGCGGGCTTTGGACATCACGCGCTGGGGCTTTGCGAGGTCTCGTGTTTGCAGATTGCGCGCGCGCTGTCGAGTGCGGCGGCGCACAGGCCGTCGATGAAACCGATAAGGATGTGGCTACTATCTTTGCGATTTGTTGCCGCTGTGACCGGTTTCGCCGGAGCGTCTACAAGCTGTGGCGCGCAACATCGCGGTGCAAGCCGATGGCTATGCCAAGGCGTTCAAGACAATGTTGGCCGATCCGAGCGTGCAGCGCTTCACCATCCGGATCGGCCGCACCGTCAGTCCCGTCGATCTGGCGCCACGTCCCAAGGGCCGCAATCTCTCCGCGCCCTGCGACGGCCGCGTCGCTTCGGCGCTGCCCTACGACGGCACGCTGCGCGGAACGTTCCATGCCGGCGGCATCGATACCAACCTCGACATGGTGCTCAAGCAGGACGGCGGTAATGTCAGCGGCTCGTTCGGCTACGGCAACGGCATCGGCCGATGCCAAGCTGACCTACCGCTGGACGCTGGGTGCCGAGAGCGGCGCCGGCGTCATTGCTGCACAGGCCGGCACCTATCGCGGCAATTGGGGCTACGGCACGGCGCCGAAGGGCGGCGGCACGTTCGAATTGTCCAAAGCGCCATAGGCTTAGTGGCGCGGCGGCTTGGCCGTTTATCTTGACAAAGCAGATCCCTCGTGCGCTTTTCGCGCCCCTTGCAGCCTTTGCGAACGAGTTGCCCCGAAGAGATTAAGACATCGCCATGCACCGTTACCGCACCCATACCTGCGGCGCGCTCCGCGAGAGCGATATCGGCACTGAGGTCAGGCTCTCGGGCTGGTGCCATCGCATCCGCGATCATGGCGGCGTGCTGTTCATCGACCTGCGCGACCACTACGGCCTGACGCAAGTGGTGGCCGATCCCGACAGCCCGGCGTTCAAGGTGGCCGAGACGCTGCGTTCGGAATGGGTGGTGCGGGTCGATGGTAAGGTGCGGCGGCGGCCGGGCGGCACCGAAAATCCCGAGCTGCCGACCGGCGCCGTCGAGATCTATATCCGCGAGATCGAGATTTTGGGGCCGGCGGTGGAGCTACCCATGCCGGTGTTCGGCGACCAGGAATATCCCGAGGAAACAAGGCTCAAATACCGTTTCCTCGATCTGCGTCGCGAGCACTTGCACCAAAACATCATGACGCGCGGCGAAGTCATTGATTCTATTAGACGGCGGATGAAGGAGCAGGGCTTCTTCGAGTTCCAGACGCCGATCCTGACGGCATCGTCCCCCGAGGGCGCACGCGATTATCTCGTGCCGTCGCGTATCCATCCGGGAAAATTCTACGCGCTGCCGCAGGCACCGCAGCAGTTCAAGCAACTCATCATGGTGTCAGGCTTCGACCGCTATTTCCAGATCGCGCCGTGCTTTCGCGACGAGGACGCCCGCGCCGACCGCTCGCCGGGCGAGTTCTATCAGCTCGACCTGGAAATGAGCTTCGTCACTCAAGACGATGTTTTCGCGGCCGTCGAGCCGGTGATCCGCGGAGTGTTCGAGGAGTTCTCTCGCGGCAAGCCGGTGACCAAGGTGTTTCCGCGTATCCCCTATGCCGAGGCGCTTAGCAAATACGGCTCCGACAAGCCGGATCTGCGTAATCTGATCGTCATGCAGGATGTATCGGAGATTTTCCGCGGCTCGGGATTCAAGATTTTTGCACGCATCCTGATGGAGAGCGCAAAGGGCGCTGTTTGGGCCATTCCGGCGCCAGGCGGCGGTTCGCGCGCGTTCTGCGACCGCATGAATTCCTGGGCCCAGGGCGAGGGCCAGCCCGGACTAGGCTATATCTTCTTTGCCCTCGACAATGGCGCGGTGGTCGGCCGCGGCCCGGTCGCCAACAATATCGGTGCCGAACGCACCGCAGCGCTGCGCGCACAGCTCTCCTTGAAGGACGGCGACGCGGTGTTCTTTGTCGCCGGCGAGCCAGACAAGTTCGTCAAATTCGCCGGCCCCGCGCGCACCAAAGTCGGCGAGGAGCTCAACCTCATCGACAAGGACCGCTTCGAAATTTGCTGGATCGTCGACTTTCCCATGTACGAATGGAACGAGGAGGAGAAGCGGATCGACTTCTCCCACAATCCGTTCTCCATGCCGAACCTGCCGGTCGACGAGTTTCTCGCCCTCGACGCCAGTGACCGCGACAGGATTTTGTCGCTCAAGGCGATCCAATACGACATCGTCTGCAATGGCGTGGAGCTGTCGTCCGGCGCGATCCGCAACCATCGACCCGACGTGATGAAGAAGGCCTTCGCAATCGCCGGCTATAACGAGAACGTGCTGGAGCAGCAGTTCGGCGGCATGTTGCGGGCGCTCTCGCTCGGCGCGCCGCCGCACGGCGGCATCGCGCCTGGCATCGACCGCATCGTCATGCTGATTTGCGGCGAGGAGAATTTGCGTGAGGTCGTGCTGTTTCCGCTGAACCAGCGCGCCGAGGATTTGCTGATGGCCGCGCCGTCGGAAGTGACGGCGAAACAGCTGCGCGAGCTGCACATTCGCGTGGTGACGTCGTAGCGACCCGTAGTGAGCCATCCACCGATCAGTTCTGGGTTCTTGCGCTCGGATGATTCGTCGTGAGCCATGCCCGGGTCAGCGTCTGGAAAGCTAAGCAGAACTTGAAGAGAGCGGTGTGATGGCTCCCTTTGTCAGCGCGCATTGGCTTCGTTCTGCCATTTTTGATGGATTTGTCCAGCTTGCTTCGGTTTGCCAAATCAAATCCACCTGCTTTTGGCTGGTTGGGTTCGTCGTTCTGCTAAACCTCTAAGTCCGACCGTCTCTTTCGACTTTATTCTGCCGAATCAGCATTGCCGCTGTTTCGGAAGTCAATCTTTGTCGGTGTTACCCTGGCGCGGCATCGTGCGCGAGCCCGCCATTATGGCCGTTCCAAGTGAATGCCATATCGTTCCCACATCTCGCCGAGGAAGAACTTGCCGAACCGTTCGAGCGCGGCGAACTCGTCGCGCTTGTTTTGCGCATTGTGAACGCGAACGGTGCTGAGCATGGCGATCAAAGCCTCGACGCCCAGCGTCAGCACGCCGGCGCCGATGACCGGCCCGCTGGTATCGCGACCCTCGTGCAGCTTGGTGTAAAGCGTCGTGGTTTCGCGGAACGGGTCGCCACCCTTGCGGACGTATTTACGGCCCGCGAGGTAATAGGATTTGCCGCCGTGCTGGAAACCGAGCTCGTAGACGAAGAGCTTGTCGACATTGGCATCGTCCGGCTTGAGCAGGTTGAACACGCCGGTCGTTGCGGGCATGTCGGTGCCCAGCGGCGGAAAGTCGATCGTTCCGGTCAGGCCGCCGGGATGATCCGGCACGTTGAGAAAGCGATCGAGGTCGGAAATGTGCACGGTTGCGTGCATGGCGAGCGTGGTGCCCTGGGCGGCGCCTTGCTGGCGGCCTTGCTCCGGGTCCGTCGGGCCGAGCGCGAATCCGCCCTGCATGGTTTCGTCGAATGTCAGTCCGAGCAGATTGCCAGCCGGGGATTTGAGCGGAATACCTTGCTGCCGGCACCAGACGCGCGCATCAGCGATGCCCTGCTCGACGGCGGCTGTGAAGCCGGTGCTCTTGAAGTTGATCAGATAGTGCAGGGGCACTTCTGCCGCCAGCATCTTTACCTCAATGCGGCGGCCGAATTCGCCGCGGCCGCCTGCGGCGATCGCCTTGTTGTTGGCTTCGATCCGCTCGATGTCTTCCCTGAGCCGTCCATTGGCCGTGATCTCGATGATCTGGAAATAGGTATTGATGAAGCCGCCGCCCCAGATCTGCTTGCGGCTCACGGTCCAGATGATCCAAAGCTCGTCGGCGCCGCGCCGGATCGCCTCTATCAGATTGGCATCGGTGACGTAGACCGCGTCGAGGTAGCGCTCGCCGTCGATTGTCACCGGGGCGAACCACATCGGCAGCGTCACGCCGGCGACGAGGAGATCCTCGTTCATCTGGTCCTGGGTGAGGACGAGATGCTGGTTTTTGCTGAAGTTGAAGACGTTGAACGTGCCGAGCTTTTGGCTCGCGCGAACCCTGTTCCAATCGATCTTCCATTTGCCGCGCAGCACGACCCTGCGGAACGCGTCGTAGGTCATCAGCGACTCGGCCCAAAACAGCCGCAGATATTGCCGCCAGTTCAGTGACAGTGCGTGGAGGATCGGAAAATCTCGCCAGCTGTCGGCGATCTGCGTGCCGCTTGAACCCTGGCAATATTGCACCAGATTGAACACGCCGCCCGAGCAGCCGTCGGCATGATCGAAGGTGAGGCCCGCTTCGTCGAGCCAAACCTGCATGACGCCGGCCTGATAAGCGACTTTCAATCCGCCGCCGGCCAAGATCAGCGATCGCTTGGTCAACTTTGCCTCCCCTTTAGATGAACGCGCCGGATAGTGCCTCACCGCTCGGCATTTCCCCGCTCCCTACAACGCCGCCGTGGGCGCAATCCCGGTGATGCCGTGCGCGACCATCTCCGACAGCGCCGATATGGTCGCGGTCGGGTTAGCGCCGACCGCATTCGGCACGATCGCGCCGTCGGCGACGTAGAGGTTGGGATAGCCGTGCACCTGGCCGAACGTCGCCGGCGCCGCGCTGGTGACGCCGTCCTGCGGATTGTCGCTCAGCACGCAGCCGCCAAGGGCGTGAACGCTGACGTTCTTGCGGAACGGCAGCCACCAGTTCGGCAGCGCGACGAAGGCGTCGCCGCCGGTTTGCCGCTTGAACTCTTTGCCCGCCGCGAGGATCGCGTCGTAAAGCGCTGCGCTGTCGCTTTGCGGCCAATCGAGATCGAGCCAGCCGCTGTTGCCGAGTGTCATTGTGCCGTTGGATTTATCGATGCCCATGAACAGCAGCACGCAGGTCTTGTACGAAAGATCGTCGTCGAGCAAATCGGTAAACGCAAACCCGATCGTTCCCATGGTGTCGCCGCGCAGCCGCGCCCCCAAATGGCGGAGGAAGCGCCAAAACGAGGCGAGACGCAGCAAGCCCGGCTTGGCTGCTTCGACGAACCAGGAGCCGAATGTCGCGTAGCTCGCGTCCTCCAGGATGAAGGCGTGATCCGGCGCGAAATCCTTGAACAGATTGAAGTCGGTGCGCTGGGTGATCACCGGGCCATAGTTCGGCTCGGCCGGCACTTTGGTGCCGACCACAAAGGCGAGAAAATCGCCATTGCCGGAGAAGTGCTTTCCGAGCGCCGAGCCAATGCGCGGCAACGTGCCGTGCACTTTTTGGTCGCGGCAGCGCAGCAGCAGCTCGGTCGAGCCGAGGCTGCCCGCTGACACCACGACGCGCTTGGCGACGGCGCTGAGTTTTTCCTGACCCTCTCGGAGGTCACGATAGTACACGCGATAGCCGTGCTCGCCGCTGGCGCTGCGATCGTCGCGGCCGTTTTGATCCAGCGGGACGATGCTGTCGACGAAGTGCTCGGTCAGAATTTCGGCGCCGTACTTGGTTTCCGCCTGATAGAGGTAGTTCAGGTCGAGCGTATTTTTTGACTGGTAATTGCAGCCGACATCGCACTCGCCGCAATAGGTGCACGAGGTTTGCAGAGCGCCGTAGCGGTTCTTGTCCTGGACACCGAGCGGCAGCGGATTGATGAAATTGTTGCCGAAGAACACATTGATATCGACAAGCTGCGAATCGCGGCCAATCTGCGCCGCGACTTTCTGAAACAACTGCGTTCGGATGATCTGACGCCGGCCCTCAAGTGGCTGCGGCACCGGCCGCGCGCCCAAGACCTCCTTGCAGACGTCGTAATATTGCCGCAGCTCCGCCTTGTGGCAGCTCTGCGGCCAGCGCGCGGAGAACACCGCGTCGGGCGGTTCGAGAAAGACGTTGGCATAGATCAGCGAGCCTCCGCCGAGGCCTGCGCCCAATACGACGTCGATTTTGTGGTAATTGCGGATGTCGAACAGCCCGCACTGCTCGACATTGGCGACGACCTTCGGGCGGCTGCGCTTCTCGAACCCCTGGTTCCAGAAATTGCGCGCCATGCCGTGCGGGGTGCGCGGAAACGAGCCGAGCTCGTAACGCTTGCCGCGCTCGAGCACGAGCACGCTTCCCGGCCATTTCTTGCTCAACCGGCAGGCGTTGATCGCGCCGCCGAAGCCGGTGCCGACAATGATCGCCTCGTAGGATTTGGTCATGACGCCCCCAAATCTGCAGAACTGCGGCGGTGCGGTCGCGGAAGTTTCTCTATTAGAGGTAGCATGACCGGCTAACGCCATTATGGGACGAATTGGCCACGGCGCCAAGGGCGGTGCGGCTGACGCCTACCGCTAAAGCTTGAACGAATTTTCCCCCTTCCTTGCGCCGAATTTCGACACGCCAGGAGAAGCGTGTGCTGCACGAACGATGGAGCAACGCGTGGCAAGCGCGCGGGCGCGCGTCCCGATCATTCTCGTCATGCACTTCACACCGGCAAGCCTGTGTCCTGACACGGCAGCGGCTTTCTAAGAGATCGTCAGATTTTAATCGGCCCCTGCAATATCAGAGGATTATTTTTGAACTTTGTTATTGTCGGCCGGGATCCTGCGCCAGCCGAGCAGACCTAAGCCGCCAATGCCGATTCGGGCTGAGCCTAATGCGTGGCAAACTGGTGCCCTGTCGGCTAAAATGTGTCGTTATCGCCAAAGCTACCCAGGAGGGCTCCTGTATCTTCATTCCAATTTCCTACCATCGAGTGTCCTACATAAATAATTGAACCTGCTCCTGCCGAATGGATTTGAAAATTTCTCGCCCCCAGGGAAGCTCCCGCCCACAGCGTAAAAACCGGTGATTCCGTTGAATGTTGCGGTCGTTTCTGTCGCAATTCCATAGACATTCC
>Ga0306925_10001225_pt1 | contig 20653 bp, 20 predicted proteins | sample flu12Cox44000176_FD_203755 | JGI IMG/M metagenome (GOLD analysis project Ga0306925, IMG submission 203755) | Lab enrichment of tropical soil microbial communities from Luquillo Experimental Forest, Puerto Rico - flux8day.12C.oxic.44.000.176 (v2)... | ecosystem: Environmental > Terrestrial >... | reverse complement strand
CAACCTGCTCGCGGAGTTACAAACCCTACTCGCAGGTTGAAATTTTGCGAAGAGTTGACCAAGTATCTGTTCCTGGATTTTGCAATAGCAATAATATTGCCTCCGTTCATTACAATTCCACTGAGACTCCAAGGGGATGCAACAGGTCAACACCTAGGCGCTACAGGGCTAGTTGGGTTGCCGGATATCCTACTATCTTTCGCGATACTGGCGTGGGCCGCGTTTCGAAATACCCTAGACGCTGATCATTTGAACGAATCAGTTAAGGTAATGGCTTTGGTGTTCGCCGTTACCCTTGGACTAGTCAATATTGGGCTAGCCGTGTGGGAGCGTAGTGTGACGCTCGCCAACTTTTGGTCCGCGAACCCCTACCTATGCGACTTCTGCCTAGGAGCGTTGGCAGCCTCATTTGCGTTGAGCGCTTCAATTGCAATCGCCCGAGGGATGCAGAATGGATGAGGTTAATAACGGCCCAGAGTCTTCATCAAGCGCATCTTCGTGCACCAACTCATCAAGCATCGGCGGTCAGCTAACGAGATCAGATATCGGCGAGAAGCCAGAGTTGACCGAAATCAAGATAATCCTCTCGCCAAGCAAAAGCTTTACCTATCATTACAGCGCGCGTCCTCGTAGTCGGGTCCTGCTTATCGTGTTCTCGGCTCTCTCCTGCCTGATTTTCATCGCCTCGCCCAGCCTTATTTCATCGGCCATAAGTATAGATTCGCCCGTCACGCGAGTGCTTTCATTTATTCCGATACTCCTGGGAATTCCATACATCTTTTTTGTGATGTATAGACTTTTCATCCAGGGGAGTCATGAATCGAAGGACGCCAGCGAGCCTAAGAAAGTTCATTTGAGCCTGAACCTCGCTGGCGAGGGGAAGGAGTTGGCCGGCTGGGCGGGCGGGCTAGCAGGAGTGGCCACATTTATTTCAATAATTATTGAGATTCTGCACTAATTAGGCTATGTTGCGCTTAACTATTTTGCTGATGTTGTAGCTAACGGCCTGGAGGGCGGACAAAGCTGAACGACGCACGAAGCGCTCTAGTATCCTGAGTCAGCAGCTTGTGGTGCAGCAGTTTGTCGAACATCGCCGCATCTTCTCACGGCGACCACGGCAGTCACGCACCATAACCCTCAATCTTTCGCAGCCCTAGCCGGATAGCCTGAGGAACCGGCCGCGGACGGTTTTCAGGTACGGCCGTAGAGCATACGGAAATGGATCGGGTCGGCCCCGTCTCGCCCCCCGCGAGTACGAAGGTAGCCCAGCCGGGCGGGTGTGGATGATGACGCCGAGCCCAGTACGTCTGTCTGTGTGCAGTGGGACAGCAGATCCGCAACAGATCGCATGTCCTGCCTCCTTGCAAGCCAACTCCTTACGGAGGACACGCTCGCCGGCCCAGGCCCTTAGGCGTGTTATGGGGGTTCGGTTACTCGTGGGTGAGGCAGACGCGGAGCAGTGTGTGCGCGGCGATGGTGGCCGCGGTCCTGGTGAGCAGGCCCCAGAAGGTGTGCGCGCCGTGCCGGGCCAGTTCCATGTGCACGGTGATCTCGCTGAAGGTGGTCTCGACGCGGTTGCGCCACTCGGCGATGACCTTCCGCAGGATGGAGGGCATGGCCGTGCGCTGATCCTTGTCCGGCGGGACGAGGACGGCGGTGCCGCGGGCGGCCTGGGAGGCGGCGAAGCCGCGCCCGCTGAAGCCCTTGTCCGCCAGCAGGTCGCGCGGGGCCGGCCCGGCCTCCAGCAGGTCCGCGGCGACGTCGCGCTCGCTGACGGCGGCGGGCACGATGGACCAGGCCCGCACGATCCTGCTGCCCAGGTCGGTCTTCACGGCGAGCCGGAAGCCGTAGAACCACTCGGCGTGGGCGGCGTCGCGGCCGAACCGGGCGGCCAGGTCGTTGCCGGGCCCGGTCCAGCCGTCCGGGCCGCGGACCCGGGACGGGTGCTTGACCGGCAGCGCGGTGGTGTCCGCCTGCTGGCAGTCATCTTCGGGCAGCCGGGCTGCCAGGATGGCGCGGAGCTGCTCAAACGCGCCCCACAGCCAGCGGGTTCTCCGGTTGGCCTCGCTCTGGTGCGGCAGGACCGGGAACAGGTGTCCCCAGTCCCGGGCGACCTCGGCCAGGAACCCGGACTCGCTGCGCCTCCCGAGCAGGTGCCGGACTTCCGCGATCGCGAGCAACTCGGCGTCGCTGCAGGCGGGCACGGGGCCAGGGCGGGACGGGATCGCGATCGACCCGGCGAGGATCAGGTCATGAATCAGTACGTAGACGTAGACGAACAGCTCTTCAGTTGGCAGCATGAACGGACGGCCTCTGCGGACAAGGGACTTAGACAATCACTTGTCTTCCGCAGGGGCCGTCCCATGCTCAAGGCGACACGCCGTGATCAACCCACATAACTCGCCTTAGAGGTCCGCGCTCACGCGGCTCGTCTGATTTGATTGCGTTTTCCGGCGTCATAGCACCGGAAAACGCAATCAAAGCGCGGAAATCGGGCAGGCGAGCATAGATAGGCGCGCCCGGTCAGGGTGTCGGCCATGATCGTGGGTCATTTTTGGCGGATATAGCCACTTTTGACCCACGATCATGAAGCGCCGCCGGCCGGGAGGAAATGGCCTGCGGTCCTCACGTGATGTGCAGCAGCTTTTTGACCTTGGCCCAGGTGATCACGACATCGGTCGGGGTGGGGCCGCAGATGCCGGCGAACAGTTCCGTCTCGCTGTCGCCGTAGGCCTTGCCCCTGGTCACGTGGCCCGCGCCCATCGCGATCTCGTGGCGCCGCCCGCCGCAGGACGATGAGCTGGCGTACTGGCCGAGGATGTTGTCGCGGTGGCCCCAGGCCGATCCTTTGTCGTCGTACATCCAGCCGTAATCGGCGCCGAGCGGGTTGTCGTAGCCGCCTGCCCAGTTGCCGCCGAGGCTGATCCAGCGGCCGCCGCCGGGCAGCCTGGCGGGCACCTTGGCGAGCGGCGGGTCGGTATCGGCGTTCGCGCCGGCTTGCGCGACCTTGTCTAGCGACCTGGTCAGCACCACTATGGCGGGCAGCCCGCGTTCGATGCGCTCCAGGTTGGCGGTGACGAAAAGCTGCTCGCCGGGCGTGAGCTTCTCGTAGGCCGGCAGCGAGAACGACATGCCGCCGATCTTCTCCAGCACCTTGCGGGCGTGGGCGACCGCGCGCGCCACGATGGCGTTGCACGCCGCGGAGTCCCCGCCGCCCGAGCAAGACCTGGCGGCAAGGAAGTTCGGGTCCGGGCTCACGTTGCGCGCGGGGTTCTTCGGCGGAAGGATGCCCCTGTCCGGGACGGCGGCCCCCGTAAGCGCGGGCCTGGCAAACCCGGCCCCGGCAAGCGCCGGCCTGGCAACCCCCGGCCCGGCGAGCGCCGGCCCGGCAGCTGAGAGCCCGGCAAGCGCGGTCACGGTGAGGGCGATAGCGCCGAGGCTCGCCGCCGGCCGGAATGTCGGCATGGTCTCCTCCTGTCTGCGGCGCAAACCTATCCGAACCGGCGGCCGCGGGAGAGGGAAACGCGGCCTTCGGCGCGGGAGAGGGAAGCGCGGCCTTCAAGCGCTGCCTGCCGTGCCGGCCGAGATCCCAGGCCGGCCGCGAACGCCCGGTCATGCCGGATTGAATGCTCTACCTGGACGGACACCTATGCGGGTGAGTAGAATTTCATTCACGCCGAACCGTTCCTCGCAGTTCTGGGAGGCTACGGCGGAATTATGGAATCGGGGGAGAACGTGGATGCTTTTATCAGCCATTCTTCGGCGAACCGGTCGGTTGCGTCTAAGCTTGAGAAATCGCTCGAAGCCGCAGGCCTCCAGGTATGGCTGGACGACTCAGAGATCACGCTCGGCGTACTGCTCGGCAAAGAACTACAGGATTCAATCCGTGCCAGCCGTGTATTGATACTGCTCTGGTCAAGCCATGCCGCTTCATCACGATGGGTCCGAAGCGAATGGCTGACGGCCTTTCACCTGAATCGGTATATTGTGCCCTGTGCGCTGGACGACACGTTCCTGCCTCAATGCCTGCAGGGGGACACGTTCCTGCGTATTCGGCAGGTGACCGAGCCTATAGTTGATAGTCTATTGCGCGCCGTGCGTGAGGCACCCGGCAGCTCCAACCCGCTGGCACCAGTGATGCGTCCGGAATCCTCGGAAGTCAATGCGGCGGGTTATCAGATCGCTGCTGGTCAGAAGGCGCTCCTCGAGCAACTGGGGGAGCGTGAATTCACCAAGGCGGAGCAACTGCAGGTGCTCGTGAGCGATGCCGTAGAGAAGACATTGAAAGTGTGGCCCTACCAACCGTTGATCGTTAACCTGGCGGGGTACAACCTCAAGAACGCCTACATGTTGAAGCACTGGGACGCCATCCAAGCAGGCCGCGCGCCCGATGATCCGCTGCTGGCTCAAGCGGAAGAAAAGTTCTTCGACACACTCGCCATCGACCCTACCGACCCCTCGGCGCTGAACGGCCTCGGCAGCATCTTGATGTTCCGGCGAGATCTTGACGCGGCGGAATTCTTCGTCCTTGCCGCTCTAGCGCAGGCGGAACGACTGAATATCGACTATCCGGAAGCCAGGGCTGACCTTGACCTCATACACCAGTTCAAGTCACCCTGATCGCTAGCCTCATCCGGGGCGCGGCGCCGAACTCCGTCTCGGCCACGCCGCAGTCGGTGAAACCCGCCGCGCTGTAAAACTCCCGTGCATGAGGGTTGGCGGTCACCTCCAGGCACTCCGCGCCTCGTGCCCGCAGAACGTCCACGATCCGGCTCACCAGGGCGGCGGCAATCCCGCGCCGCCTCCAGCCCGGGTCAACGAACAGGTCTTCCAGCTCGATGCTGCCGTCGGCCTCGGCCCACGTGGCGAAGCCAACGACCGAGCCGTCTTCTTCCGCGACATAGGTGCGGCCCTCGGCCAGTCCCTCCGGCCCGAGGATCAGGAACTCCGGATGGGCCAGCAGGTTGTCACGGTCGCCCGCGTTGGACAACGACGCGCGGCGATAGACCCCCATTGCCGCGGGCAGGTCGGCGGGCACTCCGAGCCGGATCATTGCCACAGTGTCCACCCTAGGCGGGTTCTCCGCGGGAGGGGCGCAGCACCCGGACGGACGCCAGCGCCCACAGGCTGATCAGCGCCACCCAGATGATCAAGCGCTGCCATCCAGGCAGCCCCGTGCGCGGCGCAAAGGCCGCCTCGGAAAACGGCGCGTATCCATACCAGCCGAACCCGGCCGTGTTCCCGCGATTAGTGAGATAGATTCCGGCCACGCCGAATGCCATTCCCAGGGCGATGACAACCACGATCTTCTGCGGCTGGCTCAGCCGGTCGGTCAAGCGCATCAGCCAACTGTGCCAGACCCGCGGACCGCACGGGCAGCTTCCCGGGGTGCCGGGAAGGAGATACTGGCCTGGTGAAGCTCAGCAGGCTGGCCGCGGCTGGTGGCATCGCGGGCCCGGTGCTGTTCACCGCGGCATGGGCGGTCAGCTCGCTGCGCCAGGCCGGTCACTCCGCGGCCCAGGTGCAGCTAAGCGGCCTGGCCGCGGACGATGCCAGGGATCCGCAGATCATGATGGCCGGCTTCGTGGTGCTCGGGGTGGGCTCGGTCGTGTTCGGTGCCGGGCTCGGCCGGGTGACCGCGCCCAGGACAGCCGGCCCGTGGCTGGTCGTGGTGGCAGGCGCGGCGAGCGTTGCCGCCGGGCTGTTCCGGCGCGATTACATGCTGCTAACCGGCCCGGGTTTCGCCGGTGAATCATGGCACAACCAGGTGCACGACGTGGTCAGCGGTGTCGCGTACGGGGCTATGCTCGCGGCGCCGCTGGTGCTGGGCAGGCGCTTCCGTGACGACCCCGGCTGGGCGGATCTCAGCCGGCCTGTTCAAGCTCTCTCGCTGGCCAGCGTGGTGGCCCTGGCGGTTTTCGCGTCCCGGATCGCCGCGCCCTGGAACGGCGTGGTGCAGCGGATCGCGGTCACGCTCCCGCTGATCGCCGAGGTTCTCATCGCCGGGCGGATGCTGAGCCTGCCGCCGGCCGGCTCTCCTGCCGGGCCCGGCAGCTGCCAGCTCACCTCAAGCCGCGTACGAGGATTCCGGTGGTATCGGCCGCGGCGAGGCGGTCCCTCGCGATCTCCTGGTACTCAGGCGATGTCAGCCAGGTCGTGAACGTCTCCCGGTCCGGGAAGGCCATGAGGACGACCTTGTCGCCGTCCCACTGCCCTTCGGTCACCTCGGGATGTTCATCCGCTGCCAGCAGCCGGCCGCCGTACCTGGTGAGGACGGGCATGAACGCGGCGACGTACCGCTGGTACCTGACGCGATCGTGAATGGTCAGCTGAGCTATCGCGTATACCGTCACCCGGCCACGGTACGCCGCCCGCGCGGCCGCGAACGGATACCGGATCCGCCGTCTTTGTTGCGTTTCCGGCACAACCGCCGGGCGGCGGGTACTTAGGTGGCAGTCTTGTACCGCCGCCGCGTGGGGAGCATGCGACGAGGGAAACGTATTGGAACACATCATCAAGTCGCTGACACCGATGGCTCTCCTCGTGGCGGGCGCCGTCGTATTCGTGCTTGGCACCGCGTTCTTGCTCGCGTCGGACGCGACGCTGGCCTCTTCCTCCCTTGGCGCGTCGAGCGACCTGGCCCAGGCCGGGCGCTGGCTGCAATTCCTGGGCGGGGCGTGCGCTCTGGGCGCGGTATGCGCCGCGGGCTGGGAACTGGTGCTGCGCAGCGAGTGGGTCGCGGGCGCGGAGATCGCCGCCGCGGCGCTGGGCACCCTGCTGCTCGTGATCGGGCTGCTTGTCTCCGCTGCCTCGACCGGGTCGAGCACGGAGGCCGTGGTGACCGGCGCGGTCGGCATCGGAATATGGGCGCTGCTCGTGCTGAGCCGTGCGGCACGGGTCTCGCTGGCCGAGCAAGGGCCCGCGCATGAAGCCGCGCAAGGCGCCGGGACCGCTGTCCCGGGCGGCCAGGGCGGCCACGGGCGCCAGGCGGACCTGTGGCTGGCCGCCGCTATCGGCTTGTTCGTCCTGGCCATCGGCTACGGTCTCAGTTCGGCGGCCGGCAGCCGGGGACCAGGCATCGCGGCGGGCGTGCTCGAGGCGGCCGGGGTAGCGGCGCTGGCCGGATCGGTGGCTGTCGGCCGGTCCCGGGGACTGCTGCGATCCCGCCCGGTGCCCGCTGTCCTCACCGGACTGGCGCTCCTGGCGGTGTCGTTCCTCGCCGCCGCGATCGTGGCTGGCCTGGCTTTTGGCACGCTCACCGCGCTGGGTGTCAGCCTCGTGGTCGTCACCGCGATCGAGCTGGCCGGCGTCGCGGTCCTGGGCGTGGCGTCATGGACCCAGGTGCGGGAGCTGTACCGGTAAGGCACCTTGCGGTGGTACCGGGCCGGTGACAGGCGCCACCGGCCCGTTCGGGATAAAGATCTTGATTGTTCCGAACGGACGCGTGGTTTCTCCGGGCGCGGCCTGGTGTCACGCGGCGGGCGGGTGCTGTGTCTGATGTGCCGGATGGATTACCACATCAGGCAAGGAGCTTGACATGCGAGTGTTCGTCGCGGGCGGCACCGGCGCGGTCGGCCGGTACCTGATCCCGGCCCTGATCGCGGACGGCCACCAGGTCACCGCCAGCACCCGGTCCGCGGGCAAGTCGGCGGAGCTGGCTGCCGCGGGGGTCGTTCCCGTCGTGATGGACGGGCTGGACCGGGACGCGGTGCTGGCAGCGGTGCGGGATGCGGCGCCGGAGGTTATCGTGCACCAGATGACCTCCCTGGGCGCCACGAAGGACTTCCGCAGGTTCGATGAGGAGTTCGCGGTCACCAATGAGCTGCGGACGCGGGGCACGGACTACCTGCTGGAGGCGGCGCGGCTGGCCGGTGTCCGCCGGTTCATCGCGCAGAGCTTTACCGGCTTTACCAATGAGTACGCCGGGACACTAGTCAAGACCGAGGACGACCCGCTCAACGCGGACCCGCCGGCCTCGGCCCGGCAGACGCTGGCGGCGATCCGGTACGTCGATGAGACGGTGCCGCACCGCGTGCCGGAAGGGATCGTGCTCCGTTACGGCCTGTTCTACGGGCACGGCGCCTCGAACGGCACGCTGGGCGCGGTGCGGGCAGGCAAGTTCCCTGTGATCGGCGGCGGCACCGGCATCTGGTCGTTCTGCGAGATCACCGACGCCGCCGCGGCAACGGCCGCCGCCGTGACCCGCGGAGCGCCCGGGATCTATAACATCGTGGACGACGACCCGGCTCCGGCAGCGCAATGGGTGCCCTTCCTGGCCCAATGCCTGGGCGCCGAGGCCCCGCGGGAGGTACCCGCCTCGCTCGGCCGGGAGCTGGCCGGGGAGTTCCTCGCAGCCCAGATGACCATCGCCCGGGGATCATCGAACGCGAAGGCGAAGCGAGAGCTCGGCTGGGCGCCGCGGTACGCCAGCTGGCGGGAAGGGTTCCCGGAATGGGCGAAGTCGGCGGAATGAATGAGGGCTACGCCGAGCACCGCCCGCTGCTGTTTTCCATCGCCTACCGGATGACCGGCAGCGTCAGCGATGCCGAGGACATCGTCCAGGAGTCGTTCGCCCGGCTGGCCCGGGCCCTTCGGGGCGGAACCCAGGTGAGCGAGCCGAAGGCGTACCTCGTGAGAACGGCCACCCGGCTGGCCCTCAACCACCTCAGATCGGCCCGGCTGCACCGGGAGTCCTACCGGGGCACCTGGCTGCCCGAGCCGGTCCTCACCGGACCCGGACCCGAAGAGCACGCGGAGATGGCCGATTCCCTGTCCATGGCGTTCCTTGTCGTGCTGGAGTCGTTGTCGCCGGCCGAGCGGGCCGTGTTCCTGCTGCACGAGGTCTTCGGCTATGAGCACAAGGAGATCGCCGAGATGACCGGAACGTCAGCGGCGAACTCCCGGCAGATCCTGGCCCGGGCACGACGGCATGTGGACGAGGGGAAACCGCGTTTCGCGGCATCGCGGGCGCAGCGCGAGGAGGTCGCCCGGCGGTTCTTCGCCGCGGCCGGCGGCGGCGACCTGGACGGGCTGCTGCGGGCGCTGGCCCCGGACGTCGTGTACTACGCCGATGGCGGCGGCAAGGCGCGGGCGGTGGCGGCGCCCCTGCACGGCCGGGACCGGGTTGCCCGATTCGTGGCCGGGCTGTTCCGCCGGATCCAGAAGCTGGCGGCCAGCCTGCGCCTCGTGGAGGCGAACGGGCAGCCCGGCGCGGTCACCTACGACCGCGATGGGCACGTGCTGAACGTGTTCGCGCTGGATATCGCGGATGGCCAGGTGCAGGCCATCCGCTGCGTGGTCAACCCGGACAAGCTGCGTCACCTTAACACCGATGAGTTAGCCGGCCGGGCGGGGTCTTATCACTCGCAGGCTGTGCACATGATCAGTTAGGGAGGCCCCCATGAGCGACGCCGCACTACCGCCCGTCGTCGACGCCGGCACCTGGCAGCGCGAGCTCGACGCGCTGCGTGCCCGGGAGAAGGCCGCGACCCGGGAACTCGACGCGATCGCCGCGCAACGCCGCCGGCTGCCGATGGTCACGATGCCCGACTACACCCTGGAGGGCGAGCAGGGACCGGTCCGGCTGGCCGACGTCTTCGACGGCAAGTCACAGCTGATCGTCTACAACCACATGTGGTTCCCCGGCGAGCAGTGGCAGTGCCCGGGCTGCACCGGGTTCACCTCGCAGTTCACCCGGCTGGAGTTCCTGGACAGCTACGACGCCCGGTTCGTCATCGTCACCCAGGGCCCGATCGACGAGGCACTCGCGTACAAGCGCCGGGTCGGGAACAAGATGACCTGGTACTCGACGGCGAACAGCCCGTTCGGCAGCGATGTCGGCGCGCCGCCCGGCGGCGGATTCGCGGTCAACGTGTTCCTGCGCGACGGCGACACCGTGTATCGCACCTGGCACACCAACGGCCGTGGCACCGAGCAGCTCAGCCACAGCTTCGCGCTGATCGATCTGCTGCCCTACGGGCGGCAGGAGGAGTGGCAGGACTCGCCCGAGGGCTGGCCGCAGTCGCCGACCTACAGCCGGTGGTCCGGCTCCGAAGCCATCGCCGCGGCCTACGGGCCGGATGCGTGAAGACGTCCCCCGCATAGCCGCGCCCGGTGCGGCGCTCAGCGTTCATTTGCCCGCCCACAGGCCGCGCGGCAGCTACGGGACGCGTAGGTCGTCTCACGATTCGGACACTCCGGGGCACTTATGGCGCTAAACCCGCATTCTGGACATCGTTTTGTCCGTTTTATCTACCGGTTCAGCGCCATAAGTGGGGGAAGGCTATCGCCACACGAGAATGATCCCGGCCTGCTCGGGGAGACTGCGGTCGGCGTGCGCCGCGCGGGCGGGCAGTACCCGGCGATCAGCCGGTTCCGGAGCGGCTCACTCTGCTGCCGTGATGACGACCACTTTCCCGAACGGATTGCCGTCGCGGAAATACCGGTACGCCTGCGTCGCCTCCTCGAAGGGAAGCACCTGATCGATCACCGGGCGCATGCGGCGTGCGAGGATCGCGCGGTTCATGGCCTCGAAGTCGGCGCGGCTGCCGACCGCGATGCGGCGGATCGACAGGTACCGGCCACCGAACGGATCTGAGACCGGCTCGGTAGCGGGAAACGCGCCGATTACGGTGATCCGGGCGTTGAAGGCCCCGCAGGCAACGGATTTCCGCATCGTCGTCATCCCGACTGCGTCCACCACGTGCTCGGCTCCGGCGCCGCCAGTGAACTCCAGCACGGCATGCTCCCAGGCTGGTGTCTCGTTGCGGTTGATCACCTCGTCGACGCCGAGCTCGCGCAGCCGCCTGGCCTTGCCGGCCGAGGAGGTGACGCACACGACCCGGGCGCCGTGCATCTGGGCGAACTGCACCGCGAACAGAGCCACGCTGCCGGTGCCGACGATCAGCACGGTCTCTCCAGGCCGCACCGGGACCGGCTTGGTCAGCGCGGCCCAGGCAACGACGCCGCCGCAGGTCAGGCTCGCCGCCTCGGGATCGGTGAGATGGTCAGGCACCCGGACCACCGAGTCGGCCTCGAGCAGGACGTACCGGGCCAGCCAGCCGTCGTGGTTGGCGCCGTACTGTTCGAGCACATGCGCCAGCCGCTGCGGGCCGTCGGTCCAGTGCAGGTAGTAGGTCGAGGTGACCCGGTCGCCAGCCGTGACCCGGGTCACGCCGGCGCCCACTGCGGTCACTTCGCCGACGCCGTCGGACAGCGGAACGACATCGGGCACCGCGGGCAGCGGATAGGTGCCCTCCAGCAGCATCAGGTCACGGCGGTTGAGCGATGCCGCCCGGACCCGCACGACGACTTGACCCGGACCCGGTTCGGGCCGCGGCTGCGGGCGCACGCTCAGGCCGTCCAGGTCGTGCAGCGGATCGAGGTGGTAGGCCAGTGCGCTCATGCGACGAACTGGTGGTCGGTGCGGACCCGCCCGTCGGGGCCGAACGTCAGCACCTCCAGGCCGGAGCCGGCGATGGAACCGCTGGCCCGCGAGCGCATCACCCAGTTCAGGGCCACGGCTGCTCCCGCGTCCCGGACTGCCTCGCCTTGCTGCTCGAACACGTACTCGCCATCGGCGATGAACATCTCGTAGGCACGCGTCACCCGGGCATAGATGGCGTCATAGCCGCGGATCTCGACGGGCGGGACGGGAACTCCGTAGTGCGCGGCGGTCTCGCGGATGCCTTGCGGCGGGTTGACCATGATCTGGTAGCCGTCTTCGGTCCACACGTCCCGGATCAGCCGGCGACGCTCGTCCGGGCTCGGCTCGTTCCATTGCGCGATCCAGCGATCGATCAGTCGCTTCAGCTCGATGTCCGCGGGTTCATGACTCATGCCCACGAGTCTGTGCCGCTGGGCGCGACGGAACAATTCCCAGCAGGGAATGGCGCGGCGCCTGTCCCGCGTCAATCATGGACGTCATGACGGCGGGTCCGTTCGCGCACGATTTGCGCCGCTGGCGACGGCTGCGGAGGTGGAGCCAGCTAGATCTGGCGCTCCGTGCCGACACCACTCAGCGCTACCTGAGCTACCTTGAGCAGGGTCGCTCCCAGCCTGGCCGGGCGATGGTCGTGCGCCTGGCCGAATCACTCCAGCTGTCCCTGCGGGAACGCAACGCATTGCTATTGTCGGCCGGATATGCTCCCGTGTTCGATGAATCCGGCATCGACGCGCCGCGACTGGAGCCCGTGCGCGCCGCGCTTAGCAGCGTCCTTCGCGGCCACATGCCCTATCCCGCCATGATCGTGTGCCAGTACGGCAACCTCATCGACGCCAACGCTGCCTTTGGCCTGTTCACTGAGGACTGCGCCCCGGAACTGCTGCGGCCCCCGGTGAATGTGCGCCGCCTCGCCCTGCACCCCGAAGGCCTGGCCAGCAGGGTCATCAACCTCCCGGAGTGGGGCCGCCACGTCACCGAGGCGATGCGCAACCGCGCCAGGATCAGTCCCGACCCGCAAGCCGATGAGCTCATCGCCGAGCTGGAGACCTACCTCCCCCCGGCCGAGCCTGGCCCCGGCTATCTCGGCTTTGCCGTTCCGCTCCGGCTGCGCAGCGACGGCGGCGAACTGCGCCTCATCACCACCCTCACCTCGTTCGCCACTGCCACCGACATCTCACTGGCGGAACTGCACCTCGAGGCGTTCCTGCCTGCCGACCAGGTCACCGCCGGGTACCTACTCGAACGGGCGCGGCTCGCCGAACAGGTCAGGGATACCCCCGATGCCCTCGGGGGTGCGCACCAGGGTGCGAACCGGGGGTGATCCTGATCGACGGCGGCCACCATCGGCGGCAGGCTTGAAGCACGATGACCGGCCATGCCTGTTAAGGAGGCCCACGATGCGGTCAGCGACTTACGACCCCAGCATCGCCGCCGTGCGGGCCGACGCACTGTTTGCATCGGCTCTGCAGCGTTCCGATGAGCCCAGCACCGAGCAGGTCGAGTGGGCGATCGCGGCGGCTGTCCGCGCCTTCGGCGCCCGCGGCTGCGCGGCGCGGGTAGCGCAGGCCTACGGTGACCACCCTGAGACCGCGGTGATGCGGAAGCGCTGGGCCGTCGCGATGGTCGCCGCCGCGTTCGAGGAGGCCGGCCCGGAGCCAGCGCAATGCCCCGTCCCCGGCCAGCGCACCGCGCTCCGCACCGGTCGCGCGGCATAAGCCACGGCGGCTAGTCGCCGGAGGCTTCCCGGCGGCCGCGTGACGAGCGATCATGCGCTAGCGGCCCTCCTGTGCCCTGCTCCTCGCGGGTTTCGATAACGCGAAGGATGTTACGGGTCATAGGTCGAAGGATCTTTCGCATTAATTCGATCTTGGTACGTTCATAAGGGTAAAGAAGGCCAGTGGCCGACGTTTGCGGCCGGGCCGTCATGCGTAACGAGCCCGCACAGCCGCGATGACCTGACCCGCCTTCGCCTCCAGCCCGGCGACGCCAGGTGATAGGTGTAAAACTGTACCGACTCACCCGGCCAGCAGGATGCCGGGGAGCAGCGCCAGCTAACCGGCAACACGGCTGTGATCGCGCGGCACGGGCCGCGCCTTCAGCATGCACACCCATCCGTCAGGCAGGTCCGCGGAGCTGAGGAATTCCCGCAGCCGGCCGGCCGCCGCCGCGGTCAGGGCATCGTCGGCTCGCGGGTAGAGGATCTTCTCTTCTTTCAGGTTGTGGTGCAGCAGCCGGACGGTCAGCTGCTTGCAGAGGGCGGGTCCGCTATCGGTGCCGGCATCCAGCTCGCGATCCAGCGAGTCGAGTGCGGCCCATATCTGGGCGTGCTCGCGCAGCATGACGAATACCGGGGCGGCGAGCCCCGGTTCGGCCTCGCACAGCAGCGGGAACAGGAACTCTTCCTCCAGGTAGATGTGGCGGCGCAGCGCGCTCATCGCACGCGTCAGCGGCTGCCGGTCGCCGGGTGCGGCGGTGAACGCCGCGATGCCCTCGTCGATCCGGTGATGTTCGCGTTCGAGCGCTTCCGCCAGTGACCCGATTGCCATGTCCGCCTCTTTAGCTACCGCGTTCCCGCTGATGCCCGCCGAACTTCCATATGTTTATACTATGCGACTCGTGCAAAAGATTGCGGAGGTAGTGGCGCACTTCACAGTCCAGCCGACTGGCGGTGACCGGAGCTCTGTATCCGTAGGCTACTTTAATACCAATAGCCCTAGTAGAAATTGAGCAAGCAGGCACGCGCCTGTCTGCCGCGCTACGCCCGGTTTCAGTGCGGTCACTGGCCTACCGTGAAGCTGGCGTCGTGCTGGAGTTCGGTCGAGGACGTGCCGACCCGCACGGTGTAGCAGCCCGGGGCGACGGTGAACTTGCTGCTGCTCTGGTTGAAGTACGCGAGGTCGCTGGCCCCGAGGCGGAACAGGACGAGCCGGCTCTCGCCGGGGGCGAGGTTGACCGTGGCGTAGCCCTTGAGCTGCTTGGGCGGCTCTTGGGCGGCAGCGGGCGAGGTGAGGTACAGCTGCAGCGTGGCCGGGCCGGACCGCGAGGAGGTGTTCGTGACCCGGGCGGCGACGGTCGCGACGCCGCCCGCCGGGTTGTAGGACGCGTGCACGCCGGATACCGCGAAGCTCTCGTAGGACAGGCCATAGCCGAACGGGAACAGTGGCCGCTGCCCGGTCTCGTCATACCAGCGATAGCCCACGGCCAGCCCCTCGTCGTAGCGCACCACGCCGTTGACGCCCGGGTAGTGCTCCGGCTGGGCGGCCGGCGCCGGTCCCTGCGTGTCGCTGGCGGGGAAGGTGACCGGCAGGCGCCCCGCCGGGCTCGCGTCGCCGAACAGCACCGCGGCGATCGCGGTCCCGAACATCTGCCCGGGATACCACGCCTCGAGGACCCCGTCCACCGCGTGCAGCCAGGGCATCAGCACCGGGCCGCCGGTGTTCAGCACGACGATCGTGCGGCTGTTCGCCTTCGCCACCGCGCTGATCAGCTGGTTCTGGTCCCCCGGCAGCGACAGCGACGTCCGGTCCATGCCCTCGCCCTGCGCGTTGTTGGCGAACACGATCGCGACGTCCGCCTGGCGGGCGGCCGCGACCGCGGCCGGAATGCCTGACCGCGGCGGCGTCTGCCAGCCGAAATGGATCTCCTGGCTGAACAGGCCGCTGATGCTTGAGTAGTCGATCTCGACCGGCACCGGCTGGCCGGCGGTCAGCCGCGCCGCGCCCTGGAGCACGTAATGCGGGCCGACGAGGAATTGCGTGGCCTCGCGGTAGGCGGGACCGAACGTCCGGCCGGCGATCTTGAGCGTGGCGATCCCGGACTCGGCCAGCGAGAACCGGTACAGGCCGGTCGAAGCCGGGGTGAGCGTCCCGGTCCACTTCGCCGACCACAGGGCGCCGGTCTGGGCCGGGGCCGCGGACAGGCTGACTGTCGGGTCGACGCGGGTCAGCACCGGAGTTCCGCTGAAGTTCCCGTTGTTCCAGTAGGTGCCGAGCAGCCCGTGGCCGGTGCCGCTGCCGGGCGTCAGCGCCGCGGCGGGCACCAGTACCGGCGAGGCCACGTCGCCCGCCGAGCCCTGCACCGACGTGACGTCGACTCCGGCCGCGAGCGCCTGTGCGGTGATCCCGGCCCGCGGTGTGACCGCCTGCCCGGGGGCGAGCGGAATTCCCGCCGAACCACCGGTCACGAACACCGCGTCGTCGCCGGCCGGCCCGATCAGCGCGATCGAGCGAACGTGCTTGGAGAGGGGCAGCACATGCTGGTCGTTCTTGAGCAGCACCATGGCCGCCTCCGCCACCTCGGCCGCCACCCGCCGGTGCTGGGGGGTTGAGACTTCAGCCGAGGGCTTCGGAAGCGGGTGATCGAACACGCCCGAGTCGAAGATCGCGAACAGGATCCTCCGGTCGATGTCGTCCAGACGGGCGGCCGGGATCTTCCCCGAGGTGAAATCGGCGACGGTCAGGCCCGGGGGATTCCCCGGCAGGGTCGGCAGGTCCACTCCCGCCAGCGCGGCGGCCACCGGATCGCGCACCGCGAAGCCGAAGTCAGGGACCACGAACCCGCGGAAACCCTGTTTGATGTCGCCGAGCGTGGCCGGGTTCTGGCAGCTTGGCAGGCCGTTGATCTGGTTGTAGGAGCACATCAGCGAGTCCACGCCGCCCTTTTGCACCGCGGTGCGGAACGGCGCCTCGTAGATCTCCTTGAGCGCCCGCGCGGACACGACGACGTTGACACCGGGCCCGCGGACAAACGGGCTCGGGACGGTGGTCTGCAGGCCGATCCGGCCCCAGTCCTGGTTGTAGGCGGTGTAGTGCTTGAGCGTCGAGATGATGTGCTTGCCCTGGGCGCCGCGGATCACCTGCGCCGCGGTATTGCCGGCCAGGAACGGATCCTCGCCCTCGGCCTCCGGCTGGCGGCCCGCCAGCGGCGTGCGGGCGATGTCTGTGGCCGGGCCCAGCCACTCGTTGAATCCCTTGGCGCGGGCCTCGGACCCCACCACCTGCCCGTAAGCGAACGCGAGCGCGCGATTGAACGTCGCCGCGAGCGCCTGCCCGCCCGGCATCGCCGTGGTGCCCGTGGCGCGGACCCCGTTCGGGCCGTCATCGGCGTTCAGCACAGGCACGCCGAAGCTCGCGAGAGCGGCGAAGTTGCCCAGCGCCAGCTGGATCTTCTGGGCCTTGCTCAGCGCGGCCAGCAGTTCGTTCGCGCGCTTCTCGGCCGGCTGGTGGGGGTTCCGCCACGGCTGCCCGGACGCGGAAGCCTGCGTACCGCCAGCCGCGATGCCCAAGGCGAAAAGGGAAACAACGAGTGCCGACGCGACATTGCGGCGGCGAGCGAGCACGAACATCGGACCCTCCCGGTAAACAGGCGGCGAAGTATCCATCGCAATCGCATGATTTAACACAGAAAAGGTCATGGATCAATACGCATAAGGACGCGTCGGAGATTAGCGGGCTTGAATGTCAAGGGTCTCGCGTTGGCCAGGCTAAGCGGAGCGAGGGTATCGCGAAGACCTTGTTCCTGGCAGAGACTTTTTATCGCTATAGGGTGCGAATATTTCGCGATCATGGAACTTGGCCGACCGAATCGGTCCGCGATGGTCAAGCGGGTGCGCTAGGGATCCTGCCGCAGCTTACCGATCGCGGTGCCGAGGTCGGTCTCGATGCCGTCGGGCTGCTGCAGGCCGTTCTTCAGCAGGAGCTCGGCGAAGGGCTGGTTCTCCGGGCGCCCAGCGGTGGCGAAGTACGCCTGCAGCCCGGGCGCGAACTCGCCGTCCTCAGGCAGGGTGGCCACGTCGACCAGCTGCTTGATACCGGCGACGGCCACCTTGTCGAAGGCCGCGATCCGGCGCGCGAACGCGTCGGTGAAGCCCTCGATCTCCGCGTCCGCAATGACCCGGTTCACGTACCCGTACTCGGCGGCTAGGGCGGCGGGGATGTCATCGCCGCCGAGCAGGATCTCCAGGGCGCGCCCGCGGCCGACCAGGCGCCCCAGCCGCGCCATCGGGCCGCCGCCGGGTACCGCTCCGACGCCGACCTCGAACTGGCCCAGCACCGCCTTCTCCGACGCGAACCGGATGTCGGTGGCCAGCACGAACTCGCTGCCCGCGCCGCGGGCCCGGCCGCGGATCTGGCAGATCGTGGCCACCGGCAGCTTGCTCAGCCGCACGAAGTTGTCCAGGTACGGGTGCAGGCCCGTCGGACCGGGCTGCATCTTCGCCACGCGGGCATTGTCGGCCAGGAAGTCCCAGTGGGCCATGAAGTAGCCCGGCTTGTCGCTGCGGAAGACGACGACCGTGAGGTCCGGGCTGGTCTCGATCCGCCCGATGAGCTCGCCGAGCTGGTCGATGGTGTCCGGATCCAGCAGGTTGACCGGTCCGTTATCGAAGGTCACCCGCCAATATGACGGCAAGACCTCTTCGACGTGAAACTGCTCTGCGGCACTCATAATCCTTCCTCACCTCGGCAGGGTCGCCATCTGCGCGTCCATCGGCCGGGTCGGCGGCGGCATGTCCGCGATCTTCATGCGGAGCTCCATCACTGCCGCGTCGTAGATCCCGGAGAAGCTCGGGAACGGCTGGATCGTGTCGCCCAGCACCTCGAGCGGGACGTGCGCGCGGATCGCCAGCGTCGCCTGCTGCAGCCACTCGCCGGCTTCGGGTCCGAGCGCGTAGGCGCCGGTCAGCCGCTCGCCGTCGGACAGCAGCGTCAGGAACCCGTTGGAATCGGCGTAGGCGTGCGTGTAGGTGGCGGTCTTCGGTACCTCGGACACGAGTGCGGTGGCGCTGTACTCCGCTTCGGTCGCGCCCACCGCCGCGGCCTGCGGATCGGTGTAGGTGACGCGGGGAACGGCTTCGTAGTTCGCCGGGCGCGGATCGCCGGCGATGTTCGCCGCGACTACGTCGCCCTCGTACTCGCCGACGTGGGTCAGCGGCCAGCTGCCGGTGACATCACCGATCGCCCATAGCCGCTCGCCGGCGCGCATGTGCTCGTCAACCGGGATCCCGTGCGGGTCGACCGTGACGCCGACTGTCTCCAGGCCGATGCCTTCGACGCGCGGGCGTCGGCCCGTTGCCACCAGCAGCCGGTCGCCCCGCAGTTCCGTGCCGCCGTCGAAGGCCAGGACGTACTCCTCACCCTCCCGCCGCGCGGCGGTGGCGTGCATCCCGAGCACCAGCTCGATTCCGTCCCGGCGCAAGGCCTCGCCGAGCGCCTCGCCCAGCGGTGCCGGCTCGCGGGGAAGCACGCGGTCGGCGCCCTCGACGAGCACCACCTCGCCACCGAAACGCCGCACGACCTGCGCGAGCTCGACTCCCGCGGACCCGCCGCCCAGCACGAGCAGGCGGCGCGGGACAGCCTTCATGCTGGTCGCCTCGCGGGTGCCCCAGACACCCGCAAGCTCACGCAGTCCCGGGACCGGAGGAACGATCGGGTCTGAGCCGGTCGCCACGACGATGTGCTCCGCGGTGTGGCGGACGCCGTCGACGTCTACCACGCCGGCGCCGGCCAGCCGGCCCGTGCCTCGTAGCAGGTCGATGCCCCGGCCCGCCAGCCAGCGTTCCTGGCCTGCGTCGGAGTAGTTCGACACCATGAAGTCCCGCCAGGCGAGCGCGGCCGCGACGTCGACCTGCGCGGTCGCGCCGGCATCGCGCGCGCCCTGCACTGCCTCGCCCGGACGCAGCAGCGACTTCGACGGAATGCACGCCCAGTAGGAGCACTCGCCGCCGACCAGCTCCCGCTCGACGATGGCGACGCGCAGCCCGCGCGCGGCAAGCGCCGCGGCGCAGTGCTCACCGGGGGCCCCGCCGCCCAGGACGATCACGTCGTAGTCGCTCATGTCGGCAGCTCCGTCCCGGCCTGCTCGGCCACCATGTACGCGGCGTACCAGTCGGGCCAGTCCGGGTCTGCCGCGCCGATGCGCTTTTCGTGCTGCCCGTGCGCGAGCGCCGCGCGCACCATTGCGCTGGCCAGGTCCGCCGCGGATGCGAATGTCGTCCCAGCCGCGGCGTCGATCCGGCCAGGCAGTCGCGTCGTGACCTCTTGCAGCAGCCAGCCGTTGCCGTCCGGGTCGCTGAACGAGGCGAACGAGCTGTAGCTGGCGTCATCAGGCGCGGGCCCGCTGACGCGCTGGAAGAGGCCTTCGCCGTCCCGGAACCTGCAAGCGGTTCCCGCTGCACAGTGGAACACCTCGCTGACCTCGACACCGCGCCTGACCAGCTCGTCGTGCGCGGCCTGGATGTCGGAGACGATCAAGAGCAGGGCCTGGGCGGAACCGGGTTCGGCCGAGGTGATGTTCGTGCCGAACTGGACCGAGCACCCAGAGCCCGCGGGGGTGAACTGGATCAGGCGGAAGTCCTCACCTACGGCGCGGTCAGCGTCGAGCCGCCACCCCAGCCTGCCGTAGAACTCTTTCGCGCGGTCGACGTCGGAGACCGGGATGACAAGCACCTCGAGCTTCGTATCGACGCTTCCGACGCTTGCTGTCCCGTTCGCGTGGCTGCTGCGGTCCTCGGTGGTGCTCATCGCGGCCTCCCTGGGTTGTGTCAGGGACGACGCTAACTCTTCCGCCACTGCGTCGCGCCAGGGGAACCCCCTGGGGTTCCCTGGTCCGCGCCTTCCCCCTTGCCAAGGCAACCGGGCGGATCAGTGCACCGCGAGTATCAGCTTGCCGGCGTTCTGGCCGGCGAACAGCTTGGACAGCGCCTCCGGGAAGCCGCGAACCCCTCCCTGGAGGATGTCTTCGCGGGAGATCACGCGCCCCTCGCGCAGCCAGCCGGCCAGCTCGGCCCGGGCCTGGGCATAGCGGCCGGCGTAGTCGGGGGTGAGGAACCCGGCCATCGACGCGCGGGCGGCAATCAGCTCCAGGTAGTTGGACGGGCCGCGGGCCTGCTGCGCCGCGTACTGTGAAAGGCCGCCGCTGAGCACGATCCGCGCACCGCGCGCCAGCCGGGTCAGCACCGCGTCGAGAATCTCGCCGCCGACGTTGTCGAAGAACACATCGACGCCGCCGGGCGCGGACTCCCGCACCGCGGCGGCGACATCCTGGGTCTTGTAGTCGATCGCCGCGTCGAAGCCGAGACCGGAGACAAGCCAGCGGCACTTGTCCGGGCCGCCCGCGATCCCGATCACCCGGCACCGGCTGATCTTGGCGATCTGCCCGGCCACGCTGCCGACGCCGCCGGCCGCTCCCGAGACGACCACGGTCTCGCCTTCG
>Ga0306925_10001224_pt1 | contig 20658 bp, 20 predicted proteins | sample flu12Cox44000176_FD_203755 | JGI IMG/M metagenome (GOLD analysis project Ga0306925, IMG submission 203755) | Lab enrichment of tropical soil microbial communities from Luquillo Experimental Forest, Puerto Rico - flux8day.12C.oxic.44.000.176 (v2)... | ecosystem: Environmental > Terrestrial >... | reverse complement strand
TTGGCGTTTTAACGTGTACCCTCAACACCCTGAGTTCCAGGCAAAAGGGCATTTCACACAGCCAAGACGCTAGGGCGCTTGGAGAATGCGCGAAAATGTAAAATGATTGTCAAACTCTGTCGAGGGGCTTGCGAGAAGCTAGCCAGAAGGAGTACAAAGCTAGGGTCAGGGCGGAAGCCCGACCTGGCCGGCACGGTTGGCCAGTCGAGGGCGGTAGAGTACCAACAAGTAGACGTGAGAAAGCCAAACCTCTTCGTCGTCGGGGCACTGCGGTGCGGCACGACCTCGTTATGGAGCTATCTGAAGGGCCATCTGGAGATCTACATGTCGACTCCGAAGGAACTCTACTTCTTTGACGCCGACGTCCGGCGAGTAGAGCGGAGAGTCCCGGAGCGGTCCTGGTTGCGCGCCTGGGAGAATTGTGAGTGAGCATGTCGAGTCAACGGGAGTTTATGAATCACGGGGCGCACGCCTGGTTGCGTGAGTCCTATCTTGTAACCGGCGCACACTTCGCCATCGCAACCAACTCTGCAGAAATTCTCGCAGCAGCCCGAAATAGCTTTAGGCAGGTGGTGGAAACCGAAACTTCTCCTGCTCTGACCATGCGCTTGTGGGTCGATCCGGCGGCTCGGAGTCACCTGCCCTGGCCGGAGCCTTATTTTCGAGGTCTGGGCCACCTTGTCTACGCTGGGTTTGATCACGCGAACTCGATGCTGCTGGACTTGCGGCGGCGGCGTATTGTCGGCCGATTATCTCAGTCGATGGCTCAGGATGAGGCTTATTGGCTACGCGTTGTTTTTCCCGTGATGGTCGGCCTCGCGAGCGAGGCACTGAATGTCCCAGCGCTCCATTGTGCGTGTGTGGAGCGGGACGGCATGGGGCTTCTCCTCGCCGGTGAGTCGGGGTCAGGCAAGTCCACCCTTTCTCTGACCTTGGCCCAGACCGGTTTTGCCTTCCTGTCGGATGATTGGACCTATTTCTCCCTTTTCGAACGGCGGCTGCGGGCCTGGGGCTTAGCCACGCCCTTAAAGCTGTTGCCGGACGCGGTTCGATACTTCCCTGAACTGCGGGCAGTTGAGGCAAGCGTTTCGCTGAATGGTGAACGAGCTTATGAGGTCGACCCCGAACTTGTGTTTGGTGTTCGGCGATCTCTCAGTTGTGAGCCTCGTTGGTTGGTTTTTCTAGAGCGCCAGCAGGAGCCAGGGCATAGCTTTGTCAGGGTTGCGCCCGCGCAGGCCTCGATCAGCTTAGAGTCCGCTTTGGGAAGGTTACCGCTGGAGTTGTCTTCGCTCAGGAAGATACAGCAGGCAACGATTCGGAGTCTCGTGAAGCGCGAATGCTGGCTACTCCGATACGGGGAGAGTCCCCAGGAGATTGCCCAAGTGCTGTCCGGGTTTTGTGCTGTTTCTCGGCCGAGCCTGTCGCATGATGAGTCGCCGAGGCGCAGCGCGTATTCCCTCAGGACGGGGCCACACCTTGCAGGGCGTTTGACCCCCACACCCTTCGTGGCCGATCTTAGCCTGGGCCATCGTCCGGTTCGTTTGGAGACGAATAGCCCGTTTATACTGCGGTGGGTAAGCGACGCCCTGGAGCGCGCGCCGAAACGCTCGCGGCGTGAGGCGTTCTTGTGGCGTCTGGTCAGCGACGGAGACAGCGGATTGAGGCCGCCCTGGCCCGATTTTTCGATGGTCTCCGCTGACGGCCTGCTTTTGGCAAACATTGGACAGCGCAGCTTTCTGGCGATTGACAGCGAGGCAGAATGCGCCGTGGGCTTCCTGGCCGAGAAACTGGTGAAAGATACTTCCGGCTTCAAAGCTTCCTTTCTTCCCAAGCTATGCTCGATGACTATGGCGGCGATTCGCCACAATCCATCTCACTTCGGCCCAAAGCGTCATTGACACTCTCCGCGTCAGGAGCCCTTCCGCGCCGCAGGGTTGCAGGAGCGCTTACGACGCACGTTGCGCGTGAGTGGTCTGAATCGGCTATCTTGGCGCCCAGGCCGCTGAAGGTGTAAAAAATTCGGCTGGCGCAAACCTTTGAGGTCTGCGAGGCGGGCAATAACTCCCGAAAACGCACACCTCAAGGTGTGCGCCAGCCCCCTGATGCCAGATTTTTTCACCTTCACTGGCCTGGCCTGAGATCGATCGGCCCTTCGGGCCTTTCTTGGTCGTATTTACGAAGTGGCAGAACTTAGCTCGGCGGCGACTATGTCTGAGACCATGATAAGGTAGCGTCCGGCACCGGCTATAGAGCCAAATCGGACCTACGCACAGTTTGTCCCACCCTTCGGAAAGGTGAGAAGGGTGCGAGAAAGTTACGAAGCCCGGCAGTCAGAAGTGATAAGATACTCCAATAGGCGCTGAGAGCTCTTAGCCAGGCGGGCCAAACAGCCGAGAGCTACGCTGAGGCGGAGATGGTTCGCGGTACGCCGACGATAAGTCTCGGTGTCGTTCTCGGATCGATTTTCCTCTTCGTGTCGTGCGGCAGCCAGCAGAGCAGCGGAACTGGGGATGTTCTCCCTACCCGGGACATCACGGCCATTCAGCATACTGTCTTCATCATTAAGGAAAACCACACTTTTGACAATTACTTTGGCACTTTCCCTGGAGCGGATGGCGCCACCAGCGGAATTACGTCAGTCGGGCAAGTGGTTCCTCTTACGCCGATGCCGGACACATACCAGGCGCAACTTTGTAACGGCTGGTCTTGCGCCATCCAGGCCATCGACGGCGGCAAGATGGACAAATTCGACCTGATCAGTGGCGGCTTCAGCGCGTACACGCAGGTGACCGAAAAGGATATTCCCAACTACTGGGCCTATGCGCGTCAGTTCGTGCTTGCGGACCGATATTTCACCTCCGTTCACGGCCCCAGTGTTCCCAACTATTTCTACGCTGTTGCCGCTCAGTCCGGGGGTGTAATCGACGACGGTGATCCGGGTCCGGGGACAGACTGCACTGGCGCTTCCTGGGGAGACCTCGCAGTGCTCAATGGCGCTGGCAACATCACCTACCAAGCGCCGTGTTTCGATTTTCAAACACTGGCGGACAGCTTGAACGCCGCCGGCCTAACGTGGAAACACTACTCGGAAGACGGTAGTGGCGGTATTTTCACCTCGTTTCGCCAGATTTACAGCAGGCCCGACTACCGGGATCACGTCGCAACCACGGCACAATTTCTTGCCGATGTGCAAAACGACCAGCTCCCCGCGATGAGTTGGCTTTTCCCGGCGGCCGGCAAGAGCGAACACCCGCCGGAAAGCATCTGTGAGGGTGAGAACTGGACGGTGCAGCAGTTGAATGCGGTGATGCAAGGCCCTGAATGGAATTCCACAGTGGTCTTTTTGACCTGGGACGATTTCGGTGGCTTCTACGACCACGTCCCGCCTCCGCAACTTGATGTCTTTGGTCTCGGCCCGCGCGTGCCCCTGCTGATTATTTCGCCCTTCGCCAAAGCCGGATACATCTCGCACACCGTGTCCGAGCATTCGTCGGTTTTGAAATTCGTCGAGACACGATATCAGTTGCCACCGCTCACGTCACGAGATGACATGGCGAGCGACATGCTTGATAGCTTCGATTTTACCCAGCAGCCACAGTCTCCGCTGATCTTGCAACCGCGCCAATGCCCGTGAAAGTACCTTATTATGTAAATGAGCATCATGAGTAGACAACATTGGGCGGATCGTACGCCGTCATGCCCCTTCTGGTTCGGGCGTTTGCTCGCGACCGAAGGTCGGTTGCGTAATCCTCGGGCGCACCGTGGGAGAGTTCAAAGTGAAAGTTTCAACTGGTGGGCCTCTCCGGATCAAGAGGTTCATACTTCGTTAGGCGAATGCTATATCGTGACAGGCGCTTCGTATGACTGCGCTGACCCGCGCACGGCAGTCGAATCGTTTGCTCATACTTTCAAGATAGCAGTGTGAACCGCGCCTTGGCCCAATGCGTTGTTGAATCTCTTCGTGTTACTGGCCCCTTCCAGGAGCCTTTGGCACGACTGAGGACCTTTAGCCGCCGCGACTGGCAGCAGACCCTTCCTTGGCTCGATGACAGCGGACTTGCGCTCTACCTTCTAGATCGGGTGAATCGTTCGGGCTTGAGTCAAACGCTGCCGGATGAGATTGAATCGCGCCTACGAGGCAATCTCGACAGCAACCGCCGGCGTCTGGCCGAGATGAAAGAGGAGTTTGGATCACTCAACCGCCGCTTCGAATCGGCAGAGGTCGAATATGTCGTGCTTAAGGGCTTCGCTCTTATTCCCGACTATTGTCCGGATGCCGGGCTCCGCAGCCAATATGACTATGACTATCTTGTGGCTGAAGGTTCGCTGACAAAGGCGCAACAGGTTCTGGAAGCGGCGGGTTATTCCCAAAAAATCCAAAGCCCTGGCTTCGAGAAGGTGGGAGCGTCGTTGTTCGCCGCACAATCCTTACATCTGCCCTCGTTTGATGAAGACTTTTACAGCGACGACCTTTCCCGCACCGTGGAGTTACACCTGAGCTTGTGGGAACCCAATCAAGACCGGATCCGCTTGGAAACGCCCGCAGACGCTGTGGACCGAACGACCCTCACGACCTGGGAAGGCTTGCGCTTCCCGGTGCTGGCCGATGAAGATGCCCTGATCTTGCAGGCATTGCACGCCTTCCAGCACACTCTGGATTATTGGTGCAGACCATCTTGCTTCCTCGAAATTGCGTATTTCATTGCGCGGCGACGTTGCGATTCCGATTTCTGGGAGCGATTCCGCTTGCGCCTCAAAGGTCGGAGGTACTTGTCTGAAATCGTAGGCCTGGTCTTCGCGATGGCCGCGTTACTGTTCAAGGCTCCTATTCCAACCGAGGTTCGTGGCTGGACAAAGGAAACACTGCCGGCGGCTCTCTCGCTTTGGGTGCAGCGTCACGGATGGAATTGGGCGCTGGCTCGGTTTCCTGGCAGCAAGCTCAGCCTGCTTGTGCACCGTCAATTCGTTGAAGATGCAGACTTATGGAAGGAGGTTATGTTGAGCCGGCTAATCCCTATCCATCGTCCGGCCCGTGTGGTCGAATCCGGTAACCCAACCCTGTCGTCGCGCACTTTAGCGACTTGGGGCCAATGGAGGTACGTTTGCTCTCGTCTAAAGTTTCACGTCGGCGGTGCTCTGGGCTACGCCTGGGAACTGCCACGTTGGAAGCTGGTCTTGCACCGCTTTCAACGCGGCGATTGCTAAAACTATTCACCCGCCAGGAGCGGAACGTACGAAGCTGCCCATCCTTTTCCTGAACCAACAAAGCTGGCGAGCCGGTGCTGAGCGTGTTCTCGACGAAGCCATACGAGCTGTAGAGCCGGACTTCCTTCCCTTAGTGGCATTTCCCGACGAGGGCCCCTTTGCCGCTGACCTGCGGAGCCGAAATGTTGAGACTCTGCTCTTTCCCCTCGGGCGTTACCGGTCGGGGCCGAAGTCCCTTACGGACATGATGGCGTTTCCACCTCGGAGTGTCTATTGCGGGTTCAGGCTGGCGCAAGTCATCCGTCGACGGAAGATCGCGCTGGTATACATAAACAGTCCCCGATGGCTCCTGGGAGGGGTGATCGCCGCCCGCCTGACGGGAAGGCCCTCTATTTACCACCTTCATATGACGCTGAGCAGAAGAGCGGACCTCTTCGTGGCTGCGCACACGGCCCGCCACACCACAAGAATCTTGGCGTGCTCTCAAACGGCCGCTCAAAGTTTGTTGAAAGGTGATCCATCCCTCAGTCGCATCATGCAGATCGTCTACAACCCAGTGCGCAGTCCGGCTTCCGGAGTCTCGCGCCAGTCCCCGGATGACACCCTGAGCCATCTCCGCCAGTCCGGCAGTCTCATTGTCGGTGTTGTCGGTCGCATCAATCCTCAGAAAGGACAGCAGGTAGCGCTCGAAGCTGTTGGAAGGCTGGTCGCACAAGGGCTCAATGTACGACTGGTTTTTGTAGGAGCCCCTGAGCCGCACAGCGCGGACGACAGCGCCTATCTGCGTACTCTGCAGTCTTCTGCGCGCGCCTTGGAGCTGAAAGATAGGGTCTACTGGCCAGGCTATCAGAATGATCCGGACCGGTTCTATGCAGTTTTCGATGTACTCGTTATTCCCTCGACGGTTAGCGAAGGACTTCCGCTCGTGGCCCTGGAGGGCATGCAGTGGGGAGTGCCCGTGATCGGTTCAGCAGTAGGCGGTATCACAGAAATCGTTCACGAAGGGGTGAATGGCTTACTTGTTCCGCCAGGAGATGACAAACAGCTCGCTTCCAGTCTCGCGCGCTTGCTGGCTGACCCGGAACTGCGGGCCCGGCTTGGGGCCAGTGCCCACTCCAGCGTCGACAGCCGGTTCTCGATTGATGTGTTCCGCAGCACGCTCCGACAGACCCTCCAGAATCTTTGCCCGCGGACCTAGACTCAGGCGGAGTCTAACCCGCCAACTGAAGCTAGTCTCGCTGAACCTTGGGCGCCATGGCCGCTGATGGTCGTCCCTCTCAGTCTCGCCTTGCTGTTACCTGGCCTTTGTGCTGCCCTGGTAGCAGATCGGCGTCTGCAGTTGCATGGAGTTCCATCAGCGAGCTGAAATGTTAGAAAATCTGCCGCATCAGATCGAACCCAATGCACAACCCAGCAGGCGTGTCGGCATTGGGTTGTCCCAGGAATTGAGCTCTCGTGCCTGCCCGCTGTGCCACCGTTGTTCCCGGGCTAGTTGTGAAGCCGAAAGTGAACGCATGGCGCCAGATTTTCTTCTGGATGGCGAAGCCGAAGGCCGGGCGGTGAATTCCCAAGGCGTCGCCATTCGCGAGTGTAGGAATAACTTCTGCCACCAAGGCAACGGTCGGCCGGATGTCGAGCGCACCTCCCACGCCCAAGGAAACCGTGTTGACACCGGGAAGGTTGGGGATCGCACTTGAGAAGAAGGAAGTGGGCTGGAACAGTTCGCGGGCACCCAAAGATACCGTCGGAACCAGATAAAGTTGCGCCCGGCTGCTAATGCTTCGCGACACTATTCCCTCGATATTCTCGGTGAAGTTCCTCGAGAAGTTATTCTCGCCCTGAATGGAAACGCGCACTGCGGCGTTGAGTGGATAACCATCGTGTTCGTCAATAAAGTTATAGGCGGCCATGAGCTGAATGGGGCGGGCGATGAAAGTGGGGGAACGATAAATGCTGACCGACAACTTGTCGGTAACCCCGTAGCGAAAACCAAAGGAGGATATAGAAAAATCGTCGAACCCGGATAAAGAGCCGCCCAGCGCGGGTCCCGAGAAAGCCGGTGTGTAAACGAAGCGATGGGTGAAGTTGACGTAGAAGCCGTGCCGATCAAGGCGGCGTCCCGTCGGTAGGCTGAGAAGGAAGTCGTCGCCGGGGGTATACACCTTTGGCTGTGTACTCTCTGCAGCTTGCGTCGCGGTTGTCTGTCCAGGTTGATTCTGAGCGTTGAACGAGCGAATGTGCGCTGCAACGGCCTTGATATCCTGGTCCGACAGCTTGTCCGCCCACGCTGGCATGACGGTGCCCTTCTTGCCGTTCTTGATGGTCTCAAGAATCTGTTCGTCCGTGAGACTTGCCTGCACTCTAGGATTAGTGAAGTCTGGGGTCTTAAACGTAGCCACGCCCTTGCCATCAGGACCGTGGCACATCACGCAATTGCGCTTGAATATGGCCGCACCGTCGGGTTGGTCTGCAACAAGAGCGACGGCCGGCCCGGCCTTGCCCGTCGACGCGGAACCCTCGGAGTGAGGTTCAGCCTCCCGGATCGTGCGGGCGACTAGATCAACAACGTACTTCTTCCCGCCGCGCTCCAAGATAACCGTCGAGGTAGAGCCTTTAACGAACTCCACTCCCAGCGCCGCAGTTAGTGGCACGGCCGGCGCATCAGGGCCGCCCGGGGCCCCGGCCGCTGCCCTTCCTTCGAGAAGCTGAGCAGTGCTGATCAAAAGGGTCCCCGCGATCAGGATGTACAACATGTGTATCCCAGATAGCTTATGCATTTGGTACTCTCCGTGTTGTTTCTTGGTGCTTTCAGCGTGGCGGATCGCATGGTGTGACTCCGCCCCGTCCCTGGCTTCTCCCGGACGGCAATGGACAAACGTTCGTTGTTTGTAAACTCTATCTTCCCCCCTTCGAGCGGAGGTTTTCAAGGCGCGGTAGTCTATCGCGGGCTATCGTCCGGATGAGGACTGAAGAAGAGGTGCGGGAGGGGTGCGCAGGCGTATTTACATACCACGACCTCATCGTTGCGACGAGCCCACCGCTTTATCGTTCTCACTGGTGAGGCGGCCCGAAGGCTCTCTTGCTCTCAAAGGGCCGCTCCACCTTAGACGAAGACTTCAACCCCCGTGCCAAGATGCGTTGGATGGCATCCAGGGCGGCTGGAGAATGTCAATTATTTGTAAATTCCCAGGCTTGTGTTGACTTACAAAGGAATATTCCCATGCTTTTTGGACGGGTTGATGTCACGCTTGGTCTGGAGCATGCGCAGGGCCGCGATCAGCTTGGGGCGCGTGTCGCGCGGTTGGATAACGTCGTCCACCCAGCCGCGTTCGGCAGCAATATACGGGTTGGCAAAACGCTCCCGGAACTCCTCCACCTTCTCTCGACGCAATATTTCAGGATCATCGGCCTTCTGCAGTTCGCGCCGGTAGACAATGTTAACGGCGCCCTCCGGACCCATGACAGCAATCTCCGCCGTGGGATAGGCGAAGTTGACGTCCGTGCGGATGTGCTTGGACGACATCACGCAATAGGCCCCGCCGTAAGCCTTGCGGGTGATGACCGTGAGCTTGGGAACGGTGGCCTCGGCAAAAGCGAAGAGCAGCTTGGCGCCGTGTCGAATGATGCCGCCGAACTCCTGCAGCGTGCCCGGGAGGAAGCCCGGGACATCTTCAAAGGTAATTAGGGGGATGTTGAATGCGTCGCAGAAGCGCACGAAGCGGGCCCCTTTCACCGAGGCGTTGATGTCGAGGCACCCGGCCAGCACCTGGGGCTGATTAGCGACCACGCCCACGCTCTGCCCGCCCAGTCGCGCGAAGCCTACCACAAGGTTCTTGGCGAAGTGCTCTTGGACTTCCAGGAAGTAGCCCTCATCCACCACGTGATGAACGACGTCTTTAATGTCGTAAGGTCGGTCGGACTCCGGCGGCACAAGGATATCGAGCGCTTCGTCGCAGCGGTCCGGAAGATCGCTGGTCTCGACGTGCGGCGGGTCCTCGCGGTTGTTTTGAGGCATAAAGGAGAGCAATTCACGCACCAGGGCAAGGCAATCAGCGTCGTCGCGAGTAATAAAGTGAGCGACGCCACTCACCGTATTGTGGGTCATCGAACCGCCTAGGTCTTCTTTGGTGACGTCCTCGTGCATCACGGTCTTGATGACGTCCGGCCCGGTCACAAACATGTAGCTGGACTTGTCAACCATCAGAGTGAAATCGGTGATGGCGGGGGAGTAGACGGCGCCGCCCGCGCAGGGTCCCAGGATCGCGGAAATCTGGGGCACGACGCCGGAGGCCAATGTATTACGTAGGAAGATGTCGGCGTAACCCGCCAGGGATGCCACACCCTCCTGGATGCGGGCCCCACCGGAATCGTTCAGCCCGACGATCGGGGCGCCCATCCTCAAGGCCAGGTCCATCACCTTACAGATCTTGGCGGCGTTGGCTTCGGAGAGCGACCCGCCGAAAACGGTGAAGTCCTGAGCGAAAGCGAAAGTCAGGCGCCTGTTGGTGCGGCCGTATCCGGTCACAACGCCGTCGCCCGGTATGCGCTGCGAGGCCATCCCAAAGTCCTGGCAGCGGTGCTCCACCAGCTTGTCGAGCTCTTCAAAGCTCCCCTCATCAAATAGCAAATCCAGCCGTTCGCGCGCCGACAGCTTTCCCTCTGCGCGCTGCCGCGCGCGTCGGTCCTCACTGCCCCCCGCCTCTGCCAGCGAGTGACGTCGTCGCATTTCGTCGAGTTTTTGCTGCAAAGTCATAAAAAGCACAAGTCGGAAGCCAGAAGTCAGGAGCCAGAATGAGGGGTGTCGAGTCGGCTCCAGTAGCTCAGTATGATGTGGTCCCCACAATTACCCGCCGCCTGTTGCGGTATTGGAGTCAACTGAATACACAGATCTCTTTATTCTGACTTCTGACTCCTGACTTCTGGCTTCTTCAATGGTGGAGCTTTGCCCAGTCCTTCAGGAAGTTTTCCTGGCCTATGTCGGTGAGCGGATGCTTGACGAGCTGCTCGAAGACTTTGAAGGGCATCGTGCCCACATCAGCGCCCGCCTTGGCAGCGTCCACTACGTGCAGCGGGTGACGCAGCGAGGCGGCCAGAACCTGCGTCCTGAAGCCGTAGTTGCGATATATGGTGACGATGTCGTGGTCAGGTCTATGCCGACGTGGGAAATATCGTCCAGCCGCCCTAGGAAGGGGCTGACGTAAGTGCCGCCGGCTTTGGCCACGAGCAACGCCTGCGACGCGGAGAAGCACAACGTCATGTTCACTTTAATACCGTCGGCCACCAGACACTTAGTGGCCTTCAAGCCTTCCTTGGTAGTCGGCGTTTTCACCACCACCCAGGGATGAAGTCTCGCCAGCTCGCGTCCCTGGCGTCACATCTCTTCTGTTTCCCTGGAGGTTACCTCGGCGCTGACCGGACCCTGCACGATCTCGCAGATCTCCACGATTCGTTTCTTAAAATCAGCCTTCTCCTTAGCAATTAACGACGGGTTGGTCGTGACCCCATCCAGCACACCCAAGCTGGCGGCTTCACGGATCTCGTCCAGGTTGGCGGTGTCCAAAAGAATTTCATCGTGAACTCCTTGTTAAAGAATCGAAAACTCTTCTCCGCCTTCGACTCCCGCGTTTGCTTGCGGCGGGCAGATTCCTTGTAATTATAGAACATCTTGTCCGATGACAACCCGGACCGCCAGCTGGCCAGCTCCCTGGCTACTTTAGTCTGTATATTCTGATCGGTTTCCCTGTTACCTGTACCTTCCAAACGGAGCAATCCCATTCGTCCCACAATGGCTCCAGAGACCCAAGCGTCTGAGCCAGTTGTGCCACCCGATCGCTCGACAGGATTACGAGCCAGGGAGTCCCCGATTTATCGACAAAGCCCGGCAGCTCGCGGCCGTCGACCAGAAGCGGGGTTCCGTTTGCCGCTCCCGCCTGCAGCTGTCTCCGCACGACATCTACTTGAGGCGCACCTGCGGAGCCTGACAAACCCGGCGGTTGGACAGCCTGCCATCGCAAGGCTACGTAGTTGCTGGTTAGTTCAGCGGCGTTTTGGGTAACGAGACCTACCGGGCGCCGCAAGTAGAAGGGAAGGCTGGTACGAAAACAATAGTATCCGTAAACGGGCAAGTCTTTCTCAGGGCTTTGGAGGATTGTCTCCGCAATTCGGCGACTGGAGGAATTGGCGGCATAGACCTCCAGCGGTACGATCCAGCGGACAATCAACAATGGAGTTGTAAAGGCCAATAATGCAAAGGAAGCAGTAGACAGGGTGCCGGTCCGAAGTCTTGCAGAGAGGTTCCGGCCCAGAACGCCCAAGCCAGCCAGCATCAAACCGGCAAAGAGCAGCGCCGGCCGGACCAGCGGCATCAACGCAGGCGGAATCTTCTTCGTCGCCAGTGATTGCAGGCTGTGGAAGCGGAGTAACTGTGGGGACAGCAACATCATCAGACCCAGGGCCACGAGCGTCGCGAACCCAGCCGTCAGCCAGTCCGGCCGACGTTCCAACGCCCGCGCATCCAGTTCAGCCCAAACGTAAGCCATCAATATACTGAACGGAATCGTTGCCGGCAGAAAGTAGCCTGGAAGCTTGGAGCGGGAAACGGAAAAGAAAACAAAGACAACCGCTGCCCAGGTCAAAAGGAAGAGATGAGGCTTGCGGTCTTCCCTCCTGAGTTCCCTCCAGGCCCTGAGCCGGTTCCATCCCGCGAAGAGCAGAAAAAAACTCCAGGGCAAGAATCCTGCCAGGAATACCGGAACATAGTACAGAGGTCCGCCGGAACGATGGGCTTGGCCCGTAGCAAACCGCAGGAGACTCTCCTGCCAGACGGCGTATTTGGGAAAGTCGGGGTTGCGCATGGACACCGCGACAAACCAAGGCAGTGCTGACGCCAGGAAGACGGGCACCCCGAGCCCCCAGCGCAACCTTCGCAATTCTCGTAACCTACCTCGCAGAGCCAGGTAAGCAGAGACAGAGAGCAGGGGAAGCAGAAATCCCACGGGACCTTTGGTGATGGCGGCAATGCCCATAGCGGCGAAGAAGATCGCATCGCGCCATGGATGTTTGAAGTCTTCCGCCTCCGCCAGCCAGTAACTCGCCATGGCGAGAGTCACAAAGAAGGTGAGAGGCATATCGAAGATGACGTTGCGAGCAAAGATGATCACCAAAGGCGAAGTTGCCCAGATCAGGCCGGCTCGGAGCCCAGTCCTATTATCGGACATCCGCCGGGCCAGGAACCAAACCAGCAGGGAAGTAGCCAGCGCCATCAGCGCCGACGGAAACCTTGCCGCCCATTCCGAAACGCCGAAGGCCCTGAACGATGTTGCCACGAGCCAGAAGAAAGCTGCAGGCTTGTCGAGATAGGTGAGCGTGTCGTAGTGCGGTGTGATCCAGTCCCCGGAGTCCAGCATCTCACGCGCCACTTCCGCGTTTCTTCCTTCGTCCGGCTCCGTAAGTGGCAAGCGTCCCAGGCCAACAAAGAACAGGCAAGCGGCAACGACAAGGAGGACCAGTAGTTGAGCGGTCCGGTGATTGAGTGATCTGACCATGGAGAAGTCAGAAGCCAGAATCAAGAACCCATAACGAAGGGTCTAGTACTTCGTGACGGAAACCCAGCGCCCTCCAGTCGGCTGAGGCAATTCGCCTCGGTGAATCCCGCAACAAGCTCTGAGGAGATCTACTGCCCTTCTGCTTGGCATTCCTCTCTTCTTGCTTCCTGCTTCTTGCTATTCGCTTCTTGCTTCTGGCTTCCGGCTTCTGACTTCTGACTTCTAGCTTCCAGCACTTCCAGCACGCCATCGAAGTCGATGTGATTCTGTTTCATCCAGCGAACAGCCAGGACGTCGCCTAGGCCCTTCGCCAGGCGTCCCCAAGTGGAGTACTTAGTCTTGCCGTGAAGGCGCGGGCGATGGCCAACGGGCACCTGTGTTACCCGATAACCGCGCATCTTGAGCAGGGTGGGCAGGAAGCGATGCATACCTTGATACAGGTCCAGGCCCTCCACGCACTCGCGGCGGTAAGCCTTCAGCGTGCAGCCGGTATCGACGATATCTTCACTCGTGGCCCAATTGCGGAACCCGTTGCCGATGCGGGAGCTTAGGCGCTTCCACGAGCCATCCTCGCGACGAATTCGAATGCCGCACACCGCGTCCCAATCCTTGAGCATTCCCACCAGCCGGGGAATCTCCGCCGGGTCGTTCTGCAAGTCACCATCAAGTGTGACCAGCGCCCTGCCTCTTGCCAGACGGAAACCGGCCGCCATGGCAGCCGTCTGGCCGAGGTTGCGACGGAAGTGGATGATGCGGACGCGAGAGTCGGCCTCCTGCGCCCTTCGCAGAAGGCTGAGGGTTTGATCGGTGCTGCCGTCGTCCACCAACAGGATCTCCAGAGGGCCGGACCAACCAGCCAAGGCAGCATGCAACTGCTCGACGAGCGGTAGGACGTTTTCCTCCTCGTTGTACAACGGGATCACGAGGCTGAGTGAAACACTGTCCATGACACTCTTCGCCGGCGGCGGCAGAAGCTAGCTAGCTACGCTAGAGAATCCGCAATGGGAGGCTAAATCTCCCGCCGCCCCTCGATCGCCTTCAGCATTGTCACCTCGTCGGCGAACTCGAGCTCAGAACCTACCGGGATGCCCATAGCGATTCGCGTCACCTTGACGCCCAAAGGCTTGATCAGCTTCGAGAGGTAGATGGCCGTCGCCTCGCCTTCCACGTTAGGATTGGTGGCGACGATCAATTCACGGATGGTGCCGCCTTTGAGGCGTGCAATGAGGCTTTTCAGCTTCAACTGGTCGGGCCCAATGCCGTGCAGGGGCGAGAGGGCGCCATGCAGCACGTGGTAAAGACCGTGAAACTCGCGAGTCTTCTCGATGGCCAGGGCGTTGTAGGGGGTTTCCACGACGCAGACCACGGAAGGATCGCGGCTGGGGTCAGAACAGAATTCACAAGGATCCAGCTCAGTCAGGTTGTTGCAAACCCTGCACAGGCGTATCTTGTCTTTCATGTCGATTAAACTCGCCGCCAAGCGTTCCGCGTCCTCGCGGGGCGCGCGCTCGAGGTGAAAGGCGATACGCTGTGCCGACTTTTGACCAATCCCCGGCAACCGCTTGAGCTCGTCGATCAAACGGGCCATAGGCGCGGCGAAGTCCTTCATAAGGCTGTGAGCTGGAGGATTTGTTTACGTCGAGCCGGAAAGACTCAGACCACCCGCCAGGTTGCCCATTCGACTGGCTAGCTGTTCATCCACCAGTCTGGCGGCCTCATTCGCCGCGGCCCGGAACAGGTCTTGCAGCATCTCGAGATCCTTAGCGGCAAACACCTCAGGGTCAACCTGCACGGCCACAAGTTGCTTCTGACCGTTCATCTTAACCGTTACCATGCCCCCGCCTGCAGAAGCTTCCACCACCAGTTCGTCCAGTTGTTTTTGCAATTGTTCCTGGATCTGTTGGACCTGCTTCATGATCTGCTGCATGTGTTGCAGATTCTTCATGGGTCACTCCCCGCTCAGGTCTTTGACGTCCACCACGGCGCAGTCAAATCTCCTTTGGAAGGCCGCCAGCATCGCGTCGCCCCCTGCCCGCTCCCGGGCACTGGGACGCTGCGCCACGGTCTGGGTTCTTCCTTCCTGCAGTGTAACATAAATTCTGACAGGCTGGCCGAGCACCTGCTCGCACACGGATGTGAGTCTTTCCTGGTGCTCGCGCGACTTCATGAGATCGACGGCCCACGAAGCGTCCCTGGGGTAGATGAAATGAACCTTGCCGTCCTCAAAACGCCAAGCGGCCAGCGGATTCAGGCAACTGCTGAGGAACTTCGACTGATCAAAAAGCATGGCTTTGATCGCTGCCAGGCGGGGGTCCTGTCCCCTGGCGGCCTCTGGCGCGCTATCGGCGGGGGGCAAAGGCGCCGCCGGCCGCGCCGATTCCGGGCTGGGAGGCATTGACGGTTTCTCCCCACCCGGAGCCCTCGCGGCTGGCGGGTGCGCCTTCAAACCCTGTGATGCAGCACTCGCCGGAGATTCGGGAGATCCGGCCGCGCTCGGGCCGGGCGATGGTCCGCCTGTCCTTTCCGCCCGGCCCGTTTGGCCGGCGCGCGACCCACCTACTTCCGCCAACAGGCTCTCCAGCGAAACGAGCTTGCGGGCGTGGACGAGTCTCATCAGGCCAAGTTCCAGATGAAATCGGGGTTGAAGCGAATAGCGAAGCTCGCCTTGAGTCCGTAGCAGAATCTGGAAGAAACGCGAGATGTCCTCCTCGCTCATGAGCGCCGAGAGCTGCCGCAAAGTCTCGCGTTCGTCGCTCGGCACTTGCAGTAGCGGGCTGTCAGCGCCGCAACTCCTCGCGACCATCAGATTGCGCACGTAGCGAGTGAATTCGCCGCAAAAGTGGACCAGCTCGTATCCTTCGGTGGCCAGTTGGTTCACCTGTTCGAGCACGCGGCGCGAATCGCCGGCGTATATGGCCTCCACCATCCCGCTGAGGAATTGCGCGGGGACTGCGCCCAGCAATTGGCGCACGCGAGTCTCATCCAACTGCTGGCCGCAGGCGGCGATCACTTCATCCAAAAGGGACAAGGCATCACGCAGGCTGCCCTCCGCAGCCTGGACGATTGCACTCAAGGCCCCTTCAACGGCGGTGATCTTCTCGGCGACGCAGATCTCGACCAGTCGCGAATAGATCTCGTCGTAATCCAGCAATCGAAAGGCAAAATGCTGGCATCGGGACTGGATTGTGGAGGGCAGCTTGTGTGCTTCGGTCGTTGCCATGATGAACAGCGACCGCGGCGGAGGCTCTTCCAAGGTCTTCAACAGGGCGTTAAAGGCCTCGGTGGTCAGCATGTGAACCTCGTCAATGATGAAGACCTTGTTGCGGTCGCGCGCTGGGAGGTAGCGCACGGTTTCGCGGAGCTCGCGGACCTCGTCGATGCCGCGGTTAGAGGCCGCGTCAATCTCCAGGACGTCGACGGAGTTCCCAGCGGCGATTTCCCGGCAGGAGTCGCATACCCCACAGGGCGTAACGGTAGGCCCCTGAATGCAGTTGAGGGCCTTGGCCAGGATGCGCGCGGTCGTGGTCTTACCTACGCCGCGCGCTCCCGAGAAGATGTAAGCGTGAGCCACGCGATTGTGGAGAATGGCATTCTTGAGGGTGTCGGTAATGAGCCGCTGGCCCACTACATCGTCGAAGATTTGTGGCCGATATTTGCGAGCAATAACTTGATACGACATACGATTTTGGATTTGGATTTTAGATTTTGGATTCCCTCTTTTGTTCTTAGTTCGTGGCTCGTGGTTCTTAGCTCTCGGCTCCCTCTTGGCTCTATGGTTTCTTAGTCCTTAGCCTGGTCCTGCGGCAACCCAAGCGGCGTTACCCACCCAGGGAGACGGACCGAGAATTATTATAAGAGTCGAAGAACAACGAACCAAGAACCAAGAACAGCGAAGCTAATCCAAAATCGCTGGTGCCAGACTTCGGGTTGATCTGCGGCACACGGAGAGGCTCGCTACCGTTGCTTCCTTCCGGACCTGGCGGGTTCACGAGCATCCGTCGCACAGAGCCCGAAGTCTGACATGACTGGCTTCGACTCCAATCACACGCAATTATACATCTGCGGCGATCTGACATCTAACTTCCCATTCCGAAAGTCGGCGTCCCAGCCGCGAATGTAGGGCCCGCGGCTTCCCCGGTCTGAGGCCGACCTAAGAACCTGCCCTGAACGCCAAGAAGGCGTCGGCCCTACGTTTCCATCTTGGGCAGCGACCATGCCTGAACGCGGATCCTCAGGTCGACTGCCGGTTCCGCTTGAGCTCCTCCAAATCCTTCCGGAGCTGTGTCATTCGCCGCGAAATGTTCCAGGCGTAGACCATGAAAATAATCCAGACCAGAGCGTAGGCTGCGAAGAGGAAGTTGTTTCCCATGCTAGCCCTCAAGAGCTGTCACCCTGTTGGCGATCAGCTATCAGTCATCGCGGCTAGGAATCGCGCCGGGCAAGTTGGCGCCGCAGCCAGCCGAGCTCCCGCTGCGCACCCAATAATGCCATGCGCTGGCGCATCAGATACCAGAACAAACAAAGAAAGGCGCCCCAACTAACTAAGAACGTCAGCTTCATCTTTGGATCGATGCCCGATCCGGATCCGCCCATGAAAACCGGCTGAGGGTGTTGCGTCCGCCACCAGCGGATCGCCATGTAATCCACGATGACATCTACGAAGCCGATGATCCCCATCACGGCGCCCAGAACCTCGGCGCGACCGGGGTTGATCAAATGAGTCCGAAGCATGAGGTAGGCGATGAAGAGCAGCCAAAGGACAAACGTCGACGTAAGCCGCGCATCCCAAGTCCACCAAATTCCCCAGGCCGGCTTCGCCCAGAGCGGCCCCGTCACCAGCACGCAGGTGCAGAAGACCAAACCAACTTCGGCGGCGGCGTAGGCCAAATCGTCGGCGAACTTCGTGCGCTTCCACAGATAGATCACACTGCCCAGAAACACGACAAAGTATGCGATGAAAGAGGTTAACCCCGCCGGTACATGCTGATAAAAGATGCGCTGCACCTCCCCCATGGTCGCTTCCTGGGGCGCGTAGAGAAAAATCATATAGAGAGAGACCACCATCCACACGAGAGTGACGAGCAAATGCAGCGTCGGTGGGAATTTCTTCATAAGCCTGCAGTCCCCTGGCCTCGGTCCTTTGTCCCTCGTCCTTGCTCCCTTGTCAGTTGACCAGCTTGCCTTGGACAACACACCCCTGACAACGTACGAAGGACAAGGGGCCACTGACTATTCTTCGAGCACATACCCAAACAGCAGGAACGAGGCCACCGCGAAAACGATACTCACGCCCGCGACGCGCGTGATTCCGCCCGATGAGCCGACTCCGCGCAGCGCGTCCGACGTGGCGTCGATGGACAGGATCAGCACCCAGAACGCAATGGGGAACTGCAGGACCGGCAGCATAACCTCCCGCATTCGCGTATTGGCCGCGATGGCGCCGAAAATCGTCCCCAAGGCCGCATAGCCCAGCGTCCCAAAGAACAGAATCACCGCAAACCAGCCGAGTGACGGTAGGAACGAGAAGTTATACCAGAGAGACGCCGCGAAGACCACAACGACTTCCGCAATCCCCAGAAAGAGCAGGTTAGCCAGCATCTTACCCGCGAAGATTGTGCTGGGGTCGATGGGGGCCAAGGTCATACCTTCGAGACAGGCGTTCTCGCGCTCAACGGCAAACGAACGATTGAAGCCCAGAATCCCTGCGAAGGCAAAAGCAATCCAGAGCAGACCGGGCAGGAGGCGCAAGGTTTCCTCACGGGCGGTCTCAAAAGCGAAGTTGAAGAGGAACACAACGAGGAGCCCAAACACGCACATGGAAGCCAGCGTCTCGCGGCTGCGCCATTCGACTCGCAGGTCTTTCAGGAAGATCGTCCAAACTATGCTAAGGTTGCGCATTACTCCCAGGGGTTGAATATTCCGACGCCCAGGCCATCAAAGTCTTTCGCGTTGCGTGTGACGATGGTGAGGTCGTGTTCCAGGGCGGTCGCGGCAATCAGGCCGTCGGCAGCATTAAGAGGCGTTCCCTGGAATTGGCATTTGCCATCGAGCACTCCCCAGCGTTGGGCAACCGACTCATCAATCGGGAGGATGCGTCCGGAGAACCACGGGTGTAACGTGTGGTCCAGCCAGTGCTGCAATTGGGCGCGAGGCCGCGCGCAGCGGCTTGGTCGGCGAGCGCGCGCTCAACCTCAGGCTTAAGTTCGACAGTGAGGCTCATTGTTCCGTCCAGTCAGTATACTGCGTTTGGCATCGTATGAGGTTCCGGGGATGACAGAAGTACTCCCAGATCTCCGGGCTCCAATCTTCGCGGCTTGGCGTGAGATGGTGGCTTTCCGCAGAGGTATGAAAATCACTCTCTCGCAAAGGCGCTAAGGCCCAAAGCATCCCAGAATCCGCCGTTTGCTGGCGGCCCCTTCGGCCGCAGGCTACCGCAGCCTGGCCTAGAGTGTGTCGCGGCGCTTCGTAATGGACGCATAGCATCTTCCGCTGGTTCTTGGTTATTTTGTGCTCGTCCCAGAGCTTGAGGAAAGCACTCCTCCACTGCTGAGGCGTGCGAGCTGCGATCTTGGAGATAACCTCTTCCTCGTAGGTGCTCCTTGCCATAGTGTTCAGTCTCCGCCCACCACCCCTCTGCAAGGGGCGGCGTTCTGAGGCTGGTTACTGCTGACTGCTTTCTGCCGACTGCCTACTACCTGCCGCTGCCTCGATGTGCAACGCCGAGAGGGGTGCTGTCCCCAGCGGTCCGTCGTAGCGCACCCGCCCGGCTTCCATGGCTATGAGTCGACGAGCAATGGACGTGCCTTGCTCAAAGTTGTGACTCGAAAAAGCCAGGGCTCTTCCCTCCTCGGGCAGCCGGTCCAGCACGGACAGGAGGTCGGTCGCCGCCTCCGCGTCGAGGCCCGTGAAGGGTTCGTCCAGCAAGAGGAAGCGAGGCTGGTGGAGGAAAGCCCGCGCCAGCGTAGCACGCTGCACTAGCCCGCGCGAAAGCCCCCGCACAGGTTCGTCAGCGCGCTCACGCATGTCGAAGAGGTCCAGCGCCGCATCGATCTTCTTCTCCAGCTCTCTCAGTCCAAACAGCCTGCCGAAGAACCTCAGATTCTCGCGCCCTGTGAGTTCACCGTAAAGAAGCGCGGCGTGGGAGACGAAGCCAACCGCCGCCTTGGAAGCAGCAGGGTTGCGGTCGAGGCTTTGCCCTTCGAACAGCACTTCCCCCTGGTTGGGTCGGGAGAGACCCGCCAGAATCCTCAGCAGCGTCGTCTTACCCGCCCCGTTTGGACCCCATAGCAAGACTGAATTGCCTGGCACAAGCCGCAGATCGACGCCCTTCAGCGCCACAAGGTCACCGAAGTATTTGTAAACGTCGCGGGCTTCAAGCACCGGCTCAGCGCGGGATGTTTCGGGTAACATAGGACTCGAAGAACGCGGGCGGGCTTTTCTTGAGGATCGCGACCAACTTCGCTTTCAATTCAAGACGCTCCTTCCAATACTTCCTTTCCGGAATCTTGCCGGCCGCAGAGAGCTCGTCCAGGTCAGCCAGAGAATTCAGCAGACCCTCCACTTTCGACTCGAGTTGCTTTCGTGCCGGCTGGGCCGGATTCTTTTCCGCCAGGTTCGGCCACTCCTTTGCCGCTCGAACGCCCAGCGCCCAGAGCAGAAGTAGCAGGAAGCACCCCAGAAGTGGCCAGCCGAGTTTGGTCATGGAATTGGGAACAGTGGTCACCTGACCTTCCGGCTGTCCCGCCTCAGCTTGTTCTGTGAGAGGAGCTCCCTCCCCCCTTAGGCGAACCTCGAGGACGGCCGCGCGCGGTACGTTCGACGCCTGAAAGGTCGCAATCCCGTTTTTGGTATCGATCCCGGTGGCCGTGAAAACTTTGGACTCAACAGAAAGGTTTGCAGGCGCAACGTA
>Ga0306925_10001223_pt1 | contig 20680 bp, 17 predicted proteins | sample flu12Cox44000176_FD_203755 | JGI IMG/M metagenome (GOLD analysis project Ga0306925, IMG submission 203755) | Lab enrichment of tropical soil microbial communities from Luquillo Experimental Forest, Puerto Rico - flux8day.12C.oxic.44.000.176 (v2)... | ecosystem: Environmental > Terrestrial >... | reverse complement strand
GGGATTGCCGTTGCCTCTGACGGCTACGGTCGTGCGCAAGCAGGATGCCAATGCCATCACGCTTCCCGGGGGGCACATCTACGTCTTTCAGGGGCTGATCAAGCAAGCGCGCACACCGGACGAGCTGGCCGGCGTCATCGCGCACGAGGTCGGCCATGTGGCACATCGCGACGGGACGCGGACGATCATGCAGGGCGCCGGCCTCTCGCTTCTGTTCGGATTGGTGCTGGGCGACTTCGTGGGTGGCGGCGCCGTGGTGCTCGCCGCCAAGACACTGCTGCGGACGCGCTATTCGCGCGAGGTCGAGACCGCAGCCGACGCGTATGGGGTCAACCTGATGGCGAGGATCGGAGGCGATCAGCGCGCGCTCGCGGCAATCCTGTCACGCATTGCCGGAAGCACCCATGGCGGGCCGAAGATCCTGTCTGACCACCCCGAGACCCGCGACCGCGTCGCCGCCATCGAGCGGATGGCGAGCGGCCCGCCATCTAGACCGCTGCTCGATGAGGCGCAATGGTCAGCGCTCAAATCCATCTGCGCGGACCAGTGAGAATGCCATGATCCGCCGCTACATCCACTCCGAGCCAACCTCGAAGCTTGCGGTCTGGGCGCTGCGCATCGCCGGCTTCGCGGTCGCGGCTACGATCCTCGCCATCCTGGTCGTTCGTTGGGGCCAGCTCGAGACAAAACCCGCCGTTGCTGCGTTCGGGGGTGCACTGGCGATTGCGGTCGTCGCGCTCGTCCTCGCGCTGGCTGCCTTCGGCGTGATTTGGATGGAGGGATTGGCCGGCATGCGCGCTGCGCTTGCAGCGATGCTGATCTCGATCTTCCTTCTTGCTTATCCCGCCTACCTTGGGTTGAAGGCTTATCGGCTGCCCTGGATCTATGACGTCACGACCGATCCGATCGATCCGCCACGCTATGAATGGCTGGCGCGCATCCGCCCGCCCGATGCCAACCCGGCGACGTATGCGGGACTTTATGCCGCCGAGCAGCAGCGCAATGCCTACCCCGATGTGGGGCCGCTGGGAACCAGCGCTACCCCGGAAGCCGCTTACCGCGCCGCGCTCACGGTGATGAACAAGCACAAGGACTCGTTTCTCGCGCCGTACTGGGTGGTTGTGGATTCACGCGAGCCTGTGGGGCGCCGCGACGGACGCATCGAGGCTGTCGCCCGCTCGACCGTGATGGGCTTCCGCGATGATGTCGTGGTCCGGGTGCGGGAAGATCCCGATGGAGCGCGCATCGATGCGCGCTCGTCCTCGCGGTATGGCTCATTCGATTTCGGCACCAATGCTGCGCGCGTCCGTCGCCTGCTGAACGATATCGAGGAGATGATCAGGACGCAGCGGAACGAGCGGCCGCGGGTGCGGCCGGAGACGAAGAAGCCTGTGGCCAAGGCTCAGCCGCACCGGGGACGGCGATAGCCTGAGCTTCATCACGCAAGCCGATAGACACTGTCGATCGCAGGCTCTCCATCGGTTACGACCAGACCGCGCGTCACGAGATCCTCGATATGGGCAAGAACCGAAAGGCCGGCCGCCCTTATCAGCCGCGGGTCGAGCCCGATATAGACCGCGCGCACAATGGCTGGAATGTCGGCTGCGCCCTTGCCCAGCCGACGCAGGATCGAGGCTTCGCGCGCCCGGCGGTGGACGATGTAGGCTCGCACGAAGCGCGGCGCATCATGCACGGCGCCGCCGTGCCCGGGCAGGTAGATCGATTCCGGACGCCGCGCGAGCTTCTCAAGCGAGGCCATGTAGTCGCTCATCGCCCCGTCCGGCGGGGCGACCACGGGCGTGGACCATGCCATGACATGGTCGCCCGAGAACAGAATGTTCGCCTCCTTGAACGCAAACGCCATGTGGTTGGCGGTGTGGCCGGGGGTGGCGACCGCCTCGACGGTAAAGCCCGGACCATGCACGACCTCGCCATCGGCGAGCACGCGATCGGGACGAAACTCGGTATCGTTGCTGGCATCAAGCCGCGGCGCTTCGCCGATGCGCAGTGTGCGCGCCGGGCGGTGGGGGCCTTCCGCCAGCACCAGCGCTCCGGTTGCCGCCTTGATGCGGGGCACCGCCGGCGAATGATCGCGATGCGTGTGGGTCACGAAAACATGCGAGACCGTCTCCCCGCGCACGGCATCGAGCAAGGCCGCGATATGCGCCTCATCGATCGGGCCGGGATCGATGATGGCAACCTGACCGCGACCGAGGATGTAGGACACCGTGCCCCGGAACGTGAACGGGCTCGGATTATTGGCGAGCAGCCGGCGCACCCCAGGTGCAACCTCCTCCACCTTCCCCGGAGGAAGGTCGAAGCGTTTGTCGAATGGAATATCGTCGCCGCTCATTCTTGGGGATTCACGACGGCAACAAAGCGCCAGAGGCCGCATCGCGAATTCTGTTACATTCTTGCAACACAAATGAACCCTTATGAGTAAGCCGCAGCTTTTTACCTTTCCAGCCAAACTGGCATGCTACTGGACCATACAATAACGCTCCATCCGGCCACAATTGTGCAGGCCCAGATTGGGTTTGACGCCGGATTTGTCAGGTGAGTTGGTACGTGATTTCGATTGGTATTGCGGCCGCGGAGTGCTTGCGTTTCGGCAGGCAAGTTCTGCTTGGGGTTGCAGTCGTCACGGCGCTGTTCGGAGCCCGAGCGCTCGGCGCCGATCTCGATCTCAGGGCGCCGCCCGCGGCATTGCCGAATTGGTCCGGTCTTTACGTCGGCATTGGGGTCGGCGCCCGGGCCAACGCCGTTGACGCGAATGCCACGTCGGCGACCGTCGGCACGCCACCCGTTCCGATTGCTCTTCCGATTGCGGCCTCGGGCGACCCCAACGCCTTGGCATTCTGGCAACAGCAGCAGGGTGCCCAGCAGTATCTCGACACCATTGCCTTGCGGGGCGGAATCTATGCCGGCTGGAACTTTCAGATGGGGCCGAGCTACGTCATGGGGGTGGAGGCTGACTTCGCGTACGCCAACGAGACAGCCAGCTTTCACGGCAGCCCTTATCCTGCCAATCTCATATTTGGCACTCCAACGCCCCTACCGCTTGGAGCTTCGCCCACCGACAGTCTGAGACTGACGACGAGGTGGGATGCCAGCCTCCGCCTGCGCGGTGGTTGGCTCGCTACTCCCTTTATGCTGCTTTACCTGACCGGCGGCCTTGCTTGGGCCAATGTCGAGGCGCAGTCGACCTGCTCGCCGTTTTCGACCCCGGGCGTTTCCAACTGCGCCCCGGGCAATTATTTCTCGGGAACGCTTGGACCTGATGTCATCACGCACACGCAGACCCGGCTGGGTTGGACGTTGGGGGCAGGCGCGGAAATTTGCTCGGATCGCAATGGGTGGCTCGCGTCCAGTACCGCTTCTCGGATTTCGGCTATCCCTCGGGGCACGGCGGTGCCTTCACTTTTACAGACGTGCGCGTTTGCAGCGGATGCCCTTCTCCGGCAAGCAGTCCATTGACCGTCTCCTATGAGTTCCTCGTCATGCAGCACATTTTCGAGCTCGGGATCGCCTACAAGTTCCAATAAGCGGCCACCGTCGGTCGATATACCGCATCAGCAAGCCGCGATGTGGCAACCGGCGCCAGCGATCCGCAGAAAAACCTGATCGCCTGCTTGGTCAGTTCCGATCGCAGCTGCGAGATGCGGCGGTTGCGTCAATCAGACATTCCGCATGAGCAGCTCTTTGCAGTTGCGCCGGCAACGAAGCTGGCTCACTTTCCAAGCACGGACGATCCCGGTATACGGAACCAGAACAAGCAGAAACGCGCGGAGAATAATATGGACGCAAAAACTGACGAGAGCACGGGCAAGTGCCCGGTCATGCACACTGTACGCAAGACCAATCGTGACTGGTGGCCGGACCAGCTGGATCTCGGGGGTCTGCATCGGAACTCCTCCCTGTCTGATCCGATGGGCAAGGCCTTCGATTATGCCAAGGAGTTCAAGAGCCTCGATCTCAATGCGGTGATCAAGGACCTGCACGCCCTGATGACGGACTCGCAGGAATGGTGGCCCGCCGACTTTGGCCACTACGGGGGTCTCATGATCCGCATGGCCTGGCACGCCGCAGGCACGTATCGCATCGCCGATGGCCGTGGCGGCGCCGGCGCCGGCCAGCAGCGCTTCGCGCCGCTCAACAGCTGGCCGGACAATGCGAACCTCGACAAGGCGCGCCGGCTCTTGTGGCCCATCAAGCAGAAATACGGCCGCAAGCTCTCCTGGGCCGATCTGATGGTTCTCGCGGGCAACGTTGCCCTGGAGTCGATGGACTTCAAGACCTTCGGTTTCGGCGGCGGCCGCGCCGATGTCTGGGAGCCGGAAGAGCTCTACTGGGGTTCCGAGGGGACGTGGCTGGGGGACGAGCGCTATAGCGGCGAACGGCAGCTTCAGAATCCATTCGCGGCCGTGCAGATGGGCCTGATCTACGTCAATCCGGAAGGGCCGAACGGCAAGCCGGATCCGGTCGCTGCCGCCACGGACATCCGCGAGACGTTTTTCCGCATGGCCATGAACGACGAGGAGACCGTCGCGTTGATCGCGGGCGGCCACACCTTCGGCAAGACTCACGGTGCCGGCGATCCGTCACTGATGGGTCCGGCGCCGGAAGCTGGGGCAATCGAGGACCAGGGCCTCGGCTGGAAGAGCAAGCATGGAACGGGCTTCGGAGCCGACACCATCACTGGCGGCCCGGAGGTGACCTGGTCGCAGATGCCGACGAAGTGGAGCAACCACTACTTCGACAACCTGTTCAACAACGAATGGGAATTGACCAAGAGCCCGGCGGGCGCCTGGCAGTGGAAGGCGAAAGGCGCCGCTGCCACGATCCCGGACGCCCACGACAAGTCGAAGAAGCATGTGCCGACCATGCTGACCACCGACCTGTCGCTGCGGCTTGACCCGGCCTATGAGAAGATCTCGCGGCGCTTCTACGAGCATCCGGATCAGTTCGCGGACGCGTTTGCGCGGGCATGGTTCAAGCTCACGCACCGCGACATGGGACCGATTCATCGTTATCTCGGCCCGCTGGTGCCGAAGGAGATCCTGATCTGGCAAGATCCGATCCCCCCGGTCAATCATCCGCTCATCGCCGAGCAGGACATTGCCGCACTGAAGGCGAAAATCCTCGCGTCGGGCCTTTCCGTGTCCCAGCTGGTCTCGACGGCCTGGGCGTCGGCGTCGACTTTCCGCGGCTCCGACAAGCGCGGTGGATCAAACGGCGCGCGCATTCGTCTTGCGCCGCAGAAGGACTGGGAGGCGAACCAGCCGAAGCAGCTCGCGACGGTGCTGCAGAAGCTCGAAGCCATCCAGAAGGAGTTCAACGCCTCGGCGACGGGCGGCAAGAAGGTCTCGCTCGCCGACCTGATCGTTCTCAGCGGCTGCGCCGCAATCGAGAAGGCCGCGAAAGCGGCCGGCCACGACGTGAAAGTTGCCTTCACCCCTGGCCGCATGGACGCCTCACAGGAGCAGACCGACATCGAGTCCTTCGCCCCGCTCGAGCCGGTTGCTGACGGCTTCCGCAACTATTACCGCAGCAAGCACATCATGTCGCCGGAAGAGGCACTGGTCGACAAGGCGCAACTGCTGACGCTGACGGCGCCGGAAATGACGGTGCTTGTCGGTGGCCTGCGCGTCCTTGGCACAAACGTCGGCGGGTCCAACGGGCAATCCAAGCACGGCGTCTTCACCGAGCGGCCGGGAGTGCTGACCAACGACTTCTTTGTCAACCTGCTCGACATGCGCACGCAATGGCAGCCGGCTTCCGGCTCAGATAACCTGTACGAGGGCCGCGACCGCAAGACCAAGGCGCTCAAGTGGGCCGGCACCCGTGTCGACCTCATCTTCGGCTCGCACTCGCAACTGCGCGCGCTGGCAGAAGTCTATGCCTGCGCCGACTCGAAGGAAAAGTTCGTAAAAGACTTCGCGGCGGCGTGGTCCAAGGTCATGAACCTCGATCGTTTCGACCTCGGCTGATTTTCGACAGGAAATCGCGGCGGCGTTTCAGCAGACCTGAAACGCCGCCCTGCCCCCCCGCCTCTAACCAACCCATAGCACCGAAGCAAAGCGCCACGGCGCTGCTGGGATTTCGATCGGCTCAGATCAGGCGGTCAAGCCAGCATCACATTCTATGCAGCTGTCGGGCACGCACCAGCGGGCGAGCGGCAGAAACCTTGCTTGTTGCGGTCACGCGCACTACGAGGAGATCGCAATGAAGCAGCTTGCCGGAATACTTCTGTCACTGGCAATCGCGTTGGCCCCGAGCCTTCTGCGAGCGCAGGATGCCTGGCCGAACCGGCCGATTACTCTCCTCGTCCCATATGGGCCGGGTGGATACACGGACCTCGTCGCCCGCCTCACAGCGCGCTATCTCGAGAGTGCGCTGGGCAAGCCGGTTATCGTCGACCATCGCGTGGGCGCCGGGGGCATTGTCGGCACGCAGGCGGTCGTGAATGCGCCACCGGACGGTTACGTGTTCTGTGTGTGCAGCATCGGGGCGATCTCGATCGCGCCGTTCGATGCGACCCAGAGCGTTGGCTACGATCCCGTGGCAGACCTCGCGCCGGTCGGCGTGGTCAGCTCGATCGCGCAAGTGGTCATTGTCAGAAACAGCTTGCCGGTCACCTCGATGGCCGATCTCGTGTCCTATGCCAAGGCGAATCCCGGCAAGCTCAACTACGGATCGAGCGGCGCCGGTGGGCTGACCCATTATTCGGTCGAGCTGTTCAAGGCACGCACCGGCATCACGGCGGTGCACGTCCCCTTCAAGGGCGGCGCACCATCAACGGCGGCGGTGATCGCGGGCGAGGTTGATTTCTCGTTCGCCAACATGACCGACGGTCTGCCGCAGGTGCAGGCTCAATCGGTGCGCGGTCTCGCCGTGACCTCGCGAAAACGCAGCCCTCACTTGCCCGATCTCCCCACCGTGCAGGAGACGATTCTGCCCGATTTTGTCGTGGAGACCTGGAACGGCATCATGGCACCGGCGAAGACTCCGGAGCCGATTGTGCGCCGCCTCTCGGAGATGCTCATCAAGATGGCCGACGACCCCGAGGTGAAAGAGGCGATGCGCCGCGCCGGCGCCGATACCGTCAAGACCTCACCGGCCGAATACCGCGCGCAGATCCAGGAGGAGATCGCGCAATGGAAGCCGCTGATCGCTGAGATCGCGCACAAGAAATGATTGCTGCGCGGACCGGCTCGGTTCAATTGGCGCGCACGAACGAGTACGGGCTCATCTCGTCTGCGGTACGACCGAGCGGATCCCAGTTGTGCCAGCCGCTCCAGATTCGTTCGCCGGCGGCCTGCGCCTGTGCCCTCAGCGCGGCGAAATCAATGCCCGGAATGCGGCCATTTTCCATCCTGACCACGCCATCGACGATCACGGTGTGAACATCATCACCAATGCCGCAATCAATGAGGCTCTTGATGGGATCGTGGACCGGCCCGAACCGCAGCGTCTCGCCTCCGGTGAGGTCGACGATGACGATGTCCGCCTTGGTGCCGGCGGCGAGCCGGCCGAGGTCGTTGCGGCCCACTGTGTAGGCGCCGCCTGACGTTGCCGCCTCGAACACCTGCGCGGCAGTGGCGGCCTTGAGATTGCGGCTCGCCACCTTGCCAAAATAAGAGGCGTTGCGCATCTGCAGGATCATGTCGCGCGGGTAGGTATCCGTCCCGAGTGCAATGTTCACCCCTGCGTTGCGATAAGCCTGCCAGCTGTCCAGGAAACGGCCGCGGCGTGCGATGTTCACCGGACAATGCGAGATCGAGCAGCGGTGCGTCCCCATGATGGCGAGGTCATGGGAATCGGAATAATTCAGCAATGGATTGTCGGCCGTGAAATTGCCGTGACCGATGTTGAGCTTCGCCGACATGAGACCGACGTCCCGCAGCAATTCCACCGACGTCATCTGATGCTCGCGGATGATGTCGAATACCTCGTGAATGTTGTAGGCGGCGTGAATCGCAACCGGCAGATCGCGTTCCTTGGCCGCGACAGCGGCCTTGCGCATCAAGCCGACCGTGCAGGTCTCGATCTCGCGTGGCACAAGAATGCCGCGCACAAGGTCGCCATGCGCGCCCTGGTGACGATCGATGAAGTCGAGCGCCAGCTCGAATTCGCGCTCGCCCGCCGCTTCGTCCACCACACGTTGAAGCCTGCCGTTCGCGCCGCCAACCCAGCGGCCGCTGTCGAAGCCCGGGCCGAGATAGGCGCGGATGCCGAGCTCGCCGACAACCTGCAGCAGCGCCTGCTGGACGCGCAGCTGGCTGCCGAACTCGACGAAGGTCGTGATGCCATTGCGCAGCAACTCGGCGATCGTGAAACGGGCGTTCAGCAGCAGCTCCTCGGCGACAGCGTTGTCGCCGGGCCGGGCATAGCGCGGATCCCCGCCGACGCGGGTGCCCTCGCGCGCGACGCTGATCTCGAGGAACGGCTGACCGAAATAATCTCCGCGTCCAATATCGGAGATCAGCCGGTGCGAGGCACGGTGGCCGGAGTGGACATGCGTGTCGATGAATCCGGGCGCCACGAGCTTGTCGCGCGCATCGATCTCGCGCTCGACCGTGCCCTCGAACCGCTCGCCGACGAACAGCACGGTATCGTCTTCGTACACCAGCTGTGCATTGCGCCAGAGCGTATGATGGCCATGGTCATGCCCGACCAGCCAGCCGCAATTGATGCGCGTGCGCATGGATTACCTGCCCATGGGTTGAAGACCGAGGCACGTTCGGCGCGTCCGGAACTCATCGCGCCAAGGAGGGCCCTCCGGCAACTCTGTCGACGCGCATCTCAACGCCAGGCGGGAGCGATCAGCCGAGCCTGCGTCCGATGATATCCTCGCAACGCTCGCCCGTTTCGACGTCGCCCAGATAGAGCGCACCTGACATCGCAGCCCGCATCCTGTTCGACGGCGGCCCGGCGGTGCCCCAGCGGTCCGGCGTCGGCATCACCTTGTCCCAATAGTCCGGACCCTGGGGCACGTGGGTCGCATCATCGAGCTGGTCAAGCTCGGTGGTGTATTCCGCCACGAAGCCGTTGGGCTCGATGAAATACGAGAACACGTTGCTGCCCGGTCCGTGGCGGCCGATTCCCCAAGCAATGTCGAAGCCGTTCTGCTTGACCCGTCCGGCCCCGCGCATCAGACCGTCGATATTGGGCAGCTCGTAGGCCACATGGTTGAGCGAAGGCCCGTTGTTGCGGAAGATGGCGATGCTGTGGTGATCCGCGCTGCAGCGCAGGAAATCCATCAGATGCGTGCTGTCGGAGAGCTTGAAGCCGAGCACGTCGGCGAAAAACGGCACCTGGTCATCGATGCGCGCGCTGTTGAGCACGACATGGCTGATCTTGGTCGGCCGCGAGCGGTCGAGCTCGACGTTCGGGTGCCGTGCAATGTCGCATGAGATGCTCATCGGCAGGCCGTCCGGCGTCTTGAAACGGAAGCCATAGCCGCCGCCGGCGCCGGCAGAAAGCGGCCCCGGCTCGCCCTCGACCTCGACGCCGTAGCCCTTCGCCTTGGCACACAGCGCACTGACCGCGGCGCGATCCGGGGCGGCGAAATGCACCCCGAGCAGGGCGGGCTTCTTGCGCTCGCGGATGGTGAGCACATGGTGCTCGGCACCGGTGGCCCGGAAATGAATGCTGTCAGCCTCGGAGGCAACCTCCTCCAGCGCCCATACATTGCTGTAGAACTGCGCTGACTGCTGGAGATCGCGAACGCCGAGCTCGATGCTGCGGACGCCGGTGACCCTGCTGCTTGTCATGATGCGTGACCTCTTGCCGTGACAGTTGTTCTGGCGGGAATGTTGCACAGACCGTGCCCAGGGAAAAGTGGCGAGAGGTAGGGGGCAAAAACCCATCTCCTGCGCGCCGCGCGATGGACTACAGTCGGGCCAGCGCCGGCATGACCTCAGTCGAGAACAGCGCCAGCGAGCGCAGCGCGTCGCTCAATGCCATCGTTCCCAGGAAGAGATAGGTCAGGAGATAGTTCACGCCGAGCTCGCGCATCTGCCGCTCGATCTCGGCGCGCACCATGTCGGGAGTGCCGGAAATGACGGTTCCGTCGGCCACGCAGGCCTCGTAGTCGACGCCACGCGGGACACCGAGCCGCGCGGCGAGGCCGCTTGCTCCGTGCAGGTCGCGCAGCCAGTTGAGATTGGCGAGGTGGGCGTTCATGGCGGGCCTGGCGAAGCGCCTTGCCTCCTCCTCGGTGTCGGCAACGAAGATGTGCCGCTGCACACCGATCACCACCCCGCCGGGGAACTCGGCCTTCGGCTGCGCCGCCGAGCCGCGCTTGGCGAAGGCCTCCTTGAAGGCCGTGATATTGGCCTTGGCGATCGACATCGGCCCCAGCGTGACGAAATGCAGGCCGCGCTCGCCAGCCCAGGTCGAGCCGATGGTGTTGGAAGACCCGTACCAGAATGCCGGATGCGGCTGCTGCAGCGGCCGCAGCGCGATCGGCACGTTCTCATAGCTGAAATGAGGACCGCGATAGGTGAGCTTGTCAGTGGTCAGGCCGGCGCTGATGCAATCGAAGGCGTCGATGAAAATGTCGCGCGAGGTGTCGTGCTCGACCTTGTGATATTTGAGCTCGTACGGTGACACGCCGCGGCCGACGCCCACCTCCATGCGCCCGTAGCTGAGATGATCGAGCATGCAGATTTCCTCGATCAGGCGCAGCGGCGAGTAGAGCGGCAGCAGATAGACGAGCGGACCAAGCCGCATGCGCCGCGTGGCGCGGGCGACCGCCCCGAGATAGACGCCGGGCACCGGGACCATGTTCAGCGGGGTGGCATGATGCTCCGCGACATGCAGGCAGTAGATGCCGGCGTCATCGGCTGCCTTGACGAAGGTCAGCCGTTCATCGAGCAGGGTTGCCAGCGGCCGGCCGCCGTGCTCGACGTGATCGAACAGTCCGACTTTCATGGTTGCTTGCGGCTCGCAGGGCGGCATCGCCGTGCGGATACACCGCCGCGCCCCCGCATGGCTTGTCGGACCCAGGCTGAGGCCGGTGGCTTCATCCCGGTGTCATTCCAGCGTCACGCCGCCGCTCTTGATCACCTTCGCCCACTTCTCCGTTTCCTCGGACACGACGCGGCCGAAATCGGCCGGGCTGCCCGCAATGGGGATCCCGCCGAGCTCGGCAAGCTTGGCCTTCATGCCGGGATCGGCGAGCGCGGCATTGATTTCCCGGTTGAGAATGCCGGTGACCTCGTCGGGAGTGCCCTTGGGTACGCTCATGCCGAAAAAGGCGCTCGCTTCGTAACCCTGGACGGTTTCAGCCACCGTGGGAACGCCGGGCAACGCATCGGAGCGCTGCGCGGTCGTCACCGCCAGCGCCCGCAGCTTGCCCGCCTGGATATGCGGCAGCGAGGAGGGCATGTTGTCGAACATCACCTGCACCGTGCCGCTGATCAGGTCGGTGAGCGCGGGCGCCGAGCCGCGATAGGGGACGTGCGTAAGATCGACACCGGTCATGATCTTGAACAGCTCGCCGGAAAGATGCACCGAGGTACCGTTGCCCGACGATGCCCAGTTGATCTTGCCCGGATTGGCTTTCGCGTAGGCGATGAACTCGGCGACGGTGCTGGCGGGAACCGACGGATTGACCTCCATCACGTTCGGCACCCGCATGATGCCGCCGACCGGCACCGTATCGCGAATGAAGTTGAACGGCAGCTTCTGATAGAGCGTTGCATTGATCGCGTTGGCCGGGTTGACCAGCAGGACGGTGTAGCCGTCGGCCGGCGACCTGATCGCCGCCTCGGTCGCGATATTGTTGCCGGCGCCAGGCTTGTTCTCAATGACGAATTGCTGGCCGAGCCGCTCCGACAGCCAGTGTCCCACGAGCCGAGCGAGAATGTCGGTCGTGCCGCCTGGGGGGTAGCCCACGATCCAGCGCACTGGCCGCGTTGGGTAGTCCGCCGCTTGCGCCGTGGCTGCGCCGAGCAGCGCGGCACAGGTCAAGCCAACCGCAGCTGCACCCACAGACAAGCTTCGCTTCATGGGTTTCCTCCAATTACAATTTCTTCTTCGCGCTGCGCGTCATAGCGTCATGACATGGGGAATGGAAAGGTGTTAACCGGAATGCGGTGGTTGCGAAAGGGGAGGAGGCGGCGATGGATCGACGTTTCTTCGGCAAGCTCGTCATGGGCGGTGCTGGCATCATGACCGCGGGTCGATCAGATGCGCAACCGGGCGAGCGGCCGCCTGCGACGGCTTCCGCGTCCGGCGTCTCCGCGCTGGCGCTTCCTGCCGAGCTGGGGACCATATTCGCGCAGGATTATCCCCGCTTCTCCGAGACCGAGTACAAGCGCCGGCGCGATGCGCTCGCGCGCGTGATGGAGCAGGCGGCCGTCGATCACCTGCTGATCGTCTCCGCGCAGAATGTGGGCAATGCGACGCGCTGGGTGACGGGCTGGCCGGGCACCAACGAGGCGCTCACCATCTTCCGGCCCGGCGAAGCCATGATGATGTTGGTCGAATACTACAACCACGTGCCGCAGGCGCGCATCATCGCGCGCGGCGTCGACGTCCGCTGGGGCGAGGAGAAGGGCATCCTCAAGGCAGGCGAGGAGCTTGGCCGGCGCGGGGCGCGGCGCGTCGGCGTCATCGGGCCGCTCACCGGGCCGAAATGGAAAACGCTCGAAGCCAAGCACGAGCTGGTGAGCCTCGATGCCGATTACATCAGGCTCCGCATGATAAAATCGGATGAAGAGGTCGCATGGCTACGCATCGGCGCAGCCCTTAGCGATGCCGGCATGCGGGCGCTGGTGGCCGGCACCCGGCCCGGCATGACCGAGCACGAGCTCGGCAACATGATCGAGCGCGCCTACGTGGGCCTCGGCGGCAGCCATGTCATCCACTTCATCGGATCGACGGCAATGGCGGCACCCGAGGTCTGCGTGCCGCGCCAGTTTACCTCGCGGCGGCGGATCGCCGCCGGTGATTTCGTCTTCTGCGAGCTTTCTGCCGCTTGGTGGGACTATTCCGGACAGGTGCTGCGCGGATTGACTGTCGAAGCCGAGCCAACCCCGCTCTATCGCGACCTGCACGCCACCGCAGTCGCGGCGTACGATTCCATAACCAAGGCGATCCGGCCCGGAGCGGCAGCCGCGGACCTGATCGAGGCATCGGCGGCGATCGAGAAGAACGGCTTCACCACTTACGACGATCTCGTGCATGGCTATGGCGGAGGCTATTTCGCTCCCATCCTCGGCTCGCGCAGCCGCCCCGCTGGCCATCCCCCAACGCTGACGCTGGCCGAGAACATGTGCATGGTGGTGCAGCCCAACGTGATCACCCGCGATGAGAAGGCCGGCGTCCAGTTCGGCGAGGTTGTGCGCGTCACCAGCACCGGGTTTGAATCTCTGCACCGGACCCCGCATGCTCTGTTTCGCGCCGGCCAGGCGATCTGAATCCAAGTCAAGTTCATTGGAGGTGTGTCCGCCCGGTCATAGTACCGTCACACCTGCGGTCATATGTTACCCATCACGGACCCGCGCTGCGAGAACGAAACTGATGCGCTTGCCGCCCAAAGCAAACACCACCGGTCGCGCATGGGAGAGCGCGATCAACAAGCTCCGCAGCCATCAAGCCGACCTGCATGTGCGGGCCGATGACGCCGCGAAATTGGATTGGAATGCGCAGTTCAATGCGGCATGGCAGAGCCTGGTTCCCGCTCGGCAGCCGGCCACCGAGAGCGCCCCACCGCCGACGGTCAGCGAGCTTGCCCGGCTCGCCATTCGAATTCAGCGGGCGCGGCCACGCGGATCGCCGTCGCCGCGCAACCGCAACCGATTGCCGCCGCCGCCCATCGAGGCGAGCCCCGAGAGCATGCAACGGTTCAACCGGTTCTGGGACAGCCTCGCTGCTGCCTGCCAAGGCCTGGCGCTGCCGGGGCAAGTGTGTTCAGCCGTATCGAAGGCGTTGCCGCGGTCATTGAGCTTGGTGCCGATTGAAGTCCCGCCCGCAATCAGCGCCGACGCCCGTGCCCTGTCGCTTCTGCGCGCCGGCCGCGACCAGCACCCGGGCTGATAACTACCAGAGCCCGGGAATGAGCCGCGCGGTGCGGGCGCAATAGTCGTCGTACTCGCTGCCAAACTGGCTACGCAGCAACGTTTCCTCAGCGTGTATGCGCGCAAGCAGCGGAGGAAGGTACAAGGCGGCCAGCAGCACGCCGATGCCGGAACGAAAGGCGAGCGCCCATCCCAGTGCGCCGATGAGCAGTCCGAGGTAGCTCGGGTTGCGGATTGCGCCGTAGATGCCGGTCGTCACCAGCCGGTGGCCGGGCTGAATGGCCACCAGCCCGCTGAAACGATGACCGAGCACGAAGACGGGCCACATCCTCAACGCCCCTCCGATGACATAGAGGGCGACCCCGAGCCAGCGAACCAGATTTCCATCGAGCGTCCATATCTCTTTGCGATCGGTGTAGGCCGGAAGGTACGCGCTAAGGAGCGCGATCGCCCCGAACACCGGAAACACCCAACGGTTGGCGCGGTCCTCGCGCTCGCCTGGGCTGAGATTTCCGCCGCTGAAAGGCGCTATCGCAGCCATAACGGCCGTTGCGATCACAAGAGCGATGAGCGGCTTGTGCGCGAAGAACGCCGCGAAACCGCCCGCGCCGAGAATGGCCAGTCCGAGATAGACAGCAATCGATACGGCCGTGATGATGGTCAGATTGCGCGGGGGCGTGGTCGCCATGATCTGCGTTCCTGCCGATCAGTGCGCGCCGGCGCCCGCACCGGGTGCCGGCCGCTTCATGACAATGCTCGCCGCTGCAAGCGCGGCAAATAGCACGCTCAGCATGAGAAATATGTCGGCAAAGGCCATGACCACGGCCTGGCGATGCACGATGAGCATCAGCTGCTTGAGAGCCATGGAATCCGCATCGCTGCCGAAGCCGGACAGCCTTGCCGCCAGGTTGGTGAGAGTCTCGACCGCCGGGACGCGCGACCAGCTTACCGCCTCATGCAATCGGGCGAGGTGCAGGTCGGTCTGATCGTTAAGCACGGTGTTGATCGCCGCAAGGCCGATGGCGCCGCCGAGGTTGCGCATCAGGTTGAAGAGACCCGATGCATTCTTGACCATTGCGGGAGCAAGCGTGCCGAGTGCGACATTGGTGATCGGCACAATCGCCAGCATCATGCCCACGCCGCGCAAGACTTGCGGCCACAGCAGCTCCCAGAAATCCCAGTCGCTGGTCATGTGCGTCATCTGCCATGAGCCCAGGGCAAAGATCAGGAACCCGCCGGCGAGCAGCAGGCGCGGATCGGCCTTGGCCGCGAGCCGCCCGGCGATCGGGGCGGTCGCAAACATCGCAAGCCCTGAGACGAACATGGTGTTGCCGATCATCAGCGCGTCGTAGCCGCGGATCTGCGCCAGATAGACCGGATAGAGATAGGTGAGGCCATAGAGGCCCACCCCGAGCACAAAGGAGAACAGGCTGCCGAGCGCGAAGTTTCGGTCGGTGAAGGCACGCAGGTCGACAATCGGATTGCGCGCCATCAGCACGCGCGCGAAGAACACGGCGGCCGACAACGCCGAGACGACGGCGAGCAGCGCGAGCGTGGGATCGTCGAGCCAGTCGTAACGCGGCCCTTCCTCCAGCACATATTCGAGCGCGCCAAGAAATCCCGCCATCGCAAGCAGGCCAATCCAGTCGAGGGACTGGAACAGCTTCAGCTCGGGCCGGTCGAAATCGACCAGCAGCAGAACCGCGATCGTCACCGCGATGCCCGGCAGCACGTTGATGAAGAACAGCCAGTGCCAGGACAGCGCGTCGGTGAGATAGCCGCCGATGGTGGGGCCCACCGTGGGCGCGAGCGTCGCCACGAGCCCGATGAGCGGCGTGATGAACGCCTGCCTGGACGCCGGAAAGATCAGATAGGCCGAGGCAAAGACAGTGGGGATCATCCCGCCGCCGATGAACCCCTGCAGTGCCCGCCAAATGATCATCTCGTCGATCGATGACGTCATCCCACACATGAAGCTCGCGAAGGTAAAGCCGGCGGCGGACGCCGCGAACAGGATGCGCGTGCCGAGCGCACGCGACAGGAAGCCGGAAAACGGAATGGCAATGACTTCCGCGATCAGATAGGCGGTCTGCACCCAGGAGATCTCGTCGTTGCTGGCGGCGAGGCCCGCCTGGATCTCGGTCAGCGAGGCGGAGACAATCTGAATGTCCAGGATCGCCATGAACATCCCGAACACCATGGCGAGAAAGCCGACCAGCTTGCGCGGATCGATGTCCGCATCCACGCCGATGCCGGCCCCGAACGGGCTCGCCGGCAGGGCGGAAGCGGTGGCGGAGCTCATGGCATCCTCGTTGCCGGCATAACGGCTGCGTCGCGGACGAAGGGCGGCGCAGCCGAGGCCTGACTGGCGCCCTGAGGCCTGGTATTCACTCTGACCACGACCGACATCCCGGGTCGGAGCACGTGCTGGCTCGCGACATCGAGGGGCACCTTGATGCGGACCGGCAGCCGCTGCACGATCTTGGTGAAATTGCCGGTCGCGTTATCGGGCGGCAGCAGCGAGAACACCGAGCCCGATGCCGGCGACATGCTTTCGATGGTGCCGCGTACGCTCTCGCCGGATAGCGCATCGATACTGACGTCGACCTGCTGCCCCGGCCGCAACCGCGCAAGCTGCGTCTCCTTGAAGTTCGCCTCGATGAACACTTCGTGGAGCGGAACCAGGCTCGCGAGCCGCTGCCCGGGCTGCACGTAATCTCCGGTCTGGACGGCGCGATTGCCGAACACACCGTCGATGGGGGCACGCAGCAGCGTGAACGACAGATCCCGCTCGGCCCTGGCGAGCGCCGTCCTGAGCTCCTCAAGGGTACGTACTGCCTCCTGCTGCTGGGCCTTGAGCACATCGACATTGGCCTGCGCCGCATCGAGACCGGCGCGCGCGCTCTCGACGGCGGCTACTGCCTGATCGCGACTGGCGAGCGCTTTTTCCAGCGTCTGGCGGCTGGCAAAATCCTTCGCAGCGAGCGACTGCTGGCGCTCGAACTCTGAATCCGCCTGCTTGCGCGCGGCCTGCACGGAGGCAAGCTGCGCCCTCGCCTGCTCCACATTGGCTTCCTGCGCCACGATCTGTCGTCCCAGGCGGGCGACGGTGGCCTCCTGGGTGGCGACCTTGTCGCGCGCAGAAGCGACGGCGAGCCGGTAATCGCCATCATCGATGCGCGCGATGACGTCACCCGCATGCACCAGCGCATTATCCTCGACATCGATGGAGGCGATATAGCCCGAGACCTTGGCGGCGAGCGTCGTATTGTGCGCCCGCACATAGGCGTCGTCCGTGGAAACGACGAAGCGGCCGACGGTCAGCCAGTAATGGCCGTACCAGCCGGCACCGCAGAGGGCGAGTACGGCCGAAACCGCAAGCACGAAGAGCTTGAGCCTACCGTGGCGCCTGCCCACGCCGACATTTGTGGCGCTGCCGGGGGCGGGCTCGACCTCATGCGGCGAAGCCTTGGCGCGAGACTCAAGCTCCTTCCCTGCCGAAGGCAAGCTTTGCTCATCGCTGCCGGGCTGCGATTTGGCGGGGAGAATTGCCGGATTGCGGACCAAAGCCAAAGGCGAACGGAATTGGGCCTCCGAAATGTTCAGGCCCTGGCGCCCGCCCGGGACGATCCGAGCCACTTCATCTTTTTCCGTGCTGTCCAGGTACATGGGCCGCTCCAGCGGACAATGTGGCAAGTTATTGACCGAACCGTTCGGTCAATGATAGAAGTACGGTTCTTGGCGCTGGTTGTCAAGGTGACCGAACCGTTCGGTCATTGCCGATCGGCTGCGGGAGGCCCATATGGGGTGCGAGAGCTAGAACTTCTTCAAGCAACGAGGCTGCGATGGCTGGGCAGGTTGAGATCGATCCGCCGATCAAGACCCGGGTCGAAGATGATGGCGCCAAGCGCCGCCAGATCATCGAAGGCGCGCGCGCCGTTTTCCTCGCGCAAGGCTTTGATGCCGCCAGCATGAACGACATTGCGCGGGCGGCCGGTGTGTCGAAGGGCACGCTTTATGTGTATTTCGACAACAAGGAGCAGTTGTTCGAGGCGATTTGCAGCGAAGAATGCGGCCAGCAGGCAGAGGAGCTGTTCAGGTGCGATCCCGGGAATCGGGATGTCGAGGGCACGCTGACCCGCCTTGGCGGCGACTTCATCAACTTTCTCTGCCAACCCGAGAAGGCCTCGTCGGCACGAACCGTGATCGCGATCGCCGAGCGGATGCCGGAGATCGGCAAGGCATTCTACGAGACCGGCCCGGGGCAAGGGATCGCGCTTCTCGCCGGATATCTCGAGGAACAGGTCAAGGCCGGGGTCCTCGCGATCGACGATTGCGAGATCGCGGCCGCCCAGTTCATCGAATCCTGCCAGGCGACTTTGTTCAAGCCGATGCTGTTCAATTTCGGCCGAGCACCCTCCCAAGCCCGGATACGCCACGTGGTCGGCATCGCAGTGAAGACATTCCTCGCCGCCTATCGGCCGCGCTGATGTCCTTGTTCAGCGCGGAACGATGAGCAGCGCGAGCTGCGGGAACGCGAGCAGGATGAAGACGGCGAGCGTATAGACACCCACGAACGGCATGACACCCACGAACACGTCCGTGATGGGGCCGCCCCTGCGCCGCATCCCTTGCAGCACATACATCACCGTGCCATCGGGCGGACTAATCATCGCGATCTCGATCAGCATGGTGACGATAACGCCGAACCAGATCGGATCATATCCCAGCGCCTTCACCACCGGAAACACAACCGGGATGGTGGTGATGATCATGGAGAACCCCTCCATGAAGGTTCCGAGCGCGAGATAAAATCCGATGATCACCAGCATGATCGCCCACGAGGACAGCGGGAGTGCAGCGACCGCCTCCGACATCGCCTGCGGCACGCGCAGTTGCGTCATGATAAAGTTGAGCATGTAGGCGCCGAACAGGATGAGCCCGAGCATGGCGGTGGTGCGCGCGGTCGCCTCGGCCGAGGCGTGCAGCAGCTTGAAGCTGAGCCTGCCCGTCAACAGCGCGAACAGGCAGGATGCGCTCACTCCAAGCGCCGCAGCCTCGGTTGGCGTTGCGATGCCGCCATAGATGGTTCCCAACACGATCAATATCAGCACGCCCGTCGGCAGCAGATCGATGATGCTGCGCAGCTTCTCGTCCGTGGTCGCCTTCGGCGCCCGCACGGCATCCGGCCGCCGCCAGCCATGGACGAAGATCACCAGGAAGAACAGCGCGCATACCAGCGCGCTCGGCAATACCGCCGCGATGTACATCTTGCCGACCGAGGTCTCGGTCATCAGCCCGTACAGAATGAAGGTGATGCCGGGAGGGATCAGGTTGCCGAGCGCCCCGCCCGCGGCCAGCGAGCCCAGCACCATGCGCTCGTCGTAGCTGGTCTTCTCAAAGTAGGGCAGAGCCACCGACCCCATGGTGGCGGCGGTCGCCACGCTCGAGCCGGAGATGGCCGAGAACACCGCGCAGGCGGCAATGTTGGTGTGCAGGAGCCCGCCCGGCCAGCGGCGGAGCCACACATTGAGCGCCTTGTACAGCTGGTCGGAGAGCCCGGTGCGCAGCAGGACCTCGCCCATCAGCAGGAACAACGGCACCGCCACCAGCACGAAGCTCGATGACGGGCCCCAGATCACCTGTCCCATGAACAGCCAGAACGGCCGGTCCGAGAACAGCAAGCCTGCGAGCAAGGCGAGCGTGCCGAGCACGGCGGCAATGTAGATGCCCGATCCGAAGAACACGACGAACAGCCCGATCAGCATCATGATCTCGCCGATGGGAAGCGCAGCCACCCCGGTGGTCTGGCTGACAACGACAACGATCGCCAGCAGCACGACGAGGAACAGGATGGCGATCACGGATCATTCCCCAAACGGTGCGAGGCCGGCGGCGCCATCCCCACCGCCTCGAGCGCCTCCTGCGTCTCCTCCTCATAGCCGCGCGCTCCCAGCATGCGCTCGATTGCTCGCGCGTTGCCCACCCACAGCAGGCATCCCACTTCGAGGAGTTGCAGGAGCGCCTGCAGCGCCAGCATGGTGATGCCGATCGCCCATAGTCCCTGCGGAATGACCAGCGGGATCGCAAGCACGCTGGTGTCGGTTGCGTTGAAGAAGACGCTCTCCTCGACCAGTGTCCACGCGCACCACGCCATGAACATCGCAAGCGCGGTGAGAACCGCGAGCGCCAGCGCGTGCAGATACTGCCGCCAGGCCACCGGCAGCCGGTTGATCAGGACATCGACCCGGATATGGGCGCGGACAGCGAGCGCGTGAGCGAGCCCCCAGGCGATGCCGAAGGCCAGCATGTAGCTGCTGATCTCGGTGGTTGCGCTCGTGGAAAAACCGCCGAAATTGCGGAACAGCACATCAAGGGTGATGAATGCCGCGCACAGGATGAACACCCAGCCGGCAAGATCGTTCATGAGCGCGGCGAACGAGCTCGATGCCCTGCGCAACGCTTGCGCCGTGCGCAGCACGCGCGCGCTCCTTATCCCTCCCCCGAAGGGGGAGGGTGGCCGACCCCGGCTTGCCGGGGTCGGCCGGGTGGGGGCCGACGCAGCGCGTGCTCGATCAGCATCAGCACGCGACCTCGTTCATTTCAAACTCCAGAATTTGCTCGCCTTGCCCGCGCCATCCCCACCCGGC
>Ga0306925_10001218_pt1 | contig 20697 bp, 17 predicted proteins | sample flu12Cox44000176_FD_203755 | JGI IMG/M metagenome (GOLD analysis project Ga0306925, IMG submission 203755) | Lab enrichment of tropical soil microbial communities from Luquillo Experimental Forest, Puerto Rico - flux8day.12C.oxic.44.000.176 (v2)... | ecosystem: Environmental > Terrestrial >... | reverse complement strand
CTGAAAGCGCACGGTATCGACATCATGCTCGTCGACATGCAATTTTCTCATAGCACTGTGACGGTTATCGACTTCGAGCGCTACTTAAATACGCTCCATCGGGTTGGCGACGTTAACGATATCAATGTCCTTTCGCGCTTTGAAATGATGCGCTACTGGAGCGAGCAGAACGTGTTCAATTTCGATGGGGTCGCGAAAGACGAAAGGGCCGACCTTGCCGCCAAAGTCTACGATTGTATTGCGAAGAAGCTCGCGGAAGCCATTCGGATTGCCCTCAGGTGAACGCCACTCACGGCAGAGGGCCCCTCATTGCGGCGCTGGCATTCGCCTTGGTTCCAAGCGGTCCCACACTGGCGGAGCCGACTACGAGCGCCGGGTCACCGAGCTGCGCAGTCCCGCCGGCGCTGTCCGCAGTCGTCGGGCCGCTCGATCATACCGCGTCCAATATCGAGGCGGGCAGACCATTAACTATAGTGGCGATGGGATCCTCCTCCACTCTGGGAGTCGGGTCGACCGCCCCGGCAATGAGCTACCCGAGCCGCCTCGAGCAGGAATTAAGGGACCGGTTTCCAGATATCGAGATCAAGGTGATCAACCACGGTGTCGGTGGTCAGGACGTTGGGGAGGAGCTGACACGTCTCGATCGGGATGTCACTGCCGAGCATCCCGATCTCGTTATATGGCAGGTCGGTACTAATGCCGTACTTCGACGCGATGATCTATCAACGGACGAACAGCTGGTCGTGCGCGGCGTCGCTATGATGAAGGAGCGCGGGATCGACGTCATCTTGATGGATCTGCAATACGCCCCGCGAGTTTTAGCGCGACCGTCCTCGGCCGAAATGGAACGGCTCCTTGCGGAGATCGCTCGCCAGGCGCATGTGGGGCTCTTTCGACGCTTTGAGATAATGAAGGAATGGGACCATACACGTCAGCTCGCGCCCGCGGCGATGATCGGCGTCGACGGCCTACACATGACTGATGCAAGTTATAGTTGCCTAGCTAACCAGCTGGCCGAGGCGCTGGCCCGGAATTGGTGGTCGCACGGCAAGTTGGCGAAATCGCCGGACATTAACCCCAACGCGATCGCCGGGATCAACCGTTCAGTGGCAACCCCAGCGCAGCGCTGATACGCCGCGACCGGTAAAATTGTTACGGTTCCGGCTCTAGCCAAACCTACTGCTAAGACTATCTGGATATGCCAAACCGAGTTTTCATGAGTGTGGGCTCGGTTTGTTCCTAGAGAACGCACCGGTTGTCGTACCGGGTGGATTTCTGCCGTTCTGCGGCAGAACGCCGCGCTAATGTGGGTCTTGCAGCACTGATAACCACTGCCATGTGCAGAGGTTGGTCGGCAACGCTGACGTTAACCTACATTTCTATTGGGTTTTTGGACGATTCAATATATGCTGAGGATCGTTTTGGAGAAAGCCACAATATGTTGTGGGTACCCAGAGCCTTAGCGACATCAGGTTCGGCGATCTTCGAACCGTTCACGGCTTGCTGCGGATGACTTGCGGTGCATTCGTACTCTCGCCACAAAGTGTTGCCATAATGTTGGGCAGCGTGGATTCGGCAGGGATGCGGATCGGTAGGCTTTTCGCGGGTGGCTGCAGGGCTGAAGCGGAGGACTTGCGGGAGAGTGAGTGCCAGGAGCTGCACATTGGACGTGTAACAATGAACTTACCAGAATTTGCGACGAATTACATGATCCAGGGCACGTTCGTCCGACTCCGTCGTTCTCTGGTATTGTGACGCGAAGCTATGGGTTGAGCGCGGGGCTTCGGTTGAGGTGACAGATGAAATTCGATGATGGAATTTTTGGCCTCTATTCTCGGTTGTACGAAAACCGGAGAGAGGTCGAGCTATCGCTTGAGGACTATCTCGGCAAATGTTCCGACGACACGTCCTACTATGCAGGGGCGGCCGAACGCATGCTCCGTGCGATCGGCGAACCGGAAATGATCGATACGAGCCAAGACTCGCGGCTCGGCCGAATCTTTATGAACCGGACGATCAAGGTCTATCCCGAGTTCGCTGACTTCTTCGGCATGGAGGAGACAATCGAACGGATCGTCGGCTTCTTTAGGCACGCCGCGCAGGGGCTGGAGGAACGGAAGCAGATCCTCTATCTGCTTGGCCCGGTTGGCGGCGGCAAGTCCTCTTTGGCCGAGCGCTTGAAGCAGTTAATGGAGAAGGAACCGGTCTACGTGCTCAGGGCCGGCAACGAAATCAGCCCGGTTTTTGAGAGCCCGTTGGGTCTGTTTGACCCAGTAACCCTCGGCCCCGAACTCGAAAAACGCTATGGGATCCCTATACGGCGTTTAACCGGGACCATCTCACCTTGGGCCGTCAAGCGGCTTGAGGAATTTGGCGGCGACATCACCAAATTCACTGTCGTTCGGATGCAACCCTCACGACTGAAACAGGTTTGCGTCTCCAAAACAGAGCCTGGGGATGAGAACAACCAGGACGTGTCGAGTCTTGTTGGAAAGGTCGATATCCGCAAACTGGAGTTCTTCAGTCAGAACGATCCAGATGCATATTCCTACTCGGGCGGGCTCAACCGCACGACCCAGGGGCTTCTTGAATTCGTCGAGATGTTCAAGGCGCCGATCAAGATGCTGCACCCGCTGCTCACTTCGACGCAGGAGGGGAATTACGTCGGTTCTGAAAATATCGGTGGCATTCCTTACCAGGGTATCGTCCTCGCACACTCGAATGAGGCCGAATGGCAAACCTTCAAGAACAACAAGAACAACGAAGCGTTTATCGATCGAATCTCCGTAATTAAGGTGCCATACTGTTTGCGTAGTACTGAGGAACGCAAGATATACGAGAAGCTTCTACAGAATAGTGAATTGGCCGAAGCTCCTTGCGCGCCGTCAACTCTGGACATCCTCTCACGTTTTAGTGTGCTATCAAGATTGAAGTCGCACGAGAACTCGAATCTATATTCTAAGATGCGAGTTTATGATGGCGAAAGCTTGAAGGACACGGATCCGCGCGCAAAATCCGTGCAGGAATACCGGGACGCAGCTGGTGTCGACGAGGGAATGGACGGCATTTCTACCCGCTTCGCCTTCAAGGTGTTGTCGAGCACTTTCAACTTCGACACACAGGAGGTGGCGGCGGATCCCGTTCATCTGATGTATGTGCTCGAGCAGGCAATTTGGCGCGAGCAATTCCCCGACGACGCCGAGAAGAAATACCTTAACTTCATCAAGGCCGAGCTCGCCCCGCGATACGCCGAGTTCATCGGGCACGAGATCCAGAAGGCCTATCTCGAATCTTATTCCGATTATGGTCAGAACCTGTTTGACCGCTATGTCGCCTATGCCGATGCCTGGATCGAGGACTCGGACTACAAGGACCCCGACACCGGCCAGCTGATGAACCGCGAGCTGTTGAACCAGGAGCTGTCGAAGATCGAAAAGCCGGCCGGCATCGCGAACCCCAAGGACTTCCGCAACGAGGTCGTCAAATTTGCTCTGCGTGCCCGCGCCAACAATTCTGGGCGGAACCCGTCGTGGACCTCGTATGAAAAGTTGCGCGAGGTGATTGAGCGGCGCATGTTCTCGCAAGTGGAGGATCTGCTGCCGGTCATCAGCTTCGGTTCCAAGAAGGATTCCGAGACTGAGAAAAAGCATGCCGACTTCCTCGAGCGGATGGTGGCGCGGGGGTATACCGAGCGGCAGGTCCGTCGTCTCGTCGAGTGGTATATGCGGGTGAACAAGGCGGGGTAGGGGGCCACGGCCCCCAGGCTGGAGAGAGCCCATGAATATCGTCGACCGTCGCCCTAACCCGAAGGGCAAAAGCCTGAGTAATCGGCAGCGTTTCCTGGCGCGGGCTCGGGCGGAGGTCAAATCCGCAGTGCAGGAAGCGCTGCGCAAGCGCAAAGTCGCCGATGTCGACCACGGAGAGAAAGTAGCGATACCCACGCGCGGGATCGCGGAGCCGATCTTTCATCATAGCCGGCGGACCGGTCGAACAGAGCACATCGTCCCCGGGAACAAGGAGTATGTGAGGGGCGACGAGATACCGCGGCCGACGGGTGGAGAAGGGCGTGGCGGGTCCCAGGGCAGCCCCGATGGGTCCGGTGAAGATGCATTCGAGTTCACCTTGTCCAAAGAAGAGTTCCTCGACATGTTCTTCGAGGATCTCGAGCTGCCCGATCTGGTGAAAAAGAGCCTCAAGGAGACATTCGCGGTCGATCTGCAGCGCGCGGGTTATACGGTAACTGGAAGTCCGGCAAATTTGAGCATCCGCCGCACCATGCGCAACAGCATGGCGCGTCGTATCTCGCTGAGACGCCCCAAGCAGTCAGAGCTCGAAGCGCTCCGCGACGCGATCGAGGACGCCCGCGCCCGCGGTGCGGACGAAGAGGCCGAAGTGCTTCTTCACGAAATGGAACGCCTTGAGCACCGCACCAAAATCATCCCGTACATCGATCCGCTCGATGTACGCTACAATCGCTTCGAACGTGTTCCTCGCCCGAATACCGAAGCAGTCATGTTCTGCCTGATGGACGTTTCGGGATCGATGACAGAGGCGATGAAGGATCTCGCCAAGAGATTCTTCATGCTGCTACATGTTTTCTTGATCCGGCGTTACCGTCACGTCGATATCGTCTTCATCCGTCACACGAGCACAGCTGAGGAGGTGGACGAGGAGACGTTCTTCTACAGCCGCGAAACCGGCGGCACGGTCGTTTCGACCGCCCTCGAAAAAATGTTGGAAATTGCGCGAGCGCGTTATCCGACCGACCGCTGGAACATTTATGCGGCACAGGCTTCGGATGGCGATAATTACGGCGCCGATAGCGGGCGTTGTGTGACGCTCCTGGGCGGAGAGGTGCTTCCGCTCTGTCAATATTTCGCGTATGTCGAAGTCGGCGACGGTATGGGAGGGAGCTTGACCGGTTTGTCTCGTGACAGCGATCTGTGGAGAGCCTACAGCGAGGTGGCACCAGCTCACCCGCACTTCGTGATGCGCCGGGTCAGCGACCCGTCCCAGATCTTCTCGGTCTTCCACGAGTTGTTTGCAAAAGGGGGTGTTCGTGCCTGACCCCGCTCCGCTGCGGCTGGAGGCCGCGACGCCGCTCTTTAGCGGTCCGAACTGGGATTACGCCGGCTTGCGCCGGGTTTATGACGCGGTCGAGCGGATCGCGCTTGAAGACCTTGGGCTCGACGTGTACCCCGTGCAGATTGAGGTAATCACCTCCGAGCAGATGCTTGATGCTTACGCCTCGGTAGGCTTGCCGTTGATGTATCGGCACTGGAGCTTCGGCAAGCGGTTCGCTTATCACGAGACCCTCTATCGCAAAGGCCTACAGGGGCTCGCCTATGAAATCGTGATCAATTCAAATCCGTGCATCTGCTACATCATGGAAGAGAATTCCATGACGATGCAGACCTTGGTGGTTGCGCATGCTGCCTTTGGGCATAACCATTTTTTTAAGAACAATTATCTGTTTCGGCAGTGGACCGATGCCCATGGGATCCTCGACTATCTAAGTTTCGCACGCGATTATGTTCAAAAGTGCGAGGAGCGGCACGGAAGCGAAGCAGTCGAGCGTGTGCTCGATGCCGCACATGCGCTTAAGGACCACGGTGTCAACCGTTACGCCCACCGCACCAAGCCGAACCTCGCCGAAGAACGTCGTCGAGCCGAAGAATGGCGGGCCCATGCCGAGGCGACCTACAATGATCTGTGGCGCACTGTTCCCGGCGCCGGGAAAGACAAAGAGGATCCCGACGCAGCCGAGGCGCGGCTCCAAGAGATCAAGCGAGAGCTTGGGCTCCCAGAGGAGAATTTGCTCTATCTGATCGAAAAACGGGCGCCGCGGCTTGAGGATTGGCAGCGAGAGCTTGTCCGTATCGTCCGTTTGATATCGCAATACTTCTACCCGCAAAAGCAGACGCAGATGATGAACGAGGGCTGCGCTACCTTCGTTCACTACGAAATTATGCGTCGATTGCACGACAAAGGCCTGATTACCGAGGGCTCGATGCTCGAGTTTCTGCATTCGCACTCGAGTGTTGTTTTTCAGCCTGATTTCGACGACCCTCGTTTCAGCGGCTTTAATCCTTACGCTCTCGGTTTCGCGATGATGAGTGATATCCACCGCATCTGTCAGGAGCCGACCGATGAGGATCGGGAATGGTTTCCGGATATCGCCGGTTCGCGGGACGGGTACGGTGTGTTGCGCCACGCCTGGGCGAACTATCGCGACGAGAGCTTCGTCTTACAGTATTTGAGCCCGGCAATGATCCGCCGCTTCCGCTTATTTCACGTCTCGGACGACAGCACCAAGCCGGCGCTGCGGGTGGAGGCCATCCATGACGATGTCGGCTACCGCAAGATCCGGAGCGCGCTGTCCCGCCAATACGATTTGTCGCGACGTGAGCCGGACATCCAGGTCGTCGACGTCGACCTTAGAGGAGACCGCTGCCTGATCCTGGCGCACTACGTGCACAATGGCGTTTTGCTCGAGGAGAAGAGCTGCCGGGCGGTGATCCGTCACGCAGCAACGTTATGGGGGTATTCGGTCAAACTTCTCGAAATCGACGCGGCGACCGATAAGACGCTCAAAACCTACGAGGTTGCCCCGCCTGGCTAACCGCCTAGGGGATCGAGAGGTAGCTGCGATGGGCTACCTCTCGACCACCACCCCTCTCCTCCATGATCGTCCTCGGCATTGAAACGAGCTGCGACGAGACCGCAGCAGCAATCGTGTCCTCTAACTCATCGGGACCGAGGATCCGCTCCAGCATTGTCCAACAGCAAGTTGCGGAGCACGCGCCGTATGGTGGGGTCGTGCCCGAGATAGCGGCTCGGGCGCATCTAGACCACCTCGATAAGGTTATCGATCGCGCCCTTGCTGCGGCGGAGGCCACGCTCGCCGACATCGATGGTTTCGCTGCCGCAACCGGGCCCGGTCTAATCGGGGGCCTCGTCGTCGGCACGATGATGGCCAAGGGACTAGCCTGGGGCATCGGGAAGCCGTTCGTAGCGGTTAATCATCTCGAAGGCCATGCGTTGACGGCCCGCCTGACAGATGACGTCAACTTCCCCTATCTTCTCCTCCTCGTCTCCGGGGGTCATTGTCAGCTCCTCGTCTGCACCGGGGTTGGGTGCTATAGGCGCCTTGGGACGACGCTCGATGATGCGGCCGGAGAGGCTTTGGACAAGACGGCGAAGCTGATAGGCCTTGGCTATCCCGGTGGCCCGGCAATCGAGCGGATGGCACGAGAAGGAAACGCGTCGCGCTTTGATCTCCCGCGGCCACTAAAGGGCAAACCCGGGTGCGACTTTTCCTTTTCCGGATTGAAGACGGCCGTGCGTCACGTCATCGCAGAAGCGGGCTGGCTCGATCCCACCGATCAGGCCGACCTGGCCGCGTCGGTCGAATTGGCGATCTGCGATGCGCTAGTGGATCGCACCGAGAACGCGATCGTCTGGTTCCGCCACCATCACCCGGAGGGGAAGACCCTGGTCGCGGCAGGTGGTGTTGCGGCCAACATCCGATTGCGGCGGCGTCTTGCTGCGCTCGCGGAAAAGACGGGGCTGCGCTTTATTGCGCCTCCGCCAATGCTGTGCACCGATAATGGGGCGATGATCGCCTGGGTCGGGCTCGAGCGACTTCGTAGCGGTCTCGTCGACGGCTTGGACGCGCCTCTGCGACCTCGTTGGCCGCTTGATGCGGCTGCATTGCCCCGACCGGGAGCGGGTACTAAGGCATAATCTAGTGGAGCGGTTCGCAGTTATCGGTGGAGGCTCGTGGGGTACCGCGCTTGCCCTCGTAGCTCGTCGCGGCGGCTCGGTCCCAGTACTGTGGGCCCGCGACCCCGATGTGGTCGCCGCCATCAACGAGCGGCACGAAAACCCGATCTTCCTGCCCGATGTGGCGCTTGATCCGGAAATCACCGCGACGGCCGACATCGGGACGGCGATGACGGGCGCCGAAGCGGCATTACTTGCCGTTCCGGCCCAATTCCTGCGGAGCATCATTGAAAGGCTCGGACCCCATCTGCGGCCCGGAATACCAGTTCTCCATTGCGCCAAGGGGATCGAAACCCGCTCATTGAAGACCATGTCGGAAGTTGCCGCCGAGATCCTACCAGATACACCATCCGCGGTGCTTTCGGGACCGACCTTTGCGGCGGAGGTCGCCCGCGACCTGCCGACAGCAGTCACTATTGCCAGCCGGGATGCGTCGCTCGGTCGGAGATTCGTGGCTGCGCTGGCAAACGGCAGGTTCCGGCCGTATTTATCGGACGATCCGACCGGTGCCGAAATCGGGGGTGCCGTCAAGAACGTGCTAGCGATCGCGTGCGGAGTGGTTTCCGGCCGCGGATTAGGTGACAACGCCCGCGCTGCTCTGATCACCCGCGGACTAGCCGAGATGGTCCGATTGGGAGTGGCAAAGGGTGCCCGCGCCGAGACTTTTAGAGGCCTGTCCGGCCTTGGCGATCTCGTGTTGACGTGTAGCGCAGCCCAGTCGCGCAATTATGCGTTCGGGCTGGCGCTTGGTCGCGGCGAGGACCCCAGTGCGGCGCTGCATGGCCCCCGCTCAGTTGTCGAAGGGGTGGCCACCGCAGCTGCCGTCTCGCGGCTGTCGGCGCGTTTGGCAATCGAGATGCCGATATGCGAGGTAGTCGACGCGTTGCTGCATCGCGGCGGATCAGTTGATGAAATGATTGATCTGCTGTTGCGCCGGCCCTATCGGACGGAGTAGCCGCGCCGTTACAGAGACTGGAAGGGCCTCTCGGGTGGAGGAACGGGAAAACACTTTTGCGGACCCGGCGAAAGCCAATATTATTCAGGGCGGGCAGCGTCATTGGCTCGGACGGAATGAGCGACAACGGAAAGCGCGGCGAAGAAGGACCGGGTACGGGCGTCGTCGTCAAGGCAAAGCCGAAGACGAAGAAGCCGTCCATGTATAAGGTATTGATGTTGAACGACGATTACACCCCGATGGAATTCGTGGTCCACATCCTCGAAAGGTTCTTCAACAAGAGCCGGCAAGAGGCGACAAGAATCATGCTGCATGTGCATCGCCGCGGAGTCGGGGTATGCGGTGTATACACTTACGAGGTCGCCGAGACGAAGGTTACCCAGGTCATGGATTTCGCCCGGCAGCACCAGCATCCGCTGCAGTGCACGCTGGAGAAGGATTAGTTTCGCAAGGAAGGTAGGCGGGCGTGCTGTCACGCAATCTCGAAAAGTCGCTGCATCGGGCTCTCGCTCACGCTAATGAGCGGCGCCACGAATATGCCACACTCGAGCATCTGCTACTCGCGCTTACCGAGGACCAGGACGCGGTGGCGGTTTTGCGCGCCTGCAGCGTGGACCTCGACCGCTTGCGCCGCGAGGTTTTGAACTACGTCGATAACGAGCTTGCCAATCTCGTTGCAACTCAAGGCGACGACGCGAAGCCGACAGCCAGCTTCCAACGCGTCTTGCAGCGTGCGGCAATCCACGTCCAATCCTCTGGCCGCGAAGAAGTAACGGGTGCGAACGTTCTGGTGGCGATGTTCGCTGAGCGGGAAAGCCACGCTGTCTATTTCCTGCAAGAGCAGGACATGACCCGTTTCGACGCGGTCAATTACATTTCACACGGCATCGCGAAGGCTCCTGGGCGCTCGGAAACACGGCGCGTTCAGGGTGCAGACGACGACGATCGCAGCGAAAAGTCGCAGAAACGCAACCATGACGCGCTCGACTCCTATTGCGTCAACCTCAACAAAAAGGCCAAAGGCGGCAAGATCGATCCGCTGATCGGCCGAGAAGCCGAAGTCGACCGCACGATCCAGATCCTGTGCCGGCGAGCCAAGAACAACCCGCTCTATGTTGGCGATCCCGGTGTCGGCAAGACTGCAATCGCCGAGGGACTGGCGCGCCGCATCGTGCAGCGCGAGGTGCCAGAGGTGTTGCTGAATGCGACCATCTACGCGCTCGATATGGGTGCGTTGCTGGCCGGCACCCGGTATCGCGGCGATTTTGAGGAGCGCCTGAAGGCAGTGTTGTCGGAGTTGGAGGCGCAGCCCGGTGCCATCCTGTTCATCGACGAGATCCACACGGTGATCGGGGCTGGGGCGACCAGCGGCGGGGCGATGGATGCCTCGAACCTGCTGAAGCCGGCGCTTGCCGGCGGAGTGATCCGCTGCATTGGCTCGACTACCTACAAGGAGTACCGCAACTACTTCGAGAAAGACCGCGCCCTCGTCCGCCGCTTCCAAAAGATCGACGTCAACGAACCGACGGTCGAAGACTCAGTCAAGATCCTGCGCGGCCTGAAGCCCTACTATGAACGGCATCACAAGGTTCGCTATACGAGCGATGCTCTGCGTGCGGCCGTCGAGCTGTCACATCGCTACATCGGCGACCGCAAATTGCCCGACAAGGCCATCGACGTCATTGACGAGACTGGAGCGGCACAGATGCTGGTTCCTGAAAACCGCCGTCGCAAGACTATCACAGCGCGGGAGGTCGAGGCGGTTATTGCGACCATGGCGCGGATTCCGCCGAAGAGCGTGTCGCGAGACGATCGCGAGGTTTTGAAGAACCTGCAGCGCGATCTGAAGACAATGGTGTATGGCCAGGACCAGGCGATCGAGGCACTGGTCTCGGCAATCAAGATGGCGCGCGCGGGCCTGCGCGATCCGGAAAAGCCGATCGGCTCTTATCTGTTCTCCGGCCCTACCGGGGTGGGCAAGACCGAGGTGGCGCGCCAGCTGGCCCGTACTCTTGGAATCGAGATCACCCGCTTCGACATGTCCGAGTATATGGAGCGGCATACAGTGTCGCGGCTGATTGGAGCACCCCCGGGTTACGTTGGGTTCGATCAGGGGGGTCTCTTGACCGACGCGATCGATCAGCACCCCCATAGCGTGCTTTTGCTCGACGAAATCGAGAAGGCCCATCCCGACCTGTTCAACATCCTGCTGCAGGTCATGGATTACGGCAAACTGACCGATCACAACGGCAAGAACGTCGATTTCCGCAACGTCATCTTGATCATGACCACGAACGCTGGCGCCTCGGACCTCGCCAAACCGGCGATTGGATTTGGCAGCGGCATCCGAGAAGGCGATGACCAAGAGGCGATCAGCCGGATGTTCACGCCAGAGTTCCGTAACCGCCTCGACGCAGTGATTTCCTTCGCGCCGTTGTCGGGCGAAACGATTGGGCGGGTCGTTGACAAATTCGTGTTGCAGCTCGAGGAGCAGCTCGCCGACCGCAATGTCGTGATCGAACTCGATGACCTTGCACGGGCCTGGCTCGCCGAGAAAGGTTATGATCGCCTCTTTGGCGCACGCCCGCTCGCTCGGGTCATTCAGGAGCACATCAAAAAGCCGCTCGCCGAGGAGCTGCTGTTCGGGAAGCTGTCGAAGGGCGGGATCGTCCGGGTCACGCACGAGGAGGAGGAAGACAAGCTTTCCTTCTCATTCGAAGAGCGCCCGGCCGAGGCGGCACCAAAGGAGCCCGAGCTCGTCGAATAATCAGTTTTCTTGGGTCGGCTCGCTCTCCAGCCGTGTAGAACACGAAAGCTCCTCGTGCCGGAAGGGGGAAAACTCCGCCAGCCCCTCCATTTTGTGCTCGATCATCTGGCGCTCGCGCGCCAGAAATTGCGCGACCGCTCGCCGAAAAGCCGGATCTGGGATCCAGTGAGCGCTATAGGTCGGCACAGGGAGATAGCCACGCTGGATTTTGTGCGGACCCTGTGCACCCGCTTCGACCCGTTTCAGGCCGCGAGTAATCGCAAATTCGATTGCCTGGTAGTAACAGCATTCAAAATGGAGGAATTTGTAATCGCCGTAGCTTCCCCAATTACGACCGTAGATCGTCTCCTTTCCGAGTAGATTGAACGCGCCGGCGACGTAGTTAGCGCCGCGGCGAGCCATTACGAGCACGATCTTGTCGGGCATTCGTTCGCCGATCATCGCAAAGAAGCGGCGGTTGAGATAGGCCGAGCCCCATTTGCGGTCGGAGGTGGCAAGGTAAAAGTCGAAAAACGCATCCCAATGGCGAGGTTTGAGGTCACAGCCGGTCAGCACCTCGATCTCGAGGCCGCGAGCCAGTGCCTCTCGGCGCTCCTTCCTGACCGCCTTGCGCTTTCGCGAGTTTAGCGCAGCGAGGAAATCGTCGAAATCCCGATACCCTTCGTTCGTCCAATGGAACTGCTGACCCACCCGCTGCAAAAATCCGGCCCCGGTCAGAGCGTCCGCTTCAGTTGGTTCGGGGAAATTCACGTGCAATGAGGAAATTCTGCGTCTCTTTGTGAACTCAACCATCCCGGCAAGTAGATGCTCGCGGGCTTCGGCCGGCGCGTCCGGATGCATCAGCAGCCGTGGTCCCGGCACCGGGGTGAACGGCACCGCTGACAACAGCTTGGGATAGTATCGTCCGCCGGCGCGTTCGTAGGCATCCGCCCAGCCATAGTCGAAAATGTATTCGCCGTAGGAATGGGTCTTTGCATAGAGCGGTACAACACCGATAATTTCGTCGCCCGCTCCGGCAAGTGACAGGTGTTGGGGGGTCCACCCGGTGCGCGTCGTCGTCGAGCCGCTCTCCTCGAGCGCGTTTAAGAAGGCATGGGAAACAGTCGGATTAACATCGCCGGCGCAGGCATCCCACACGTCTGCAGGGATGTCGGCGATCGTGCTATGCACCCGTACTGTGACGGTATCGCCGGTATCGTTCATTGCTTGCCCAGAGTTCCGCTTCCGAGGGGCTTGGTTCTTATGCAATCACTCATAGCCGTTTGTCCCAGCTTTAGAAACCGCGCCTAGCGAACCCAAGGATAGGCTTTGCTTCGGTTCTGTCCAGCATGCCGCGAAACTTCCGTACTGGCTGCTTATGAGCGCAAAAATTGTGCCAAGGACTAGGAATGCGCACCTGCGATTAGCCGTCATCGCGTTGCTGCTGGCTGCGCCGTTGCCAGGCCCAAAACGAGCGCTAGCTGAAACCCTTGGCGACGCTCGCGTTGGATTCGCCGCGGAGCGGGTCTTAATCATTGACGGACAGAGTTATGTCGGCAGGATGTGGCACATGCCAGGTGAGCAGCGGCACGAGCAGGAATTGCCCACATTAAAGCCAATTTTTATTCTTCGCTCTGACAGCACATTCGGCGACATTGTGTTACCGCAGCTCCATACCGTAGTCGAATTCGCTCTTCCTAAAGAGTTGTCGCTCCTGGCCGCCCCCGGTGTTCTGCGGAAGCCGGTCGGACAGGAAAGTGTCAACGGCATCGCGACAACGCGATACGCGGTGGAAGAGGATTCGCCTGCAGGCCGCGCGACCGGCTTGCTGTGGCTCAGCAATGATGGCATCCCGATGAAATGTGATGGCGAATTGGTGGCGAAGAATGGGAAAGCGTCGACGATCCATTGGGAGCTACGCCACGTGGCAATTGGCAAACAGGATGCTGCGCTGTTCGAGGTTCCACAAGGATACGCCAAGCTACCGCCGGAAGCGGCGCTGCCGCTGCTCGGGATACGCTTGGCACGACCGTCGGCTCACTGATGGTGTTCGATATTCCTTACCGCTTGGCCGCGCGCCGGTCTAACTGATTGAAATTGGAATTCTGCTGACTTCGCAAGTGACGAGCTTGCCGAGGCCAAGATCCGACAGCGCCGGATCGGCAAAACACTCCCTGCACCATCCTGTTTTCACTGTCCTCGCGACTCTCGTCCTAGTGTGTGCGGTTTCATTATGCGTCAGCAACCTTCTTTCCATCGGGTTCCTGTTCGAGCACAATTACAACGAGGGGTGGAATGTCTACAATTCTCAAAGATTATTAGATAAAGAAATCATTTATGACCACAATTACTGGCGCGTTAACAATTATCCAATAGTTTCATTTTTGATTATCGCTCAGATTAATCTTTTGATTCAGGATCTGTTAGTCTCCGGCCGAATTGTGGCGCTGATTTCGCTGGTCGCGATAGGGCTTCTGGCCGCGATAGCGACGCGGCGCTTCGGAGGCGACCGAAGCGATGCAACCTTTGGGGCCGGCTGTACTCTGGGTTTTTGCTATTTGGTCGCGCCGGCCTGGATCATGGTCGATGATCCGCAGACCTTGGGGGAAGCGGTGATGTTCGGCGGCCTCGTCAGTTACCTGTCGAGATCGCCCGGTCGCCTCAGCCTGTTGCTCACGGCGCTGCTTGTCGTGCTCGGGGGCTTCATCAAGCATAATCTTGTCGCGATCCCGCTCGCAATCACCCTCGATCTGGCGATTCGTTCGCCACGGCGCCTGTTATTCTGGCTTCTGTACTGCGCTGCTCTCTCGGCGGGCTTTCTTGGCCTCACTCAAATCGTCGCGGGCGGCACCTTCATCGACCACCTGCTGTCGCCTCGGATTTTCACATGGTATGGCGCGCGCTACCACCTGATGAAATATCTACGCTTAGTGAAATTTCCTCTAGTCGCGATTGTTCCGTTCTCGCTCGTCGTCTTCTCAGAAAGGCGAAGTATCCTCGCCGCCTGGGGAATTATTTCCATCTCCGTCGCCACAATTTTTTCGGGGTTCGAGGGGACCTCTTACAACATGTTTCAGGATACGGCAATATTTCTCGGAGTTGCGGCGGGCGTCACGTTCAATGCGTTACGTAAGAGAATATCCTGTGAAGAAATTTTCCACGGGCGCTTCGCCGTTATCGCATACGGTGTCATGGCGTTCCTCTTGGCGCAGCCGATTCTCGCAAGGAGCCCGGACACATTCCGGCAGATTTACAATAGCGGCGCCTTACTGGATTTTAACCGGAAGGCGGAAGCGACATTCTTAAGTGAAGCCGAGTATATTTCTAACAGAGGCGGTCCAGCGCTTTGCGAGAGTCTGCTTTTGTGCTATACTGCTAAGCAGCCATTTATTCTTGACCCGTTCAACTCACGTCAATACATCCTGGCTGGCAAGCTCGACGAGCTTACGCTCATACGGCGCATCGCTGATCACGACTTCGCCGTGATTCAAGTTCGCGCCGATATCTGCGATGATCCGGCAACTACCGCGTGTCATATCCTACACTACCCACAGAAATTCAATCGATTTACCGACGCTACTCTCTACACAGTCGACCGTTACTATCAGATTGGATGGCGCTCGCAAGATGGCACCTTTTATGTCCCTAAATAGATCGCGGCGGCGGCGCGACCCTGGAATCTCATTCGATTGCGATGGTGGATAAGCAGCGATAGGCTCGGCAGATATTGATCGGACCCGATTTCGTGCATTATCTCAGCACTCGCGATCCTCGCGCCCAACGGCGCACCCTTTCCTTTGGAGAGGCGCTTCTTAGTGGTCTCGCCGAGGATGGCGGGCTTTACGTGCCGGATAGGCTGCCGGAGCTCGATCCGGCTACCTTGCGCAGCTATGCTGGCCTTCGTTACCCGGAGGTGGCAGCCCGCATCATTTCGGTTTTCGCCGGCGACTGCTTTCCCGCCGCCGATTTGCAGCAGCTCACAGTGGCAGCCTATAGCAGGTTCCGCCACGCCGCGGTGGTGCCCTTAGTGCAGCTCGACGAGAGGCTGTGGCTGCTCGAGCTTTTTCACGGACCGACCCTCGCCTTCAAAGATCTTGCCTTGCAACTCGTAGGGCTGCTTTTCGATGCAGTGCTCGCTCGACGGAAGGAGCATGTAACGATCATCGGTGCGACATCGGGAGATACCGGCTCTGCTGCGATCGAGGCATGTCGCGACCGCGAGGCGGTCGACGTCTTCATCCTATACCCGCGCGATCGGGTCTCCGAGGTGCAGCGCCGACAAATGACGACCGTCGAATCTCCGAACGCTCACGCGATCGCGATCGATGGCACCTTCGACGACTGTCAGGATCTGATCAAAGCGCTCTTTGCCGATGCGGGGCTGCGACACGAGCTTAACCTCTCGGCGGTGAACTCGATCAACTGGGCCCGGATCGCCGCCCAGACCGTATATTATGTCGCTGCGGGGGTGGCGCTCGGCGCTCCGGCGCGGCCGATCTCGTTTAGCGTCCCGACCGGCAATTTTGGCAATGTCTACGCGGGACACATCGCGCGCGGTATGGGGCTGCCGATCGATCGGCTGGTGATCGGCACCAATCGCAACGACATCCTCACCCGCTATTTTGCGACCGGACGGATGGCACTCGCTCCCGTCGAGCCAAGCCTCAGCCCGAGCATGGACATACAAGTGTCGAGCAATTTCGAGCGCTTGCTGTTCGAGTTGAAAGGCCATAACGGCGCTGCGGTGGCCGAGGCGATGCAGATTTTCCGGCGCACCGGCGTTTTACCGGCAGATGACCAAGCGTGGCATGCGGCGCGCCGCTTGTTTTCGGCGCGCAAAGTCGACGACACTGAAACCATGGAAACCATCGCCGAGACTTACGCCCGAGCCGGGGTCCTGATTGATCCTCATACCGCGGTCGCAATTGCTTCGGCGCGAGCCGAGATCGCGGTGGGCCAGGGCAACACGCCGATGATTGCCTTCGGCTGCGCCCACCCGGCCAAGTTTCCTGAGGCGGTCGAACGGGCAACAGGAATCCGGCCGGCTCTGCCGTCGGCGCTCGGTGACCTTCTCGAGAGGCGCGAGCGGGTCACTTTGTTACCTAACGACATCGGTGCGGTGATGCGATTTATACGCGCTCATGCACGCCGGATCGGGGCATAGATTGGGGCATAGGATGGCAACGCAGGTTTCCACACTGGCGAACGGGCTGCGGATCGCCACCGACCAAATCGAAACGGTCGAATCGGTCTCGCTTGGTATCTGGATCGATGTCGGCACGCGGCACGAACCGCCGGAGATCAATGGCGTCGCACACTTCCTTGAGCATATGGCCTTCAAGGGCACCGAGCGTCGGAGCGCTCGCGCGATCGCCGAGGAGATCGAAGCAGTCGGCGGCCATGTCAACGCCTACACCTCGCGCGAGAGCACGGCCTACTACGCGAAAGTCCTCAAGGAGGATGTACCGCTCGCTCTCGATATCCTTGCTGACATTCTGCAGCATTCGACTTTCGACCCGGAGGAACTGGATCGCGAGCGCACAGTAATCCTGCAGGAGATCGGTCAAGCCAACGATACCCCCGACGACATCATCTTTGATCATTTCCAAGAATGCGCCTATCCCGACCAAGCAATGGGACGACCGGTACTCGGGAGGCCGGAGATCATCCGGGAGCTCAGCCGGGAAGCAGTCGTTTCCTACCTTCGTGACCATTATGGCGCGCACCGAATGGTGCTCGCCGCAGCCGGCAATCTGGAGCATGAGCGGCTACTCGAACTCGCCTCGAAGCTGCTCTCAGATTTCCCGGCGGAACGACAGGTTGCGACCGAGCCGGCATACTATGCGGGAGGCGACCGGCGCGAAGACCGAGATCTCGAGCAGCTGCACTTGGTTCTCGGCTTTCCCGGGGTACTCTTGGGCGATCCGGACTTCTACGCGGCTTCTGTGTTGTCGACAGCGTTCGGCGGTGGCATGTCCTCGCGGCTATTCCAGGAAATTCGCGAGAAGCGGGGCTTGGTCTACGCGATCCACTCCTTCGTTCACGGCTACCGCGACGGTGGATTGTTCGGGATTTATGCCGGTACCGGCGAGGAAGAGGTCGCCGAGCTCGCGCCTGCGCTGTGCGAGGAGGCGATGAGGCTCGAAGAAGGTTTGACGGAGATTGAGCTCAACCGCGCCAAAGCCCAGATGAAGGCCGGTCTTCTGATGTCGCTGGAGAGCACATCGATACGTTGCGAACAATTGGCGCAGCACCTCCTGATTCACGGTACGCCCTTCAATCCCCCCGAGATCGTTCGCGATATCGAGGCGGTGGACGGTGCCGCGATTCGCCGGGTGGTCGATCGATGGCGTTCGGCGCCGCCGACCCTGGCTGCGCTTGGGCCCCTGAGCCGACTGGAAGAATTTGATCGATTGCGGGCGCGGCTGGTCGCGTAATGCCGCGATAACAGATGGCGCCGCAACGACGACCTTTTCCGCGATTGTTTCTCGCCCGCACGGACCCGTTTCGCCTGACAGGCGATCGCGTTTTTCTGCGCTCTCCCGAGCGCGCGGATTACGAAGCTTGGGCCAGCCTGCGTGCCGCCTCGCGGAATTTTCTCACGCCCTGGGAGCCGAGCTGGCCGCGCGATGCGCTAAGCCGCACGAGTTTCCGCGCCCGGATAGGCCGCTACGCCGAGGACTGGCGCGCGGATCAGGCGTATAATTTTTTTATCTTCACCCATGACGAAACCTTGGTCGGAGGAATTGGTTTGTCCAATATCCGGCGCGGGGTCTCGGAGACGGCGAGCCTTGGGTATTGGGTCGGTGAAGCCTTCGCGCGGCAACGCTACATGACTGAGGTGCTGCCGCTGACCCTCGAATTTGCGTTCGATCGGCTTGGCCTGCACCGGGTCGAAGCCGCCTGCTTGCCGACCAACATTCCCAGCCGCTCGCTGCTGGCGAGAGCCGGTTTCCAGCAGGAGGGGTATGCTCGCGAATACCTCTGCATCGATGGCAAATGGCAGGACCATCTGCTTTTTGCGATCCTGCGCGGTGACCGGAACTCGCCGCAACCCTGAGACTTCCGGTCGGCTGAGGCGGATCGGCTGCCGCTATCGGGAAGTCCGGGCCATGTCCTGGCCCGCAACAGGGCCAACCTTCCCGATTTTTCCCGTCGAAACCGGGAATTTTTCGATTTTCCCTCCGAAACTGTCATTTGGTTGCCAAAGAAACGCTGCAAAATCAATTCCTTACACGAAAATTCCCGTGTCGTCCGAACCGGGAATTCACACCGGCCTAATCGGGAATTAAATCGCCCGAACCGGGAATGAGACGGGAAAATGTCTGGGCATCCGCCCCGACCCAGTACCGAGCACCACCAGAAGAATGCTAGAACGGCAAATATCGCTTCGCCCCGTCGAATTGCGATAACCCATGAACCCAACCGCTGGGACAGATCTTACCGCGGAACTTCGCCGCTTTTGAGACACGGTCTTTCCGGAGCCCGGATCTCGGTCTGTCGTGGCGTCGGTGGCGGGTTTGCCAGCCCTTGGCCCCCGGAGTGCAGCCGGAGTCGCCGATGCGCACTCGGCTAACGGTAGTCGAAGAGCTCGGTCTGTTCACAGAAGCGCGGCAGGGTCCGATCGCGCTCGGAGACGATCGCGGTTTCGAGCGTCACCGGCCAGGTGATCCATCTACGATCTGACATTCGACCGCCAATCATGCGGGGGGCCGGGGATCGGCAAGACCCCAGGGATCGAATTGATTACGCGTGTTGCAATGATTGGGTCCTTGAGCAAGAGGGCTTGCGGCCACCCCGATTCCTCGTTGTACAATCCAAAAACATCATCCCGCCCGCAGAATTCTTGTATCGCATGCCCGACATCAGGGACGCGATAATCGTCGGCTAAAACGAAGCCGGTTTCGTCAATCAATGCCCAACAGTCGGAGATGTCTCTTTTGACCGCTTCGTATTCGTGGCCCGCATCGACATAAATAGCGTCAACAAGGACGCCTCGTTGCGCCATCATCCTGAGCGCCGTGCTTGTCAGCATGGGGAGCGGTGTTATGCAACCGGCAACTCCGGCACGTAAGATATTAGCGACGAATCTAAGGTAGAGCGTCGGAAAGCCCCAACGGGGATGCATTTCCTCTCGCCAGGCGGAATTGGTCCAATGTTCCAAAGACCCGACCCAGGTATCGACACATGCGACGACCGGGGCATCGCAATATCCCAGCATTCGCTTCACAAATCCGATCGCGCTCGAGCCCTTCCACGTCCCTAACTCGAGAAGCGTTTCCGGGGCAAGCAGCAGAAACAGGCGGTCGAAAAAGACACTATTATCTGATGACTGGAAACCTTGGTTATCGTCGGGGACGATCTCCAATGGAAAATCTATGAAAAGATTTACCGGTTGGAGTTCTCGCAAAAACTCCGAAAATTGAGCCTGTTTTTTCATCCAGAACCTTCAGAAGGAAATACTCGAGTTGAATAGTGTAGGAGGCAGCTCTGACGCGGGAGTTATGTCGATCATCGGAGCATTGGTCTTCAATCGCGCAAGCAGAGCATCTACCGCCATATTGAAGACGCCATGCGCGTGATAAGCGAGGTAACGGATCAATAGGGTCCTCAGCTGAATCATCTCGTCTTCTGTTAACTTATCCATTCCTCACGATCTCCCCTGACCACGCTTACCTAACTATATTGTGCTTAACGCTAAGCTATTTTGCGAAGGTCGGTTTTACGTGGTCGACTGTGCACCGCAGCTTCCCCTGCCGGGATGTTCAAAAGCAAGCTACCAATTCACGCGTCGCGGTTTGGCAAAGGCGAATTGGAGAGTTGGTCACGCACAATTCGATCCGAGATTTGTTTGACATCGTGAAACACCAAAGGTGGAACACAAGCAAAAGCCTGCATTGTCGAATAAATGCCGCACATCGTGCAGTCGACACAGATGTCGTCGATTACTACGCCAGTTCCGGGAAATGAGATAAATCGCTTTCTCAGGGGCAAACAAAAATTCAGCAAAGTACGAGCGCCCTTCGGCGTTACGGAATATCCATACAGTCCGAAAGAATGCGCAATTTTGATGGGAATGGACGAAAACTCGCTTGTCTGAATATCTATTGTTTGTTCAGCGGACTTTTCGGTATAAAATTCGAACTTTGCATTCGAGAAACCAAGATTTACCCAAATAAATTTTTGAGCATGATCGAAACCCCACAGAATT
>Ga0306925_10001216_pt1 | contig 20714 bp, 23 predicted proteins | sample flu12Cox44000176_FD_203755 | JGI IMG/M metagenome (GOLD analysis project Ga0306925, IMG submission 203755) | Lab enrichment of tropical soil microbial communities from Luquillo Experimental Forest, Puerto Rico - flux8day.12C.oxic.44.000.176 (v2)... | ecosystem: Environmental > Terrestrial >... | reverse complement strand
GCCGTGGGCGGTGTCCGGGTCGGCGTTGATGACCTGGACGCTGACCTGGGCTCCGGCCGGGACGATGATCTTGGGGTTGACCATGCCCGCGATGCGGAAGGTCTCATCGGGGCCGCCTGCCGGGCTGGCCACTGCGGCCAGGTGCACGCTGCCGGTGGTGAAAGTAATGGTGCGCGCCGCCTGGTTGATGTGGGCGCTTGGGGGGACCTGGTTTCCCGCCCGTGCCGCCTGGGCTGGGGTGACCCGCGGCCCAGGGGCGTTCGCCCAGAGCCTGCCCATGAGTTTCCCGGGGTCGGCGCTGGCGCTGGTGCCCATCATGCCGGGGCCAATCATGTAGGCGGGGAAGCGGCCGCCGCGCATCCAGCCGGGCACGCCGTTGACCCCGGTCATCCACCGGTACCCGGCCGGGCTTATCATCCAGCCGCGGGACCCGCCGCCCATCATCGAGCCGCCGAAGTGGCGGCCCATCATGGATCGGTAGTAAGAGTAGGAGGACTGCGCCCCGACCTGGCTGCTCGCTGGCATGGTTGCCGGAGCAGTGGTACCGGCTGGTTGCCCGGAGGCTCCGCAGGCGATGGCTCCCAGGCCGGCTGTCGCCACCGCCGCTGCCATGGCCAGCGTCCTGATCTGGCTGCGGATCATGATCGTGTTCTCCTTGTCTCGTGGTCCGTGTTGCTTGCTTGCCAGGGGCCGTGCCTGCGGTCGCCGGTCTCACGCTGAGCGGGACAGCGCGCTGTGCGGTCGAGGCGTAGCCGCTTCAGTGGCTGAAGTCACGCTCGGGCTGAAGTCACGCTCGCCACGGCTGGCGCGTGCGCCGGGACTGGACGGCGCGTTTCGGCGACCCGCCACCACCAGCTGATCTTCTTCTCCAGGTAGTAGTCCGCGCTGAACCGGGCCGGGCCTGCGTAGTAGCTGAGTGTCAGCAGCCCGGCGAATACCACCGCGTAGATGACCGCGGTGCCGATGTCGGCGGCCCCGGCGGTGTACGGGCCGCCGAACCCTTCAGCGGTGGCCCAGATCAACAAGCTGAACACGATCGCGGAGATGTAGGTGAGCTTGCGGGCGAACCCGGCGATCAGCGCGAGCGCGATCAGCGTTTCGACGACCGCGACCAGGTAGGCCAGGAACATCGCATCGGGGTGCTGAAAGCGGATCCAGAAGTGGAACCACGGCTGCAGCCAGCCCGGCTGGCTTTGCGCCTCGCCCATGATGGTGCTCATGTAACCGGCCCGGAACCCCGGCAGCCACTTCAGTGTCGCGTCGATCAGCCAGATCACGCCGAAGGCGATGCGTAGTGCGTCTTTGGGCCACGCCGGCGCGGACCGCCCGCTGGCCACCTGTCCTTGTGACATCGCACTCACTCCCTCATGCAGCGGCCAGTTCGGTTAGTGCCGCATACGGCCAAAGTGCGCCCGCCATACCCCCAGGGGGCAGGGCCAGCGGTCCACCGCCGGGGGGATGTTGGTCCTCATGGGCCAGGACCGATGGCACTACCCCCCACGGGTATGTCCCGGTGAGCCTGGAGTTGGCAACCGGCAAGGCCTATTCCAGAAAGGGGATGGTCGTGATGATGTTCTGGTACGGCGGGCACTGGGCCTTCTGGCAGGCCGGCCTGATGTGGGCCGGGATGATCGCGTTCTGGGGCCTGCTCATCTGGGGCGGCTACACCTTGGTCACCAACGCCACCCGCAAGCCGCGCGACACCGATGACGGCAGCGACGCGGTGCGCATCCTGGACCGGCGACTGGCCAGTGGCGAGATCGACGCCGCCGAATACCAGCGGCTGCGCGACCTGATCACCACCGGCGATCACCAGACCCCGGCCGGCACGGGGAGCACCCGATGACCGCCATGGTCACCGGCGCCAGTGCCGGTCTCGCGGCCGAGTGCAGCCCGCCGCCCCGCACCGGCGCGACCGCCCGGTCCGCCCGCGGCTACGCCTCCGGCAAACAGGACTACCTGCGGCGGCTGCGCAAGATTGAGGGGCAGGTCCGCGGCCTGCAGAAGATGATCGAGGCGGACACCTGGTGCCCCGATGTGGTCACCCAGGTCGCCTCGGCCACCCGGGCCCTGCAAGAGGTGGCCGTCGGACTCCTCAACGATCACCTGCGGCACTGCGTCCGGGATGCTGCGCGCAGATCCGGGGCCGAGGGCGACCAGGTCCTCGACGAGGTGACCGGCGCTATCCGTCAGGTCGTTCGGCTCTGACACCACCGGACCGGGCCAGCGTGGCCGTCATGGCTCAGTCGGCCGCTTGGGGGGAGGCGGGAGCGCCAGCCGTGGCGCTGATCGTGAGTGCCTCGCCGGCCCGGATTGTGCGGTAGCGGTCGCCGAAGCGGCGGCCGAACGCATCGTAGGTCCACGGCGTGCTGTCGTGACTGGACAGGGCGATCAGTTGCGGGCCGCGGGCCGCTATCTCGTCCAAGACATGAGCGACATCCCGCTCTCCGATCGGCCGCCACGGCGGGTAGGGGTTGCCCAGCACCGCCTGGGGCACCAGCGGCGTACCGGCCGGGTGCACCGGCAGGTGCAGGCCGCCAACCACGGCCCGGATGGGGACGTCGAGAACCTGCTCGGTGATGCCGAGCATCCTTTCGATCGGCGGGTGCCCGCAGCCGCTGATCAACACCAATCCGAAGCCGCGAACGTTGACGGCCAGCGCCTGCTCGGTGACGTAGCCGGGCCAGAACAGCATGCGGGGCAGCGGCGGCAGCACCGCCAGGCCCGGTGCGATCACTCGCGGACCGGTGGCCGGGATGATGTCGGCGCGCGGATGCTGCATCGGAGCGGGCACGTAGGCCGGCACCCCGCGCGGTTCCAGCGGTTCCCGCGAGAAGCTGAACGTGCGGCGGCGTGCCGCCCCGATCCCGCCGACATGATCGGGATGCAGGTGGGAGATCACCACGGCATCCAGGGTGCCCAGCTCCACCCCTAGCGTCTCCGCGTTGCGCACCAGCGCCGACGACACCCTCCCGCCGGACAGGCCAGAGTCAAACAGCACCCGGGTGCCGCCCGCGCGGACCAGGTACGACACGCCAGGCTCGCCCGCCAGGCCGCTTCCGTCGCGGGTAAGCCGTTCGACCAGTGGCAAGATCGAGACGTCGTCGACCTCGCCGACGTCCCGCAGCCGGGCCTCAACCTGGGCGGGCCAGGAACGGTCCGCCCGGGTCACACCGGCGGCGTACCGCGCGGCCAGGCCAGCGAGCACCGCCGCGGTCCCCACTGCGGCGCCCCGAGCTAGTCCTTGGTTCCACGGCATGGCCTTCTCCACCGCCCGGCCTTGGCCCTGGCTTGTGCTGTGGAGACCTACCTTAGTGAGTCCTGCAGGAGCGCGGCAGCGCCGGGGCGCAGTGCATGCGAGCTCCCGGCAAGCCGGGCCCCCAACTACTGGTCGCGCTTCTTTCGGAAGGGCAGCTTCCTCTCGAGTTCGCCGTCGATGTCGGAGTCCTCCACGGGATGTTCAGGTCGAAGAGGCCCGGTCCCTCGTGGCGGTGTCGGCAGATGTGGGGTGCCTCCGCCGTCGCGCCAGCGCGGGCCGCTGAGCCGGGATGTGGTGATGGTGCGTGCTTGGCAGTCCGGACGCTCTGTGGGAGGCGGCCCGCCTCAGCCGATCCGGATCTCCAGACGAACCTACGGAGGGGCAGTTCACCTGCAGGTCAGGAGCGCACCAGCCGTGCGATCGCATCAGAGGCTTCGCGGACCTTGGCCTCCGCCGTTTCTCCGCCCTCGGTTATGGCGTCGGTGACGCAGTGATTCAGGTGTTCATCGAGCAGGCCGAGGGCCACCGACTGCAACGCCCGGGTCACAGCCGCGACCTGAGTGAGGATGTCGATGCAGTACTTGTCGCTCTCGACCATCCGCTGAAGCCCGCGGACCTGCCCCTCGATGCGGCGCAGCCGCGCGAGGCAACTGTCTTTGTTCTCGGTGTACCCGTGCACGGCGCCCCTCTGGTCCGCGAGCGATGCGGAATCGCTGCCATACCCCTGCATGGTATAGCGACCGGGACCCTAGGAGTCCGCCTCGGCGCTGGACGCCGGGTCCCGCGCCCGTGCGGCCTCGCCATGCTCTGGTGATCTTGCGGCCTTATGGGGCGGTGGCGGTGACGCTCATCTTTGTTCTGCGGCCGTCGCCGTGCCGGTTTACCCTGGCGTCGGTGAAGCCGTGCGCAAGGCAGCGGTCTGCGAATGCCCTGGCCTGCTCGGTGGTCCAGCCGTGACTGGCCAAGCCGGTAGCGCCTGGTCGGGTCAGCCGTTCGATGGCCACCAGGCGGCCGCCGGGCCTGAGGACCCGCCGGGTCTCGTGCAGGCCGGCGTCCAGGTCGGCCCAATGGTGCACCGAGGCGATGGACCACGTGACCGATACCGAGGAGCCGGGCAACGGCAGGGCCTCCGCGCTGCCCTCGGCGTAGCGCACCGCGTGGGCAGAGCGCCGGGTGAGGAGGCGGGCGACCCGCAGCATCACCGGCGCGGGATCGACCCCCACGACCGTAGCGCCGACTCGGGCGGCCCGGCGCGCGGCGGTACCTGGCCCGCATCCGATGTCGGCTACCGCGTCATCCGCGGCGAGTCCGCTGAGGCGCTCGGCCAGACGGGCGTTACCCTTGCCGCCCAGCGCCATGCTGGCCGCGGCGAGGAGCCCGGCCGGCCCGGCGAAGCCGGGGTAGCAGGCGTGGTGGTTCGGGACGCAGGATTGTTCGGTCGTCATGCCTAGACCTTGACAGTTGAACCTGGCTTCAAGTCAAGTGGCTCCATGGCTGACCTGATGACGATCGGCGAGGTGGCCCACCGGGCCCACGTCGCCACGTCGACCATCCGCTACTACGAGCGGCGCGGCCTGCTGAGCGCCGATGCGCGCCAGTCAGGGCAGCGCCGGTACCGGATCGAAACGCTCCGCCGCCTGGTCTTCATCGGCATGATGCAGGACATCGGCCTGACCCTCGACGAGGTCTACGGGATCCTGCATGCCGCCACTGCGGCCGAGTGGAAGGCGATCGCCGGCCAGCGCCTTGCGGCCCTCGATGACCAGATCGCGCAACTACAGCACGCCCGCGGGCTGCTGGCCGGCGCGCTGTGGTGCCGGTTCGATCACCCGGCGACCGAATGCACGGTCATGGGCGCCGAGATCGACCACCGACTGGACGGGCCCGGGATCCGGTAACCGGCCGCCGAGACGGCACGCTTCTACCGGTCGGCGCTTCATACGGCGCCCGGGGCCACCGGGCGGAGTGCCGCCCAGAGCAACGCCGTCTCGCTCGTCGGCCAGCCGCTCCTATTCGGTAGGCGTACGCCAGCAGGAGGTCTGGTCAGGCCCAGTCACTGTGAGGCCAACTCAGGCCAGTGCGCAGGCGCGGCCAGAGTCGTCCTCGGCTGAACGTACAAGGCGCCCATCCGTTAACAGCTGTCCCCGCGACGAGTCAGCGCGGGAGGCGCAGCCCAGCCAGGGTGACAGTGACAAGTCGGTGGGCGGCAGCTTCGGATGGCAGGCTGCTGGCTGCTTGCAGGGCGTGCAGGCAGTAGCTGGCCAGCTCCGTGGGCGGCACATCGTCGCGGACCTCGCCGGTGTTCGCGGCGTCGGCGATCAGGTCGCGGAGGAAGCCGAGGAGTTGCTGCTGCGCGTCGGCCAAGTGCTCGCCGCGGTGCACGACCGCCGCGAGCTCGGTGCCGTGGGGCCGCTGGTGGGTGATGGTCGCGTAGGCGGTGAGCACGGCTTTGAGCCGTCCGCCGGGGCCGCCGCTGGCTTGGTCGCGGACTGCGGCGAGCTGTTCCATATGGCGCGCGACCTGGCGCTGGTGCCAGGCGGTCAGGATCGCCTCGACGTCAGGGAAGTACTTGTACAACGTCGCGCGCCCGATCCCTGTCTCGGCGGCGATCTGCGACATCGTCACCGACGCCAGCCCGCGCTCGGCCACCAGGGCCGCCGTGGTGTCCAGGGTCGCGTCCCGCACGGCGCGGCGGTGCTCTTCGAGCGTGTCGGTCCACAGCTTCGGCACGCCTTAAGTATACGGGTCGTCTAGATAGAGACGTTTTGATTTGACAGAGACAGATTGTCTCGATAAGACTTGGTGCGTCGCGACGGTCCAGGGACCTACGCCGAAGGGACTGCCATGCTCGCCGCCGAAGCCCAGGTCACGACCGAAGACCCAGGCCGCTACCTCACCCAGCTCTGCCACCACGCCCAGCAGGTCCATCGCCTGCGTCACCAGCCCCGCGATCACGGTGGTGACGGGCAGCCGCCGCCCAAGGTCCAGCAGGTCGAATGCTCCGAAACCAGCGGGATGATCAGCTTCGGCTGGGGCCAGTGCACCATGCGGGCCACCCCGGGCACGCTGACGTTGCGCGCCGAAGCCGCGGACGAGGAAAGCCTGCAGCGGGTCCAGGGCATCATCGCCCGGGACATCGAAAGGTTCAGCAAACGCAACCAGCTGACGGTCACCTGGCAGCGCACCCAACCGCCCGACGTTTAGCCCGGCCAGATGGCTGGACGACCCATAGGTCACCAGCGGTTGCCATGCCGCTAAGAAGCCGCGCGCATCACCGCTCCGGTGCCGGTAACGTTGGTGGTCACGTGCGGTGGATTGCCGTCGTAGATGATCGCACCAGTACCCGAGACCGTCGCGTTCAGGCTCGCCGTGGCGTTCATGCGGATGAGGCCTGAGCCGGCGACGACCGCGCGCGCGTCGCGGGCGATGAGGTTGCTGAGCTGCGCGAGGCCGGAGCCGCCGAGAGTGACATCGAGCCGATCCGCGGTTCCGCTCGCGTAAAGGGCGCCGCTGCCGGGCAGCGTCACTGTCAGGCGCGGTGCCTTAATCCCGCTGACAGAGATCTCGCCGCTGCCGCTCAGGGTCACTGCTGCCAGTGATGGTGCGCTGACCTCGACGCTCATCGGAGTTCGGGTGGTGTAGCTGCCGGTCGTACCGATGAAGAGCGTTCCGGCCGCCACGCGGGTCGTAACGTAACGAATGAGATTGTTGTCTGCGCGCACGACAACCGACTGCCGCCCGCCGGTGACAACGGTGACGCTGGCGCTGCCCGCCAGGTCAAGACGGCTGAACCCGGGCAGGACGCGCGACTGCGTTGCCGCGACGCCGGAGCCCTGCACTCCCGAACTCCGCGACCCGCCGCGGACCAGGAGCACCACGAGCGCCGTGGCTAGGACAAGGACAGCGATAAGGGCCAGGACGAGGGCGCCGGCAAGGGTCCGATGACGGCGAGGAACGGCCTGGCTGCGGCGGCGAGGCGGTGCGGAAATAGCCATGGCTCCTCCTTTTTGCCCAGGATCCGGCCATAACAGCGCCCGGCCACAGGGACAAACGGCCCGGCCAAGCTGATAAACGACCCGGTTCCGCGCCGCCTGTAAGAAACGGAACTCGGCGCTGCCGAGGGAGCGCACTCGCGTGGCGCTACACGGCCTGTGTACCGACGGCAGCGAGGCGGGCGGTATCGCGGGCGATCATCAGCTCCTCATCCGTCGGCACGACCATCGCCATAACTTTGCCGTCCAGGCTGATGCGCCCCCGAGTGTCCCGGCCGTTCCGCGCGTTAGCTCCGGTGTCCTCGATGAGGCCAAGGAAACCCAGGCGGGCCAGTACCTGGCTGCGGACAAAGGCACTGTTCTCGCCGATGCCACCGGTGAACACCAGTGCGTCGAGCCGCTCTAGGCTGACTACCATCCCGGCGATGGCCTTGGCCAACCGGTGAACGAAGACCTCCATGGCGAGCCGCGCCCGCTCATTGCCTTCGGCCGCCGCGGCCTCGACGGTGCGCATGTCGTTGCTCACGCCGGACAGTCCCCGGAGCCCGCTGGTGGTGTACAGGGCCTCGTTGATCTCACCGATGGTCAGCCCGGCCCGGTCGGCCAGGTAACCGAAAACGCCAGGATCGACGTCGCCGGAGCGAGTCCCCATGACCAGCCCTTCCAGCGGGGTCAGCCCCATCGTCGTGTCTACCGACGCGCCATCGCGCACCGCGGCCACGCTGCACCCGTTGCCGAGATGGGCAGCGACCAGGCGGAGCTCGGTGAGCGGGCGGCCCAGTAGCGCGGCAGCCCGCTCGCTGACGAAACGGTAGCTGGTGCCGTGGAATCCGTACCGGCGGACCCCGTACCGGGTGTACCACTCCTCGGGCACCGCGTAGCGGAAGGCACTGGGCGGCATCGTCTGGTGAAACGCGGTGTCGAACACCGCGACCTGCGGCAGATCGGGCCGGACGGCGCGCACCGCCTCGATGCCGGCCAGGTTCGCGGGATTATGCAGCGGGGCCAGGTGGCTGGACGAGCGGATCGCGGCGATCACCTCGTCGTCCACAACGGCCGAGGCGGTGAACCGCTCGCCGCCGTGGACCACCCGGTGACCGGCGCCGACCAGGTGGGCCTGCCCGGGCGAGGGCGCTCCGCGCTCGGCGGTTCGCAGCCCCGCCTTGGGCAGGTGGTCGAGGATTCGGGAGATGACGGCCTGGTAGCTGCCTTGGGGTAGCTGTTCGGTGATGACGTGGCCGGGATGCTGCCAGATCTGCAGCTCGGTCGCGGATGTGCCAACCCTCTCGGCGATTCCCGCCAGCACGCGTTCGCCGCTGGCGGGGGCCAGCAGAGCGAACTTCACCGACGAGCTTCCCGAGTTGAGCACCAGCACCAAGTCATCGGGATCGCCAGCGCCGTGGGCGCTCTCGCCTATCCCCGTCATCCCCGGGATGGTACTGGAGGTGAGTGACGCCGAGTTGTCGCCGATGTTGACGCCGGACGGACGGTGAGCCACCCCATCAGCCGTCGGTGCCCTCGGCAGGAGGCCCAGGGTCGCCGGGCGCCTGGCCCCGCAGGGCTCCGAGCAGGACTCCGAGCGCGGGAGCCCGATTACCAACCCGGTGGATGAGCCGGCGGACACGCCGTGCCCGCGCCATGGGCCGCCGCGCCGCAGCGTCCAGCAGGCCGCGGGCCGGGCCGTTTTGATGATCTTGGATCGGGGCCGCCGCCGAAGATGGCCGCCGATCCAAGATCATCGAAGGGATCTCGGTAAGTGCCCAGGCCTGGCAGCTACTCGGGCTGCCAGGTGACCAGGTCGAACTCGTTGCCCTCCGGGTCGGCGAAGGTGGTCTGGCGGACCGCCGCCACGCCAGGTGGCAGCGCCGCGGGCGGGAGGTTGATCTGGTTGAGCGGCCTGGCGCCCAGGGCGGTGAGCCGCTCGGTCTCCTCGTCGTGGTGGTCGGTGACCAGGACCGGATGGACGCTGTTTTTGGCCGTCCCGGGCTCGGGGGGGTGGTGGAGAATCATCCGGGGGCCGCTGTCGGGGCCAGTGGCGTCGACCGCCGTGTCCCCGGCGACAGCGCCCGGGCTGACCGGGCGGCCGAGGGCCTTGCCCCAGAAGTCCGCCAGGGCGGCGGGATCGGCGGAGTCGATGGTCAGGGCGGCGAAACTCAGGCTGGCGGTGGTGGTCATGCTTGCTTCCTTCCGATGGGGCAGGTGCTCTACTAGGTTAAAGCGTTAACTGATGATACCTCTAAATCACTTCACGATGCAAGTCATCAGGTTGCCGAGTTACTTCAATCGTTAAGTTATGCTGTCCTCATGGACGCCCCGCAGGAGCCCCGCTGGCTCGACCCCGTGGAACAGCAGGCCTGGCGCGCCCTGGCCAAGACGCTGGAAAGGCTGCCAGCCGCACTCGATGCGCAGCTGCGCCGCGACGCCGGGATCAGCCACTTCGAGTACCAGGTGCTGGCCCTGCTGTCCGAGGCGCCCGGCCGCACCCTGCGGATGAGCGAACTCGCGAAGTGGGCCGGGAGCTCGCTGCCGCGCCTGTCCCAGGTCGTTACCCGGCTGGAACAGCGCGGCTGGGTGCGCCGCACCCCCGACCCGGCAGACGGCCGCTACACCCTGGCGACCCTGACCGGCCAGGGCCGGGCCAAGGTGACCCAGGCCGCGCCCGGCCATGTCCAGGAGGTCCGCCGCCTGGTCTTCGACCCGCTGACCAAGGCCCAGTCCCGGCAGCTCCGCGAGATCGGTCGGCGCATTACCCGCGCCATCGACCCCGACGACCACCACCCCGACGGCGGACCGAGGCCTACGTCAGCGGCCGCTTCGGCTGAGTCAGGCGCGCGACCGCACCGGTGCGGGGTGTCTGGTCGTGCGTAAGGAACGTTCTGCGGGCTGGCGTCGGCCGGGAGGGGCCGGCTTGGCGTCGCAGGCAGGCTGAGGCCTGGGATCTAGTGTGGCAGGCGTGGCGGCTTAGAGATGGAAGGATGCGGTCATGGTCGGGGAGGATTTTGCCTGGCCGAGCTTGGGCAGGCCGAGCAGCTGCTCGGTGGTGGCTAGCAGTGAGTAGTGGCTGAAGAAGGTGCCGGAGGTGGCACCGGCGGGGGTGGTCGGGCTGATCACGATCGTGGCCACATGGCAGCTGGTGTCGGTGGTGGTGGTGTCGTCGCAGTCCTCAACCGGGTAACCGCCCGAGCCTTCATCCCAGGTGATGAACACGGCGGTGGTCCCGGCCTGGTAGGGCTTGCTGGTCAGGATGGCCGGCAGGTTCTTGGCCAGCCACGCGTCACCTTGCGCGACGGTGCCATCGTGCATGTCATCGATCAAGTTGGGGGTGATGAACGAGAACGCGGGCAGGGTGTTGTGCGCCAGGTCGGTGGCGAGCTGGGTGTAGGGGACGTCGTGGCTGGCGCACCCGGACAGCGACGTGTAGTACGGCGCCGGATTGTGCGACACCGAGTACGCGCCGGAGTCCGACGTGTCGCAGTTGGACGGCATCGACTCCTCGTACGCCTTCCACGTCTCGCCCTGCCCGAAGACGCTCCCGACCGTCATGTCGCAGATCACCGAGGGGCTGCAGTCCAGGTAGGTCGTGGCCGGTAGCGAGCCTTGAGCGATGCCGGAGGTGGCTGCGAGGTAGTTGGGCAAGCTCGGGTGCGTGGTGCTGTGGTAGTTGGTGGCCAGCCCGCATCCGGCCGCGAGGGAGTTGGTGTAGGGCGCCTGGGACTTGTTGCCGATGATGTCGCTGAAGCTGTGGTTCTCCATCCAGATCCAGACGACGTGCTGGTAAGTGTGCGGCGCGGTGGCGGTACCACACGGTCCTGACGCGGCTGCCGGGGACACCGCTGTGGCCACGGTCGCCGTTCCGGTCGCCGCGAGCACGATGGCCGCCATAACGAGGAGTCTGGTGCGCACAAGTACCTCCCTGGCAAAGGCTGTCTCCACTCTGGGATAAGCGTGCCTGGGGGCACGCCGCCGCATCCACCAATTCCGGTAGAACACTGGCGCGAGCCCATGACGCCCCGCCCAGATCCGGGGCTAAGGTTGCGGTGTTCGCGCTATGTGGGGGTGACAGGGTTGACTTCAGCAGCGGGCAGCGCCGGTGGACGGGGCATGGGGGAACGGCCCTTTCCGGGCCGGCCGGAAGGGACGGACACTCTTCCCCAGATCGACCACATCCTGGTGCTGATGATGGAGAACCATACCTACGACAACTATCTGGGCATGCTGGGCCGGGGCCGGGGTGAGCAGCCGCGGGGAGATGGCTTCACCCTCGGCTCCGACGGTCGGCCCACGGCGGCAAATCCTTACCCCGACGGGAAGGTTCAGCACGCATTTCGCATGCCGACCACGTGCCAGCTATCGGGCAAACCGTCCCAGGAGTGGGAGCAGGCCCATACCCAGTTCAACAACGGCCGGAACGACGGATTCGTCAAATCGGACAGCGGCCCGGTCGCCATGGGCTACTGGACTGGCGAGGATCTGCCGTGGGCTTACTCGCTGGCCGCCACGTTCCCGGTGGCCGACCGCTGGTTCGCTCCTGTTTTTGGGCAGACGCAGCCGAACCGCCGCTACCTGCTGGCCGCCACCTCGGTTGGCATGGTGGACGACGTCCTCCCCGAGAACCTGGTGCCCGCCCCGGAGGGGACGATCTTCGACCGGTTGGACGCCCACCAGATTCCGTGGCGGAACTACCACTCCAGCTTCCCCCCGACCAGCTACCTGTTCCCCGGGAACGCGGTCGAAGGCCATGCCAGCGTGGTCCCGATCGCGCAGTTCTTCGCCGACGCCAAGACGGGGCAGCTTCCCGGCTTCGCGATCATCGACCCCGATTTCGGCCACAGCTCAGAGGAGAACCCGCAAAACATCGTGCACGGCGAGGTCTTCGCCGCATCCGTCGTGCAAGCCGTCATGGACTCGCCGGCCTGGCCACAAACGCTGCTGGTGTGGACTTTCGATGAGGGCGGCGGCTACTACGACCACGTGCCGCCACCGCCGGCGATCCCGCCGGACGACATCCCGCCGCTGCAGCTGCCCTGGTATGACGGGTTCGCCAGGCACGGATTCCGGGTCCCGGCAGTGGTGATTTCGCCTTGGAGCCGCGCGAACCATGTGACCAGCGTGGTCCATGACCACACTTCGATCTTGGCCATGGTCGAGCGCAAGTGGAACCTGCCTGCGATGACCCACCGTGATGCCGCCGCCGCCGACCTGTCCGACTTCCTCGACCTGGGCAAGCCGGCGTTCGCCGAGCCACCGTCACTGGCAACGCCGCTCGCCGGGCCAGCCCAGCTCGCGTGCGAAAAGAGCGGGCCCGGGCAGATTCCGCCCCCAGGATCGGTAGCAGCCGGCTAAACCCGATAAACGTCAGTGGTCAGCCCGCTGAGCAATCGCTCCCGCACGTGGGTATCCACGCGTCGCCGTGGATGCCGACCCGACCGTCAGCGTGACCGTCACCACCAAGTAGTACGCAACGGAGCGCAGGGGGAGGGAGATAATTCCTTCCCCTGCGCGCGTTATCAAGCAACGATGCGCCTTTCCGGCGACACGCGGCCGCGCCGCACCGGGTTTTGTCTGAGTACCGTCCGCGTCGTACGGTCGGTTCGTGCAGCGCTATGAGTTGCTGGCGGCTGGGCAACGGTTGCCTGCGCGCCCGTTCACCGACCCCGAGCACACCGTGGCAGACGCCAGGGTCATGGGGCTCATGCTCCGGCGCCTGCGGCTCGAGGCCCGGTCCTGGCCAGAGTGGCAGTCGTCGGTCGAGATACTCAAGCACCCGCGGGGTGGCGGCCGTCACTGGCTGGTCGTACCCAATGCGCCGGCTCTGGGCGGCGCGCACGACGCGACGATCGTTGGCTTCTTCGGTGATCTGCGGCCCGGAATGAACCATGCCGCGATCTATGAGCTAGAAGCTGATGTGGTAGCTGGTCTGGGGCGCTACGCGCCGGTGGGACTGCTGGGCTACTACGACGCCGAGATCGCTCCGGCTGTGCATGGCAACCTGGTGCTGTTCGGAACGCGCGATGTCCCCCGGCAGTGGCACCGTGACCGCGTGCACGCCGCGGCGGTCGCGATCGCGCCGCGTCACTATTGCGCCGTGCGCTTGCACCGGGGCGTGATTCGCGGCGCGCTGCTCGGCCGTGACCAACTTGTCATCCAGCGAACGCGGTACTTCGACTTCGGGCAGCAGCCGGCCTGGCAGGGGCTGCGCCGGTTCGGGTAAAGCTGGTCCTGCGCGTTCGGCCCTGCCGGCCACCCGCCGCCCGGCGGGGACGGCATCCGGTGGCAAGGAACCCGGTCCTGCCGGCCGCAGTCAAGCGACCTTGAACCGGCTCTTAGCCAAGGCGCTGACTCTCACGGAACGTCGGGCTGGTGGCGTATGGGCGCACGCGGGACAGCAGTTCGTGCAGGACGCGGGCGGGGTTGGCGAACTCCGCCAGGTGGCCGGCCCGGGGAATGGTCACGAACTGTGCGTGGGGTGCGCGAATGTGCTGGAGGTAGGCCCGGGCTGTGGAGACGGGGGTGATGATGTCGCGTTCGCCTTGGAAGAAGAAGACCGGGATAGCGAGCTCGCCACGGGGCTCCCGCTGGTCGTATGACCGCAGTTCCGCGTACAGCTGGCGGTTGGTGTAGGTCATGGCGCGCTGGTAGTCCATGATGTCGGTCATCGTGTAGTGCGGCGAGAACATCAGGGCGGGCAGCATCAGGTCGTGGACCATGTCGGGGACGCCGGTGGTGACCCGGATGGCGAGTTTCATCAGCCGCTGATGCTGGGCGATGCTCCAGCGCGACGGTTCAGGGCCGATGTCCTGCAGCAGGCGCAGGGCCTTGCGGTCGCCCTGCTGGCGGGCAGCCTGGCCGGTGAGCTGGTAGGTCACCGGGCCAGAGCCTGGGCTGTTCTGGTTGACGCCAATGTAGGCGCGGAACAGGTCCGGTCGCTGCTGCACCATCTGCAGGCCGACAAGGCTGCCCACGGAGCTGCCGAGCAGGATCACCGGCGGGGACCCGAGCAGGCCGCGGACCTGGCCCGTCAGCTCGATTCCGTCGGCGGCGAGCCGGGTTAGGGACAGCCCCATCGGGTCGGCGCGGCCGTTGCGCTGGAACGTCTTGCCCGCCCCTGGCTGGTCCCACTGCACGATCGTGAAGTGCTTCTCCCAATCGGTGAGCCACGGGGTGAACGGGATGTAGGACGATCCCGGGCCGCCGTGGAGAATCAGCAGCACGGGGTTGGCGCGGTCCTGGCCGCGGATGGTCACCCACTGCTGGCTGCCGTTGATGTCCAGGAACCGCTCATCGTTGATCCCGCCCGGGGACTCGATGACGAGCCGCCGCGCGTTGCGGCGGCGCAGGATGGGGCGCTGAAACATGGCGAGGAAGGGGTTTGCCATCGAGATCCTCCTCAAGGCGAAACGGCGCCCGGCTCAGCCTTAGCTGTGTGCTCGAGACACCGTTGGGGTGTCCGGTGGGCCCGGCATAAACTGTGTATTAAGCACACGAAACTGTATGCTATGCACACAGTTTCGTCAAGCGACGCTGTGGCGTCGAGAAAGGGTGAGCGGCATGGCGAGCGGGGAACACGCGCACCCCAGGAGGCAGCGACCGCCGGTGGGCGGGGAGCGGACGCCGCTGCCGCCCGGGCTTGACTTGCTGTGGGGACGGCGCCAGCGGGGACGACGCGGCCCCAGGCCCGCGCTGTCGGTGGACTCGATCGTTCAGGCTGCCATCGCGGTCGCCGACGCGGCGGGGCTGGAGGCGGTGTCGATGGCGCGGGTGGCAGCGCAGCTCGGCTTCACCACCATGTCGCTGTACCGGTATGTGACCGGCAAGGACGAACTGCTCCAGCTGATGTGGAACGCCAGCGCGCAAGGAGCCGCAGAACTGCACCTCGGCGGCGAAGGCTGGCGGCCCAAGCTGCGGAATTGGGCGATCATCCAGCGTGAGGCGATAGACCGGCATCCGTGGATCACCCAGATGCCGATGGCCGCGCCGCCGGTCGGCCCCGAAAATATGCTCTTCGTGGAACGCGGGCTGGAAGCCCTCGACGGGACCGGCCTGGCCGACCGCGACAAGCTCCGGGTGATCGGCGTACTCAGCTCCTACACCCTCAGCGAGGCCCGCATGGCCCACGACACCGCACGCGCCGCCGCGCGCGCCGGGGCCGCTGCCGTCAGTGCGCAGCCGGTTTCCGCGTGGACTTTTGACGCGCTGTTGCGGGAACTCGTCGACCAGCGAACCTATCCGCGGCTTTACCGGATCGCCTGGTCCACTCCCACGACAGGCGACAAGCCCGGCCACGACGAGTACGAAGATTTCCTGTTCGGCATCGACCGGATCCTCGACGGCGTCCAAGCCCTCATCCAGCAGGCGCAATGATCGTCAACGGCAGCGCGCAGGGTCGGTGCGAGGCTCCGGTCACGGATCGCGATCGCTACCGGGTCGAGGTCTACGCTCATTACTGGCGGCATGATGTCGAGAAGCGTCGGCGGGCTCCGCTCACCAGGTGAGGGCCTCGACAGGCGCGGCCCACGACACCAGGAGACCACGATGCCGAAGTACCTGCTTCTGAAGCACTACCGCGGCGGCCCGGAGCCGCACCGTCCCGTGCCCCCCATGGACCAGTGGGCGCCTGAGGACGTGGAGGCGCACATGGCCTTCCTCCGGCACGTCAGCGAGTTGCTCGAGAAGAACGGCGAGTACGTCGACGCGCAGGCGCTCACGCCGGCGCGTACTTGGGTGCGCTACGGCGGCCCGGACGCGGCGGCCGTCACCACCGACGGCCCGCTGCCCGAGACCAGCGACCTGGTCGCGGGCTGGTACATGATCGATGTCGAGTCTCACGAGCGCGCGGTCGAGCTCGCGGCGTACGTCTCCTCCGAGCCCGGCCCCGGTGGCGAGCCCCTGTACGAGTGGATCGACGTCCGGGAGGTCATGTCCGAGGCGCCGTCGGAGGGCTGACCCGGCGTGATCGACGAGCCGGTGCAACGGCTGGACGGGGGCGCGCTGCGCGCTCTTGTCCCACGGGTGCTCGCGGGCCTGATCCGCCGGGGCGAGGACTTCGACGCCGCCGAGGACGCGCTCCAGGAGGCGCTGCTGGAGGCGCTGCGGGTCTGGCCCGAGCACCCGCCGCGCGACCCGCGCGCGTGGCTGACCACGGTCGCCACCCGACGGGTCGTCGACGCCCGCCGCAGCGAGGCCGCCCGGCACCGCCGCGAGGAGACGACGTACGCGGAGCCGCGGCCGGCCGCCACGGAGGAGGGCGACGACACCCTGTTCCTGCTCTTCTGCTGCTGCCACCCCGACCTCGCGCCCGCCTCCCAGGTGGCACTGACCTTGCGCGCCGTCGGCGGCCTCACCACCCGGGAGATCGCCGACGCCTTCTACGTCCCCGAGGCGACGATGGCCCAGCGGATCAGCCGCGCCAAACGCACCCTGCGCGGGCGCCGCCTGGACCAGCCCGGCGACCTCGCCATCGGGCTGCGCGTGCTCTACCTCGTCTACACGGCCGGCCACGTGGGCCGAGTGGACCTGGCCGGCGAGGCGATCCGGCTCGCCCGCCAGCTCACCCTCGCCACCGAGGAGCCCGAGGCACGGGGGCTGCTCGCGCTGATGCTCCTGAACCACGCCCGGCTCCCGGCGCGGCTCGATCCCGAGGGCCGGATCATCACGCTCGACCGGCAGGACCGTGGCCTGTGGGACACGCGTGAGATCGCCGAGGGCGTGCGCGTCCTGCAGTCGGCGCTCGCCATGCAGACGGAGGAACGGCGCCCGGGCCGCTACCAGATCGAGGCCGCGGTCGCCGCCCTGCACGACGACGCGGCGAGCGCCGAGGAGACCGACTGGCCGCAGATCCTCGCCTGGTATGACGACCTCGTCGCGCTGACCGAGGATCCCGTGCGTCAGGACCCCGCCGCAGTGCTCGGCCGCGCGGTCGCGGTCGGCCATGTCCTCGGTGCCGCCGCCGGGCTGCGCGAGACCGACCGGCTGCGCGAGGTGATCGGCGACCGGCACCGGTGGCACGCCGTGCGCGGGCACCTGTACGAACTCGACGGCGACCTGCCCGCCGCGGCCTCAGCGTACGCCGAGGCCGCCCGTCGGGCCACGAACGTCGCCGAGCGCGACCACCTGGTCCGCCAGGCCGCCCGCGCGCGAGTCGCTTGAGCTCGTCCCGTCAGCGGATCGGCTCGCCGAACGTGCTGCCGGAATCAGGAAGGAGAAGCCGGGCCAATGGCCGAGCATGCGGAGGGGCCACGCGTTATCCGCGGCAAAGGCTCTTGGCTCGAGATAGGCCGGCAATACGGTGAGGAACTCCGCGCCGATATTGCGAATGCTGCTCGTGCCATAGAGGAGCTGGCGATGGCGGCCGGGCACGACCGCATGAGCCTCAAGGCTCGTATCAACGACTACATCCCGTACGCTCAAAGACTTCCCGCCAGATGGGATGAGCTGGTCGGGGTCGCGCAGGGATCGTGTCTGGCGATCGAAGACGTCCTGTTGATGCAGATGCTCGAGGACCTGCTCGATGTTGACGCTTGCACCACCGCGGGCCGGGCCGGCTTTCTTCTCCACGCCGAGATGTGGTTTGCCAGTCACACCGACTATGCCGTCTTGATCTCCGAGCCCGCCGGCGGACCGCCGGTGATCACTGTCAGTTGTATTGGGTTTCTCACCGGCGTGGGCCTCAATGGCAGTGGATTCGCCATGGGCGTGCAGTCAACTTCTTCACGCGATGTGAGGGTTGGCGTCCCGCGTGCGATGGTCAGCAGAAGCGCGCTCTGCGCCTGGTCGGCCGGCGAGGCGGTACGGGAAGCGACGCGACATCACCGCTCCGGCGGAAACGGGTTCGTCCTCGTCACCCCCACGGGCGTGCAGGTTGTCGAGACCTCGGCGGCCATCGACGATGTCACCGAGGAGCGACCTTGGGGCGCCCATACCAACCACTACATCTCAACCAAGTTCGAGACGGTCGCGACCAGGGCAGGAGAGTCTGTCCAGCGCCTGGAGGAAGCTGTGGCGACGCTGGGCGGCGTCAGTGACCGCGAGCTGATGGAGCGTGCCCGGTTTCTTGTTCAAAGTCCGGGTTTTGTCCCCCGCAGCCCCGACCGCAGTACGGTGACGGCGTTCGTCATGCTGGCCGACATCGAGGCCGGTTCGGTGCAAACCGCGCCAGGCGGGGGCGGGCGGGGCCCGTGGATACGCGTGACTCTGCCCTAGACAGCATGGCGCGGCCAATGGGTTTTGGATCCGGTGATGTCAACGGCCTCAGCCCGGGCGGTCTGCGGCCAGCATGGCGGCTCTTATCCCTCAGCGGCCGCGCGCTGGTTCGAAGAGAGGGCCGCGGCCACACCGTCGAGGTAGCGGTCGAGCAACTCGCCGCGGGGGTCGTGGGTGGGGTTCACCTCGGTCAGTACGAGGGCGGCGAACGCCGGGCTGGCGCACAACTCGCGCAGAACCGTGACGGCCGCGTCAAAGGTGAGCCCTTTGCCGTGGTGCGGATAGTTCGCCAGCGGCAGGTCAGCCGAGTCGACGGCGTCGACATCGAAGTGCACCACGATCGCACCGGCGGAGGCTTCGACGTGCGCCCGGGCGGCACCGGCGGCACCGGCGGGATCGGCGGCCACTTGCCTGCCGTCGGCGTGGCTGAGAGGCGGGCCGAGCAGGTGACGTTCTCGCGGGTCGATGCCGCCGTCGTCGTAGCCGAGGATCGCCAGCCGCTGCGGCGGCAGCATCGGCACCGGCCCGGCCAGGCCGGTGTAGCCGGGATCGCCCTCGCCGAGCAGCGCGGCGATCACCATGCCGTCGAAGTTGCCCGCGATCGTTGTCTGCGGGGTGCGCAGGTCAGGGTCTCCGTCCAGATACACCAAGCCGGTGTCTGGCCGCTGCGCCAGGCAGCCGGCGACCGCGCCGACGGTGATGCTGCAGTCCCCGCCTACCAGCACCGGGATCCGCCCGGCCGCAATCGCCTGGCTGGTCGCGGCGGCGGCGTCCCGGCACGCCTGCAGGACCGCGTCCCGGTTCCGAGCCCGCGGATGCGCCGCATCGGCGGTGAACACCTGCGGGGTCAGATCACCGGCGTCGAACACTTCCCACCCTGCCTGACGCAGCCGGCCTGGCAAGCCCGCGGCCCGCAGCGCCGCGGGCCCGCGCTCCAAACCGCCGTGGTGCGCGCCGGCACTACAGGGCACCCCGATCACCGTCAACGTCCGAGTCATGCGCCGCATATTCCTCATGGTCCGCTCCGTTCGTGCTTGACGCGCCGCCTAGGCAAGGAGCTTGTCCGGGGTGATCGGGAGGTCGCGGATGCGGATGCCGGTAGCGTGGTAGACGGCGTTGGCGATCGCCGCGGCGACACCCACGATGCCGATCTCGCCGGCGCCTTTGGCGCCCATCGGGTTGTAGTGCGGGTCGTGCTCGTCGATCCAGGTGGCCTCGATGTCCTGGGCGTCGGCGCAGGCGGCGATGTGGTAGTCGGCCAGGTCGCCGTTAATGACGTGGCCGAACCGGGGGTCGGTGACGCCTTCTTCGTGCAGTGCCATAGACAGGCCCATGGTCATTGCCCCGATCAGCTGAGAGCGGGCGGTGCGGGGGTTGATCACGCGTCCGATCGCGAACACGCCCAGCAGGCGCGAGACGCGGATCTCCCGGGTGTCAGCGTGGACCCGGACCTCGGCGAACTGCGCGCTGAAGGCGTGCATCGCCACCTGGCCGGCTGATCGGTTGGCGGGGTCGGCAGCGGTGGCCTGGTCACCGGGGGCGGGCTGATGCCCGTGCTGAGCGCGGAACGCGCGCGCGGCGGCGATGACCGCCGATCCCCAGTTGCTCGTGCCCATCGCTCCGACGGCGGGGGCGGCGGCGGGCAGCCTGCTGTCCCCCAGCTGCAGCTCGACCATGGTGAACGGAACCTCGAGCGCGTCGGCCGCGATCTGGGTCAGCACGGTCCACGCCCCGGTGCCGATGTCGGCGGCCGCTATCTCCACCCGGTACCTGCCACCGGCGAGCGCGCGGACGCAGGCCCGCGAGCCGCCCGGACGGGGATACACCGGGTAGGTGCCAGTGGCGGCACCGGTCCCGCCCAGCCAGCCGCCCGCGAGCCTCCTCCCCGGGGCGGGGTCGCGGTGCTGCCAGCCGAAGCGGCGCATTCCCTCGCGCAAGCACGCAGCGAGATTACGGGTGGAGTAGGGCAGGCCGGTTTCCGGGTCGAGCTCGGGCTCGTTGCGGAGCCGCAGCTCGACCGGATCGACGCCGCAGGCGGCCGCGAGCTCATCCATCGCCGATTCCAGCGCGAACATGCCCGGCGCTTCACCCGGTGCCCGCATCACCGTCGGCACGGCGACATCAAGCGCCGCCAGGCGGTGCGTGGTCCGCCGGTGCGGCGCCGCGTACATGGTGCGGGTGCCCAGCGCGGTCTGCTCAGCGAACTCCTTGAACCGCGCGGTCTGGGAGATCGCGTCATGCGCGACCGCGATCAGCGTGCCATC
>Ga0306925_10001213_pt1 | contig 20737 bp, 19 predicted proteins | sample flu12Cox44000176_FD_203755 | JGI IMG/M metagenome (GOLD analysis project Ga0306925, IMG submission 203755) | Lab enrichment of tropical soil microbial communities from Luquillo Experimental Forest, Puerto Rico - flux8day.12C.oxic.44.000.176 (v2)... | ecosystem: Environmental > Terrestrial >... | reverse complement strand
GGACGACCTCGGGAACGAACGCTCCCGCCTGGAGATACCCGCGCCGCTCGCACTCGAAGAGGTAGCCCTCCGCGCACACCACCGGGCCGCTCTTCAGCACCGCTGACAGATCCGCCACGGGCCCTCCTCGCTTTTGGCCGTGTTAGCCCAGGGGCGACCCACTGGAACCCCGATGGCTCAAGGCCAGCCCCGTACGGGCATGCAGGCCACGCTACCGATTCCTACGATGCTTCGTAATCATGAAAGCTGAGCTAGCGCCCGTCGGCGGCCCGGCGGCAGACTGGCGCCATGCCAACCTGGGAAAACAAAGACGGGTGCACGCGCGCGTGGGCCGCGGCGAACCCGCGCTCGAAGGCCCACACGCAGCGGGCCGGCCGGGTGCTGCCCGGCGGCGTCACCCATGACGTGCGGCGGGCCGCGCCGTTCCCCCTGGCCGTCGCGCGTGCCGACGGCGCGCACAAGTGGGACCTCGACGGGCACGAGATCATCTGCTACGTGATGGGCCATGGTGCCCTGCTCCTGGGGCACAGCCACCCCGAGGTGGTGGCGGCGGTCCGGCACCAGGCGACGGTCGCGTTCCACCCGGGCGCCTCCCACGAACTGGAGACCGAGTGGGCCGAGGCGGTGGTGGACCTCGTCCCCTCGGCCGAGGTGGTCCGGTTCACCACTAGCGGCACGGAGGCCTCGCTGCTGGCCCTGCGCCTCGCCCGGGCAGCCACCGGCCGGGAGCGGGTGGTCAAGCTGGCGGGCCACTTCCACGGCTGGCACGATCAGGTGTCCTTCGGCACCGATCCGCCGTTCCATGGGCCGGACACGGCCGGGGTGCCCGCCGTGCTCGGCCAGGTGGTCACCGTGGTGCCCGCGGACGCGCACACGCTCGCCGCAGCGCTCCGCGGCGAGGACGTCGCGGCCGTCATCCTCGAACCCTCCGGAGCCGCCTGGGGCACGGTGCCGCTGCCCGCCGGGCTGCTCGCGGACCTGCGCGCGCTGACCGCGGCCACCGGGACGGTGCTGATCTTCGACGAGGTGGTCTCCGGCTTCCGCTGGTCGCCAGGCGGGGTGCAGGCGGTGGCGGGGGTGACCCCGGACCTGACCGCGCTCGGCAAGATCCTGGCCGGCGGGATGCCGGGCGGCGCGGTGACCGGCCGGGCGGAGCTCATGGGGCACCTGTCGCGCGACGGCGGCGACCCGCGCCGGGTCGGGCATCCCGGCACGCACAACGCGCACCCGGTCTCGGCCGCCGCCGGGATCGCCGCGCTGCGCGTATGCCGGACCGGGGAGCCGCAGGAGCACGCGGCCAGGCTCGCCGCCACCCTGCGCGCCGGGCTCACCAAGGCCCTGGCCGAGGCCGGCGTGCCCGGCCAGGCCTACGGCGAGAGCTCGACCTTCCACCTGCTCATCGGGCACCCGGGCGAGCCGGAAGAGGCCGGCCTGGCGATGCTGAAGTCCGGCGGGATGAGCCCGGAGCTGTCCGCCGAACTGCACGCGGGCATGTTGCTCGAGGGCGTCCAGCTGTTTCACGGGTCGGGGTTCCTGAGCGCGGCTCATACCGAGGCCGACGTCGAGCGGACCGTGGCGGCGTTCGCCACGACGCTGGTGCGCCTGCCCGCCGGCCTGCTCCCGTGACCGACCTCGCCCTCGCCGGCGGCCGCGTTCTGGACCCGGGCCAGGGCATCGACGGCCTGCTGGACATCGGCGTCACCGGCGGGCAATTCAGCGCCATCGGCGACGCGGGCCGGGCTGACGAGACGATCGACGCGAGCGGGCTGGTGCTCGTCCCGGGCCTGGTGGACCTGCACACGCACCTGTATTCCGGGGTTTCGCACTATGGCATCGACCCCGACACGCATTGCCTGCGCCGCGGCGTCACCACCGCCGTGGACGCCGGCTCCGCGGGCGCCCAGACCTTCCCCGGCTTCCGCCGCTACATCGTCGAGCCCGCGGATACCCGTGTCTTCGCGTTTCTCCACGTCGCCGTGCAGGGGATGATCACCAGCCTGGTCGGTGAGCTGGAGGACCTGCGCTGGGCCTCCCCGGAGCAGGCTGTCGCGCGGGCACGGGAACACCCGGACGTGATCGTCGGCGTGAAGGTGCGGCTGGGCTACCAGATGGTGGGCAACGATCCGGAACCGGCACTGCGTCTGGCCCGCAAGGCCGCCGGGCAACTCGGCCTGCCGCTGATGGTGCACATCATCGACATGCGCCAACCCATAACCTGGCTGCTGCGCCATCTGGGTGAGGGGGACATCGTCACGCACTGCTTCCACGCGAATGAGGGCGGGATCCTCCGCGCGGACGGCCGCCTGTACCCGGAGGTGGCCCGTGCCCGCGCCCGGGGCGTCATCTTCGACGTCGGCCACGGTGCCGGGAGCTTTGCCTACCGCGTGGCCCGGGCGGCCTTTGCGCAGGGTTTCCCGCCGGACACCGTGTCCAGCGATCTGCACGCGCACAACGTCACCGGGCCCGTGTATGACCAGGCGACCACGCTGTCGAAGCTGCTGCACTGCGGGATGAGCCTGGCCGAGGTGGTGGCCGCGACGACCACCGCACCAGCGGCCGCTATCCGGCGCTCGGCCGAGGTGGGCACCCTCGCATTCGGCCGCATCGCGGACCTGACCGGCTTCGAGCTGCGGGCCGGCGAATGGCTGCTGCCCGACGGCGCGGGCGATACAGAGGCGGTGGAGACGCTGATCATTCCCCGGCTAGTCGTGCGGGCCGGAACGGCGCACCGGCTCGATACGGTCATCCCCGGAACCGGGGCACCCACGTGAGTGGCGGTCCCGGCGCAGGCGGCTTTTCAGCAGACATAACGGACGCCCCACCACCCCCTGGTTCCCTGACGGTGACGGGTGGCACCGTGGTCACGCCCGCCGGCGCGCTGCCCGCCGATGTGGTGATCGATGACGGCCGGATCGCCGCGCTGGCCCGGGCGGGGCAGGCGCCCGCCGCGGCCGGCCGGCTCGACGCCACCGGGTGCCTCGTACTGCCGGGCGGCGTGGACCCGCACTGCCACATCATGGCGGACGTGGCCGCGGCGACCAGGGCCGCCGCCCTCGGCGGCACCACCACCCTGCTGTCGTTCACCAATCCCCGGCCGGGTGAGGGAACGGCCGAGTGTGTGCTGCGCCACCGCGAGGAACTTGCTGGCGGTGCAGCCGCGGTGGATGTGGGACTGCACGCGATGCTTTACCAGCCGGACGAGGTGCCCGGCCTCGCGGCGCTCCGGGACGCCGGGGTGTCCGGGATCAAGGTCTTCCTCGCCTATTCGGAGCTGGGGATCATGTGGTCCGCCCGCGGGCTGTTCGAGCTGATGGCCGCCGCGGCCCGGCACGGCCAGGTAGTCCAGGTGCACTGTGAAGAGGGCGAGCTGATCGACGGCCTGGCCGCCGCGGCGGTGGCGGCCCGCCGCACGGGGGTGCGGGTCTTTGCGCAGACCCGCCCGCCAGGGGCCGAGGCCGCGTCGGTGGCCCGGGTGCTGGAGACGGCGCACATCACCGGAGCGACGAGTTACCTCGTGCACCTGTCATGTGCCGGGGCGCTCGACCAGGTGCGGCTGGCCCGTCGCCGGGGCGCGCCGCCGCTGCATGCGGAGGTCTGCCTGCACCATCTCCTGCTGGACGACCGCTGTTACCTGCGCGATGACGCCGAGCGCTATCTCGTCTGCCCGCCGCTGCGGCCACCGGGCCATCGGGAGGCGCTGTGGCAGGCGCTCGCGGACGGGACGCTCGACACCGTGGGATCCGACCACTGCCAGGAACGATCCCGGACCGCCGGGGAGTTCGCCCCCGACGGGCGAGGTTATGGCTACGGAATCGCCGGCGTCGGGGCGCGGTTCCCGCTGCTGCTGTCGCGCGGGCTGGCACGGGGCCTGCCGGTCGAGCGGCTCGCCGAAGTCGCCTGCGCGAACCCGGCACGGGCCTTCGGCCACTACCCGCGCAAGGGCGTGATCGCCCCAGGGTCCGACGCCGATCTGCTGATCTGGGATCCGGGCGCGGAAACGGTCATCACGACGGATACGTTCGACGACCGCACCGGCGACAGCGTCTACGCCGGCGAGCGGCTGGCCGGGCAGGTGCGCGACGTTCTGCTCGGTGGCCGGGCGCTGGTCCGGCAGGGCCGCTTCGCGGCGTCGGGCGCCGCCGGGACCTACCTGGGCAGCCCCGGCTGACCTGGACGAGGCGGGCCTGCCCGGCTCAGGGCGCGGCGGGCTCTGCGGCGGTCGCACCCTGTGCGGTGCCCGGCGGGCCCGGCCTGGTGAGCTTGGGCACGTCCTGCATCAGCCGGGCGGTGTAGGGATCGACCGGGTGGTCGAGGACCTGCCCGACCGGACCGGACTCCACCACGGCGCCGTCCCGGAGCACCACCACGGACTGCGCGATGCTGCGCACCAGCGCCAGGTTGTGGGTGATAAAGATCATCGCGATGCGGCGGTCCGCCTGGAGGCCCCGGAGCAGTTCCACGATGACCGCCTGTACCGAGACGTCCAGGGCCGAGGTCACCTCGTCGCAGATCAGCAGGTCGGGCTCGGCCACCAGGGCGCGGGCGATGGCGACACGCTGGCGCTCTCCGCCGGACAACTGGTCGGGATAGCGGGGGAGGAAATCGGCGCCCAGCGACACATCCGCCAGCGCCCGCGCGGCGCGCTGCGACCGCTCCCGGTGCCCCAGCCGCAGGTACTCCTCCAGCGGCTGGGCAACGATCTGGCCGACGGTCTTCCTGGGATTGAGCGAGGTGTAGGGATTCTGGAAGACGTACTGCACCCGCCGCAGCACCTGCCGCGGCCGGTCACGGGCGCTTGCCGCCAGGGGTGCATCCTCGAACCTGATATCGCCGGTCCAGTTGCGATGCAGGCCGACGATGCAGCGGGCGAGGGTGGTCTTCCCCGAGCCTGACTCACCGACCACGGCGACGCACGACTCCGCGGGCACATTGAGATCGATGCCGCTGAGCGCTGGCCTGCGCCCGTAGCCGGCCGACACGTCCCGCAGCGAGAGGACCGGCACCTCCTCGGCCGCCGGTACCGTGTGGCCGAGGGCCGCGGCCACACCGGTGGACGATTCCCGCACCTGCGCCACCCGGGCGCACCGCACGGTGCGCGCGTCGATGAGGACCGGCTCGGGCTGCCGCGACCGGCATTCTTCGGTCGCGAAGCCGCAGCGCGGCGCGAAGGAACAGCCCGCCGGGCGGCGGCCGGGCCGGGGTGGCTGACCGTCGATCCCGGTCAGCCTTGTCGCCTGTGCCGGTGAGGGCACGGCGGACAGCAGTCCTCGGCTGTAGGGGTGCAGCGGCTCACCGAACACCCTGGCAGTCGGGCCGGCTTCGATGATCCGGCCGGCGTACATCACCGCCACGTCGCTGACCAGCCCGCCCACCACCGCGAGGTCGTGGCTCACATACACGGCCGCCACTCCATAGGCCGCACACAGGCTGCGGATGGTGTCCAGCACGTGGCGCTGGGTGGACACGTCCAGACCGGTGGTCGGCTCGTCCAGCACGATCAGCGACGGCCGGCACGCGAAGGCCATCGCCAGCCCGACGCGCTGCTGCTGGCCCCCGGAGAGCTGATGGGGGTAGCGGCGCAGCAGTTCGGGCGAGGAGTCCAGGTGCGCCTCCTGCAGCACCTCACGGATGCGGCCGTCGGGATCCTCGACCGCGCCTGGGTGCACCCGGATCGCCTCTTTCAGTTGCGTCCCGACCCGCAGCGCGGGATTGAGCGCCGCGGACGGGTCCTGGGGCACGTAAGCGACCCGCGCGCCCCGCACGGCCCGCAACTGGGCGGCGGGCAGCCGCAGCAGGTCGACGCCGTCGACCCGGACCTCACCGGAACTGATGCGCAGCCCGCGGCGGGCATGGCCGAGCAACGCGAGGACGACCGTCGTCTTCCCCGAGCCCGACTCACCGACCAGGCCCAGCACCTGCCCGGCCTCGACGGTGAAGGAAACGTCGCCGACGACGTCGGGGCCGGCCTGGCCGAGCCGGACCTCGAGCCCGCGGACGTCCAGCCGCACCTCGTTCTCGCCCGGCCGCAGGGCCGGGCCGCGGATGTGCTCGTGGCCGGGCATCAGGCCTGCTCCGGGCCGAGGTCATCGAGGAGGGCCGCCTCCTCCGGGCGCCGGTCGACACCGATCGTCACCCGGGCCACCGCGTCCGTGAACGTGTTGGTGCCGATGGTCAGCAAAGCGATCAGCACCGCGGGAGCGATCACGGCCCACGGGTTGAGCTGCAGCCCGATCCGGTTCTCGTTGATCATCGTGCCCCAGTTGGCCGCGGGCGGCGGCTGGCCGAAGCCCAGGAAGGCCAGGCCGGCGATGATCACGATCGAGTAGGTGAGCCGTAGCCCGGCCTCCACCATGAGCGGCGTGACGAGGTTGGGCAGTATCTCCTTGGCCATGACCTTCGCCGGCCGCATTCCCTGCAGCTCCGCGACCTTGACGTAGTCCCGTTCGGCGATGTCGAGGGTCGCCGACCGGATCACCCGGGCCACCGCCGGAGCGTGTGACAGGCCCACCGCGAGCACGATCAGCCACAGCTTCGGCCCGAGCAGGCTCAGCAGCAGCAGCGCGAACACCAGTTGCGGGAACGCGAGGATCACATCGACGGTGCGCATGATGATCCCGTCCGGCGGGCCATGCAGGTACGCGGCCGACATGCCGGCCGCGGCGCCCACCACGATGCCGATCGCGGTCGCGGCCAGCGCCATGAGCAGCAGCAGCCATCCGCCGTTGAGCACCCGGGAGAGCACGTCCCGGCCGAGAAAGTCACCGCCCAGGGGGAACTGGCCGGACGGCTTGGCGAACGTCAGCGTCACCAGGTCGGTCGGGGAGTGCGGTGAGACCGCCGGGCCGATGACGGCGACTCCCACGACGAGAAGTGCCATCGTCAGGCCGGCCGCTCCCCGCGGCGTGCGCACCGCCGACCAGAGCACGGACAGCCAGGGATGACGGCGGGTCAGCACGGCCGGCGGTGGTGCCGCGGGCGGTATGACAGGCGCGGTCCCGGTCATCGCTACCTCGGGATCCTGCGCCGCGGGGTGGCCAGCAGCGCGATGACGTCCGAGCCGATGTTGACGCAGACGTAGAACGCGGCAAGCACCACGACGATGAACTGGATCACCGGGATGTCCCGGTTGCTGACCGCGAACACCAATCCCTGGCCGATGCCGGGATAGTTGAACACGTACTCGACCACCACCACGCCGCCCGCCAGGTAGAGGAAGTTCAGGCCGATCACCTGGATCGTCGGGGCGATCGAGTTCGGCAGGGCGTGCCCCAGCACGATCCGCCATTCCGGCACGCCCTTCAAGCGGGCCATCTCCACGTAATCGGATTCCAGGGCCTCGATCATGGCGGCCCGCATCATCCGGAAGATGTACGGAACGATCACGATGACCAGCGTCGCGACGGGCAGGATGAGCAACTCCGGCTGACTCCACGCATAGACGCCCGGCGGCAGCAGGGACACGGCCGGCAGCAGGTGCAGCACCACGGTGGAGAACAGGATGATCAGGCCGATCGCGACGATGAACTCAGGCAGCGAGGTCACCGCCAGCGCGACGACCGAGGTGACGTGGTCGAACCAGCTGTCCTTGCGCAGCGCGGCGATGGCCCCCAGGGCCACCCCGACGACCGTGCCGATCACACCGGTGACGAGGACAAGCACGGCCGAGTTGATGAGCCGTGGCTCGGCGAGTCCCCAGACCGGCTGGCCGTTCGCGAGCGAGGCGCCGAGCTTGCCGGTGAACAGGCCCGACAGCCAGGTCCAGTACTGCGACAGCAGGCCCTGGTTCAGGTGCAACTGGCGCTCCAGCGCGTGCAGCCGGGCCGGATTGGCGTTCCTGCCCAGCACCGCGTAGGCCGCGTTGCCCGGCAGGACCTCCGTGGCCAGGAACACGATCATGGAAACCACGAGCAGGGTGACGACACCGACGCCCAGCCGCCGCGCGGTCAGCATCAGCAGCGGGTGCTCGTTCCGCCCCGGGACGGTCGGCTCGGCGGGGGCGGTCGGCTCAGCAGGGGCGGTGGCTGTCGCCACGCCAGCTCACCCGCTACCGGAATTGGTACTCGCGGGCGGCAGGCCGATGCCGCAAGGTGGCGGGCCAGCGCGTTGAGCAGGCCGGGGATCTGTCACGTCGGTGATCCTTCCTCGCCGCCGGCGGCGCCAGCCCACATCCGGCCGGCGCTCCCGCCGCCAGCCCAACGCCCGGGCGGCCAGATCGTGACCCAAGGATGCATACCGGGACCGCTTGCGATGACACTAGCGCGCGCGTGCCGACAGTGCTACCGCCCGCCGTTCGCCGCAGCCGCAGGCCACGGCGTTCCTGGCTGCCGCGACACGGAGCCGGAACACGCCTGTTCTCACCCGTTTTGCCGGAGTATGATCATCCCTCGCGTCTTCAGTTGAGGGCTCCCGGGGCAAAACGGAATCCGTGGTCCCGGTGAGCGGATGCCCACGGGAGCCGACGGGGCAACGGCTCGTGCCAGCCAAGGAGGAGTCTCGTGGAACCATCGGATCGCGGGGAGTCAGGTAGCACGCTCGGCCGGCGGCAGTTCCTCCGTGGGCTGGCGGCGACGGGGGCGCTTGCGGGCAGCGGCAGCCTGCTCGCCGCGTGCTCCTCCGGGTCGTCCAGCTCGGCGCCAGCGGCGCCGGCTAGCGGGACCGCGCGCAAGGGCGGCTCGCTGAAGGTGGGGCTGACCGGCGGTTCTGGTACGGACACCCTCGACCCGCACAAGGGCCTCACCTATCTCGACACGGCCCGCGCGCAGTCGCTGTACCAGCCGTTGCTGCAGCTGAACACCCGCGCGCAGACGGAATTCGTCTTGGCCGAGGAGATCAGCCCGCACGGCTCGACGTCCAACTGGGTTATCCGGCTCCGGCCGGGCATCACCTTCCACGACGGCAAGCCGCTCACCGCCGACGACGTCATCTTCACGCTCAAGCGGATCATCAACGGGAAGCTGACCGGCGCGAACTCGCTCGGGCCGATCGACGTGAACGGGCTCAAGAAGCTCGACACCCACACCGTTCAGGTGCCGATGACCAGCCCTTACGGCAGCTTCCTCGACCAGCTCGCGTACTGGTACTACCTGTACATCGTGCCGACCGGCTTCAATCCGAGCCACCCGAACGGAACCGGCGCGTTCAAGTTCCAGTCCTTCACGCCGGGCCAGCGCAGCGTATTCGTCAAGAACCCGAACTACTGGCGGCCGGGCCTTCCGTATGTCGACACGCTGACGATCATCGACTTCAGCGACAGCGCATCGTTGCAGAACGCGCTCGTGGGCGGCGTCATCCACGGCGCTGGCGCGCTCGAGGGCCCGCAGCTGGCCGAACTGGCGTCGAGCGGGAACGTGCGGACGGTCAAGTCGGCCACCGGGGCGATCACGCCGTTCACCATGCGCGTCGATCAGGCACCGTTCAACGACGTCAACGTCCGGCAGGCGATGCGGCTGCTCGTCGGCCGCCCGCAGCTCATCAGCTCGTCGCTCGACGGGGCGGGGGTGGTGGGCTACGACGTCTCGTCCCCCTACGACCCCAACTACGACACCTCGCTGCACCGGGTGCAGGACATCGCCCAGGCGAAGAGCCTGCTGAAGAAGGCGGGGCACGAGAACCTCACCGTGCAGCTGGTGACCTCACCGGTGGCCACCGGCACCGTCGCGATGTCGACCGTGCTCCAGCAGCAGGCCAAGGCGGCCGGGGTCACGATCAACCTGAAGCAGGTCGACCCGGCCACCTTCTTCGGCCCTAACTACCTGCACTGGACGTTCTCCCAGGACTTCTACAACTACTCGCCCTACCTCGCCCAGGTTGCCCAGTCGCTGCTGCCGACCTCGCCGTTCAACGAGACGCATTGGAGCCAGCCGCACTACGTCAGCCTGTACAAGCAGGCCAACGCCACGGCCAGCCCATCGGTGCGCCGCGAGATCGAGCACGAGATGCAGACGATCGACTTCAACGAAGGCGGCTACATCATTCCGGCGTTCATCGACGCGCTCGACGCCTACAGCACCAAGATCACCGGGTACTCGGCCGCCCGCGTGGGCCAGCCGCTGTCCGACTTCGACTTCGAGCACTACTCGTTCGTCTGATCAGCGAAAGGACCAATCGGAGTGCAATCCACCTTGCTTGCGTCCGGCCTCGGGTTCCCCGAGGGCCCGGCCATCATGGGCGATGGGCGGGTCGTCCTGTGCGACGGCAATACGGGTGAGCTGCTGGCCTACCACGACGGCGATGTCTCGACCTACGCGCGCACCGGCGGCTCGCCCTGGGGCACGGTGCTCGGCTCGGACGGCGCCATCTACGTGACCCAGGGCGGCAACGTGCCCGGCAGCGGGGACACCAGCGCCATCTCCGGAATCCAGCGGGTCAGCCCGGACGGGTCGGTGGAGCTGCTGTTCTCGGAGGTGGCGGGATACAAGCTCTACGGGCCCAACGATCTCGCCTTCGGCCCCGACGGCCGGCTGTACTTCACCGAATCCGGGTCCGAGCAGGACTTCCGCTTTGACGTGCGCGCACCGGGCAGGCTGTTCGCGGTGGACGGGTCGGGCGGCGGCGAGATGCTGATGGAGTTGCCCGGCGTCTACCCGAACGGGATCGCCTTCGATGCACAGCAGCGGCTCTACTGGACCGAATCGATGGCGCACCGGGTCCGCCGGATGGAGAACGGCGAACCGGTGACGTTCTGCCAGCTCTCCGATGAGCACGTCCCGGACGGCATGGCGTTCGCCGCCGACGGGCGGCTGTTCGTGGCCACCACCGTCTCCCAGGGGGTCACCGTGATCTCGGCGGAAGGGGACGTCCTTGAGGAGATCCGCCTCGGCGAGCACGCCACGAACTGCATCTTCGACGGCCCCGCGCTGTATGTGACCGCCACCCGCGAGCCCGACATCGAGGCGTCCGCGCGCACCGGCACGTTCTGGCGGGTGGACACCGACGCGCCGGGCGGCCTGGATCTCATTCCTGGCCGCCTGTAGCGGCCGAGTACCGCGCCCGGCCCCCGGCCGGGTGTGTCCTTACCCAGTGGGTTTCTCGGCGGCCAGCGCCGGCGGGACCGGCTGGGCGGCGAGGAACTCGCTGAGCTCGCCGGCGCTCGCGGGTACGACGCGGGGCGGAACAGCGACGCCGACGCGGGCCAGCGCCTCGGCGAGCCCGGCCCGCTCGCCGACCAGGACGAAGAGGTAGCCGTGCCGGGAGAACTCCTCCACCTGCTCGGCGACTTCGGCGAGCAGTAGCCGGGCAACCTCGTCCGGGTAGACATCATCGGGGAGCTGCATCACCCCCCAGCCCACGGTGGCGAGCACAGCCAGCCCATCCAGCCCGCCCGGCGCCGGGTTCACATAGCGGTCAGCGACGAGCGCCACCCGGAAGGAGCGCTCGTCACGCATCGCCGTCCTCCAGAACGGATTCAAGGCGGGCCCGCTCGGTGGCGACATCGTGCGTGGCGAGCGCGTGCGTCTCACCAGCGACCCGGAAGGCGATGCCACGCCGCGCGAGCTCAGCGTGCAGTTCCTCCACGAAGATGCCCTCCCCGCCGGTGTGCTCGGGTGTGCCGTCAGGCCAGGACGGCCTGCCGCCGCGCTCGGGGTCGGAACTAGTGATGGTCACGCCCATCGACGGGCTTCCCTCCACGCCGACGAGGACGACGTCCTCTCCCTGTCCGGCTCGGGCGGCGATCGCGCCCGCCACGGCGGTGGCGAGCCGGCGGCAGTGCCGGCGGAACGCCACGGTGTCGTACTGCTCACGCACCGCCCAGAACCGGTTCAGCCCGGAGAAGGCAAGCTCGGGGCAGGGCATCTGCTCGATGCGCCAGCCCTCAGCGCGCAGCACGTCCACGATGGGGGAATACACACCGGCGCAGTGCGCTCCCTCGCGGACCTTGGAATTCTGATTCAGCAGGCAATGTGCCACGAACGCCACGCCCATGGCCCGAGCATACGGCGCTAGGGTGAGCGGATGCCGCGCTCCGCAGTCGTGACCGGGTCCTCGTCCGGTATTGGGCGGGCCATCGCGACGCGGCTTGCCGCGGATGGTTTCTGGGTGCTGCTCGCCGACGTCCGCCGGGATCCGCTCACCGGCGGCGAGCCCACCGAGGACCTCATCCGCGGCAGCGGCGGCGCCTGCGAGTTCGCCCGCGCGGACGTGTCCTCCCGGCAGGACTGCGACCAGCTTGTCGCGCAAGCCGTGGCGTTGGCCGGGCAGCTCGACGTGGTGGTCAATAATGCTGCCCTGGCCGGCCGGCACTCCAAGCCGATGCTGGACACCGAGGACCAGGATTTCGACGCCATCATGGCGGTCAACATCCGCGGACCGTTCATGCTCTGCCGGGCGGCCGTGCGCCAGATGCTCGCCCAGCCCGCCCGCGGCGACGCCCGCGGCCGGATCGTGAACATCACCTCGCAACACGGCATGGTCGGCGCGCCCGGGCATGCGGCCTACGCCGTCAGCAAGGCGGCGCTGGTGCAGCTGACCCGCCAGATCGCGGTCGAGCATGGCCGCGAGGGCATCATCTGCAACAGTGTCGCCCCAGGCAAGATCGTCACCGGTACGCCGGGTGACCTGAGCCAGAACGAGAGATCGGCGGAGTACGTTCGCTCCCGTACCCCGTTCGCCCGGTTCGGCGAGCCGCGGGATGTCGCCGCGGCGGTTTCCTTCCTTGCTTCGGACGATGCCAGCTATATCAGCGGCGCCACGCTGATGGTCGACGGCGGATGGATGGCCTACTGATGGATGACAACCACCATGTTGCCCACCCCGGCCCGGCGCGCGACTTTGTCGGCTACGGGCCGCAGCCTCCTGACTTCGAATGGCCGGGCGGCGGCCGGGTGGCGATCAATTTGGTGGTCAACTACGAGGAAGGTGGTGAGTATTCGCTCAACGAGGACGGCGTCAACGACACCTGGGGCGAGTACTCGTTCCAGTACGGCCCGGAGATCCGCGACATCGGAACCGAAACGCACATGGAGTACGGCAGCCGGGTCGGAGTATGGCGGGTCTGCCGGCTGATCGACCGGTACCAGATCCCCGCCACGTTCAGCGCCTGCGCCCTGGCGGTGGAGCGCAACCCGCCGCTGGGCGAGTGGCTGCGGGCGCGCAACCATGACGTGCTTGCCCATGGCTACCACTGGTACGGCCCGGACGCCGCCGCGATGAGCCGCGACGCCGAACGCGAGGAGATCCGCAGGGCCGCCGAATCACTGGAGCAAACGACGGGCGAGCGCCCGCGGGGATGGATGGTGCGGTCCTTCCCCACCGTGCACACCAGGGAACTGCTGGCCGAGGACGGCGGCTTCTGGTACGACTCCGATGCGAACAATGACGAGCTGCCCTACTACGTCGACACGCTGGGCAAGCCGTTCCTCGTGGTTCCTTACAGCAAGGTGCATAACGACGTCCGGTACCTGATCGCCCCGACCTACGCCACGCCCCGGCACTTCTTCGAAAGCCTGCGGCTGAGCCTCGACTACCTGCTCGAGGAACTGGGGCACGGCTGTGGGGCCCGGCTGATGACGGTCGGCGTGCACGCCCGGTGGAGCGGGCAGCCCGGCCGTGCCTCCGCGCTGCGGGATTTCATCGACTACGCACTGCGGCAGAAGAATGTCAGCTTCATGCGCCGTGTTGACATCGCAGCGTTCTGGGCCGAGAACTTCCCGCCGGCCACGGCCTGAACTGATCAGAGGTAATCCTCCCGGCGGACCACTCCGGTCACGGCTTCGCCGTGCAGGAACCGCCGGACGTTCTCGGCTGCCCTGACCGCCCCGACCTGGAGGGCGCCATCGGTGACACCCGAATTGTGCGGGGAGCCGATCATGTTGGGCAGATCGAAGAACGGGTATCCGGTGGAGAATTCCGCGCCCGGGGCCGGCTCGTGCCACCAGGCGTCCAGCCCGGCGCAGAACTCCGGATGATCCCGCAGATGCTCATAAAGCGCCCGCTCATCCACGATGGCGGCCCGCCCCACGTTCACCAGAATGGCCTCCGGCTTCATCAGCCCTAGTTCACGCGCGCCGATGAGGCCCCGGGTGGACCGGGTCAGCGGCAGGGCGATGACGAGCACGTCCGCCTCGGCTAGGACCTGGTCCAGGTCGGCCAGCGTCCCGGCAAAATCCACCGGCTCGGTGGTGCGGCCGGACGTGTTCACCGCATGGATGCGTGCCCCGAACGCCCGCATCAGGCGGCCCGTGGCCTTGCCGATCCCGCCGAAACCCAGGACTGCGCATACCGCGCCGTCCAACGTGAGCACGGGCTTCCACATGCCGAACTCACCTCCGGCCATTTCAGCGTGCCGCTGCGGCAGGCGCCTGGCCAGGGCCAGTGTCACCGCCATGACGTATTCGGCCATCGGCTGACCGTAGGCGCCGACGTTGGCGGCCAGCATCAGCCGCTCCGGCAGGGTCGCGTAGTCGACCGAGTCGGCGCCGGCCGACAACAGCTGGACGAACCGCAGCCGCGCCGAGTCCGCCAGCGCCCCGGCGGGCAACTCCTCGCCCAGATGCCATCCGAGCAGCACGTCCGCCTCGCGAAGAAGCTCACGGACCTCACCCTCCGGGCGGCCATGCAGGAAGGCCACCCGGGCCGAACCATGGAGAACACTCGTGTTGATCCGGACGAACTCATCGTCCGCCGGATAGCTGACCGCCACCAGCAGGTCCGCTGCCATCGGCCTTTCCTCTCACTGGAGTCGCTATCTTCCCAGGCCGGCCACGGATCCTGATGCAGTCTGAGGATTCGGACTCCTTGTGATGCCGGTCAGGGGGAGCCGTTGGCGGGGAGGCCGAAGGCGGCTGGGTGCAGCCAGCGGGCGATGGCGGTGACGGCCAGGGCGTTGCGGGGTCCGGGGGTGATCTCGTCGTAGGCGAGCGGGAGGAAGCAGTGATTCTTGACCGCCGTGAGGTTGCGGGTGATCGGGCTGGTTTCCAGGAACTTTTCTTTCTGGGCGGCGGTGGGGGTGCCGTAGTCGTTGATGATGATGCATTGCGGGTCTTTGCTGACCACCTGTTCCCAGGACACTGAGGTGAAGCTCTGCTTGAGGCCGCCGAAGATGTTGGTCCCGCCGGCCAGGGTGAGCAGGGCCGTGGGGATGGCCAGGCCGGCGCCGGTGAACGGCGATGCCTGGCCGCTGTCGTAATCGAAGACGGTGACCGGCTTGAGAGAGGCCACCTTGGCGTGCGCGGCCGCCACCTGGTGCTGCATCGCGGCGATGACCTGCTGGGCCTTGGCGCGGACGTTGAAGATCTCGCCGAGGTTGCGCAGGTCGGTGTAGGTGCCGTTGAGGCTGACCGTGTTGATGCCCTTCTGGACCCGGGCGCAGGACTCGGTCAGCACCAGCGTCTTGATGCCGAACTGGGACAGGCCCGCCGGGGTGAGGCTGGTGCCTTGCTGGAGGCCGTAGTCCCAGCCGGCGAACAGGAAGTCCGGGTGCAGCCCGACGAGTTCCTCGCGGGTGAAGTAGCCGGGCGAGACCTGGCGCACCTTGCGGAAGCCGGGCAGGTACTGAGCGGGTACCGGGTCGCCGGCAGGGCCGTCGCCGGTGACGCCGAAGGTGCCGGCCATGTGTGGTTCCAGGCCGAGCGTGAGCATGTCCTCGGTGGTGTTGATGTCGTTGGACACCGCCCGCGCGGGGGCCCGGTCGTAGGTGACCGGCACGCCGCAACTGGCCACCGTGACCGGGTAGGCGGCGTGCGCGCTGGGCGAGGAGGCGGCCGTGGGCGCGTCGGAGGAACCGCAGGCCGCCAGGGCCGTGCATGCTGCGAGCAGCGCGGCCACGCCGGGGGCACGGCGGGGGAACCGGGTAAGCGGTGGAAGCGGCACGCGGTCTCCTCTTAGTGGCCGGTGGCGTCCGGCGGGTAGTGGCCGGTGGCGTCCGGCGGGTAGTGGCCGGTGGCGTCCGGCGGGCTAGGGGCGGGTGGGGACTGTGGGCCGGGCTGGTCGGGCCGGCGGGTGCGGCGCGGGATCAGGTGCGGGGTGCCGGTCTCGGGGTGGGCGACGATCAGCACTTCGGTGCCGTAGGCGGCGCGGACGGCGGCGGCGGTGAGCACCTGCCCGGGAGGGCCGCCGGTGATCAGTTGCCCGTCGGCGAGCAGGTGGACGGTGTCGCAGAACAGCGCGGCCAGGCTGAGGTCGTGGATGGCGGCAAGGATCGTGACGTCCAGACCCGCGACCAGTTCGAGGATCTCGACCTGGTAGCGGATGTCGAGGTGGCTGGTCGGCTCGTCGAGGATCAGGTGGTCGGCGCCCTGGGCGAGAGCCTGGGCGATGAGGACCCGCTGTTTCTCGCCGCCGGACAGCGTGTTGAACCCGCGATGGGCCAGGTGCTGGCAGCCGACGCGCTCGATGGCCTGCTCGGTGATGGCCCGGTCGGCGTCGTCGTCGCGGTCAAAGGCCCGCTTGTGCGGGGTTCTGCCGATCATGACCAGTTCGGCGACGGTGAAGTCGAATTCGAGGGTGAATTCCTGTGCCACCACGGCGATCCGCCGGGCCGCGTCCCGGGGCCGCAGCGCCAGCAGGTCGCGGTCGTCGAGGAGCACCTGGCCGGAGGCTGGCCGGTGGACCCGGTAGATGGCCTTGAGGATGGTGGACTTCCCGCTGCCGTTCGGCCCCAGCAGCCCGGTGAAGGTTCCGTCGGGAACGGTGAAGCCGATACCGGTGACGATGCGCCGGCCGGCGATGTCCACGGACAGGTCGCGCAGTTCCAGGCTCATCCGGCGGCCCCGTACAGGTAGGGCCGGCGCCGGATCAGCACGATCAGCAGCGGTGCGCCGATGAACGCGGTGATCACGCCGATCGGCATTTCCTGCGGTGCCACGATCACCCGGGCGAGCAGATCGCCGAGCACCATGAAGGACGCGCCGAAGAGCATCCCGACCGGCAGGACCCGGCGGTGTTCCGAGCCGACCATCAGGCGGACGATGTGCGGGACCACGAGGCCGACGAACCCGATCACGCCACTGACCGCGACCGCCACCCCGGCCATCAGCGAGGTCGCGATGAACAGGTCGCGGCGAAGCCGGTGCAAGTCCACTCCCAGCGCGGCCGCGGGGCCCGCTCCCAGGGCCAGCGCATTCAGAGACCGGGCCTGGGCGAGCAGGTAGGCCATGGAGGCGGCAAGCACGATCGCGGGGATCGGCAGCTGCGGCCAGGTCGCCAGGCCGAACGAGCCGAGCAGCCAGAACAGCACGGCCTGCGTCGCCTGCGGGTTGCCGCGGAAGATCAGGAAGCTGGTCACCGACTCGAACAGCGCGGAAAGCACCACCCCGCACAAGATCAGCTGGGTGGGTGACAGCGCCCGCTCCTGGCGCGAGACCAGGAACACCGCGCCCATCGCGCCCAGGGCTCCCAGCACGCTCCCGGCCGAAACCGCCCACGCGCCGAGCGAGGCGAACGCGCCGAAGAGCAGCACGGCCGTCGCGCCGACGCTGGCACCGGAGGACACCCCGAGCAGGAACGGGTCGGCGAGCGCGTTGCGCACCAGCACCTGGACCACCGTGCCGGCGGTGGCCAGCGTCGCCCCCACCAGCGCGGCCAGCAGCACCCGCGGCAGCCGGATCTCCCAGACGATCGCATCAGCCACGCTGTCACGGGGATGGCCGGCCAGATGATCTGCGATCACCCTCAGTACCGCCTGTGGGCTCAGCGGCACCGAGCCGATGGCGATACCCAGGACCATGCTCACCAGCAGCAGCGCGGTACACGCCAGCAGCACGATGGGCAGCGGAAGCCGACGCGAGAGCACAGTGGAGGAATCCCGAACGCTGCCCGCCACGGTCATCGCCTGCCGGGCGGTTCGGCGACCGGTGAGCGCTGGTGCGGGGAGGCCACCCTACGCACCGCCCTTCCATCGAGGGCCATGACGTGGGCGCAGCACAGGCGACCGGGCTCGCCCCCCGAGGGGGACCACCGTTGCGGGACAGCGCCGGGATCTCACCGGACTTCGCTAGAGCTGCACCACCGCGATCTTCAGGTCGCGGCAGCGACACGCTAAAGCCGCAGATAGGCACTGTCAAGCACCACGCCGCCGGTAGCGGCAGGCTGCCGGGTCGCCCGACCAGTTCGGGAAGGCAGCAGCATGGCCCGCCGGCGCGGCCCGGCCGGCCCAGAGGCACAGGCAGCCGGCCCGCCCAGCCATCACATACGTGACCGGCTGGGCTGGCTGCTACAAGGCCGGAATGGCGACGAACGGCGGCACGGTGGGCTGGATGGTCCCGCCCGGCGGTTCGAGTGTGATGCCGAACAGGTCGCCCTTGAGCACGCCGGAGATGAGCACCGGCCCGCTGCGGCCGTTGTGCACGGCCAGCAAGCCCTCGGACCGGATCCTGTTGCCGTGCGCGCCGATCAGCCAGAGCTGGTAGACCTTGCCCGCGCGCAGCGGCGGCAGCCCCGACGCCGTCACCACGAGCTGGCGCTTGGACGGCGACCTCACCACGGTTACCTGGCCACCGATCGGGGTGGCCTTGGTCACCAGGGTCGCATCGGCGGCGGTGCGGACGGCGCTGATCGCCGCGAGCTGGGTCTGGGTCAGGATGAGCTGGCGCTTGGCCTGGCTCAGCTCTCGCTGGGTCTGGCTGAGCTGCTGCTGGGTCTGGCTGAGCTGGTTGTTCTTGCTGGCAAGCACGACGGCCAGGACGATGGCGGCGGCCACGCCTACCGCGGCGCCGGCCATGGCCAGCCGTGGCAGCAGGACGGGCCGCTGCGACCGCCGCGCGTGCCGCGCCCGGTCTTCCGCCGCGGGCACCTGGCCGGTCCGCGCCACATCCGCCATGACCGCGGCGTGCAGGGTTGGCGGGGGCTCGTGTGTCACCGCCCTGGCGAGCCGGGCCGCGGTCTCACGGAACCCGCGCACCTCGCCGGCGCAGCTGTCGCACCTGCTCAGGTGGCGCTCGAACCGGGCCACCTCGGCGTCGGTGTCCAGGGCATCCAGGGCGTAGACGCCGGTGAGCGTGTGCTGGCCGCTGCGCAGCAGCGCCATGGCTAGCTCACCCCCAGACAGTCGCGCATCCGGATGAGGCCGTCCCTGATCCTGGTCTTGATGGTGCTCAGCGCGGTTCCGAGCCGTTCACCGACCTGCCGGTAGCTGTAACCGCCGTAGTAGGCGAGGGCGATCGACTCGCGCTGAGCTTCGGTGAGCCCCTCCAGGCACTCCCGCACCCGCTGGGCATCCAGGCTGGCCTCCACGATGGCCGCCACGTCGTCGTGCGGCACGGGGACCTCGGCGGTGCGCTGCTCACGTGCCGTGGCCGCGGCGGCCGAGCGCACCCGGTCCACGGCCCGGCGATGCGCGATGGTCAGCACCCACGCGGCGGCGGTGCCCTTGGCCGGGTCGAAGCGCGCCGCCGTCCGCCACACCTCGAGCAGGACCTCCTGGCTGACCTCCTCGGATTGGGCGGGATCGCGGATCACTCGCAGGATGAGGCCATAGACGGGTCCGGCGAGATTGTCGTAGACAGCCTCGAAGGCCGCCTGGTCTCCGCGCGCTACCCGCGCGAGGAGATCGTCCAGGTCGTGGTCGCCCCCCTCCGGACGGAGGGACTCCGGCTCGGATGCACGCATCGAGCGTGGCCTCATGCCTTCCATTCGGCGCCCCGGCAAAAACGGATGGCGCGTCCACCCGCCGGACTTACACCGACACCTTTCCGGCCCCAAGGGAGCTGGTATGGAGCAATTGGTAACGGTTCGGTAACGACCGGGTCTTGGCGGCATCCGGATGGCCGGCCACCCCGAAGAAGCGATCGAGGCCGGGCACTTCGAAGCCTGGCACTGCACGGCGCCGGCCGCCCTCGCACGGCAAGGAGGGGAGTCGTGCGGAGGCTGCCGCGCCTGGAGGGGACTGTCTTATGTCGTCACAAAGCCACCCGGATCAGTCCGCAGACGGCCCGGCAGGAGACGCCAAGCACCCGGGGCCATCCCGGCGATCCGTGCTCTACGGTGCGGCGGGCCTCGCTGGGGCGGGGCTGGCCGCCACCGCGATCGGCACGCTCGCCGCCCCCGCGGCCGCCGCGTCCGCATCCGCTGCGGCGCGAGCGCACACCGGCCGGTCGGCGGGGATGCCCGGCCCGGCGGAGCCGGTCATCGTCCACGTCCGTGACCTGAGGTCCGGCGAGATGGATGTGTTCGCCGGGGAGTCCAAGACCCGGCTCCGCGATCCTGACCTGGCGGCCAGGCTTTCGCACTCCATCCGCTGACCGCCGCAGGCACCGACCGCCCGCCGAACCGCACTGCCGCGCCGAACGCCGGACCCGGCCAGGCGCCCGTCACAACAAGCTGTGAGGTAACTGATGTCTTCCCATCGCGAGGCTCCCGAGATCTCCATGGATCCGGTCGCCGACAGCACGGACCTCTATGCGTTCGTGAGCCCCGACCGGCCCAGCACCGTCACCCTGATCGCCAACTACATCCCGCTTCAGGCGCCCGCGGGCGGCCCGAACTTCTACCAGTTCGGCGACGACGTCCACTACGAGATCCACATCGACAACGACGGCGACGGCAAGCCCGACGTCACCTACCGGTTCACCTTCCACACCCGGCTGCGGGATCCGGAGACGTTCCTCTACAACACCGGGCCGATCAAGGCGCTGAGCAGCCCGAACTGGAATCTCCGGCAGTTCTACTCGGTCCGCAGGTTCTCCGGCAACGGCGGCATGGGCACCGAACTGGGCAAGAACCTGGCCTGCCCGCCGTGCAACATCGGCCCGCTGTCCACCCCCGACTACGCCAGCCTCGCCACCGAGGCAGTGCACGACCTCGG
>Ga0306925_10001206_pt1 | contig 20808 bp, 19 predicted proteins | sample flu12Cox44000176_FD_203755 | JGI IMG/M metagenome (GOLD analysis project Ga0306925, IMG submission 203755) | Lab enrichment of tropical soil microbial communities from Luquillo Experimental Forest, Puerto Rico - flux8day.12C.oxic.44.000.176 (v2)... | ecosystem: Environmental > Terrestrial >... | reverse complement strand
AAACCGGTTCCCGCTTTTGCGGGACATGCTACGGGCTTGGTTGAAAACGTACTCGGCATGCGAGCCGCATTGCAAGCCGCGGCCGTGATCAGCCGAACCATCATGCGCAACGACATTGTGGGTGACGACAAGGTCGCGTGTCAGCCGCGTTTGGGATCGATCGTCATTTGAGAACCTCGCGCTTTGCAGCCACGCGTCAGTGGATTTCCGGCTCGGGAATGCCTTCGGCGCCTTCCAGGAAATCGAAGTCGCAGCCCTCGTTCGCCCGCCGGGTGTGTTGTGCAAACAGCCGGTAATAGCCGCGCGGATAATTTCGCGGCGGAGGCTTGTAGGCCTTGATGCGCTCGGTGATTTCCGCGTCGCTGAGGTCGACCTCGATGGCGCGTAGCGCAGGGAGCCTCAAAGGATCAGCAGGATCGCAAAAAACCAGATGCCAATGACGAGCGCGGCGTGCGCCACTGCGTCCTTTCTGAACAGCAAGTCATATCCAAGCATGTGCATTCCCCCTGTCTGGATTTTGAAAGGATGCACGGCTCGCGTCCGCGATAATGTGACCTGGATCACAGTTGCCACCGGCGAAGGGACCCGGGGCATCATCGTGTGCCGCGCTTCACACAGGTGGTCTGCGTCCAGCTGCTAGCCTCCTCTTCACGATGTTCGGGAGACTCGTCCTCCCGAGGAGATGGAGGCTACATGGCAAGACCGATCAGGATTGCAGTCGCCTTGGCGGTGACGGGCCTTCTCGCGCTGATGCTCTGGCAACTCGACAAGAAAGCGACGGCCGGTGCTTCGCGGGAACCCGGATACGCCGTGACCGCCAATCCATATCTGCCGATAAAGAGCCTTGGGCCGGTCTACTGACGAGCGCAGCTGCGCAGCGTCGGTCTATCTAGGGTAGCCCGGATTGAGCACTGGCGAAATCCGGGATCGCCGCCAAGCGGCAATGCTGCCCCGAGTTTTCGCCGACGCTCAACCCGGGCTACGGTTTCCCTGATAGATAGAACCCCGGCCGGGTATACGGCATGTGTCGCCCCACCCCGACCGGGGCCTGATCACCGCCCTACCAAATGGAGGTCGCTGCGGTGGTCAGCCTGCACTGTGCTCCCCTTCCACGCAGCCGTCGCTGGGGCAATTTGTCTCTCTGATGGGAGGCGCGGCCCGGACAAAAATGCCGGTGTGCCGACCTTGGGGGTATAGGGGGGAGGGGAAAGGTCGGCACACCGGACTAACCCTGTCCGGTCAGGGGGGACCAGGGAATCAGGGATTTGTGCAGACTACTACAACTTACGCTGGCAGTCCCTTTAATCTGTTACCCGCGGCAAATTATTCTTGCACCCTTGCACGGGGTCCTTTCCCAGCCGGCAAAATCGACCATCGGCTGACGATCATCTGTAGACGCACCTACCGGTCATCCATGCCGGGGCCGCCAAAAATCCACAACATGCTCAAATCCAAAGGAAATTCTGTAGGGCCGCGCCGCCCGTCATGCCTGCTTGGCGCGCGGCTTGCATGCCGGCATGGCGAGAGCGGAGGAGCGCATGCAGGTTTGTGCTGCTGCCAACGAGCGGGATGCTCGTCTTGCGCGCGCGCCGCCATCGCGGAACGGGAGCCGCCACGCCCTGCTCCTGAGCGAGAGCAGGACACTGCTCGCCGGCCCGCCGCCGCTCTTTCAGGCACTGTCGCCGCGCGAGCGCGAGCTCGTGCTCAGCCATGGCCGGCGACGCGTGCTCGATCGCGGACAGACGCTTTTTTCCCAGGACACGCCGCACGAGGGCATCTACCTCATCGAGAGCGGCCGGATTCGCGTGTTCTACAATGCGCCTTCGGGGCGCGAGATCACGCTGGCCTACTGGTATCCCGGAAACTTCGTCGGCGGGCCGGATATCTTCGGCACGAGCGTTCACCTCTGGTCCGGCGTTGCCACCAGCAGCAGCAGTGTCGTGCAGCTTCCGGGCAAGGCCCTGCGCAACCTGGTGATGCGGATTCCGGCGCTTGGAATTGGCCTGATCGAAGGCCTTGCGTTCAAGGGCAAATGCTATTCCGCCCTGGTGCAGATGCTCGGCACGCGCTCGGTGACCGAGCGGCTGGCGCACCTGCTGCTGCATCTGGTTGATGCATATGGGATCAGGGAGCCCGATGGCGTCCTCGTCGGCGCCGCGTTCACGCACGCCGACCTCGCTCACGTGGTCGGCGCGACCCGGCAATGGGTGACCATCAGCCTCAGGCGCCTGCAAGAGCAGGGCATCGTGGTGTGCCGCAAATCGCAAATCCTCGTGCGCCGTCCCGATGCTCTCCTGGAGATACGTGGCGGAGGCACGCCCCTGCCTCATGAATAAGCGAGATCAGCTGAAAACTGCCGAAAATATGGGCAGCAAATGATTTTGGGCAACTAATAACCGCGGCCGTCAGTGCCGGTTTTGCCGTGCAGCGAACCGTGGGCCAATAATCGGCAGAGACTGGCGAGACGGGCACATCGTGCCGGAGAAAAGGAAGAGAGAGCCATGGGACAATCGAGCTTCGCAACGGCGCTCGCGCATCGCACGCAGACTTCGGGCCTCGGATACGTTCTTCTTCCGGCGACCGCGCTGTGGCTCGTGCCATTGAGCGCTCCGGCGCAGACCATCGATATCGCCATCGGGCACCAGAGCATGTGCACCGACACTTATACCGGCGGGATCGTGATCAAGGAGCTCAAGCTCCTTGAGAAGCACCTGCCGCACGACGGCAAGTACGCCGGCGCCACCTACAACATCACCTGGGCCGACTATGCCTCCGGCGGACCGATCACCAATCAGATGCTCGCCGGCAAGCTCAATTTCGGCGTCATGGGCGACTATCCGCTGGTCGTCAACGGCTCGAAGTTTCAGGAGACCAAGAGCCTGCGCACGCTCTATGTCACGGGCACCGGCTACAATCTCAAAGGCGCCGGCAACGCGATCGTCGTTCCGGTGAGCTCCAGCTTCTACAAGCTCGAGGATCTCAAAGGCAAATCGATCTCGACGCCGGTCGGCAGCGCCTCCTGGGGCATGCTGGTCAAGGCGCTGCAGGACAAGAAGATGCCGCTCTCGAGTATCGAGCTGAAGAACCAGGCGCCCGCAGTCGGCGCCGCCAACATCGCAACCAGCAAGATCGACGCGCACTCGGACTTCTGCCCATGGTCGGAGATCATGGAGTTCCGCGGTACCGGCCGCAAGATTTATGACGGCAGCGAGACCGAGATTCCCTATCTGCACGGCGCGGTCGTGCGCCAGGACTTCGCGGAGAAATATCCGGAGATCGTCGTCGCCTTCATCAAGGCGGTCTACGACGCCGGCAAATGGATCGACGAGGACCCGATGCGGGCGACCGACATGATGGAGAAGTGGACCGGGGTCGAGAAAGAAGTGCTCTACCTCTATTTCTCCAAGGGCGGCCATCTCACGCAGGATCCCACAATCAAGAAGCAGTGGGTCGACACGCTCAAGTTCGACCACAACGTCCTTGTGCAGGAGAAGCTTGCATCCGCGCTCGACTTCGACAGCTGGATCACCGAGGACTACATCAAGCGCGCCTACGCCGAGATGGGGCTCAACTACGAAGCCGAGAAGGCCAAGACGGTCGACACGCTGGTGACCAACGCCGGCCGGCCAAACGAGATCTGGCACGCGCGCGACGGCATTCTGCCCTATCCGACGATCAAGGAGTTCCTCAAGGCGGTCGCCGAATTCCGGGCCACCGGCACCAAGCTCAACGCGACCTACGTCTACGATCAGGCCACCGGACTCAAGCTGTTCGGCAAGACCGCATTCTATGTTCACAAGCCGGACGGCGAGTTTGCGAGCTTTCTGCGCAAGGGCGAAGCCGAGGAGCTCGCCGCCAAGACGAAAGGCAAGGTCATCTTGTTCGAGGAAGCGGTCGCGAGCTCGGGCTCCTGACCGGAGAGTGCAAATTTCCCATGAGCTTGGGCTATTCGCGCGCTCTCGCAGCCTGCGCCACCGCTCCCCTGCGGGGAGAGGTGAAGCGCGGCTGCGGCGATCTCGTCGAAGCAGATTGTGACGGGCGTGATCGCATGGGCGCGCAGGCGGCAGTGAAAGCGGTGCTCGACGATGAGGGTGCCCATGCTGCGCCGCCTGCCGGCTCGGCAAAGGATAAAATCAGCGCCTCTTGCACAATCGCGCCCACCCCGAGGCCGCGCACGGACAAGCCGCGAGCGGAATGGGTATCGGGGCTGGCAACGTCGACCGGCCGCTGGACCGTGCGGCTTCTCGCGCTCGCCGCCGGGCTCGCACTCTGGCAATATGCGAGCGCCACCAGCCTCAATTTCTATGTCCGCTTCGACAACGTCCCCGGCCCGCTGCAGGTGGGGCAGGCGCTGCTCGGCCATCTCCAGCAGAGCACGTTCTACCTGCATGTCGGCGCGAGCCTGCGGCGCATCGCGATCAGCTATTCGCTTGCCGCCGGCATCGGCATCACGCTCGGCCTGCTGATGGGACGCTCGCGGCTCGTGCGCGACATCGTCTATCCCTATATCGAGCTGCTGCGCCCGATTCCCGCTGTCGCGTGGATCCCGCTCGCCATCCTGCTGTGGCCGACCGAGGAGGGGTCGATCATCTACATCACGTTCCTCGGCGCGCTGTTCCCCATCATCCTCAACACCGTCCATGGCGTGGAGCAGACGCCGGAAGTGCTCGTGCGGGCTGCGCAGTCGCTCGGCGCCTCGCGCCTGTGCATCTTCCGTCATGTCGTGCTGCCCGGTGCGCTGCCGAGCATCTGCGCGGGGCTTGCGATCGGCATGGGCGTCTCGTGGTTCTCGCTGCTGGCGGGCGAGATCATCAGCGGCCAGTACGGCATCGGCTATTTCACGTGGAACGCCTACTCCATCATCAACTACCCGGACATCGTGGTGGGAATGCTGGCCATCGGGGCGTTGGGCTCGGCGTCCACTTATCTTGTTCAGCAGCTCACCCGCCCGGCGCTGGCCTGGCAGAGGAAAGCGAGATGAGCGCCCTCGTCCTTGCGCGGCACGAGATCGGCGCCAGCGCCGGCCTGTGGCTCGCGCTGGCAGCCGGTTTTTTCGTCGGCTTCGAGCTTTTTCAGCTCGCGCTGCTCATCCTGCGCTTCGAGACATTTCCCAACTATCTGACCGTGTACGACTGGCCGGGCAATATTGCCCGGATCGTGCGCATGACGCCGTCGGTCGCCGACATGGTTTCGATCGCGCTCGACGAATGGCTGATCGAGATCGGCTCCATGGATTTCGCGTACGGCCACGGCATTGCCGAATGGAGCTTCGTCCTGGTGCCGGCCAAGGCCGCGGTCGCGCTGGTGGTCGCGTTGCTGCTTGCCGCCGACGTGGTGCTGTTGCGCGCGCTGCGCAAAGCATGCCCCCTGCCCGCGCGGCTTGGCGCCTCGATCATCGCCACCGGCGGCGCGCTCCTTGCGGGTGCGGCGACCATGACCATGACCTGGGTCGTGTGCTGCGCGGCGCCGAGCTGGGTGGTCGGTCTCGCCGTGCTGGGCGTGGGGGTGGCGACAGCGTTTGCATTGCAGCCGATCGGCGGCTGGCTCTCGCTCGCCGGCATCCTGCTCTTGGCCGCAACCGCGACCGCGCTGGCGAGGCGGCTTCCCGGCTCTCGCCGCGAGGCGGCGGCCGCAATCGCACTGCCCGCCGCGCTGGCGCGGGCACCGTCATGACGCTGGCGCTCGAAAAGGCGGTGGGCGGCGGCGCCTGGAGCCGCGCGCGCTCGCCGGCGGGGGAAGCGCTCGGTCGGGTCGAGATCTGGGAAGTGTCGGTCTCGTTCCGCCAGGGCTCGACCGTCAACCACGCGCTGGAAAACACCTCGGTCGATATCGCCGCAGGCTCCTTCGTGTGCCTGCTCGGTCCGTCAGGCTGCGGCAAGTCGACGTTGCTCAACGCGGTCGCCGGCTATGTGAAGCCGACCACCGGCTGGGCGCGGGTCGACGGGGGCGAGGTGCTGGGCCCCGGTTCCGACCGCGGCATGGTGTTCCAGCAATACTCGCTGTTTCCCTGGAAGACGGTGCGCGACAATGTCGCCTTCGGACCTTATGCGACCGGGTCAGGCCGGGCGCGTGCACGCGCCATTGCCGACGAGCTGCTCGATATGGTCGGGCTCGCGCGCTTCGCCGACCGCTATCCGGCCGAGCTCTCCGGCGGAATGCAGCAACGGGTCGGCATTGCGCGCGCGCTCGCCAACAAGCCGACCGTCCTGCTGATGGACGAGCCGTTCGGCGCGCTCGATTCGCAAACGCGCGCCGTGATGCAGGAGAACCTGCTGCGGCTGTGGGCCGAGTTCGGGATCACGGTCATCTTCGTCACCCATGACGTGGACGAGGCGATTTTCCTCGCTGACCGTGTGCTGGTCATGAGCGCAAGCCCCGGCCGCATCATCGAGGACGTGCACGTGCCGCTGCCGCGTCCGCGCAATCCCGAGATGACGACCGATGCTGAATTCATCGCATTGAAGCGGCATCTGCTTCACGTCATCCGGGCCGAGAGCCTCAAGGCGTTCGAAGATCAGGACCGATGAGGGGGGTCGCGATCGTCCTGATTGCCGTCGGATCGACGATCCCTTCGGCGCGCGCCGACATGCTCGTCACCGAAGGCATGGCGCCGTGGGAGACCTGCGCAGAATGCCACGGCCTCGACGGCATCAGCGCCATGGCGCGTTTCCCCAAGCTCGCCGGACAGCGCGAGGGCTACATTGCAAAGCAGGTGCGGGACATCCGCGATGGCCGTCGGGCGAACGATGGCGGGCAGATGGCCGCGACCGCAGGCGAGGTCAGCGATGATGACCTTGCGAAGTCCGCCGCTTATTTCGCGGGCCTTCCGCCGCCCGCGCCCGACGCTTCGCTGGCAACGGACACGCAGGACTGGCGGCGGGGCGCCGCGCTCTATCGGGACGGCGATGCCGCCTCCGGCATCACGCGATGCAGCTCCTGTCACGATGACGCCTCCCCCGCGCGCGGCGACGCGCCGCTCCTCAAAGCCCAGCACGCCGCCTATCTCGTCAAGCAGCTGCGCGATTGGCGCTCGGGCGAACGGCGCAACGACGTGACCGAGGCGATGCCGGCAATCGCCGCAAAGCTTTCCGAGCGGGACATTTCCGCGCTGGCCACCTTCCTTGCCTCGCAACCGCGGTCTCGCCCGAACGGCGATGCGGTGCAATAAATTGCTTTTCGTTCTGCACAGCCCGGCCTAAGGCGTGCCGGCTTGGCCCAGATCACGTCATCGCCTGACGAAGTCCCCGCATGCCACATCAGATCAAGGACGCTTTACCGCCTCTGCGCCGCACCTTGCTGCAATGGCTCAGGGAATCATTCCTGAAGGGAATGTTTGACCCTTATCACCCCGAGCAGCACTACATGCGAGGTTCCGGACCGAAAAGCCGCTCCACCGGGGGCAAGCAAGACGCGCCGTCCAAACGCACATGACCGTCGAGCGAAGCCGGTGACAGCGCTGCCCTGACGCTCCAGCCAAGGTCGTCGCTTGCGCCACGACGCCGATCCCCATTACAACCGCCATCAATTGGGAGGAGACCATGCCATCTGAAAAACCGAACATCCTGTTCTTCCATGTCGACAACCTGGGCATGGGGGAGCTCGGTTGCTACGGCGGCGGAATCCTGCGCGGAGCCGACAGCAAGCATGCGGACAAGTTCGCCACCGAGGGGATGAAGCTCACCCACTATGTCGTCGAGCCGCAGTGCACGCCCACCCGTTCGGCCCTTATGACCGGACGCCTGCCGATCCGCTCCGGCAACCACACGATTGCGCTCGGCGGCAACGCCGGCGGCATTGTGCGCTGGGAGAAGACGATTGCCGAAATCCTGGCCGAGGCCGGATACGTTTCCTCGTGTCTCGGCAAATGGCACATCGGCGCGGAGGACGGACGCTGGCCGACGGATCACGGCTTCGACGAATGGTACGGCCCGCTGCGCACCTACGACGAATGCATGTGGCTCGAAGACCCGCACTACGTGGCGGAGCGCGACGGCTACTCCTACATGCACGAGGGCCGCAAGGGCGAAGGGGTGCGGCCGATCCTTTCCCAGCAGCTCAATCTGGAGATGAAAAAGACCTGCGACCTCGAATATCTCAAGCGCGGGAAGGATTTCATGCAACGCAGCGTGTCGGCGGGCAAGCCGTTCTTCCTCTATTTCAACCACTCCCTGATGCACTTCCCGATGATCCCGCGCGACGAATTCGCGGGCAAGAGCACCAACGGCGACTGGGGCGACTGCCTGCTGATGCTCGACCATGACTTCGGCGCGCTGCTCGACAAGCTCGATGATCTCAAGGTCGCCGACAACACCATCGTCGTATATTGCGGCGACAACGGCGCCGAGGATCATCTGGCCGGGCGGGGAACCGGCGGTTTCTTTGACGGCTCGTATTTCAGCTCGGCGGAAGGCGGCATTCGCACCCCGCTGCTGATCCGCTGGCCCGGCCGCATCAAGCCGGGGGTCGAGAGCAACGAGATGGTGCACGTCACCGACATGTTCACCACGCTGTTGCGATTTGTCGGATGTGTGCCGCCGGATGACCGGATCATCGACGGTGCGGATCAGAGTCCGTTCTTTTTGGGCAAGCAGGACACCTCCAACCGCGATTCCTGCATGGTCTGGCTCAACGAGGAGCTGCACGCGGTCAAATGGAAGGATTTCAAGATCAACTTCAAGCGCCAGCAGCATTTTCACGATCCCGAGCTGCCGCTGGGCTTTGCCCGCATCACGCACCTCATGGAGGATCCGAAAGAGCGCGAGCCGGTCAACCAGCGCTACGTGCGCTGGTGGGTGATGCAGCATGCGCATCGCATTGTGCGCGAGTTCGAGGAGAGCAAGCGAAGAGAGGAGCTCATCCCGTCCGGATCGCCGCTCGACTTCGTGCCGCGGCCCTACGCGCGGGGCTGAGCAAGTTGCGGCAGACTCGATCTGATACCTCCCCTTCGGGGAGGGATTTGGGAGCCATGATCTGGATTCCCGGCGGCAGCTTTCTCATGGGCTCGAGCGCGTTCTACCGCGAAGAACGCCCGGTGCGCCGGGAAACCGTTCAAGGCTTCTGGATCGACCGGCATCCGGTGACCAACGCCGAGTTCCGGAAATTCGTCGGCGCGACCGGTTATGTCACGACCAGCGAGCGCGCTCCCGATCCCGTCATGTATCCGGACGCCGACCCTTCCCTGCTGGTGGCCGGCTCTTCGGTGTTTCGAAAGCCGCATGGCCCCGTGGATCTGCGCGACCCCCGCGCCTGGTGGGAATACGTGCCCGGGGCGGATTGGCGCCATCCCGAGGGCCCGCACAGCAATATCGACGGCCGCGGCGACCATCCGGTGGTTCACGTCGCCTACGAGGATGCCTGCGCGTACGCCGCCTGGGCCGGGAAGGAGCTGCCGACGGAGGCCGAATGGGAATTTGCGGCCCGCGGCGGTCTCGATGGCGCGACCTACGCGTGGGGCGAGGCGTTTGCTCCGCAGGGGCGAGCCATGGCCAACACCTGGCAGGGAAGATTCCCCTGGGAAAACCTCAAGCTCGATGGATACGAGGGCACCTCGCCGGTCGATGCCTTTCTCGCAAACGGCTACGGCCTCTACGACATGATCGGCAATGTCTGGGAATGGAGCGCGACCCTCTTCACGACGTCAAGCGCGGAAACCTCGAAGAAATCCTGCTGCATCCCGGACGAGAGCGGCGGGCACATCGCGCGCCGGGTGGTGAAAGGCGGTTCGCATCTGTGCGCGCCGAGCTACTGCCTGCGCTACCGGCCGGCGGCGCGCCAGGGCGAAGCGGTCGACACTTCGACCTGCCATATCGGGTTTCGCTGCGTCGTGCGCGGGGTTTAACGCCTGCGGCACGCAGCGGATGCCTTGGCCACACCGCCTCCTCGCAGCCTCCCCAAATAAGCCACCTCTGCAACAAGAAGCTGCGATAGAACTATCGTTGGTCTCGGCACGATTTTTTGGGTCATAGGTCCGCACGCAATGATGAAGGTCTTCATTTTCATCCTGCTCGGAGGCCTAATCGGGCCCGACGGCTACGCCGTCTCGCCCGGCATCCTGCGGCTTGCGCATCGGCTCGATGCGCTCGGAGAGGTGAGCACCAACAGCTGGACGGCGCAGGACGATGTCGCTCGCCGCATCGCCGCTCTCGACGCAAGCGACAAGGTGGTCCTCATCGGATACTCGGGCGGGGGTTTCGCCATCACGCAGGTCGCCGAAGAGCTCGACGGGAAACAGCCGCGCAGGATCGACCTCCTCATCGCCTACGACCCCTCGCCCACATGGAGCATGAAAGCTCTCGGCAAGAACGTCGCCAAGGCGATCTGCTACTGCAACAGCCGCCCGCTCATGCTGGGCCTGGGCGGCGCGCAGCTGCAGGGGCAGTCGGTCGAGACCGTGCCCATATCGGAGCAGCACCTGGCGGTGCAGTTCGACGAGAGCCTGCACAAGCGTACGATTGCCGAGATCGAGAAGCTCGCCGGCGCTGGTCGCCCGAAGTAAGAGCCCCCCGAAACTACGCCGATCCTTGCGCCGAGGCCTTCTCCCGCAGCCTGGTCAGCGGCCTGCGCTCGTTGGCGATCCGGTCGTAGAGCGGGTCGTAGTCATCCCATTCGGTTGTGAAAATCCGATCCAGGATGCGCGTGCCCAACCCATAATTGCCGGTATATCTGGAATGGTGCAGCGAATGATAGGTCGTGGTCGTGAGCACGCCGGCGAGCCAGCGATTGTAGGTGCGCAGCTCAAAATTGGCGTGGCTGAATGAATTGAGCACGAAATATCCGATATACCAGCCCCCGATCCCGAAAAAGTTGAGGCGCACGAAGCAATCGAGAACGGCAAGCGGGGCCACAATGCCGAGCGAGAAGATCAGCTTTTCCGAGAACGAGAACGAGATTGCCGTAAACGGGCTGTTGAGAAGGCTGCGGTGGTGCTCTACGTGGATCCAGTGCAGCGCGCCAAGATGAAAGGCGCGATGCGAGCCGTAGTGCCAGATCTCCGCCCAGACCGTCGTGAGCAGCGCGGTAACGAGCCCCGACAGCCAGCTCTCGTTCCTGAAGAAGCCGAGATACAGGAATATTCCGAGAATGACCGCGTGGATGGGCGTGGTGATCGAGGACCTCAGCTCGCGCCTGATCTGTTTGGGATCGATCGGCAGATCATAGATAGTCCGCTCGCAAATCTTCCATTTGTTCCTGCCGGCGAGATACCAGAACAGCCCCATTGCGTGCGGAAGCGTCGCAATTACGAGGAGAATGATGATCTTCGCGACGATCATCGTACCCCTCGCAGGCGGTCGATCAGCCGTATTGCCTGCGCCTTCACGAACAGATTCACATATCCGCTCAGGCTGCGTTCGCTGGTAAGCCTTTCGCCGTGCCTGGCGAGGTCGATCATCATCGGATAGGAGATTCCGTTCTCGCGGTGCAGGAACTGGGGGCCCGAGACCGCAAAGCCCACGCTCTTGTAATACGGCAGCAGCATGGGAATGGCGTCGACGTAGCACTCCTTGATCCCGTGCCGCAGGCCGTAATGCGCCACCGCCGACATCAGCTTGAGCGCCGCGAAGCCGGTGCGGCTTGCCTTTCTGATGATGAATTTCGTGCAGATCGCCGTTGCCGCGGGATGGTACGCGGACCGCTTCATCCCGTACAGCTCCTCGAACATGCCGAGCGAGCTTTCGCATGAAGCGTTGGCGCGCAGCGTTCCTATCGTCTCGCCGGCCTCCACGGCGACGAACACGTGGGCGCTGGCATCGAGATCGTCGGTAATGATCCTGCGCTCGTGGTCGGCATGGGGCGAGCGGCGGCCGAGCTCCTGGCAGTAGACTTCGTAGCGCAGGCGCATGGCGCTTTCGAGCATCTCCTTGTTACGGCACAGGTACACATCGATGGCCTGCGGCCTGGCGGAGGCCTTCGGCGTGAAAATGAGATTTTCGCTCGTTCTTTCCTCGGCGATCTCGGCAAGCCGGCGCAGCAGACCCGCGGCGAGGTCCGGCTCGCTCTCCTCGAGCTGCGCGAGCATGGCGTCATCGATGACAAGCGCCGTCCCGGCCGCGGTCGCGGTGACCGTCGCGGTCGCCGCGCAGCCGCGCAGGAACGCGATCTCCCCGATCGGGCTGCCGGGCCGCGAAACGATCGGCTTTGCCGCGCCCGCGGATGCTTCCCGGTCCACCTCGACGCAGCCGCTCGAGATCAGATACATGTCTCTGTAATGCTGCCCCTTTCGGCGCAGCACGTCGCCTGCGTTGAACGGCATCAGGCGGCAGAACGGGCCGAGCCGGTCGAGGTTGACCGCCGCCGGTGCGCTCATGCTTGAGCTCCCCCCAACGTGCGACCGGCTACCGGCATGCTGCAACTCCATGACGTCCGGATTTGTCAGACGTCGAGGCGGCCGCGGCAGTGATGCGCGTCACAGGATTGCGGATTTGCAGCTGCGCAAGCGGCCACGGTCATCCCGCGGCGCGAGTGGCGCGGATAAATACCTTGTTGTCATGGAAGGCGGCGCCTCCGTAGGGAGCAATCGGATCGGCGCCGGTGAGCGTATTGATGCCGCGCCCGTCCGCGTGGGCTGCATTCGGCCAGACCGATTCTGCAATCAGGACGCCGCGCCGCACGCCATCGAACAGCCGGGCGTGCAGCCTCACTTCGCCGCGCGCGTTGCCGAGCACGACCTCGCTGCCGTCGGCAATCGCGAGGGCGCCGGCATCGGTCGGATGAATCATCACTTCCGGCCGGCCTTCCCGCGCGCGCGACGTCAGCATCTCCGTGAAGCTGGAATTGAGAAAGTGGCGGGCGGGCGAGGTCGCCAGCCGGAACGGGTGTGCCTCGTCCGCCTCCTCGATCACCTCCCAATGGTCGGGCAGCTTCGGCAACGCATCGACCGGCCCGGCGTGGAAGGGACTGCGAAAGGGAACGTTGCGCCAATCCGGCTTGAACCGAAACTTGCCGTCCGGCCAGGCAAAGCCCCGCACGTAATGCGAGGTGTCGAAATCCGGTTGGCAATCGATCCAGCGTTTTGCCTCGAGCGCCGCCAGCGTACCCCAGCCCGAATTACGCAGCGTCCAGTCGATCAGCTCGCGCGCGGTCATGGCAAAGCCGGGGTGCTTTGCGCCAAGCCGCGCGGCGAGCGCACAGATGACCTCGTGATTGGTGCGGCACTGCCCGGGCGGCTCGACGAGCTTGGGCCCGAGCAGAATGTGCTGGTGCCCGCCGCCCTGGTAGACGTCGTCGTGCTCGACAAACATGGTCGCCGGCAGCACCACATCGGCCACGCGCGCGGTCTCGGTGAGAAACTGCTCGTGCACGCACACGAACAGGTCTTCGCGCGCAAAGCCGCGCTTGACGCGCTCCTGCTCCGGCGCAACCGAGAGCGGATTGGTGTTCTGGATCAGCATCGCGGTGACCGGCGGCCCGCCGGCGAGCGCCGTTTCGTCGCCGCAGAGGATCGCGCCGATACGCGACTGATCGAGCATGCGCACCGCGGGGTCGCGCATGTCGCTCCCTTCGATCATCTTCTTGTTCCAGTGATAGATGTCCTGATTGTTGTGGAAGGCGCCGCCGCCTTCGTGCAGCCAGGCGCCGGTTACCGCGGGTATTGCGCTTGCCGCGTGCATGTTGGCGGCCCCGTTGCGCGACCGGCTGAAGCCGTAGCCGAGGCGGAAAAACGCGCGCTTGCGCTCGCCCGCGAGGCGCGCGAAGGCCTCGATGGTCGCGGCCGGGCAGCCGGTGATGGAGGCCGCCCAATGCGGGTCGCGCGCGCGCAGATGCTGCTCGAGCTCGCCCGGCGCATCCGTGTAGCGATCGAGATAGTCCCAGTCCGCCCGGCCATCGCGGAACAGGCAATGCATGACCGCGCAGGCCAACGCGCCGTCGGTGCCGGGCCGGATCAGCACCGGCAGATCGGCCTGCTCCATGGTGGAATTCATGTAGATGTCGACGGCGACGAGCTTTGCGCCGCGCTCCTTGCGGGCGCGCACCGCGTGCTTCATCACGTTGACCTGGGTGCAGGCGGCATTGGTGCCCCAGATCACCACCAGGTCGGACTTCGCCATCTCGCGCGGGTCGGGTCCTGCGACCCGCCCGGTACCGGCGGCAAACCCGCTGAAGGCGGGATTGACGCAGATGCTCGAATGGAAGCCGGAATATTTCTTGGCGTGGCGCAGGCGGTGGATGCCGTCGCGCATGACGAGGCCCATGGTGCCTGCATAGTAATAGGGCCAGACCGTCTGCGCGCCGTGGCGCTCTTGCGCGCGCAGGAAGCGCTCGGCGACCAGATCGAGCGCCGCGTCCCAGGAGACGGGAATGAGCTCACCCGATCCTTTCGCGCCCCGGCGCAGGAGCGGCACGGTCAGGCGATCGGGATGGTGCGCCCGCTCGGCGTAGCGGGCGACCTTGGCGCAGACCACGCCCGCGGTGTAGCCGTTGTCCTGCGCGCCACGCACGCGGCCGATGGTGCGCTCGTCGACGATCTCCACCTCGAGCGCGCAGGTGGAGGGACAATCGTGCGGACAGGCCGAGGCGCCCATGCGGACCGGCGCGGGCCTGGTGCGAACAATCTGATTCATGGCGAGGGGATTTTCTTAAGCGAGAGAAGCCTGATCGCGGCGAGCGGCTGGTATAAGACCATCACGAGGCGGTCAGGCGCCTTCCTTGATCTTCTCCCGCGCGGCGCTGGCGATGAAGGCTGACCGCGTGAGTCCGTGCGCTTCGGCGGCCTCATCGATCGCCTGCAGCAGCCCGGCGTCGAGCGAGAGGTTTGCCTTTGCCGGCCGGCCTGCATCGCGCAGCACCGGCACAATCGCGATCGCGGCCCCCCTGGCCAGCGCGGCGGCGATTTCCGGGTCCGCACGCAATGCTTCGAGCGTGCGCGGGCGCGGCAGCTTTTCCCCGTCGGCCTCGGCGTCCTCGATCCACAGCCGCACCGCCTCTATGGCGTTGCGATAGGCTTGATCGGTGCTTTTGCCCGCTGACGTGCAACCGGGAAGATCGGGCACCACGACGCCATAGGCGCCGTGCCTGCCGTCGATGAGGGCAACGTATCGGGTCATGTCATCTTCCATCCTGCCATTCTGGCCATCACCCGGACCACGCCCGGCGATAGGGTACGATGGCGCGGAACTACAATGCGGCCCGGCTTCATCGGATGCTTGAAGACATCGTGCGAACCCCCGGAACGAACCTGCCAACCATCTCGTAGCAGCCGGGCAACGATCTTCGATCTGTTGGTTTCCGGTGCCATCCAATGCGCAAATATATACGCATCAGGCAGGAAGTGTCGAGCACAACCGGCCAGGCTCCGTTCGACGGCCCGTTGCAGCGCGTGGCATTCGGCCTCTACGCCGATAGGTGCCATGCGTTTCGTCCGCTTGTGATGGAGCGAGACTGCAAAGCGCCTGGAACCGGGAACAGGCAGGCCCCGGTCGAGTCAAGTTCAGTTCCGCATCCAGAGAAAAAGTCCCGGCCGGGACAAGAGAAGCTCTGCCCAATGCGGATTCGACAGCGCTTCCGGCCGCCCGTGAATGCCCGCCACGGTGGCCGATGCGAAGCGTATGACATCGTAGCAGTCGTGTCACTCAGTGCGTGGGCGTGGGTGCCTCCGGCAGGTCGCCGTCCGTGTTGCTCAGACGGGCTGCGGGCAGCGAGCCTGCCACGCGCAGCAGGGCGCAGCGCGCCTGCCATTCGGTTGCCGCATCGAGCTCGGCGAGGAACTGCACTTCGCCCGCGGCGAGCAGCGCGACCGGAACTCCGTCGCGATAGAGGAGGCGATTGCCGGTGAGCGCCGCAAGCCTTGGTCCGGGAGTGAGAATTCCCACGAGATTGAGCGGGTCGGCGCCGGACACGGAGACCCATTCGCCCGCGGGCGGCTTGCGCCGCAGCTCCCGCAAGGCCGCAACCGCGTCGGGCAACGCGAACTGCTCTCCGGAGAAGCCCGCAACGAAGCGGCCGCCGCGAATCTCGCCGCGGCTCTCGAGCCTGCGGAAGACGCGCAACAGGTCGCGCCACGGCGGCAGCCAGTCGGCCTCGCGCTCGAGCAGCCGCCAGAACACGATGCCGTAACGGGCAAGCAGCGTGCGGGCAACGTGCTCGGCGGCCTCCGCGGCGACGGCGGGCGCGGACGGCGCCGGCTGTCCCCGTCGCGCCAGCGCCCAGCGGCCGGCATCCTCCATTCCGAACTTCGCGGTGCGCCGCCGGCGGTGCACGCCGGGAAGCGGTCTGCGCTCGGCCGACGGCACCAGCAGAGCGCGCAGCCCGCAGAAGCTGTCGGACGTGACGAGACCCAATGCGACCAGCTCACCGAGTGCCTCTTCCACCTGCGTTCGCAACAAGCCGCTGCCCTGCACCACCTCCTCGAAAAAAGATGCCCCGTGCTGGCGAATATGCTCCGCGACGGCCTGCGCCCGGGGCGACGGATGTGGCGCAACCGTCTTCGCGGACAGCGAGGCCCAGAGCGGCGCGTGGCGGCGCGCAAGCAGCGTGATGGGAGTAGTGCGCACCGGCGAGGTCCTGCCCTGCGTGCCGTCGCCGCGCGCATTGCGGGGCTTGAGCCTTGCCCACGCGATGTGCCCGGCGAGGCAGCGGTCATCGAGCCAGGATGGCTCGTATCCAGCGATGCGTGCGGGCAGGATCTCGCTTTCCCAGGCGGCTGCCGGCGCCTCGAAGCCCTCGAGCTGCGCCACAACGGCATCGACCGCATCCGGCCCTTCCATGCGAGCGCCCGCGGCAGACCGCTGCCATAAGGCAAGGAAGCGCAGGAAGTCGCGCGCCGCCACCGGCTCGATCTCGGCGCGCAGGCGCTTGACCGTATAGTGATGAATGCGCGCAAGCAGCCGCCGCTCACACCATTCGTCGGCATCTGCCCCAGGCGTGAAACGCCCGCGCAGCGCAAAGCCTTCGACCTCGAGGCAAGCGAGCGCGCCTGCGATCGCGTTCGGCTCGAGGCCGAGCGAGGAGGCAAGTGCCGCCTGCGAGAGCGGCCCCTGCCCCTCCAGCCTCCCGCGCAGGATCTCGACCAGCGCATCATCGCATGGCCAGGTCTGCTCGGCGTGAGCGCCCGCGGCGGCGATCGCAGGCTCGAATGGTCCTGCGGGAAAGACGGCCTGGAACTGAGGCAGCCGCTCGGCGGTGATCCACAGCGCCGCGCTCGGCGCAGCAAGCAGCGCCGCCCTTCTCTGCGCGGCAAGAGCGGCAAGCCACTCGTTCCACGACGGTTGGGCTTCCGCCTCCTCCGTCGTCACAAAGCCCAGCCAGACCAGCGCGTCGTGCAGCTCGTCAGCATTCGCCGGCGCCGGCCAGGTTTCCGTCCGCACGCGCGCGATCGCCTCCGGATCGAGCCGCCCGAGACCGGCCGCGGCCTCCGGTGCGATCCACCGCCGCGCCATCACGGCCTGCGTGCGGCGCTCCTCGAGCGGCGCGTCGTCGAGATAAGCGTAAGGGCGTGCCGAGAGGACCTCGAGCGCAAGCGGCGACGGCTCCGTGAGATCGCGCGCCACTATGGCGATGTCGCCGCGCTCGATCCCCTTGAGCACGCGCTCGAGGCCCACGATGTCCATGGCCTCGTTGAGGCAGTCGTCGATGGTCTGGCGCACCAGCGGATGGTCCGGGATCTCGCGCTCGCCCACGAGGTTCTCGGCGCACGCAATCTGATCGGGAAACACGCTCCCGATCAGGTCCTCGGCCGCCATGCGCGCAAGCTGCGGCGGCACCTTCTTGCCGCCGCGAAAGCGCGGCACCGCCAGCGCCACGGCGCTCACCCAGCGCCAGCGGGTGGTGAACATGGGCGCATCAAGCATGGCCTGGATCAGCAGCGGCCGCACGGTTGCGGCGTTGAGGTACCGCGCGACATCGGGGAGCTCAAAGCTGTGAGCCGTGGTGAGCGAGAGCACAATATTGTCTTCCGTCGCAGCGGCTTGCAGCTCGAAATTGAACTTCCGGCAGAACCGCTTGCGCAGGGCCAGGCCCCAGGCGCGGTTGATCCGGCTGCCGTAGGGCGAATGGACGACGAGCTGCATGCCGCCGGCCTCGTCGAAGAAGCGCTCGAAAACGATGGTCTCGTGCGTCGGCAGCGAGCCGAGCGCCGCGTGCGCAGCGGCGAGATATTCGACCAGCTGCTCGGCGGCCGCCGGCGTGATTGCAGCCTCCTCGGTGAGCCAGCGCAACGCGTCCCCCCCGCGCGGATCGTGGCGCAGGCGCGCGGCGATCTCCGCGCGCAGCCGGGAGGCCGAGTGCGAAAGCTCATCGCTGCGGCCGGGCGCCTCGCCCAGCCAGAATGGAATGCTCGGCGCCATGCCGTGCGCGTCCTCGACCCGCACAACGCCGCGCTCGACGCGCCGGATGCGGTAGCTCTTGTTGCCGAGCTGGAAGATGTCGCCCGCAAGGCTCTCGACCGCGAAGTCCTCGTTCACGGTACCGATGAAGAGGCTCTCCGGCTCCAGCAGGACCTGGTAGTCCGCGTTGTCGGGGATGGTGCCGCCGGCCGTGAGCGCGGTGAGGCGCGCGCCGCGCCGGCCGCGCAGGACGCGGTTCACCGCGTCGTAATGGATAAGCGCGCCGCGCCGGCCGCGGCGGGTGGTGAAGCCTTCGGCCAGCATGCGCACCACGGCGGCGAAATCCTCGCGCGCAAGCGCGCGGTACGGCCAGGCCCGCCGCAGCATCGCAAAAAGCGCGTCCTCGCCCCATTCCCGCGCCGCCACTTCGGCAACGATCTGCTGTGCCAGCACGTCGAGCGGCACCTCGGGGATGCGCAGGCGATCAAGCTCGCCGCGCCGCACGCTGTCGAGGAGCGCGGCGCACTCGACGAGGTCGTCGCGCGAGGTCGGGAACAGCCGGCCTTTTGGCGTACCGTCGACCGCATGCCCGGAGCGCCCCACCCGCTGCAGGAAGGCGGCAATCGCGTGCGGAGAACCGAGCTGGCATACGAGGTCGACCTCGCCGATGTCGATGCCGAGCTCGAGCGACGCGGTTGCGACCAGCGCCTTCAGCGTACCCGCCTTGAGACGCTGCTCCGCGTCGAGCCGCTGCTCCTTGGCGAGGCTGCCGTGGTGCGCGGTCAGCTTGTCCTCGCCGATGAGTTCGGAGAGCTTGCGGGTCACCCGCTCCGCGAGGCGGCGCGTATTGACGAATACGAGGGTCGTGCGGTGCGCCTCGATCAGCTCGGCCAGCCGCCGATAGACCTGCTCCCACACTTCAGCTGACATTACGGCTTCGAGCGGGGAGTCCGGAACTTCGATCGCGAGGTCGCGTGCACGCTGATGCCCGACGTCGATGATGGTGCATGCGGGCGGGGAGTGTCCGGCCCCGCTCACCCGCTCGCTTCGCTCGGTGCCGATGGCGCCAGGTGAGGGGGTCCCTGTGAGAACTGCATCGGCATTTTCGGCTCCTGTTCCCACCAGAAAGCGCGCCATCTCCTCGATCGGCTTCTGCGTCGCCGAGAGGCCGATGCGCTGCAGCCGGTTCCCGCAAAGCGCAGCCAGGCGTTCGAGCGAAAGCGCCAGATGGCTCCCGCGCTTGTTCGGCGCCACCGCGTGAATCTCGTCAACGATGACGGTATGGGTGGAGGCGAGCATGGCGCGCCCGCCCTCCGAGCCGAGCAGCACATAGAGCGACTCCGGCGTGGTGACGACGATGTGCGGCGGACGCCGCCGCATGCGCTCGCGCTCGCCCGGCGGCGTATCGCCGGTACGCACCCAGGTGCGGATTTCAACGTCGGGAAGACCCTGCTCGGCCAGCGCCGCGCGGATGCCGGCGAGCGGGGCTTCCAGGTTACGGTTGATGTCGTTGGAGAGCGCCTTGAGCGGCGACACGTAGACCATCTGCGTCTCATCGCGCAGACCGCCATTGAGCGCCTGCCGCACCAGGTCGTCGATGGCCGAGAGAAAAGCGGCGAGCGTCTTGCCGGAGCCGGTGGGCGCCGCAAGGAGCACGTGACGCCCTGCTCCGATGGCGGGCCACGCCCGCGCCTGCGCCGCTGTCGGCTGCGCAAAGCGGCTTTCGAACCAGCGCGAGACACAAGGGTGGAAGGCGGGGGCTTCGTTCATGCGGCAATTTTCTGATGAGGGCATTCGTTAATCCGGCGGGCCATCTTGCCGTGGTGCACGCTGTTGCTGCAATGCAGCGCGAGGGATATGGGCAATGGCGAGCGGGTATTCAACGGAGCCGGGAGCTTGCCTGTTGAGTCGGAGCCCGCATGAGTCGGAGCCCGCACTGACAAGCGTTGCGTAATTTGCTATAATGCTCCTTTCAAAAATCAAAAAGGACAGGGAGGAGATCGATGGGCGCGGCTCACATCGATTACTGCTGGCGCAAGGCGGCCGAATACACGCAGCGCGCCGAGGACGCCACCGACGAGGAAGTGCGGGTGTTCTTCTATCGTCTGCGCGACGCGTGGATCGCCGCCGGCAACCGCAACGAGATGCTCGACACGCTCGACGTGCACGTGCCGTCGCCGGTTCCGGCCGCCGGGATGCAGGCAAGCGAAACCCGCTAGGCGCGCGAGCGCACCCCGTACCACGCATAGCCGAAGAGCACGAGCGCGATCACAGCCGACACAATGCCGTGCTTGAGGTGCACGCGGGTGCCGCCCTGCTCGAAGCCGGGAAAGAAGGCTGGCAACGAGCCCGCCGGCACCAGCCAGTAGACCAGCGCGATAGCGGCAAACAGCAGTCCCAGAACGATGACGACGTTGCGCATCCTGTTCCTCCCGGTGCGGATTTGGCGCGCGACAATGCCTCACCGGCGCGCCCGGTGCCAGTGAGCCCCTCACCCCACCCTCTCCCCGTTGAAGGAACGGGGAGAGGGAGTGAAACACTGTGCGAGCAT
>Ga0306925_10001204_pt1 | contig 20826 bp, 19 predicted proteins | sample flu12Cox44000176_FD_203755 | JGI IMG/M metagenome (GOLD analysis project Ga0306925, IMG submission 203755) | Lab enrichment of tropical soil microbial communities from Luquillo Experimental Forest, Puerto Rico - flux8day.12C.oxic.44.000.176 (v2)... | ecosystem: Environmental > Terrestrial >... | reverse complement strand
TCCGTGGCCCGGTCGGTCGGGGTAGATGTTAGCGTTATCAACCTGCGCGACGCCGGCGAGATCGAGCAGGCCGTCACGGCATTCGCTCGTTCGAGCAATGGCGGTCTGGTTGTGGTGGCGAGTGCATTGGCGACCGTTCAGCGCGCTTTGCTCATCGAGCTCGCGGCTCGCCACAGACTTCCCGCGGTCTACTCCGAGCGCACGTTCGTCGCTGGCGGCGGTCTAATCTCGTACGGAGCTGATCACCGAGGGGTATCGGCACGCAGCCGGCTATGTCGATCGCATCCTCAAAGGCGAGAAGCCGGCCGAGTTGCCAGCGCAAGCGCCGACCAAGTACGAGCTGGCGATCAATCTTAAAACCGCTAAGGCACTGGGCCTCACAATACCGCCGGCAATGCTCGCTCGTGCTGACACGATCATCGAATAGCTGGATTTCCGCTTTTGGCACAAAGCGGACATTCGACAGGCTCAACCAATATCCGCTTTCGGGGGTAAAGCGGACATTGATTGGACGTGCCCCGATGTCTGCTTTTGACCCTGACCCCAGGCTTGCCGTGATCCGGGAGAATTCATTCCCGCATCAGTCTGAGGTCAGCCAGCGCGTGTGATCGCTTGCCGCGTCAGGAATAGTCCTCCGCTGCCGGTACGAAGAGTTCGTGCGTCTGGTCGAGGCCGCGCAATTTATGCGGCCCCAGCGATCGCAGCGCGCCGCCATACGCGCGCGCGAAATCGCCGCTGACGACCAGAGGTAGGTCGATCGACTTTGCGACCGCTTCGATCCGGCTGACCAGATTGACGCTTGGCCCGATGACGGTGAAATCGAGTCGGTCGGCCGCGCCAATATTGCCGTAAATCACGGTGCCGTAGTGCAGAGCGACCACCATCTTGAGCGACTCGCTGCCCAGGGATGCATGCTCGACCGCGTGCACCGCGGCCAACGCCTCGTGCGCCGCCGCCATCGCGTTCATGGCGGCGTCGGCGACTCCTTCGAATGCCGCAAGCGGAAAGATTGCTAGTAGCCCGTCGCCGATGAATTTCAGAATCTCGCCGCGGTGGTCGGCGATGGCGCGGGCCTGGGCGTCGAATACCCGATCCAGAATGGCAATGATCTCCTCGCTGGCGACGTGGTCGGAGAGTTTTGTGAAGCCGCGCAAATCGGACGACCACAAAACGGCAGCGATCGCTTCGCCACTGCCGCGCCGGATCTGGCCGGCCAGCACTCGTGGGCCGGTCTGCGGGCCGAGATAAGCGATGAGTACGTTCTCGGCGATATGCTTTTGGTTGTGCATGTCGACTAGGACGGACAACAGCTCGCTGATCCGTTTTAGATCGGCGATCTCGCCTTCGGAAAATCCGCCCGGCCGGTCGCTGACATAGGTCACCATGTAGGACGATGGGCCGTAGACGCCGCCGACCGGAAGCGCGAGGTAATCGGTCGCGCCACGCTCCTTGAGCTCATGGAGCACCGCGAAATCGAATTGCGCCTCCGGCTCGTCAAGGCGCCGACGCAAGGTTTCGCCACCTTCGCGCACGCGCAGCACCGGATTCACCTCGTACGGAATAAGGTCGCGCATCTCATGCTTGATCATGATCCGCACAGTCCGCCCGGTGTCTCGCCACCAGATGATGGCGGCGCCGAGATATTGCGGATGCAGCGTTCCGACATGCAGGCTCACACGCAAGAGCGGAAGGCCGGCGGCATAGAGCCGCCAGGAGAATTCGTCGATCGCGGCCGTACCGGAAGTAATCCGGCGTGCCGGGCCGATCATCCAATCTGCGATGCCATTGATGCTGTCATGGGCCGGCCGTTCAGATGGTGGCCGCTCGACCGTCTCGGCGGTGACGACCGTACGGCCTTCGACAATCAGGGTTTCGCTGGTCGCCTCGTCGTCCATCGCCTACCGAGTTGGAGCGCAAATTTAGGCCCGGTCAAGCGCTAGCCGGCCGTCCGCGCTGATGATCGAGTGAGCAGCCCGATGTCCGCTTTTGGGGGTAAAGCGGACATCGATTGGACGTCGGCGCAAAGTCACTACCGTAATCAGGATGGCAAAGTAAAACGGCGGCGCCGTCAGACGCTCGTTTAGGCCACGGGTGGCCACCGGATTGACGCCTGTTTACTTACCTTTGGCCTTTTGATCGCGTTCTAAACGCAATGCCCTCAAACGGTACGTGTTCTTGACCGCTGCCTCGCGCCGCGCGTTTTCTTGCTTGAGCGCCTCGTTACATCGCGTCTTTGATTGCGTTCAAAAACGGTTTCTGCAAAAGCACGTTGGTCAGTATCAGCCATTAGGCTCCCTCTGCCGTGACAAGGTGTCAGAATCACAGTTTGTGTGAGGATACAAACAAAACGCTTTTAAGTACTAAAAGTTCCTTACAAAGAGGAATTCAGTAAATTTGCGTTGCGAATTTGTGTCCGCATGATGAAGGCGGCTCGACGCGAGTGTCCAGCGCTGCGTCACGCGCTGACGCCGAGCCGCCGAAAGGTGCCTGATTCACAACTGTCTATATCGGCACTAGCGGATCCCTTGGGCCATCCTGACCTACCGCCATGTGATCAGATCGTTGAGCGCGTAAATGTATGGCCCAACGCAGAGGGCAACCCAACCGACGGCGCTCCAAAAAACAATTCGGTAATAACTCATCGCGATTCTCCTCACTGAGCGCGCATCATTCCTCGCCCATGCGATCAAACACCCGGCGTTTGAGGGGCGAAACGCAATTGATGATGCGCAGAACGGCGCGCGACAGCGTCAACTGAACCTGGTTTTCCATGACTGCCTGGTTCATAGCGTGGAGCGACGTCCGTACCGCACGGAAGCCGTAGTCGATCATCTCTGTCTCGTAGTCGCGTATCGCATCAATCACCGGACGTTCGGCGCGATTCGCCATCGTCAGCGCGCGGCAGAGACGCACGGCGTCTTTTAGCGCGACGTTGGCACCGATACCGCGATAGGGCGTCATCGCATGAATCGCGTCGCCCAGGAGCGTGACACGTTGTGTCTGCCACGCCGCGATCGGCACCGAGGTCCGGATCGCAATTGCATTGATGGTGTCGGCATCGGCAATCCGCACCAGCGCACGGAAGCGTTCGTCCCATGATTGCTGCGCCATGACGCGAAGCGCAGTGCTGCGCAGCTCCTCGCCAGACATTCGCTCGATATTGCCGCCGTCAAGACCAAGCTTTTCGCCTTTGGCTCCGAACGCCCACATTAGATAGCTGCGCGAATTGTCGAAGTGGGCGCCTGTCGCGGCGGACTCGTCGTTGCCGCCAACGCCGTTGATGGGGGTCCCGTCGATATCCTGTAAAGCCACGAAGAGACTGTAGCCGCCCTTGCCGGATGCGAGCGTGAGAGACTTGCGCAGTTCCGGCGCGATCAGCTGGCGGCTCTCATCATGGAGAAATACCTTGCCAGCGATAGCGGCAATGCCGGTGTCGACGCGCTCGGCGTCTGGTAGGAACTGACGGCGGACGCGCGAGCCGCCGCCATCGGCGGCCACCAGCACGTCGCCCTCTACCGTTGAGCCGTCTTCGAAATGCGCAACGATACGGCCAAGCGGGCTTTCCTCGTAGCGCACGAATGTCTTGCCGAAATGAACGGCGTCCTCGAGACCGGACAACAAGACCTGCCGTAGCGTGATACGGCTCACTGAACGATGCTGCGCTACACCGTCGCCACCGAAGCGACCTGGCGCATTTAGGCGGTCGAGCACCAGCAGCACTTTCATCTGCTCGGTGACAAAGCGGATGCCCTCCGAGGATCTGCCGCAGGTGCGCGTGAAGGCCTTGAATAGCGGCGCCGGCAGGCATTCGTGCAGCGCGAGGCTGCCGGTCGGATTGATATGTACCCGATAGCCCTGCACGCGGTCGGTGCGGGTGCGGTCGCGTTCATAGACGGCGGCGCTGACGCCGGATTTTTTCAAGCCCTGCGCTAAGGTTAGGCCACCAATGCCGCCACCGATGATGACGACGTGGAGCGGCGCCCGCACCGCGGTGCCAAGAGAGCTGCGAATTGGATGCGCCGTCATCGGATCACCCCCGCGACATGCAGCAGCGCTACAGAGGCACCGATCGCAACGATCAATAGACCAAGGCCGACGGGGGAACCCCAGCCATACCAGCTCATCGCCTTTTGCGCATATTTCCAGGATTCTGCACTGTCCTTGATGTCGTTGGTCATCGGTTTCTCCGTTCAAACAAGCGGATCTTGCCGCCGCGCGCGACGCGGCTGTTCTTGCGGAGATTCGGCTGGTAGGTTTGATTTGCGGACCTTAAGTCCAGCGCGCTCCGCGCGTTTGGTCTTGGGTTCAAGGCCCCGGCGATGTTCGCGCACCGTCGGGGCTGCCATTTATTGGGTCATCGGGCCGCCTCCATAGTCGCGGTACAATTTTGCCAGCGTCGCCTCGCGGTCTCGGTGAAAGCCGCGCCACAGTTCGAGCGGGCCCCAGCCGCTTTCGATCCGGGTTATCAATTCGGCGATAAAGCTTTGCTCGGCTTTGACGAGCGCAAGCCGGTATTCGTTCTCGATGAGAAACAGGGGAGGCAGATTTTGAACCGCCGGATGGGCGGATTGCCTTTCAAGTTCGGTAGCCTTGGCTTCGATCCGCGCTAGCCGTTGGCGCAAAAGCGTGAGCGCTTCGTCCGGCGGCAGAACCGGCAGCAGGCACAGCGCAGCTTCGAACTGCGGGTATTCCTTGACTGGCTCGCCAATGAGATCAGCCATCCAGGCGCGCAATTCATCACGCCCTGCCGCGGTGATCTCGTACATGGTGCGCTCGGGCCGACGACCATCCCGTGCGACCCCACGGGCTGATATGAAGCCGCGGGCAAGCAACAGGTCGATCACCGTATAAAGTGATCCGTATCGCAGCTTGATGCTGTCCTCCTTGTGCCGCTGCTTCATGGTCAGGCCCATTTCGTAGGGGTGCATCGGCCGCTCGAACAAAAGCGCCAGCACGGCCAGTGCCAAAGGATTGGACGGATGAGACCGCTTCGTCATGTATATCCGCTTGCGTTTATCCGTTTACGGATATACGTGGGCGAATAATGATGTCAAGGGTGGTTTTCGGTATTCAAATCGGCGAGGATGCCCCTGGACTTTTAGAACATAACGTGAACATTGTGTTCAGTCCAGTCAAATCCGACGGATCGAGGTCAATGGACCCGATGGGGGTCGCGGGATGACGGTGTGGTTCGTCGAGATACCAGGGGCGAGCCGCCAGGCGAATGCGCGTAGTCTCCTTCGGGTCCGAAATAGCTTTCGTTCAGCGGCCACTCCGAATTTTAATTCTCGGCCTGAGGAGAAGTTCTTTGCCGCAGCGCACAATCTCTGCTTTGGCACAAAGCGGACATTTCGCGACCGAGTTTCAATGTCCGCTTTTGGGGGTAAAGCGGACATGGGTTGGACATTCCAAATCCTTGGTCTCCAGCTAATCCCGTGCCCTAGGTCACAGTTTTCCTACTGTTCCCGACATATCGTCCCCACTTAATGGACAGAGGTAATTGCCATGTTTGACGCGTGGCCTAGGAACGAGGGTGCAGTCGTGCGTATGCTCGACCGGCACCGCTTCCCGCCACCTTGGTTTGTAGAGGAAACGCCAGCTTGCTTTATTGTGCGCGACCGTGCGGGGCAGGCGCTTGCGCATCTATATTATGAAGAGTCGGATGCTCGCTCACCAGCAAAACTGCTCACGAAAGACGAGGCGCGGCGGAGCGCGATGAATGTGGCCAAGGCTAGTCGTGGGTGTGGAGCATACGATGTGATGAAGCCGCGGGAGCTACCGCGACGCCGTCCATTTGTCTGGTGAAAAATACTGAGCTACGCATTGCCACGAGCTAAGTCGACCTTTCTGAGCCAACGCGAGCATCCTAGCCTCGCTAGACACTTGCCGACCGCCAACCATACACTGCTCCTCGTGGCGTGATGGAACGAGGCTTCTGATATGGCCGGAGAGCGGGTACAAAGACGGCTCGCGGCCATCCTTGTAGCCGACGTTGCCGGGTACAGCCGTCTCATGGGCAGCGATGATGAAGGAACCCTCGCGGGCCTGAAGGCCGGCCGCGAACTGATTGATCTGAAGTCGAAAGAGTATCGCGGCCGCATCGTCAATACTCCGGGAGATTCCGCTCTCGTTGAATTTGCCAGCGCGGTCGATGCCACTCGTTGCGCCATGGAAATACAGAAAGAAATGGCGGAACGTAATGCTGTCATTCCTGAGGATCGCCGGATCGAATTTCGCATCGGCATCAACGTTGGCGATGTGATCGTCGATGATCGGGGGGATATTTACGGTGACGGCGTCAATATTGCCGCTCGAGTCGAGTCGCTGGCGAAGCCTGGCACGCTGTGTCTTTCGGATGAGGCTTATAGGCAGATCAGAGGCAAGCTACCGATCGACGTCAGTGACATCGGCGAACATCAACTCAAAAATATTGCGCAGCCGGTGCGAGTCTACAGCGTGTGGCTCGACGACGCTCCGCCACTTGCGCTTCCAGACAAGCCGTCAATTGCAGTGCTTCCTTTTGAGAATTTGAGCGGCGACCCCAAACAAGAATACTTTGCTGACGGAGTGTCTGAAGACATCATCACCGAGTTATCACGCTTTTCCGACTTGTTCGTAATCGCTCGCAATTCGAGCTTCAAATACAAAGGCAAGGCGGTGGATGTGCGCCAAGTAGGGCGTGATCTCGGCGTGCGGTACGCTCTCGAGGGCAGCATTCGTCGTGGCGGAGACAGAGTCCGTATCAGCGCGCAACTGGTCGACAGTGGAACTGGGGCACACCGCTGGGCCGAGCGCTACGACCGAGAACTGAAGGATGTCTTCGCAATTCAGGACGAAGTTGCACGCACAATCGCGGCGATTCTCGCGGCCCACGTGAACAAGGCGGAGGCCGAACGCACTTTGCTCAAACCACCCGCGACGTGGCACGCCTATGATCACTATATGCGCGCTGCCGCCGCTTGGGCGTCGTTCCAATCGTCGTGGAAATTGGATCAGCTACTGGAAACGCGACGGCATCTTGCGGACTCGCTGAAGATCGATCCAAAATATGCGCGCGCCTATTCCCTGCTGGCTAGCACGCATCGCGTGGCCTGGCTCAATCCTGTAAACGACGAGTATTTAAGTCCGGCGGCGCTCGATCGGGCCATTACGTTAGCACGCACGGCCATAGAGCTCGATCCCAACCTTCCCGAGGCCTATGCCGAATTGGCGTATAACATAATCCGCAAAAGCGATTTCGATGGATCAATGGTCGCCGCCGAAAGAGCTATCGCACTAAACCCTAATTTTGTGGATTACCGACTTGCACAGGTCTTTTACTCAGTTGGGCAGCCCACCAAAGCAATAGAGATTGCGAAAGCGCAAATGCGGCTTGATCCCTTCCATCCGCATTTTGCGCCGCTTATAGCGGGAATTGCCTACTATCTGCTCAAAGAGTATCAGGAAGCGCAACGCTGGCTACGAGAAGCAACCGGTCGCGCTCCTAACCACCAATATGGGCACGCCTTTTTGGCGGCGGCTTATGCTCAGCTGGGACGAGTCGAAGATGCACGCTCCGAAGCCGCCGAGGTCCTGCGGGTGAACCCGCAATACACGATCGGGACGCAGAAGCAGGTATCGATTCTGAAACGTCTTGAAGACAGCGATCACCTTATCGATGGGCTGCGAAAAGCGGGTCTACCGGAATGACCGGCTTACGACACCGAGCCGAGCCGACCCGGCGCGACGCCGACAGGGTTCCGCTGAGTCGGGGAACTGACGTGTGTTTTACTTAATGACTAATGCTGCAGTGCATGATTCTGCTTTTGGCACAAAGCGGACATTTGACGGCTGAGTTCCAATGTCCGCTTTCGGGGGCAAAGCGGACATTCTCTCAGCTCACCTCGATGTCCGTTATTGACCCATCTCGCAGGCTTCAACTGCGATCAAGGAGCAACGCAGCGATTATCATGGCGGCCGCGGTTGCTCCATGAATTCCGAAAGCTGCGCTCTTCCTGCCTCCGTTTGTCAGGACAACGAGGGCGTCGCCGAGCGGTATGAGTGAGAGGACCAGGATCAACCACCAGAGATCAGCGCGTGCAGTGATAATGGCGACGATTACCAGAACTCCAGAAACGATGTCGCGGACTCCCTTGACCTGCCACCAACCACGTACCTCTCTTTCTGGTAGCTGAGGCAGTCCAAAGAGCGTCGCGTTCATCTCCGATTTGGCGGCATAGCCAATTCCGATGCCGATGATGCCGATAGCAACGGCCCACGAAATCACTAGTCCTACGATTTGCATGGCGGTTCTACCTTTGCCAGTCGTACAGGGAACGACATTTGAGCTAGTCATCAACCTCAAGACCGCCAAGGCGCTAGGCCTCACCGTGCCAATCATCCCGACGCGCTCAATCGATGTCCGCTAAATCACTGCAGCAAAGCGCTAGGTGCTTGCGTGCGTTTGCGCCCGATTTTTTGCACAATCTGAAGATCAGCTGCCACGCACGAATCGCTGCTCGTGCCGTCAGCGTGAGATCGGTCCCTGAGCGTTGCGGGTCTCAGTCGTATTTCCGCGAATGTGCAGTTGGGCCAATGGGGGGATGAATGCGCGTTTTCCTTTTCTGTTTTTTGGTGATTGCTGCATTCGGTCTTCCAGGAGCCGTTGCACAAACCGTATCCAAGGAATCCTATCGTAAATTCGACAAACACGATGGTGTGCAGCCAATCGCTAGTAAGGGTGCAACTTCGGTGTATGACGGCATAATTGCCGCACAGGCCCAAGCCAACGGCGTCCCGGTGTCGCTGATTCATCGTGTGATCATGCGCGAGAGCCGGTACAATGCGCGTGCAGTCAGCAGAGGAAATTATGGTCTGATGCAGATCAGGCTCGGAACGGCACGAGCTATGGGTTACCGCGGTTCCGCAGAGGGCCTACTCGATCCAGCAACCAATTTGACCTATGCAGTTCGATACTTGGCTGGTGCTTATCGTGCGGCTGGTGGCAATGAGAGCCGTGCAGCCGCGCTTTATGCCCAAGGTTATTATGGGGAGGCGAAGAGGCGAGGGTTTTCGCCATACGCTTTCGCACAATAGTCGATAACGGCGACGCGTTGGTCGACCTGCCGGGTTTCGCTTTGTGAGCAATAACAACGGGAATAGTTTTGGTTACTTTTTTGCAAGCAATTCGCGCGAGATTGCTGGCTTCCTCCCGCGACTGATCACGACATTAGAAAACCTCACTGGCACGAACCAGAATTTTTTCCGGGATCGTCAGACCGAGCACCTTCGCGGTCATAACATTGATCATAAGATCGAATTTGACCGGCTGTTCCACTGGCAAATCAGCCGGCTTGACCCCACGCAAAATCTTGTTGACGAAATCGCCAGCACGGCGGAACAGATCCGGAAAGTTAGGGCCGTAAGAGATCGGACATATTCCCGAAAAGAGTTCATCGTTGGCAGCTTTTCGCCAATCGCCAAAATATTAATGCGCACCCGGTTCGTGCTGATAAGAGGATCCGTGCATACATACAGCGCATCCGCTCGATCCCTAAGCGACTCGATGGCCGAGTCGACGTCCTCAGTTTTCTTCACTCCCAGCCTAACTTCGAGCCCCAGCTTAGGTGCCGCTTCCTCGGCAGCCTTCATCTCCAAGAGAATGAGAGGGCTACCAATGTTGCCCAAGAGAGCCACGCGATGAACGCTCGGGACAACTTCGTGCAGCAGTTCCAGCCGGTAACCTGCAAGGTCAGCCTGTTCGTTCGAGAGTCCTGTGACATTGCCGCCAGGATGCGCCAGGCTGGCGACTAGCCCCGTACCGACGGGGTCTCCCACCGCTGCGAAAACGATCGGTATCTCCGAAGTTGCTTGCATAACGGTTATAATAGCGTCGGTGCCGGCCGTGACGATGACATCTACCTTCAGGCGGATAAACTCCGCGGCGAACGCGGCATAGAGCTCATCGCGCCCCTGCGCCCAGCGATATTCGATTGTAACCGTACTGTCGTCGATCCAGCCCAGCTCACGCAGGCGCTGTTGAAAGGCGGCGACGAATGCGCTCCAAATCGAGGGTGTGGTCGCGCCTAAAAAGCCGATGATTGGCAGCTTGCTCGGTTGCTGCGCCTGCGCCGCGAGCGGCCACCCAGCAGCGCCGCCGAGGAGCTTGATTAGCTCGCGTCGCCTCATGGTTTCGCCCGCGCCGAGGACTGAATCATTAACAAAGGAATATCACATCTTCGATCGGGAACTGCGCCGTTTGCTAGACCCAAGCGGGCCGCCACTCATGTCCGCTTTGGGTCATAAGCGGACATTCTTCAAGTGGAATGCTACGGTACAGACGAAGCGAATTGAGCGGTATGATTCGAAAATTCGTTTGCCCCATGGTTGTTTATCTCATGCTCGCTGCGTCAGCGCATGGCGAGACCGTCGGCTTTGTTATGATGCATGGCAAGCACGGCACACCAACCCAACTGCAACAGCTCGCTGAAGCTGTCTCTAATGCTGGGTTTTTAGCCGAGCGACCCGAAATGTGTTGGTCGGCAGCGCGCATTTATGATCGAAGTTATCTCGAATGCTTTGCTGATATCGATGCGGCTGCAGTGCGCCTGAAACAACACGGCGCAACAGCAATCGTTATTCTCGGTATGAGTCTTGGTGGTAATGCAGCGCTCGGTTTTGGCGCGCGACGTCAGGGCCTCAAGGGAATCATTACACTGGCACCCGCACATGCGCCTGAATTCCTTCTTCGACGCGCTGAGATTGCCGAAAGCGTCGCCAAGGCACAGGCGGCAGCTGCGGCCGGGAAGCTCAATGAAAAAGTAACGTTCGACGACATTGATCAAGGCAAGATTTTTCCGGTCACTACCACGCCCGCAATCTATCTTAGTTTCTTCGGCCCGGAATCGCCCGCAGTAATGCCCGAAAACGCTGCGCATCTCACTGCTCCGTTGCTAATGGTATCAGGTAGCAATGATCCGTCGCAGAGAAACGCGGACAACATCTTCGCGCGCGTTCCATTCGACCCACGCAATAAACACGTGATGGTGGAAGCCGATCATTTGGGCACGCCCGTTGCTTCCGCTGCCGCCGTATTGTCCTGGCTAAAAATGCTGGAACAGTTTAGTTTGAATAGATAAACGAAGCGCATGTCCATTTGGGGTCAAAAGTCGACATGCTCGCACCTCTCGGTAATGTCCGCTTCCCTCCCAAAAGTGGCCCGCCTGTTCTGATTGATTGACATTAATTTACTCACCGTGTCGCAGGCGACCCAAATTGCTTTGCTATTGCCGCCTTGCATGCTGGCGAGAGATCCGCCCGGTGAGCTTTCTTCGGCAAAAGCGGCAACGACCACCATTCCTATCGTCGTCACTAGCGGCCAACCCGCCGCCGCGCCACCGATGAGCGCAATGAAATGGCGTCGCTGCATGGATCGTCCCCTTGCCAGGAAAATCTACCATTGGCGGCTGAGTTGTGCATCACGGCAAATTCGGACCGGCGATGTCCGCTTTACCCCCGAAAGCGGACATGACTCAGCACGGTTGTGATGTCCGCTTTGTGCCAAAGGCGGACATTACGACGTCACTCGATCACCTCGTCGGCGCGGCCGAGCAGCGTCGGTGGAATCTCGACGCCGAGCGCGTTGGCAGTCGACACATTGATGACGAACTCAAACGTGGCAGAACGCAAGATCGGTAGATCGGCGGGCTTTACGCCCTTGAGGATGCGTCCAACGTAGGCGCCCACCTGCCGAAAGGCCTCCGTGATGCTGGTGCCATAGCTCATCAAGCCACCGATTTCCGGGAACTGACGTGCGGCAAACGCTGCAGGAATCGCGTGGCGCGCCGCCAGCGTGGCCAGTTGGACCCGTCGGCTGAAAAAGAATTGGTCGGTGCCGACCAGCAGCGGCCTGCATTGACGGCGACCAGTGCCGCCGCTCGAACAACTGCCGTGCGTGCCGCAGTGACACAGAATGAACGCAAGCGAAGTCGCCGCCGTTATTCGCCGTCCCCTCCCATCAGACTATGCAGAGCGCATCCAAATTTACTTTGCGTTCACTCTCGCTGCGCGGCTAAACCATTGGACAATTTGAATCAGAAAGTAACGGTTTCACATTCAAGCTATGATTCGTCGGGAACCACCAGACGAAGTCGAACTTGGCCTAGTAATCCTCGGCATGTTCGTGATTGTCGGGCTTCTCTACGCCTATCTGGGTGGAGCGGTATTCTGAAACGTTGAACCGACTGCGCGAGACTCAAAAAAGAAAGGCCTCGACGGTGATGTAACCGCAAGCATAAAAGGCCACTTGACAGGGGATAACAAAAGGCCCCAGCGCGAGCCGGGGCCAGGACACACATGGCGTCTTGCTATGCGCGTTGCTCTAAACACCCTCCCCAAGGAGGCAGCACAACGGAAATGCTCAATTCTATTCGTGGCTAAATTGCGCGAACAAAATGTAGATTCTGGGTCGTTTAGGTACGTCTCACTGACTTTTTGATATGCCGTGCTGCTTTTTGATATGCCGTGCTGCCAAGACTCGGCGCGAAAGCTCAGCGCTTTGGCTTGCGCTGCTCACGCTTGGTTCTGATACGCGCTAGAACGTCGGTCATGGCCCACGCAACAAGCGCGACAAAAGCGGCATCAGCGATAAAATCCTTAGCGAACATACTCTCCCCCGTCCCATCCGGCGCCCTCTACCATCGTGCTCGTAATTTGCGACTTTTCCTCGGCCTAATCCGTAACTTTTTGCAAGCGGGTGTGTACGTTTTTTGTGGCTATGTGCCTCGCCAGACTCACCACCGGGTTTATGCGCTTGACGATTAAGCGCCGATCACCCCGCTTCATCTACCAAGTGGTCGGTCAGAGCGGATGACGTGCCCACGGTGAAGGCGGGAGGCCATCATCCCGGCTCGCAGTTTTGCCGTCAGAATCAACAGCAGTGTAAACAACACCGGTTGCCGTTAAATTCCGTCGGCCTTCGACATCACGATTCGCTACGAGATGTGCACATCAGTCATGCCAGGCTGAAGGTTCAGTCTTCCGCAGCAATATCGCGTTCGTAACGGTCAGCAAGCCTTTCCCAGCTTTGAGCGGCACAATCCAAAGCGTACTTGTCCTCAAGTCTATGGACCAACCTTGCCAGCTTGCGGCATTCCTGAGCCCGGTCTCTGTATTCGGTTACGGCGCGCATCAAATAATCCTCCGCGCCCATCCCCACGACGAGAAGGTTATCGAGCCAATGCCAAACTTTTATGAAAGCGCCGCTACAAGGGAACGGGAACGTTGCGCTGGCACCACATCAATGGCCTCAGCGGTTATCCAGTCCATTACTTCGAGCCTGAAGTAAAATGGCGTCCATGTCCGGTTTTGGCACTTAACGGACATCTGAAAGACAGCAGCTAATGTCCGCTATTGGGGACAAAGCGGACATCGGTACTTATCGCCAAGATATTCCTTCGCTTCTTGCGGAAATCAGATTGTCAATTGATGGTCTCGACAACGGGCGACACAGGCCAGTAGCGTTCGCCAAATCATTACATCAGGAAGGTTTGGCTGTGGCTGGCGACCCTTTCTACAAGGACCATTGGATCAACATCGACCGGGACAGGTTGGATCGATATGAGCGCATGTTCCAATGGAACCCAGCGTCATCGGCCCTCTATGAACCTGCGGACATTCGCCCTGGGCACATTGTTGCCGACTTCGGCTGCGGTCCCGGCTATACGGCAATCGAAATCGCTAAGTGGGTCGGGCCGAGCGGTCACGTGCATGCCCTGGACATCAATCCAGATTTTGTCTCTCGAACACGCAAGAATGCGAACGCAGCTGGCGTTGGCGAGAGGATCACTGTGCACCAATGTGATGGTTCCATTCTGCCTTTGTTGGACGAGTCTTTAGATCGGCTGACCACACGAAACACCCTCATCTACGTGGACGATCTGGCATCAACGATACGCGAGTTCCGGCGCGTGCTTAGGGGAGGCGGCAAGCTGCACACCGTCGAAGGAGATTGGCCAATGATGATTATCGAGCCTGTACCCTCCAAAGATTGGGCCGCACTTGTAAACGCAGCAAGCCATGCATGCCGGACGCCAGACATCGGGAGGAAGCTCTACGGCTTAATGGCACGAGCTGCCTTCTCCGGCATAGACGTTCAGGTCATCACCCGTCCCGACACTGATGGCAGACTGTTGCCGATGATCCGGAATATGGCGGAGTACGCTCGCGGCAGTGGCAAGATCAACCAGTTCGATGTTGAGAAAATCCTTTCTATGATTGAGCAGACGGTATCGCACGGAAGCTACTTGGCGCTCGCGCCGCAGTTCGTCGTGACTGCGACCCGCTGACCGCAGCCTATGTCGGCAATGTCTGCTTATGGCACAAAGCGGACATTGCCGCCTTGCTGGGTGATGTCCGCATTCGGGGGTAAAGCGGACATGACGCGGACCTAATGCGATGTCCGCTTATAACCCAAAGCGGACATTGGGAGACCGACTGCCCTGCCACTTCCAGCGCACTAACCTGACCCGCTACAATGCCTCGTCCTGAGCCCCGGGGAGGGTAATGAGACGGCGCTCCAAAACAGGGCCGGGAACCAGTTAAAACGCGACGCCGTAAGACGATTAGGAAAATACGATGAAAAGGCTGGCGATCAGCGTACCTACGATGTTCGCAATAGCTATTGCTCAATCGGTTGTAGTGGCAAACACTCTTCCCAAGGATATTGCCTGGTGGATCGAGGCAATTCCGATCCAGACTTTGACTATCTCGGATCAACAGTTTCTCAACGGCGACGCCTCGGGAAGGCCTGCAACCATCGCTGGAGTCTTGAGGGTTGCCCAAGGCTCCGGGCGCCTTCCGCTGGTCATCCTCATGCACGGTTCAGGTGGTTTTGAGGTGAACGCCGATTTTTGGGAAAGGCAGTTTGGATCGTTGGGTATTTCTACATTTGCACTTGACTCATTTTCTGGACGAGGAATCGCAAGCACCGTCGCTGATCAGTCGCAACTTGGACGCCTCAACATGATTCTCGACTTGTATCGCAGTCTGGCGGTACTGGCAGAGCATCCGTTGGTAGATCCGAGCCGAATTGCTGTCATGGGATTCTCGCGCGGTGGACAAGCAGCGCTATATGCGACGCTCAAGAGATTCCATAAGATGTGGAACCCAAGTGGGGTCGATCCAGCGGCCCATATTGCGCTCTATCCGCAATGCAATACGACTTTCATCAGCGATACTGACGTCACAGACCATCCAATACGGATCTTTCACGGAATATCGGACGATTATGTTGAGATCGGTCCTTGTCGAGCCTATTTCGAGCGACTCAAACAGGCGGGCAAAGACGTTCAAATGACTGAGTATCCTGATACGTGGCACGCATTTGATTATCCCTCGCTGTCATCTAACCCTACGGTGGTTCAGTATGGACAGACGACAAATTGCGTTTTGATGGAAGAAGCGGCTGGGACAATCACCAATACGGCGACAAATAAGCCTTTCACATATGCAGATGATTGCGTCGGACGAAATCCTCATGTGGCCTATTCCGCAAAAGCGACTCACGCAACGGAAGAGGCTGTCGGGATATTGCTGAAAGAAGTTTTTAAATTGAACCGCGCGTCACGAAGTGACTGAGCACCACCCCCGCGTAATTACCACTCGGTCGACTGTATTACCGGCGGCCCAAACACATTGGTCGCCCCGGTTCACGGTGCAGTAAACCGCGCATCGAACGAAGTGTCATCCGCGACCTTTGACGGCCGCGCCTTGAGTTTGGTCTTGACCTAATGGACGCAATGTCCGCTCTTGGCACAAAGCAGACATGGCCCAACGGTGATCTGATGTCCGCTTTTGGGGGTAAGGCGGACATCGCACAAACCTCCCAGATGTCCGCTTTTGACCCAAAGCGGACATGGTTGGCAAGGCGCGAGGATTCTGTCAGGCGGAAATCGTTGCGGCAGCTTCGGCTTGCTCGCGCAATACGTAGCCACGCCCCCAGACGGTTTCGATGTAGTCCTTGCCGCCCGATGCACCAGCGAGTTTTTTTCGCAGCTTGCAGATAAAGACGTCGATGATCTTCATCTCTGGTTCGTCCATACCGCCGTAGAGATTGCTCAAGAACATTTCCTTGGTCAGCGTCGTTCCCCTGCGCAACGCTAGGAGTTCCAGCATCTGGTACTCTTTGCCGGTCAGATGCACGCGCGCACCGTCGATTTCGACTGTCTTAGTATCGAGATTGACACATAGACCGTCAGTGCTGATGACTGACTGCGCATGCCCTTTCGATCGACGCACGATGGCGTGGATACGCGCGACCAGTTCGTCCTTATGAAACGGTTTGGTCATGTAGTCGTCGGCGCCGAAGCCGAGACCTTTGATCTTGTCCTCAATGCCGGCGAGGCCAGACAGGATCAGGATCGGTGACTTTACTTTCGATACGCGCAGCTTGCGCAGTACATCGAAGCCCGACATATCCGGCAAGTTCAGGTCAAGTAAGATAATGTCGTAGTCGTAGATCTTGCCGAGATCGATGCCTTCCTCGCCGAGATCCGTCGTATAGACATTGAAGCTCTCGGATTTGAGCATCAGCTCGATCGATTGCGCGGTGGCGTTATCGTCCTCAATCAGCAATACGCGCATATCTGCTCGCTTCCTCGATGAAGGCTGGAACATTAGCCTCTCGCACAGTTAAAAAAGTGTGAAACCTCCACGGCCGGCCGCCATGCTCACGACGTCAATTTTCAAGCGCGGTTGCGATTGGAGCCGGTATACGGCCGGCTCAGTTGCGTCAAAAACTCCGACTATCCGCTTTCGGGGGTAAAGCGGGCGTCGGCGCTTGTCAGGATATCTGTTGCTGACCCGAAGCAGACACAACGTCTTGGCTTTGTTTGCGCGGGCTGCAATTCCATTGACTTTTGGCGGGACCAATAAATCAATATTAACCGTAATAAGGTTCCGTCGTCGCCATTCACGTCGAATTATTATTCTCGCAATTAGATCAAGTTTGCAGGGTTGAGCGGCTAAGGAAAAAACAAGCCGGGGGCATGCGCCTAACGGAACAGGGACCGGGGGCGCCTTTGCCCTGCAAATTACCCCAACCTATCGGGCGCTCGACGAACGGCCAAGACCAACCATGATTTCCATTGTCGACGACGATGAATGCGCTCGGGAGGCTACAGCAGGAGTAATTCGGTCGCTGGGTTACGCGCTAGCGACCTACGCATCAGCCGAAGATTTTCTTAGTTCGGATCACGTTAGAAACACGTCCTGCCTGATCAGCGATGTGCATCTGCCAGGTTTGAGTGGCTTAGAGCTTTATCAACATCTCCGCGCCAATGGTTTCGTGGTGCCAACGATCTTCGTCACAGGGTGTCCCGACGAAACGACGCGTACCCAAGCGCTGGCCGCGGGAGCAGTCGCTTTCCTGAGCAAGCCTTTTGGAAAAAGGGTTCTGCTTGATTGCCTGAAGGTCGCTAGCCTTCGCCATCACGTTTGAGGCCCAGCAAAAGATCTTTGCTTTAGAAAACCGTCCTTAATTGCCCGCCTTATTCCCTCTTCGATTAACGTTTTAGCCACGTCCGGTACGCTAGTGCCGTGAGTCCCGAGCTTGGACAGTTGGTCCAAAAACTCCCAGGTCGTCACAGCAAGAGTTACCGGTCGGCGGTCGGTGTCAGCCATAAATGGACGACACCACATTCAAGTAAATGGAGTCTTTTTCGACTCAAAAAGGACTCGAAACTGATTCATCATTCGTTAAAGGGATTGTGGCAAACAATTCCCAATAACAAAAAGGGCGGCCAACAGGGCCGCCCAAGTAGAGGACCGTAAGATACCGCCCCTTCTGATGGGGGCTAGAGCGAAGCGCTGCGCCAACAGTGCTTTTGCTGAGCGTTATTCTTGCGGAAAAGTTCTAACGAAACGTTAGGACAGGCGCTGGACGCTTTCGACCAGGCAGCGACAAGTCGATTTCGGCCAAGGTTGCATCTTTCAAGCTCTACCATTCCCCGCAGTCCGCAGTCCGCTGATCGCCACCGCCGACAGGGCTGCGTATGTCTGCTTTTGGCACAAAGCAGACATCGCGATCGTGCTGAACGATGTCCGCTTTCGGGGGTAAAGCGGACATTGGCTAGAGGCGTTTCGATGTCTGCTTCTGACCCAAAGCGGACATGAGCGGGTCAGGATCGCAGCCTTGTCGCCGGTATCCAGGCTTTAGCCAGGTCGAGGCGGCTTGGGCGACGCTCAACCCACCTTGGCGGCTTGTTCGGCAAGTTGGCAGCACTGCAGCGGCTCATCGGGTCACGACGATGAAGTCGGTGCCCTCACCAGTTTCGTCGCCCGGACCTTGATCCGAAATGATGAGCGAGGAGCCGGGAATGATCATTTGCGCAATCGCCTCGTTCACCTCGGGCGGAATCTCGATGCGGGCTAACACCTGCGCCGGACCTTGCGGCGGTGGCGTATCGCTCGCCCGCTCCTCCTCGATCTCGCGCCGCCGCACGCGGCCGTGGCGGTCGCGGCGCTCTTCGACATAGCGGACATGCTTCGGCGGTTCGCCGGGCAAGGACACGACATTCCAGCGCAAGATGGTGTGGTGCTCGGGTCCGGTGAATTCCAACGCCGTGAAGACATGGGTGCCGAGCGGCGTGTCCGGCTGCGCGATTGTAACCGCACTATCGAACAGCGGCGCAAAATCCTGCCGGATGTAAAGCCGCTGCCGCTTGCGGCTGATGAAGATCGAGATCGGCGTCTGCTTCGCCACTGCGGCTTTCACCAGGTCGGTCGTTTTGGGTGACGTCGGCGCCGCAACCCCGGACGCCCCTGCGTTCGCACCGGGCGCGGCGCTTTCCATCTTCTGGTCGGGTTTTACAGGCGGGGCGGCTTGCGGCGTGACGACATCCGACTGCACTAGCGGCGTGAGCGTGTTTGCACGCGCAGCGAGCTCGGCCGACTTGGCGACAACGGGTTCGACGCCATTATCGACTGGATCGACCGGCAACACGACTTCGGGTGGTACTTCCTTGTGCACGAACAGATGCGGATCAGCGAACTCAGTGGGCTTGAGTTCAGAGTTCGCAATGATGACGCGCGTGTTGAGCTTGGTGAGGCGGTACAGCCGCACGGCGAAATCACGCGGCATGCGGATACAGCCATGCGACGCTCTATGGCCGATACTTTCGCCTTCGTGCATGGCGACGCCGGACCAGGTGATACGCTGCATGTAAGGCATCGGCGCACCGCTGTAGATGTTCGAGCGGTGGAAGACTTGCTTCTGGATGACGCTGAAGACGCCCAGCGGCGTCGGCAGGCTCGGCACTCCGGTCGCGATTGACGTATCCGCGACATGCACGCCGTCGCTATAAAGGTGCAGCTTCTGCTGATTGATCGAAATGAAAATCTGCAGCGGCCCTTTTTGAACTGGGCCGAACGGTTCCCTGTCGACGCGATCGGCGGCCTTTGCCTCGTGGCTTTTATGTGCAGTGTGATGTTTGTGCCGGCCGCCGTACAAGTAAGCGGCCGCTGCCGGCGATGCGGTCGTGGTTACGGCCAAGCTTGCGATAAGTGCGATCGCGTACCCGCCGCCGGCGCAGAGGCGATCCCACCGAAACAGTTGCTTGTCGCGCCGCGCGCTTGCAGTCATCAATGCGGCCCCGCCCAACGTGAATGTGTCTTGAGCGCTGCCGGAAATCCTAGTGAATCGGGAGTGTATGTCGCGGTGAAATGCGGCAAATGGTTAACAAGAAAAGCAAGAAGATTGTGAGTTATGTAGCCTTGTCGATCGCCGACTTTGACCGCTTCCAGTTTGAATTCGAAAACAGCAAGCGCTGCCAGTGGTAGCGAGCGAATAAATCTCGTGATGCGTCGGAGAATTACTGCAGACATCCAACGCTCACAACTCGGGCTCACTTTGGTCTTGATGACGGCGATGGCTTTTTCAATCCGGCCAGACGCGCCTTCGCCGCGCTGCCTTTAACGGAATTTTCTTTGCCATCAATCGACGGCGATGGCTTTTTTAATCCGGCCGGACGCGCCTTCGCCGCGCTGCCTTTATCGGCATATTCTTTGCCATCAATCGACGGTGATGGCTTTTTCGATCCGGCCAGACGCGCCTTTGCCGCACTGCCTTTATCGGCCTGTTCTTTGCCATCAATCGGCGGCGATGGCTTTTTCAATCCGGCCAGACGCGCCTTCGCCGCGCTGCCTTTATCGGCATGTTCTTTGCCATCAATCGACGGCGATGGCTTTTTCAATCCGGCCAGACGCGCCTTCGCCACGCTGCCTTTATCGGCATATTCTTTGCCATCAATCGGCGCAACATGCGGTGGATCCTTGTCGAGATACGGCCGGCCGATCCCAAGTTCTTTTTCGTGCGCGTCGATCCACTTCCACAAGATGTCACTCCACATGCATCTCTCGGCACGCGTATCGCCCTTCACGCTCACGAGGTCGGCCGCAAGCCCATGGCCATAGCCACCGCGGCGGCTCCCACCATGGTATGAGCTGTCCGGCGCAGCCTTGTTGCCGTTTGCGAGCTCCTGCCGGTAATCATCGCGGAAGCCGCTGGTTATGCCAGGCGAAAACCCCGCGTCGTCCATCGCGCGAAGCGCATTATACAGCTTCCCTCTAAAGTCCCGATCGATGCCTCCGATCACGTAGTCCTTCAACGACATGCCGGCTTTCTGCGCGGCTTTCGGATCCTTCCACCCGAAGTCCTCGGTAACGTACTTCGTCAGAGTTTTGACGACGGTCCGTGTCTTGCCCTTCTTCTTGACCTTCACCTTGATCTGCTCCTCCACCTTGACGGTGTCGATCTTTGGCGTCCGCTCGTACAGCGACCAGAGGTATTGG